>Ga0126381_100005032_pt1 | contig 14467 bp, 12 predicted proteins | sample PanSoiMetPlot_28_FD_96465 | JGI IMG/M metagenome (GOLD analysis project Ga0126381, IMG submission 96465) | Tropical forest soil microbial communities from Panama - MetaG Plot_28 | ecosystem: Environmental > Terrestrial > Soil > Tropical forest > Bulk soil | place: Panama | collected 2016-02-17
AGCAGGAGCGCGAAGAGCAGGTAGCTGACGCCGTCGACCGCCAGCGCGACCGGTGCCGCCACCAGCTGGACCAGCAGGCCCCTCCTTTCCCGAGACCAGGCAACCACGCCGTGCTTTCACTCCGATGCCAGATCGCTTTCATGCCTAACGAGCTGTGGTGCTTCCCCTGAACACCTGCTCAGTGGCAGGAGCAGGACACCTCAGCCCGCTGCTTGTTCGCGGGCTGGCCTGTGTCGTGCTGCCGCAGCTTGGCGTCCAGCCGGGCGGCGCCGGGGTGGTGCAGGCCGTTGAGGATGGTGAATGCTTCCCGCCACGCATCGCGGGCCGCGGCGGGCCGCCCGGCGCTCTCGCAGGCGTCACCCAGATTGCCCAGCGTGTCGGCCAGCTCGAAGCGGCTCCCGATCTCGCGGAACAAGGTGCTCGCCCGCTGGTAGCAGTCGATGGACTCGGCGTGATGACCCAGACGCCCGTGAACGTAGCCGAGGCTATCCCGGACGCATGCTTCCTGAAACCTGTTGCCGAGACCCTGGAACAGGCCCAGCGCCTGCCGGCAGCAGGCCAGCGCGCGCTGATAGTCGCCGAGATGGGCGGCGTTCCAGCCGACCTTATTCAGTACCACGGCGTGCACGTACGGATGCCCGGCTGAGCGGGACAGGTCGAGGGCGCGCTCGGAGTGGGCCAGTGCCTCGCGGTAGCGGCCCTGGATGGAAAAGCTCATGGACAGGTCGCCGTACGTGCGAGCCTGCCCGGCCTGGTCGCCGAGCTCACGGTACAGCCGCAGCGCCCGGTCGAAATGCTTCTGCGCCTGTTCGTAGGTCGCTTGCCGCAGGCACAGCAGGCCGCTGGCGCGCAGGACGGACGCCTGCGCGTTCTTATCGCCGAGCCGCTCAGCCGCAGTGAGCGCGGTGTGCTGCATTCCGGCCCAGTCATTCCAGTGCCCGCGGCTGTAGAGGTACCGGACCAGGTTCGCGGGAATCTGCCAGGCGTGGCTGTCGAATCCCGTGCTGGCGGCCAGCGCGGTGACCGCGAGCAGGACCTGGTGTTCGGCGTCGAACCAGTCCATGGCCTGCTCGCTGCTGTCGAAGGCCTCAATCAGGGTCTTGTCCTGCGGTGAGGCGCCCTCGAGGGGATAGAGCTCGGAATTGAACCTCGCGTGGGCTCCGCGGGCAGTGTGCAGATAATGATCGAGCGCCCGGTGGACAGCGGGTTCGCGGCGGCTGGCGGGCAAGATCGCGGCGGCCTGCTCGGCCGCGTGGGTGGATCCCGAGCAGCCGGAACATGTCAGCGGCCGCCCCGCTCAGCTCCTGGCCGGACCAGGAGAACACCGCCCTGAGATTGCTGGCTGGATCACCGCCGTCGAGTGCGTCGAGCCGCTGCCGTGCGTCGCGCAGCTCGGCGACGGTGACCGCGAGAGGCAGGTGGGCACGGGCACCGGCCCGGGCCGCGGCAATGGCGAGCGCGAGAGGCAGCCGTCCGCACAAGACAGCCAGCTCACCGGCCGTGTCGGGGTCAGCGGCCACTCGCTCGGGCCCCAGCCGTGCGGCCAGCAGTTCAGCTGCCTCGCCGTCGGAAAGGACGTCCAGGCTGATCAGCCGAGCGCCGTGCCCGGCGATCAGGGAAGTGAGCGGGCCGCGGCTGGTGACGACGACCGCACAGCCAGGCGAGCCAGGCAGCAGCGGCCGGATCTGGGTCGCATCCCTGGCGTTGTCCAGCACGATCATGATCCGGCGCTCGGCCAGCGTGGTCCGGTACAGTCCGGCCCGCGCCTCATCACCGGGCGGGATGCGCCCGGCGGGCACACCGAGCGCGTCCAGGAAGCCGCGGATCACCTCGGCCGGCGACGCCGGGGTTCCCGACGGGCCGAACCCGTGCAGATCCGCGTACAGCTGACCGTCAGGGAACTTCGCCGTTACCTGATGCGCCCAGTGCAGGGCGAGCGTGGTCTTCCCCACGCCCGCCTTGCCGCTGATCGCCGAGATCACCACCGCCCTCTGATCAGCGACTGCCTCATCGGCCAGCTCGGACAGGAGCTTCAGCGGTGCGGACCGGCCGGTGAATCCCGGCACCGCGGCCGGCAGCTGCCGCGGCACTGATCCGGTGCGCCGTGGCCGGGGAAGCGCGGCCGGCGTTGGCTGTGCCGATCATCCGGCGGCGGCCGTCCGGTCGCGTGCCCGGCCGTCGGCCCGGAGCAGCTGCTGGTACAGGTCCTGCAGCTCGGGAGAGGGATCGACGCCGAGCTCAGCGGCCAGGCTCTCCCGAGCGCGGTGATACTCCTGGATTGCCTCAGCCGACCGGCCGGCGCCGGCCAGGGCGCGCAAGAGCTGACCCCGCAGCGGCTCACGCAGCGGGTACCGGCCGGTCAGGCCGCGTAGTTCCGCTCCGCAGGCCAGCATCATCGGCCATCGCACCCCGTTAAATCGTTCCGGCCGAACTATGCAACTCCCCCACGCTAGCAGATAACGGGCGGCCAACCCCGTCCGGAAAGTGCGCCGAACGGTACGGTAGCCGACGTGACGTTGGACGAACTGACGGTACGACTCCGGGAGTTCGCGACCGCACGCGAGTGGGAGCGATTTCATACGCCGAAGAACCTGGCCATGGCTCTCGCGGGCGAGGTGGGCGAGCTTCTCGCGGAACTGCAGTGGCTGACGCCCGAAGAGGCGGCGCGGGTCATGGCGGAGCCGGAGGCCGCCGCTCGACTGCGATCAGAGCTCGCGGATGTCACCATGTACCTGGTACGGCTGGCTGATCTGCTGGGTGTCGACCTGATCGAGGCGGCGCACGCGAAGCTCGCCGAGAACGAATACCGCTATGACGCGGAGAAGTACCGTGGATCCGCGCGCAAGGCTCCGCCATTGTCCTGAATGCGTAGGTAGTCACGGGTAATCTGCTTCCCGCAAGGGATGCGGCCCGACGGGCTTCCGGCGGATCTGAGTGATCGCGGACACGCCCCCACCCGCACGAATTCTTCGTGCTGCCTGGGGAAAACTGTGACGGCGTTCAGGGTCTCCGCTGCGGGCCTGGTTGGCTCACCCATGGAACGACAGCTGGCTGGGATCATCGCCGACCATCTACGGGTGATGACGGGGCGTTCGCCATCGGAATCAGAGCGGAAGTCCTGGCGGCGCAGCCTGCCGATATTGGCCCACGACCTCATGGAGGCCGGTCTGGGCAACGTCGAGATGCTGATCGAATACCAGCTTCCGCTCACCAGCAAGCGGGCGGACGTCGTGCTGGCGGGCGTTGACCGGCGCACCGGCGGGGACGCATACGTAGTCGTGGAGCTCAAGCAGTGGAGCCGTGCCGAGCTGTACGAGGACAACGAACGGCTGGTCGTAGTCGAGGGATTGCATCGCGAACTCGAGCATCCGCTGCTTCAGGTGCAAGGCTATTGCGATTACATCGCCGATTTCGTCGCTTCCCTGCACGGAAATAACAACGCCGTGCGCGGCGTCGCGTACCTTCACAATGCGGCCGACCTTGATGTGGACGACCTCTTCGAATTCGCGACGACCGAGCGAACTCGGCTCTTCACCAAGAGCAGGCGAGGAGCCTTCCTCCAATACTTGCGTGATCAGTTCGCACCGGACCGAGGGGCCGGAGCCGCCGACCGGCTGCTGGCGAGCGCCACCCGCCCGTCCAAGCAGCTCATGAAGCTGGCGGCGACAGAGATCAAAGACCGTGAGCAGTTCACCCTGCTGGACGAGCAGCGCCTGGCCTACGAAATTGTCCTGCATATGGTCGAGAAGGCCCGGCGCTCAGATGCCAAGGAAGTCGTCATTATTACCGGCGGCCCGGGAAGCGGGAAAAGCGTCATCGCACTGTCGCTGCTGGGTGAGCTGTATCGTCAAGGTTATACCGCGTTGCACGCCACGGGCTCCCGTTCCTTTACGCAGACCATGAGGCGGCATGTGGGCCACGGCTCTCCCCGCATCAAGAGCCTGTTCAAGTACTTCAACAGCTTCATGGATGCCCAGAAAAACGACATCGAAGTGCTGATCTGCGACGAGGCCCACCGCATACGGGAAACGTCCGCCAACCGCTTTACCGGCGCCGCGCAGCGAACCGGGCGCGCGCAGGCCGACGAACTCATCACGGCGGCGCGGGTGCCCGTCTTCCTGCTCGACGAGCACCAGGTCGTGAAGCCGGGGGAGATCGGGACCGTAGAGGCCATCAAGTCGCACGCGTCATCTCTGGGGTTCCGCGTACATCACGTTACGCTCGATGACCAGTTCAGGTGCGGTGGCAGCCGGAAGTACGAAAGATGGGTGCTACGGCTGCTCGGCCTCGAAGCCGGTGACGCCGAACCCTGGACCGGCGACGACCATTTCGAGGTCACGCTCGCCGAATCGCCGTGGGAACTGGAGAACGTCCTGCGCAGCAGGCTCGCGGAAGGCCGTTCGGCGCGGATCTCCGCCGGATACTGCTGGCCGTGGAGCGATCCCGGCCCCGACGGCCGGCTGGTGAGCGACGTACGTGTCGGCGACTGGGCCAGGCCTTGGAACGTCAAGGGCGATCGAGCGGTCGACACGGCTCCGCCCAGCGCGCTGTGGGCGACCATGAACGGCGGCTTCGACCAGGTCGGCTGCGTCTACACCGCCCAGGGGTTCGAGTACGACTGGTCCGGTGTCATCATCGGCCCCGACCTGGTCGTCCGCCACGGTCGTACGGTCACTGTGCGAGAGGCCAACAAGGACCCTGAGTTCAAGAAGCGGTCGGTCACCGACCTCCAGTACGACCGGCACATCCGCAACATCTACAAAGTCCTTCTGACCCGCGGCATGGCCGGCACCGTCATCTACGCCGTCGACCCGCAGACCCAGCAGTTCCTCGCCGCACACGTTTGGGGCCGACCTGGATAAACAGGACGTAGCTGGCGGGCTGCCTGCAGTTTAAGCGCCGCGCGCTCGCACGCCGCGGCGACTCGCAGCGTGCCGATCGCGCAATTGATCCCGCTAGAGCGTGTCGATTGCGCCATTGACACGCCGGGACCCGGCAGATAGCCCGGCTCAGTGCGGCAAACCGCAGGTCAGGCCCAAGCCCTCAGTGAAACGTGAAGACCTCCATGTGGGGCGGGTGGGGCTCGAACCCACGACCGGCGGATTATGAGTCCGCTGCTCTGACCGGCTGAGCTACCGCCCCAGGGATCGTTGCAACATTACCGTACGCGCGCCCAGGATGGTCTCGCCTCAGCCACCGCGGCTTTCGCCCCAGCTCACAGGCCCATCTCGCGGAAGTTTGCGGCCTCACTTCGATCCTGCTGGCTGGTACGGACGGATGGTTGTGGCATCCACCCGGTTGTAACCGGGTGGATGCCACAACCATCCGAGCCCATCATCGGAACATGCGTGCGTGGCGAATAGCACCGGTTTCTGCGGAGGTCAGGTGCGGGCGGCATCGCGGGCGCATCGGGGGTGGTGGCCCACCGCCCCCGGAAGAACGTGGGCTGTGACCCACAGCCCCCGGTCACGCAGGGCGGCAGCCACGGACTAGGCCCGGCGAAACGCCATAAAACGGGCATTGTCGCGCGCGACGCACCGCAAATCACTTTGATCCCGAACGCTGCCTTTCGGAGCCGCGCAAGGCTAAGGGTGCACGCGGCCAGGCAGCGGCTAGGGGCGCGGGTCAGGCCGTGTCGGTTGGTTCGTAGTCGAACCAGTCGAAGGAGGCGGTGCCGGTGACGACGTAGAGGCCTATGACGCGGCCGATGAAGCCGGTGGCGACCTCGGTGGAGAGGTACCGTCCGTCGAGATCGGCGAGCACATGGAAAGAACCGTCGTCGGCTTCGCAGCCTAGCTGGACGCGGTCGGGGCCGTAGGTGTCGTCGTGGGTCTCGACCCGGAGGATCACCGCACCTGAAGGGGACGGGACCGATCTGAGGACGCCGGCGAGCGGGCCGATGCGGGCCCGGACGGCGATGTTGCCGTCGCGCAGGAACACCTCGTAGTGCCGGTCCTCGTCCATGCGGACGGCCAGTCCGGCCTCGGTGCTGTCACCGGGATCGACCAGGACCCGGGCACGGCATCGGTGGTGCTGTTGCCGGCGGCCGGCGAACACCGGCGCGGGCGCGTCGAGGTCCTGGCCGTTGCCGCGCAAGGTGAGCCACCCCGGCCGCTCGCCGAGCGAAGCGGCTCGCGCCAGCGGGGCGCGAACTGACAGCCACTGCGGCGCCAGGGTGAGCGCATCGAAGTCGTCCCGGACCGGGACAGGAAGGCTCGCCTGCCGCCCGGGCGGCGACGCGGGCATCTCCAGTGCGAGGTCACCGGCGACCGGCCATCCGTCAGCCCATTCGACGGGCACGAGGAACGTCTCGCGTCCGAGCACGTGAAACCCGGGCGAGGACCCGCGTGGCCGGACCCCGAGCGCGACCATCCACCACGATCCGTCGATCGCTTCGACTAGGTCGGCATGACCGGTGTTCTGGATCGGGCGATCGGTGCTGCGGTGGGTCAGGATCGGGTTGGCCGGACAGCCCTCCCAGGGTCCCGTTGGCGAGGGTCCGCGGGCGATGGCCACGGTGTGCCCGCGCTCGGTGCCGCCTTCGGCGATCAGCAGGTACCACGTGTCACCGCGCCGGTACAGGTGCGGCGCCTCGGGAAACTGCAGGCCGGTGCCGGACCACGTCGGCTCCGGCGGCTCGAGCACCGTGCCGGTGTGGTCGTCGATGCGGCAGCGCATTATCCCCCGGCCGCTGGAGAAGCTGACCCAGCAGTTTCCGGAATCGTCCCAGGCGAGGTCGGGATCGATGCCCTCGATGCCGATGTGCGTGGGGTCGGACCAAGGCCCCGCCGGGTCCTCCGCGGTCACGAAGAAGCTGTCGCCGCGGCCCGCGGTGAAGTTGGTGGTGATCATCCAGAACCGGCCCGCGTGATAGCGGATTGTCGGCGCCCATACGCCGAACGACGCGTAGCTGGTGGTGCCGGACAGGTCGAGCTGAGATGGGCGATCCAGCACATTGCCGATCTGCACCCAGTCGACGAGGTCTCTCGACCGGAAGACCGGCACCCCGGGGAAGTACGTGAAGGACGACGTCACCAGGAAGTAGTCTTCCCCGGCACGGCACACACTCGGGTCAGGAAAGAACCCAGGGATAACGGGGTTACGGAAGCCGCTCACAATTCACGCAGGCTATCAGCCATAACGGGGCAATTAGCGTACTCAGGAGTAGGATCAGGGCACTATGCCTCTCGTCACCGACCTTGAGCTTCCGCTGTTCGACTACTCCGCTCCTGACTTCGCCGCGGATAGCTATCACGCTCAGCTCGCCGAGGCACACTCGGCGGGCTGGCTAGCGCGCTCGCCGATCGCCTACATCGTGCTGGAGCGCGAGTCGGGTGAGTTCTTCCTGCGGTCCAGGGACACGGCGTTCCCTGGCCGCCAGCTCGCCGACCTGTTCGGTATCACCGAGGGCCCGCTCCGCAAACACGTCGACGCCAACATCTTGAATCTGAGCGGCGAGCGGCACCGCAGGCTCCGGGCGCTGGTAGGTCCGGCCTTCACGCCGCGTGCCGCTAACCGCTGGCGTCCGGCGATGCGGGATTTCATGGTGCGGCTGTGGGACGGCGTCGGGCCGGCGGGCTCATGCGAATTCGTCTCCGCCGTGGCCAAGCCGTACCCGTCGCTGACCGTCGCCGCCGTTCTCGGGGCGCCAGCCCAGGATGCGCAGAAGCTGCACGAGTGGTCTAACTGGGTGCAGCGGCAATTCGACATCCGGGCACTTGAACACCAGGTCGGGGAGATCGAGCAAGCCGTCATCGAGCTGACCGAGTACGTCTGCGCGCTGCTCGAACAACGGCGCGCCGAGCCCTCGGATGACCTGATCAGCACGCTGCTGGCGGCCGAAGCGGACGGCGACAGGCTCTCGCACGCGGAGTGCATTGACCTGGTGGCTAATGTCCTGCAGGGCGGCGTGGATACCACGCAGAGCCAGCTCGCGCACGCGCTGCGGCTGTTCGCTGAGTACCCCGCGCAGTGGCAGCTGCTCGGCCGCGACCCCGGTCTGGCGCCGCGGGCGGTCCAGGAGGTACTGCGGTTCGAGCCCATCACGCCGTTCACCGCACGGATCTGCCTGGCCGATATCGACCATCGCGACGTCACCTTCCCGGCCGGAACCATCGTCGCCATCTGCACCGAACGCGCCAACCGGGAGCAGGACAACGGGGAAACGTTCGACATCACCGCTGAACGAGACGGCCGGCTCCTGACGTTCGGTGCGGGCGTTCACTTCTGCCTGGGATCTAACCTCGCCACCGCGGAACTGGAAGAGGCACTGTCGTTCCTGGCGGTGCGGATGCCCGGGCTCGCCCTGGACGGAGAGCCGAAGCTGGGTGGCGTGGAGGGCATCTACGGGATCGAGGCCCTTCCGCTGCGCTGGACCGCCGCCTAGGAATTCCGCGAAGACCACCGTCCAGAATTGCTTACTCATGGTGATTTCTGGTTGATTTTGCCGCCATCCCTCTTGACGCACAAGCCCGGAAGGCGTTGGGTGACGGCAGGACCCAGAGGTGGTGGTGACCGCAGTGATCCGAATCCGTATACTCGCCGCCGGGCTGGGCGTATCGCTCGTGCTGACCGGCGCCGGCGTGTCATCCGCGCCAGCCGGATCGGCCAACTCCTGGCCTGCCGGAATCAACCTCGACAACGCGACGATCCCCCAGCTTGAGCACGCTATGGACGCGGGAACGCTCAGCTCAGTGGACCTGACGAACTTCTACCTGCATCGCATCGACCAGCTGAATCCCCTGCTCCACGCCGTCATCACGGTCAACCCTGACGCCTTGGCCCTGGCCCGCGCGAGTGACGCGGCCCGCAGGTCCGGGCACGTCCGGAGCCCGATCGAAGGAATCCCCGTCCTGCTCAAGGACAACATCGGCACTGGCGACCGTGAGCCGACGACCGCGGGCTCGCTCGCCCTGGTGAACGCGAAATCACCGGATGCCTTCCTGGTCACGAAACTGCGCGCGGCGGGCGCGGTGATCATCGGGAAGACGAACCTGTCGGAGTGGGCCAACTTCCGGTCCACCCAGTCCACCAGCGGCTGGAGCGCCGTCGGCGGCGTGGTGAGCAATCCCTACGCGCTGGACCATAACGCCTGCGGATCCAGTTCCGGCTCGGCGGCAGCGGCGGCGGCCGATCTCGCCACCGTGACCGTCGGCACCGAGACCGACGGGTCGATCGTCTGCCCCTCCGCCACGAACGGCGACGTAGGCCTCAAGCCGTCCGTCGGCGTGGTCAGCCGGACCGGGATCGTGCCGATCTCCCATGAGCAGGACACGGCCGGCCCGATCACCCGGAACGTCACCGACGCCGCGGTCCTGCTCGGGGTACTCCAGGGCATGGACCCAGCCGACCCGGCGACGGCGGCGGCACAGGGCCACACCTTCAGTGACTACACGCAGTTCCTCAACCCCGCCGCGTTGCGCGGGGCGCGGATCGGCATCTGGCGGCAGGGCAACGAGGGCCTGAACAGCGACACCGACGCCATCTTCAGCAACGCCGTCAGCGAGCTGAGCGCGCTCGGCGCCACGGTGGTGGATCCGGTGGTCCCGCCGGGCCTGAGCGATATCGGCGGGCCGGAGTTCACCGCACTGCTGTGCGAGTTCAAGCAGGACATCAACTCTTACCTGGCCGCGCTGCCCGGTAGCCACCCGGCCGACCTAGCCGGGCTGATAGCGTTCGACAACGCGAATGCCGCACGGGAGATGCCGTTCTTCGGTCAGGAGATCTTCCAGATGGCCCAGGCCACGCAACCGGGAAGCACGGCCTGCGTGACCGCCAGGCAGCAGGCCACGTCGCTGGCGCAGAACTCGATCAACTCGCTGGTCAAGGCCGATCACCTGGACGCGATCGTCGCGGTGACCGGCAGCCCGGCCTGGGAGACCGACTTGGTGCTCGGCGACCACGACATCATCGCGACATCCACCCCGGCCGCGGTGGCCGGCTACCCGGACATCACCGTGCCCGCGGGTTCGGCCTTCGACCTCCCGGTCGGCATCTCGTTCATGGGTCCGCAGTGGAGTGAGCCGGAGATGCTCGCGCTCGCCTACTCGTTCGAGCAGGGGACACACGCCCGGCGTGCGCCTAGATTCCTGACCACCACACCGACCACGGACGGCGTCAACCCGCGCCCGCCCGGATCGTCCGGTACCGGCCAGGTCTCCGTTCCGGCCGGCGGCGCGCCCGTCCAGTCCGTGACGCCGGGGAACCCAGCGAGCGCGCCATACGGCCGCCGCTTCTAATGCGGGCGGGATGTGCACGCTGACCACGGCGGAGCGACCGCCGTGGACGACCGCCAGGGCGTCCTTCAGTACGCGCGGGAGCTCGTCGGGGTCATCGACGGTGACGGCCCACGCGCCGCCGGCCGCGGCCGCCACGCCGGGCAGGTCCACCTCGGGTTCGAACGAGGTGTGGAAGTCGTTCGCCGCCGCGGCGGCACCGGACGGGTGCACCTCCAGCGTGGACTCCTTCGGGGCCCGCCAGCCGCGGTTGTCGTAGATCACCGTCAGGGCCGGCGTGCCGTACCTGCGCGCGACCCATTGCGCAGACGCCGGCACCCCGAACAGGTAGCTGCCGTCTCCCACGAGGCATACCACCGTACGTTCTGGAGCCGCGAGCTTCGCACCTACGGCGCCGCCGCCTGCCCATCCCAGGGAACCGCCGCCAGCGCCGATCAGTGAGCCCGGTCTGGTCGCGCGCAGGTGCTCGGCGACGGTCTGGAAGTTGGTCACGGCCTCGGTGAGCACGAGCGCGTCGGTCCCGGCCAGCGCCTCGCGCACGCACGCGGTGAGGTGCTGCGGCGTGATCACGCCGCCGCCATCAGGCCGCTCCAGCGCCTCAAGCGCCGCGCGCCGTTCCCGGCTGGCCGCCGTCACCTCGGCGAGCCGCGCTGCCACCTTAGCCTCGTCTTTGATCACAACGGCATGGCGGATTTGTTCCAGGGCCACCTTCGAGTCAGCCACGGCGAAGCGTCGCGCGGGGACGTGCCACATGGACATGCCCGTCTTCAGCGGGTCGATGTCGATCACGTAGATCGCCGCGTCAGGCGACGGCCGGTTGCTGGCCTGGATCCACGGCACGTCGCTGTCCACGACCAGGATCACGTCCGCGGCGGCGAGCAGCGGGTTCTGCCCCGGCGGGTTGAACTGGTACCCGGCGTGCAGCGGGTTGTCCGCGGGGAAGTTCAGGCGGAACGCGGCGGACTCGAGCACTGGTATGGCGAGCAGCTCGGCCAGGGCCACCAGCTCCGGCACCGCCGCCGGGTTACGGCCCAGGTAAGACGTGACGATCAGCGGACGCTCCGCCGCGGCTAGCGCGGTCGCGATCTCGGTCGCGACGGGCTGGGTGAGCGCGGCGGGCTCGATCGACGGGTACCGCTCGGGATGCCCGTCGTACGGCTCGACCGGCTCCTCCATCACCTCACGCGGTCCGACCAGGTAGACAGGCCCGCACGGTTCGCTGCGGGCGAGCTGCATCGCACGGTGCACGAGCTGCTTGACGTTGCGGCCGGTGCGGATCTCGTTGTCGTACTTCACGTAGTTGCGCAGGATGCCGCGCTGGTCGTGGACGTCCTGGATCCAGTGGATGAACTCGTTCCGCCCGCCGGTCAGCTCGCCCGCGATGGTGAATGGCGCGGCTCCGGCGAAGATCAGCACCGGGGCCCGGCCGCGCATCGCGTTGTTCACTGCGCCGCCGAGGTTCTGCGTGCCGGAATCCACGTGCACGAGGACGGCCTGCGGCTGCCGGGTCACGCACGCGTAAGCGTGCGCGGCGGACAGCGCGACGGTCTCGTGCGGGCAGACGATGAGCTGCGGGAACTGGTTGTCGCGCCCCTCCGCCTTGGCCTGCGCCAGCGCCTCGATGATGCCCGGGTGATCGCTGCCCAGGTTCGCGAAGATGTAGCTGACTCCGGCTTCGGCCAGCGCCTCAAGGAAGGCGCTGCTCGTCGTGTACGTCAGTACCGTCCCGCGGTCTGCATCGACATCGCGTGCTCAACGAGCGTGACCAGGGTGGCCTTGGTGGACTCACGGTTCCGCGCGTCACACGGGATCACCGGAACGTCGGGCGAGATCGCCAGGGCCTCGGAGACGTCCCGGCTGCGGTGCGGGAACTGGCCGTGGAAGCCGTTGATCCCGATCACGAACGGCAGGCCGCTGGCCTCGAAGTAGTCCACCGCCGGGAACGAGTCGGCCAGCCTACGGGTGTCCACCAGCACGACGGCGCCGATCGCGCCCTGGATCAGGTCGTCCCACATGAACCAGAACCGGTGCTGCCCGGGCGTCCCGAACATGTACAGCACCAGGTCCTTGTCCAGCGTGATCCGCCCGAAGTCCATCGCCACGGTGGTCGTGCTCTTGTCTGGCACGTGCGACAGGTCGTCCACATCCGTGCTGGCCACGGTCATGACGGCCTCGGTGGTCAGCGGCGTGATCTCGGAGACCGAGCCGACGAACGTCGTCTTGCCCACGCCGAACCCGCCGGCCACGACGATCTTGACCGACGTCATGGCCTGCGACGCGTCGGCCATGGGGCGGGCGACGCTAGATCTTACGGAGTCCACTAAGCACCCTTTCGAGCAGATGGAGGTCCGGACGGCCCTCCGCGTCATCGCGCTGGTGAATGCGGACAAGTCCGTCCGCGCTCATGTCGGCGATGAGGATTCTTGCCACCCCCAGCGGCAGCCGCAGCACCGCGGACACCTCCGCTACCGACCTCCAGTCCCGGCAGAACTGCAAGATCGCCTGGCATTCTGGTGCCAGCACGGAAAGATCACGCGGCTCGAGGACGGTCGCGGTAACCAGCGCCTCAATGGCGAGCTGGTACCGGGGCTGTGTCCGCCCTCCGGTGACTGTGTACGGACGGACAAGCCGGGTTGAACCCTCCTCCTCGGCGCCGAAGCCGCCCGAGAACCCCGACCGCACCACTCCATCGTCCCATCCGCCGGTTCTTACTCCTGCTGCCTGCCAGGAGCCGGTTGAGCCCGCAGGACTCACCGAACCCGCGAATGGCGACCGGTCGTCACCGCGCCCTTGGCCACCCACTGAAACCTCCGGTCACCGTCGTCCGTCACCCGGAATTGCTGCTTGCATGACGCCGCGAGTAGCCGGGGTGAGTACCCGTCCTGCCCGCTCGACAAGCAAGGTCATCTCATAGGCCACTAGCCCGAGATCACAGGTAGACGCGGCAAGGACGGCAAGGCTGGAACCGTTGCTGATCGCCATGATGACCAGCACGCCCCGCTGCATCTCTACCACCGTCTGTACGACCGCGCCGCCTTCAAATACCCGCGACGCGCCCTGAGTCAGGCTGGTCAGCCCAGACGTCACCGCCGCCAGCTGGTCTGCCCGCTCCTGGGGAAATCCCGCACTGAATGCCAGCGGCAGGCCGTCCGAGGAGACCACCACCGCGTGCGCCACATCCGGGACCCGCTCCACGAAGTTGGTGATGAGCCAGTTGAGATCTTGCGCTGGGCGCCCTGGCGTAGTCACGCTCTCTCCTTCGTCGGGCCGGACCTACTTTGCGCTCGTTGAGACGTCATTACGTTCTATTGCTCCTCGATCTGGGGTGCGGCCGCGCGGCCCTCGCGCACGCCTCGCTGGAAGCTGGACATCCGGCTGCGGATATCTTCCGCCGTCCGAGCCGGGGCCGCGGACACCGTCGCTTCGGCATCCTGGCCGCTGCCGCCTCCAACAGAGCCAGGGACCAGATTAGCCCTAGGAACCCGTTTTGGCAGCCCAGCCTGTGTGGTCTCCCCCGCAGCCGGCGCAGCAACCACCTGCGCCGCTCGCCAGCCTTCGTCAGCTGGCGACGTCCATGTTGAGGTAGCGGCAGCTGTCGGCTGCGTGCCACCGAGCGCGGTACTCATCGACTTGCCGCTGCGCCGGAACCAGTCCGACTCGACGGAGTCGAAGATCGGCAGCCGCTGGTCCTGGGCGGCGGTCGGCGGGATCGTGACCGAACCCGGATCGGTCATCGTGCCGTTGCCGTTCCCGAGGGTCGCAACGGGCGGTTCGGCGCCCGCGCCGATCAGCGGGAGACCGGACGCCATGGTGCTTTCGTCCATGTCCCCGCCCAGAGCGCTCGGCCCGTCGCCGCCGCGGAGCGGGGGCTGCCCGCCACCGAAGGACGGCAGCCGGTTCGGTCCCGTACCCGGATCCGGTGGCATCGCCGCGGGCGGGCCCTGGAGGCCGTTGACGGGCGCCGGACTTCCGTTGCGGACCGGCAGCGGAGGCACTTGCGGCCCGGTCGAGGTCGGCTGCGGCCCGGTGGGAGTGAACGACGGTGAGGTCGACGGACCGGGCGAGGAGAACCGCGGGATCCGCGCGGCGGCGGTGGCCTGCGAGGCCGCGTTGCCGGGGGCGGGCGTCGGCGCGGACAGCGAGGGAGCGGGACCGTAGTCGTCGGCCTCGAACCGGCGCAGCCTGCCGAGCGGCGGGGCGACTTCCGGTGCCGCGACGGTTTCCGGCAGCCA
>Ga0126381_100005033_pt1 | contig 14466 bp, 7 predicted proteins | sample PanSoiMetPlot_28_FD_96465 | JGI IMG/M metagenome (GOLD analysis project Ga0126381, IMG submission 96465) | Tropical forest soil microbial communities from Panama - MetaG Plot_28 | ecosystem: Environmental > Terrestrial > Soil > Tropical forest > Bulk soil | place: Panama | collected 2016-02-17
GACGGCGACCAATACCTGGCCTGCAATCACCGCTGCCGGAGCATACAGTCCGTGATTCGTGACGAGCGACGTCCAGCCCAGCAGGCTTCCCACGACCGCCTGTAACCAGCGCGCGCGTGCCACGTGTGGCACAAACCCACATCCCTCAAGAAACGAGTACAGCGGGTCAATTTGAAATGCGAGCACGCACGCGACACCGGCGGCTACCCAAGGAGCTCTCCAGGAGACGAGTTCGGCCGGGTGTTGATGCGCGGAGAAAAAGTAAAGACCGAATGGGATGAGGACAAGCCCAAAAAGCACCGCCCCCAGCGAATACCACCGCATGGCAATCTGCAATATGGACGAAAGCCTGGCCCGGGCCACTTGATCGCCAGCCACCGTGCCTTCTTCCCGAATGCAAAGATGTGCGCTCTCGTGGCTGGCAAGTTGCATTACAACTTGTGAGAAGCCCAATTCAAAAACCATTTGCAGAGCAATCAGGCTCGCAAATGTGTAGTAGTAACCCTGCTCGGTGGGGGAAAGGAAATGGGCAATCAGGACAATGGTGATAAGCCCGGAGCCACTGATCCAGCCTCGCGCCAAGACGGTGAAGATGACGGCGCGGTCGAGTCCAAGCCGCTGCTTCAGCGAAACCAGTGCCATTCGCGAAGACACGAAACCCTTGGGCAGTCGAGAATTACTCTCGTTCACAAAACGTCAATGCCGGCCATTATGGCTGCCAAACCTAGTCCACACGTGTTGTAGCTTGGCGCGCGACTTCGTATTTTCAGCGCTGATTTGCCGCCATATCTCCGTCGCAAGTTGTTTCTCGGGAGACTCACTTTGTTTCCACATGGCCGCTGAAATCACAAACGTTGCCGCAAAAAGGAAGGACAAGAATCCGCCTAAAACGGTGATGAGCATACGTGGCGGAAATGAGATTTTTTCCGGAAATAGCGGAGCGTCAAGCACGTTCACGGTCGGAATTTCCCTCGCTTCTTGGATCTTCGCGAGTTCATATTCCTGGATCAACATCTCGTACACGGCTTCCTGAATCTTCGTTTCCCGGTACAGGTTGGTCCAGGAGACACCCACCAGCGGAAGCTTCCGCAATGACGGAAGGTCTCCGACAATATGCGACTGCTGCGAGGGATCTTCGTTGTTACCGCTGAAGTTCTCAACTTGCTGCTTTAATTCTGCGATGCGGGCCCGCAAGGTCCGGACGCGGATATTGTTGTCGGTGTAAATCTGTTCCAGCCCCTGCAGTTCGGATTCCGCCGCTACCAATTGTCCTTCGAGCGTGGCTTCGCTCTCCACCATGGCCTTGGTCTGCGATGGTACGTCTAATGCTCCGGTCTTGCTCGCGAAGCTGCTGAACTGTTGTGACGCAGCATCGAGGTTCGCTTTGACGGTTTTGAGCCGGTCTTCCAGGAATATGCGCTCGCGACGCGCAGAAGAAGTTGAGACCTCGGCTAGGAGTGTGTTCAGAGCCTCCACATAGGCCTTGGCCATGTCTTGCGCCATGCGGGGGTCACGGTCACTCACCGCGACGGAGATAATGCCGCTTTTTCGATCTTCTTTAATGGTCGTGTGATTGTCCAAAGCAGTGCGGGCGGATTGCCAATAGCGGGCGTGATACCGGCTTCGCAGATCGAATTTCTGAACCAGACTATCCTGAACCGTCGGGCCATGGAGAATATCAACCAGCAGCGCACCAGAGGTTTTCAACCCTAGGAAGTCTGTGGCAATACGACCCAACCCTCCTGAGAACCCGCCGTCGGACGAAGAGGAGGAACCGCTATCGCTCCCACCTCCCTTCGACGCGAGGGCAGCCAGCATTGCCAGACCTCCCTGTTGGTCGGGTGGCATCAGACGCGCCTCCGACTCGTAGCGCACCGGGATCACAAAGGCAACCAACAGCGAAAGCACGAGCCCGGAAACGCCCGCACGCAGCAAAAAGCGGCGTTCCGACCAAAGCAGGCGCAACCAGACTATGCGCACCGAATCGGAGTCAATACCGGATGCGCCGTTGTATGCAGGTGGCGTAACGATTTCCGTCACACGGTTCATAATTCGGGACGGATCGTTTCTAGAGGGATTCATCAGTTCACTTTCTTGGTCGTGTTCCACCGCACCTTTCGGAGGCATGCTCGCCGGCTATAGCTCCGCCCTCTCACTTACATCGGCATGTGTGAGCTAACCATTGAAGAATCAAAGACCTGCGTCAACACGAACGCCCGAGGCACACGGAGGGCCCGCCGCCGAAAGCGTCGATTCGACCGAACCCATTCGATGGCTGGCCGGGTACTCTCAGTTGTCCGGGGTGGCTGGTCAGAACAGGGCAGAGGGACAGGTTCGCCGAGCAGCGTCAGGGATCACGAAGGCTGGGTGCGAAGGCGAGTCTTTCCGCCCTCTTGTTCAGTTGATCCAGGCGGCTCGACACGCGGGGATGCACCGATGCGATTGTATTCATCAGGGAGACGTGCTGTGATAAAACGCCATACTTAGAGGTTCGTGATGAATCTGAAGGCCAAGGAGGCTTCATGAAATGGCATTTTTCAAAATCCGCCGTTCCCTTATTGGCTGCGGCGGCGGGATTGATGGCGATGGGAACGGGTTTGTTTGCGCAGGCCGCAAACGTCATATCCGTGTCCGGCGACGCTGAGTATGTCCACGATCCTTCCATCATTAAAGACGGCGACACGTGGTATTTGTTTTCGACTGCCAACGGACCGGTCCGAAACGGTGAACTCCCGATTCGTCGCTCCAAAGATCTACACGAGTGGAAGCGTTCGGGCAGCGTGTTTCCCCAAATTCCTGAATGGATCAAGAAGCAGAGCCCCAAAACGCGAGAACTGTGGGCGCCGGACATTTCCTACTTCCGGGGCGAATATCACCTTTATTATGCATTCTCGGTTTTTGGCAAAAACACCTCCGGAATCGCTCTGGTAACCAACAAAACCCTGGATCCCCAGAACCCGGATTTCCGCTGGCAGGATCGGGGACTTGTGCTTCGCTCCGAGGCAGAGGACAACTACAACGCGATCGATCCCAATCTGGTGTTCGATGGCAAAGGCGGGATGTGGTTGGCCTTTGGCAGTTTCTGGGACGGAATCAAAATGCGCCGCCTCGACCCGGAGACGGGGAAGCTTTCGACTACGGACACCAAGCTTTACTCATTGGCCCGGCGAAAACGTCCGGCCAATCCCCCGCCAAATCCGCCCGGGCTACCTGGAGACTGGGAGGCTATCGAAGCTCCGTTCCTAGTCCATCATGGAGATTACTTCTACTTATTCGTGTCCTTCGACTTGTGCTGCCGCGGCACCCGCAGCAACTACAAGGCCATGGTGGGCCGCTCCCGCGATGTGACCGGGCCCTATGTCGACGCGAGCAGAACTCCCCTGCTCGACGGTGGTGCAACTCCGGTGCTGCTCGGGAACGAGCGCTGGCTTGGGCCTGGCGGCCAATCCATTCGCATGGCCAAGGATCACGGACTTGGCGACAATCGGGACATCATGGTATTCCACGCATATGACGGCAAAACCGGGCAGGCCTTTCTGCAGATTTCCACCATCGATTGGACGGGAGGTTGGCCGCATGCCGCTCTCGAAGGAGGCAACCCAGCCAATCGATAGTTCTACTTTTGTGGCTGCGCCTCCGGTCCCGCGGCTGACTCCGGGTTCAAGATCCTGACCACCGTTCTTTGGCGTTCGGTCTCCTCGTGCTCTAGGCGAGTCGCGATCGCGAACTGCTGGTCGGCGTCTTCCTTCCGCCCCATACGCGAATAGGTGAGGCCCAGATAGTAATGGGCTTCGCGTAGTTTGTCATTGCTCGAGATGGCCTCGAGCAAAAGGTCTGCCGCTTCGGAGTATCTCTTCTGTTCGAATTTCGCGCGTCCCAAGCCCGCCAGTGAGCCGGCGTGTTTCGGATCGCGACCCAGAACGTGCTCGAAATTCTTCTCTGCCGCGTCGAAGTTCTTCGATTGAAGATCGAGCACACCCAACCGGAAGTAGGATTCGGTCTGCACCGGCATCAGCGACACGGATTTTTCGAATTCGGTTCGAGCTTCCCCGGCTCGTTCGAGAGCCGACAGCGCCATGCCCAAAGCATAATGGGCGGTGGCATCGCTCGGATTGAGTTCCAAGTACTTTGCGAACTGCTGCCGCGCCTTCTCAAAATCAGAGGATTCCATGTACGCACGGCCGAGTGCATAGATTGCATTCGCGTCGTCGTGCCGCAGAACGAGCGTTTGCTGGAAGGCCGGAATCGCATCCGGCAACAGGCTCATGCTGAGCGCCACCATGCCGAACTCGTATTCGACGTCGGGGTCGTCGGGCGCAACCTTTTTGGCTTGGAGCAGAATCGAAAGGGCCTTTTCGAGATTCCCGCGACTTTCAGCCTCACGGGCTTGCTGCCGCCAAATTCCGGCGAGCGCGTTGGCGGCATCACTGCGGTCCGGGGCCAGACGCAGCCCCTCTTCGAGTTGAGGGATTGCGGTTCCGGGTTGCCCCATTTGCGCATACAGCAGTCCGAGATTGATATGGGCACTGGCAAAGTCCGGTTGGACACCCAGGGCCTGGCGGAACAACTGCTCGGCCTCAGCATTTCTTTGTTGTTGCGCGCGCAGCAGCCCAAGAAAGTTGAGGGCGCGATAATCGGTCGGTGTGCTCGCAAGGACTGAGAGCAGTTCGTTCTCCGCACGTTCCAGGTTGCCAGCGGCAAGGGACTGGGCGGCGTCCTGGAGAAGTGGATTAACGCTCGGCTGGCCGGGGGTCTGGGCGGAGACTGCCTGGGAAACACACAACACAAAAATCCCCACCACGATCGTCTCTTTTCCAAGAACTTTCATAGCAGTTCGGTGCATCTATCGAGTTGAGATTCCTCCCGATTGTGAGCTCTGCGTGGGGTCACTTTTCCCCTCAGTAATAACAAGTATTTGATCGCCTTTCACATTCTTGAGCTGTTGGTCGAAGCCGCTCGGCCAGCGAATTTCAATCTCGCGGGCCTCAGCGGCAGGCCCTAAGCCAAAGTGCAGACGTTTATCCCCGGACGATTGATAACTGCTGGTTGTAGTCACCGTTGCGAACTGGTCACCTGCCGTGGTCGAAATTCGCACCTGGGCTCCGATTGCGTCGCGATTGCTTCTTGTCCCCACCAGCATCAACGTAAGCCAGTGATTTCGAGTTGCAGTTTGATTCAGCAACACTCTTCCAGGACCATCGACCGAACTGACCACGGCGTCTACTTTGCCGTCATTATTTATATCGCCCACGGCCATGCTCCGCGCCGCCCATTGCTCGTGAAAAATCTCTCCGGATACCGCGGACACATCCACGAAACTCTTCCCTTCCTGGTTGTGCAACAGAAGAGGAGACTCGCGGTAGTGTAGATTGGGTTCGTTGACCTCGATCGTATCCATCACGTGCGATTGCACGATTAGCAGATCCTTCCAGCCGTCGTTGTCATAGTCGAGGAAGCGTACCCCCCAACCGGAGTGCAGTAGCGAATTGGCGCCGAGTCCGGTCGCCGAAGTGGAATAATCAAAGCTGCCGTCTTTGAGATTCGCGTAGAGCGCATAGCGCTGGTTCGCCAGATCGGTAATGATGATATCGGGCCAGCCGTCGTTGTTATAGTCCTCAAAATCCACGCCCATCCCGGCAAAGGTCGAGCCATTGCCATCCAATCCGGCGCCGGACGCGAGGCCAATTTCTTCAAACTTGCCGTTACCGCGATTGTGGAACAGATATTCGGGAATCGAATCGTTGGCCAGCAGTATGTCCATCCAGCCATCATGATCGTAATCGCCAATCGCGAGCCCTAAGCCCTTGGCGGGCTTGTCGACTCCAGCCTGATGCGAGACTTCTGTAAACTTACCGTTGCCATCGTTGTGAAATAGCAGCAGTGACTCGGGCTTGAACAAGTCCGGATGGCAGTAGGAGCGGAAGCCCGCTTCCCGGTGCCCACAGTAGATATCGTCAAAGTCCCATTGCATGTACCGTGCCACTACGAGATCAAGCCGCCCGTCATTGTCGTAGTCGACCCATGCGGCGCTGGTCATCCAACCCGAACCCCCGACGCCCGCGCTGGCGGTGACGTCGGTAAACGTGCCGTCACCATTGTTGTGATAGAGCGTCGAGCGACCGTATCCGGCGACGTAGAGATCCTCAAATCCATCGTTGTCATAATCACCTACGGCAACGCCGGTGGAATAGCCGAATCCCGCAAGGCCAGCTTTTTCCGTCACATCCTCAAACGTGCCGTCAGGCTTTTGGTGATAGAGACGGTTCCAATACTTGGGATCATCTTTCTTGGGAACGGTTCCCTTGGGCGTCGGATCGTCGAGCCGGGTGCCGTTGGCGAAAAAAATGTCGAGGCGGCCATCATTGTCGTAATCGAACAATGCGACGCCTGATCCCATGGTCTCGAGCAGGTACTTCTTCGTCGTTTTGGAAGCTTGCTGCTGAAAGTGAATGCCGAGCTTTTCGGTCACATCCACGAAATAGCCGGGCGGAGCAGTTGGCATCTCCGCCGACGGTGCCGACGTGGTTGCGACCGCGACCCCCAGGACAACCGCGATCACGATTGCCGCTGTTCCCGCGCTTCGAGAGAAACTACCCATGCACGAAAGGTGACGTCGAGCTTCGCTCCAGTGTAACAATCCTTTTGCAATCGCGGCAGATTGTGAAAAAGGAACAGGGCCGCCTCGGAAGCGGCCCTGGGAGCAGAACTCGAGATGCTTAGAACTTAAACTTCAGTTGTAGTTGCAGCACCCTTGGCGAGAGCAAGTAGCTCCCACCTCCAGTTCGGCTGAAATTCGTGATCTGCATTCTTCCGAACGATGGGAGAGGATTCCCTGGTGTCACAACGGAATCGTAAGGATTGAGGTCCTCAGGTCGATTCCAAATATGTCGGTTGAACGCATTGATCGCGATGACCTCAAAATCCAAGGTTTTGTTTTCCGTAATACGTGTTTGTTTGATGAGACTGAAGTCTTCGTCCAGGTAGGGATACATTCGAGCACTGGTTACGCGAGGCATGGTGCCGAATACCCAAGTACCGCGGGATGCCACCGTAGGTCCGAAGTTGGGGTCGACGAACGCCGCCGGGTTGACCGCATTCGGCAGGCTGATCGAGTTGAAGACGGATTGATTGACCGGATTCCACTGACCACCCTTAAAGGCCGAACTGAGGATCGAGCTGCCAGGCACCTGATCAAACCGAATGCACTCGGTGTAAGCGGCCGGCCCACTCGCGCATCCGAACGCCAGCGGCTGGCCACTTTCATAGCGTTGAATGCCGCCAATCTGCCAGCCTCCGACAACTCGATCGAGCGCGCCACTGGAGTTGAGATACGGCTTCCCTTTTCCAAGGGGCAGTTCATACAGATAGCTGACCACGAAATTCTGCGGCAGGTCCTGATTACTGATGGCTTTGTCACCCCTCTGATTGAAGAAATCTTGCGGAGCGCCCCCCTGGTGCAGTGTGGCAAAGAAAGGCAACGCCGCATCCGCATTGGTCAACGTCTTTGACCAGGTATAGGACGCCATCAGGTTCAGACCATTGTGGAAACGACGGGTAAGCTGGGCCTGGAGAGCGTTGTAGGTCGATTGTCCCAGGTTCTCAAGCTGGCCGTCGGTATTGAGGAAAAAGAATTGGGGATGTGGCACCAGGGCTTGCGCGACGACGAACGCGGTCGGAAAGCCCGGATAAGGAGCTTGCACTACGCTCTGCGACGCGAGCGGCTGATTGAGGAGATTTCCCAACGAGAAGTACTTCGGGTTGAGCAAGTTCTCGCCGTCATAGTTGCTGCGGAGATTCTGCGAATGCTGACCCACATAGGCGATTTTCAGAATCATGTCGGTGGCCAATTCGCGTTGGACCTCGAAGCTCCAGTTCTGAATCATCGGAGGACGGCCATACGACGGTTTAAGGTAGTCCTCAGCGCAGCATCCCTGGAAATTAACCTGGGAAGGATCGAGGTTGGGAAGCACCGGCTTGGTCAGGACCAAGCCCGAGTCGATGTTGTAGGAGGGACTGCCTCCGGAGGCAAATACCGGGGTAAAGCCGTCAGGCGAGCTGGCGCCTGCACTGCCTTGAAAACCTTGCCGGCTGTACCCGCCAAAGTCCGCATACTGCAGACCGCCATAGATAATTCCATAGCCGCCGCGAAATACGGTTTCATGAAGGAATGAGGGGGACCAGGCAAAACCAAAACGTGGCCCGATATTTTTCTTGTAGGTTTCTGCCCAGCGTTGGTTGGACACGCCGTCGTGTCCCGGCCCCGAGCCGGAAAACTCCAAGCCTCCCGGGAAGCTGCCAGCAGCGCACCCAGCCGGACTGAACTGATTGCAGTTGGGCACGCCGAAACTGATATTAGACGAATTGTTGTCAGCCTCTTTGAACGGCTGATCGATTTCATAACGCAATCCGTAATTTATCGTGAGCGTGGGAGTGACTTTGAAGCTGTCTTCAAAAAAGCCCGCGAAGTAGGAGCGCAGCCAACGCGCTTGGCTCTGATAGACGGCAAAGTTGGTGTTGTCCATTTGGCCGAGCAGCATACTTGCGAGGCTATTTCCAGTAAGTGGTCGTTCATCCACGCTGGCGTTACCGTTGGCTGGATCTATCCCAAAGGTCGCGGTCTCATTGCCCGAGAAGTTTAACGAGCCGCTCGTGTTCTGGAAATTCAGCGGCGAGTACTGCTGATACCACTGTTCGTAACCGAATTTCCAATCGTGTTTGCCTCGGCTCCAGGACAGCGTGTCAGCAAAGCGGAAGCCGTTGTCGATGGTGTCGCCATCGACATTGTCGCCCATTCCGCTGAGGTTGCTTTGGCCGATTTGCGGGAACATGGGCCCAGACGGTCCGCCGGTAATACCCAGCACGCTATCCCAATCCTGGCCCTTACCGTTGACGCCTGCGCCTACGTTCTTGCTGTTGGTGCGATTGTAGCCAAGATTCAAATGGTTCACCATGCTTGCACTGATGTCGTAGTCGTAGCCGAAGCGGATGTAGTGGGTCCCGAAAAATTGGCTGCGGCCAGCCCCTGCAGGATTCGCCCACACCGGCGTTGTCGATGTGCGCGTGTTTTCGCGGGACGAGTACGTGAAATAGGCTCCGCTCTTTGAATTGATTTTCTGGTCGATACGAAATGTGGTGGTGGTGTCTTCAATCGGGAAGCTGTAAGAAAAGTTATAGTTATTCGCAATCGCGTTGCTTGCGGTAGTGGGATAGTACGAGAGGATGTTCTGACCTACCGTCGAAGAGGGGGTGAGCACGTTATTCGTGAACGGTGTGCGGCAGGTAACTCCGTTCACGGTTTTGGTGGTACTGGGATCGAAGATCTGTCCCTGCACAATCTGCGTGCCGGTGCAGGGGTTAATAATCGGATTGCCTTGCCCATCCGTAAGCCCGGCGCCCAGCAGCGCACTGAAATCGCCTCCGCGCATGGCATTGGTGGGTACGGTCGAGGTGCTCACGCCTCCCGAGGTCTGCTTATACTGCTCCCAAGAAAAGAAGAAGAAGGTCTTGTCATGGCCGTCGTAGAGGTGCGGAATGCGCACCGGGCCGCCGAAGGTCCCGCCGTAGTCGTTCTGCCGATCGAGCGGAGTGGTATAAGTGGAACGCGCCTGACCGCAGTTGAGCGGGTCCGTGTGGGTCAGACAGTAATCATTGCCCCACACATTAGCGTCCAAGTCAGTATTGCGAAAGAGTTCATAGATGTCGCCATGATAGTTGTTGGTCCCACTCTTGGTGTTAAAACTCTCAATGCCTCCAGTGGTGCGGCCAAATTCCGCTGGCAAAGTCGATGTCAGCACTTTGAATTCACCCAGAGCTTCCACCGAGGGAGCGGTTTCGTCGAAGGATGATCCGTTCTCCGATCGCGTGGTGGCGGCGCCATCCAGGAGGACCTCGGTGGCGTAGTTCTGCCCGCCGGTGATCTTGGACTCGAACGTGCCCCCATTCCCCGAATCCGAACCTGGCCCGACGACGCCTGGACTCAGAAACGCGAACGCCTCCGGCGATCGCATCGCTTGCACGGTGCTCCCCAGCGGTAGGGGCAAGTCCAGGACCTGCCGGGTGCTGACCACGGTACCGACGTCGGCACTCTCCGACTGCACCGTGGGAGCATCCGCGCTTACCGTGACATTCTCGGTCACGGTGCCGGTCGCCAACTTAATGTCGAGAGCGGCGGTGGTCGCAACCTCGACCAATACTCCGGTTAAGTTCGCGGTCTTAAATCCGGACGCAGTCGCGGTGAGGTCGTAAGTCCCGATGTTCAGGTTCGGAAAACGGTAGGCGCCCGCGCTGCTAGAGACGGTTTCATATTTGGCGCCGGTCTGAGTATTGGTAGCCGTGATTTTGGCATTGGCGACGAGCGCACCCGAGGGGTCGGTCACGTTGCCCGCGATCGAACCCTGATTCGTTTGCGCCACAGCGGTTGAGAACAGCATTGCCGCGACAAGAGGGAAGAAAGCGAATAACGCTAACTTGCGCAGATGCATGGTTCCTGCCTCCGGGTTCAAATGAAGACTTCAGTAATCGTTTTCCTGACTTTACCTGCGAAATGCCCAAGCGAAGCTCTGGAAAGTCTGGACCTACTGAATACAACCCACGAAATTCACACCGCACGAACTACGGAAACCAAAAATCATCTTGAACCGCTATCGCGCTGTTTCTTGCGACTGGGCGGCCCGCCGCAGCTTGTCTTGCAAATTCTGCGACTGCTCGGCGTCGGCTTGCTGCTTTAGACGTAGGAAGGCTTCCAAGGCAACCCGGGACTGCTCCGGTTTTTGTTGCCGCCGGTACAACTGCGCCAGCTGATAGTAAGACTGGCGCAAAGTCTCGGTGTCGGACTTGCCCGAGTCTCGAACCGCTGCCTGGAAATTCCCTACCGCCGCGTCTACGTTTCCCATCTGGGCTTGCGCCCGACCCAATTGATACTCGGCGTCAGCCGAGTGGGGACTGCGCTTTAGCACTTCCGCCAGAAGTTCTGAAGCGATGTCGGTCTTGGATCGCTCGATGCTGACAACGGCCAGCTTATACATCGTTTCCGTGCTTTCCGGATCCGTCTTCAACTCGTTTTGAAATTCCGACTCCGCCTTGGCCAGCTGATTTTGACGCCAGTAAAGATCACCCAGAGCTTCGTGCAGTCCTGGCTCATCGGGCTTGGCGTTGATCGCCACCTGGCATTCCGCGATCGCATCCTCCAGCCGGTCGGCCTCCGCAAAGGACTGGGATAAGACTTGATGAACCCGCCAGGAATTGGGATCGGCTTTGTACATAGCTTCGTAGCTGGCCTTTGAGATCAGCATGTGAGCGCGGCCGCGATGGTAGAGGATGTCGACGTCGTTGGGTTTGAGTTGTGCCGCTTGGTCGAGTGTGGCACTGGCGGCGATCGCGTCGCCCTTCGCCAGTTGTGCGACGCCCAGCCACATGAGCGCCTGAGGATTTCGGGGATCGATGGCTGTTTCGCGCATCAACGCAGCAATGGCTTCGTCGTTCTGGTTCTTGCGGTAGTACGCGATACCTAGAAAGAGATTGGCTCCGCGCAACCGGGGCTTCAGATCTAACGCGTGTTTCAGGGAGGCGATGGCGGAGTCGAACTGCCCTTGTTGAACGCGCACCAGGCCGAGGTTGAAATCGGCCTCCGCGAAAGCAGGATTCAGCCTCGCGGCCTGAGAAAAATCCCGGGCGGCCTCTTCAAGATTGCCGCTGCGCATGGCCTCGGTACCGGCACGAAACGGCTTCTCGAATGCGTCGCTTTGGGCGAGCATCGCGGTCGAGAGTGGCATCGCGGCAAGCCAGCACAGCGCCAACCATTGGGTGGCAACACGGCTCAACATTTGTACCCACGAAGAGGATGCTTGGCGAAATCTAAGCTGCTGCTGCTCACCTTGTCAAGCAATTTTGGAAAACGATTACCCGAATTTTCTCGGTTAAAAACACAGGGCGCGGAATTGAATAAAGTATCCAATCGCGAGCGAGCGTTCTTCTCAAAATCGTCAGGGAACCGCGAGGGGATTCTTCCCTTCTTCGACGGTATAAAAACGGTCCACACCGGAAGGCAGCGAGACCCGCTGCACGCTTCGATCAGGCCAGTAAATTTCGATTTGTTCTACGGAACTCGAATCACCGAGACCAAAGTGCAGGCGCGGATCGTTGGAGGAGGCGAAACTGCCACCGCTTGTGACATCGCGCCGTTGGCGCATTCCGCCGGCGGTGAGATAGACGGTGGCACCAATTGCGTCACGTGGCGACTTCTCGCCGCCGACGAGCTTGAGGGCCACCCAATGGTGATGGTCGGGATTGACGTTGCGGAGAAGCACCGGAGGGCCGTCGAGCGGATTGATAATGACATCCGTCTTGCCATCGTTAAACAAGTCCCCGAAGGCTGCCCCGCGGCCGACTGTGATCACCGCGAGTCCGCTGCCCTTCACCGCAGGAACCACCTCGAACTTTCCAGCCCCGAGATTGTGGAATAGCAAGGGACGTTGCGCAAAGGTTGTGCCCCAGTCGCTCGAATCGACGGCGGGATAGACGTGGCCGTTCACCGCCAACAGATCCAGCCAGCCGTCGTTGTCAAAATCCAAAAAACCATCTCCCCAGCCGAGAAAAGGAATCGTGACCTCAGCAATTCCCGCGCGATAACTCACATCGGTAAAATTGGCATCGCCCTCATTCTTGTAGAGCGGCTTGTAATCATCCGAGAAGACGGTGTTGTAGAGATCGAGCCAGCCATTGTTGAGATAATCGCCGACCGCGATACCCATCGACGCGGTCTCCTGGCCGTTTTCATTCAGCGCATATCCGGAGGCGTAGCTCGCATCTTCAAAGGTGCCATCGCCCTTGTTGATGTATAGGTAATTCGGGGTTGAGTCATTGGCGACGGCCAGATCCACTCTGCCGTCGTTGTTGAGATCGGCAAAGACTGCAGTCAGTCCATAGTACGCATTCTTATCGGCTACGCCGGCCTTGTCACTGACGTCGGTGAAAGTCCCGTCACCATTATTGTGAAACAGATGGTCGCGCTCGCCGAGCAGGCCACGCGGGCCGCACATTACCTTCAGGCCCCGGAATTCGCATGTCGGGAACGCAACCACCGGGCTTCCCGGAATTGGCGGGTGCTCGAAATCATAGTGCACGTACCCGGGCACGAACAGATCGAGTCGGCCGTCCCCGTCGTAATCGCCGAATGTCGGCCCGGTCGACCAATTTCCCAGGCTCACGCCCGCTTTCTCGGCCACGTCGGTAAAGGTTCCGTCGTGATTGTTGTGATAGAGACGGTTCTTCCCAAAATTCGTTACGTAAAGGTCAGGCCAGCCATCGTTGTCGTAGTCTCCGACCGCCACTCCGAATCCCCAGCGGTCGTTGGTCACGCCCGCCTTCGCCGCCACATCGGTGAAAGTGCCGTCATGGTTGTTATGAAATAAAGCAGCGTGCGGCGGAGTGGTCTTGCCGGTTTCCGCATCGTAGGTCGAGCCGTTGACCAGGTAGATGTCGAGCCAGCCGTCGTTATCGTAGTCGAGCAGGCCAACGCCCGATCCCACCGTCTCGATGATGAACTTCTTCTCCGGAGTTCCCATCACATGGTGCCATCCGGTCAAGCCAGCCTTGGCGGCAACATCTTGAAACACCACTGGACCCTCGTTCACAAATCCGCCTGCGGTAATCGGACGATGTTCGGCATCGAGCACGGCGGGATGCGCAGCTCCGGTCGAAACCATTCCCTGAGATTGCGGCGCGGGGGCTTGCTGCTGTGGCGAAGTGCCTTCCGGCGCCTGCGCTCGCACATGAGAAAACATCGCAGCGAAGAGGAAAAGGTAAATCGGAAGGAAAACGGGCCGTGGGAGAGGCATCTGGAACGTAAGTATAACCGCCGAAGGGCGCGGCGCTCCCAGGCCACGGACGAATTCATGGTTGAATTTGCGGCCAGGCGCCCGGCCAGGTGAGGGAGTTCACAAAGACATAAGCGGCGCCATCCGGTAGATGCAGGGCGTGGAAGGTGATCAGGTCCCCATTTTGCGGATCGAGAAAAACCGTCTCTCCGCCGGGAGCATTCCAGGTCACTCCATTGCCCGCGAGCAACTGCGTTCCACCGCCCGCCAGCATGGAAATGCCATTCGTATCCAGAAAAGGGCCGTGGGGGCTCGTTCCACGTCCAACCATGATGCGGTAGTTGTCCTGGTACGGATTGGGATTGCAGCAGTCGTCAAAGGAAGCGAACAGGTAGTAGTAACTTCCCTTGTGCACCAGGGATGTGCCTTCGATGGGATCGCCCGCCACCTGCGGACGCGCCGCCAGGGAATAAACCGTGGGATTCGACGCTAGCAGTTTACCCGTGGTCGGATCGATCTGTTGTTGCTTGATGCCGCTCCAATAGCTCCCGTAAGTAAGCCAGACACTGCCGTCTGTATCCACCAAAATGTTCGGATCGATGGCGTTGAAGTTGTCGGAGGAGGAGGAACTTAGAATCTCACCCTGGTCGAC
>Ga0126381_100005034_pt1 | contig 14464 bp, 11 predicted proteins | sample PanSoiMetPlot_28_FD_96465 | JGI IMG/M metagenome (GOLD analysis project Ga0126381, IMG submission 96465) | Tropical forest soil microbial communities from Panama - MetaG Plot_28 | ecosystem: Environmental > Terrestrial > Soil > Tropical forest > Bulk soil | place: Panama | collected 2016-02-17
CAACGAAACCGGCAGCGTCGGGATGCAGTTGTTCTTTAAGCTGTCGCACGTCAGCGACACCGGTCAGCCGATCACCAATCCGCAAGCCAACGGGCTTTATCTTTCGATTTATGACCAGCAGATAACTCCGGAACAGTCGAAATATCTGACCGCTATGGCGATTTATCCGGACGACCCGAACCGGGTTCCTGAAAATTACGTCTTCCTGCCCTCGCTGCGCCGCTCGCTGCGATTGTCGAGTACGGCGCGATGCTCGCCGCTCCAGGGCACGGATTGGACCAACGATGATCAGCGGGGTGGTTTCAGCGGCATTCCCAACTGGTTCATTCCGCGTTACCTGGGTGAGAAAAAGATGCTGTTCGTTGCGCACGGCGAATGGAATTCCAATGCCAGCGATAGTCAAAATTACCTGAAGGATTGGGTATATGGGGGACGCGCGGCCGGTTTCGTAAGGCCGGCGCGCGACAAATTCGAATTGCGTGACGTTTACGTGCTCGACCTGGTGCCAAACACTGATGTCAAGTCATTCTATTGTTATTCGCATCGCGTGCTTTATCTCGACAAGGATCTGGCCTATACGGCTGATCATGTTGACACCTGGGACAAGAACGAAAAGCTCTGGAAATTGCAGTTCGTATTCCGGGGACCCACGACAGCGATTCCCGCAGACCTGAACGGGCAAACGAGTTTTGTGCAGCCTTCGGGGGGAGAAAACGCGGTGATCTATGACGTCCAGGCAGACCACGCCAGTATCGCCTGGCCATCCTCGCCGCCAACCCTCAACTCCAGAGTTCCCGACCAGTACCACAGCATTCAGCTCTATGCCCTGCCGAGCGGACTGAACCAAATCATGAAATAAGGTTAAACGCTTCTTGTCGATATCACCGACAGTCCGCTAGGACATCGTCGCGGCGCCGTTCAGGACTATCGAGAGAGGAAGGCGCCGCGCGGTCAACTCGTCGGAAACAATTCCGCCAGGGACCAAGATTAGCGCCGCCAACCGGCAGCAGTATCGCAAATACATGACGACCGGCCTGCAGGTCCTTTATGACCGGCAAGTACTTCTGGAGGATGGGCCCTACAGACTATATCGAGACCGCTCCCACCCTTCCCACGCTTCTTCCCACCAAGTAACCGGCAGGCACCGCTAATATACATATATTCCCAGCATGTATTGGTCGGCCTACCCGATCGCGTTTGTCAATCGTTTCTTCAACCCCGGGGGCAGCATCGGGATGCAGCTATTCTTCAGGTTGCCCCACATGACCGACACCGGCCGGCCAGCCGCTAACGAATCCCCAGGCCAACGACATCTATCTCTCAATCTAAGATCAGCAGATCACCGTCCGAGCAGTCGAAGTACCTGACCTCGATGGCTATTTTTCCCGACGATCCCAACCGGGTTCCCGAACTGTGCGTCTTTTTCGCTGCACCGCTAGCTCAGACCGTCGATCACGGCGCGCTGATCTCCGCTGCAAGGAACCGACTGGAACAACGACGATCAACGGGGCGGTTTCAGCGGAATTCCAAAATGGTTCGTGCCGCGCTTCTTGGGCGAGGAGAAGATGCTGTTCGTCGCACATAGCGGGTGGATCGCCAACGCCAGCGAAAGCGACAACCACCTCGCCAATTGGGTCTATGGAGGGCGCGCGACCGGATTTGCGAAACCGGAACGATGTGGAAGTTGCAGTTCGTATTCCGGGGTCCCATCACGGCGAGGGCTGAACCAAATCCTGAAGTGAGATCTCGTCAGAGGGTTGTTGTCGTCGCGCAGGCCCCGCTTTTACCCCGCCGGATGCGAGTGGCCGGAAACCGCTTGGCACAAACGGTAGGCGTCAGGAAAAGACAGCCAATTGATCCGGCGCCGGCAAGCCCTTGTGCTTTTTCAGCACCCTACTCGCCTCAAGCGCTGCTCTCTGACAATCTACCGACCGTTAGAATTAATTCCAACCTTCTTTGGAGAGAGGCAGCAGAATGGCTTGTAACATCCGCACTACCAAACTGGCAGTGACCGTGGCGGCAGCTCTCGCGCTGCTCACGGCATCTCACGCCTACACGCAGGACGCCGGCATGTATGACGACAAGCTGGTGGCGCAACTGAACCCCGCCGACTCCGGGCAGTCGATACCGCCCGGCACCAAAATTACCGAGGCCAACTGGCAGCAGTATCAGAAATTCCTTCCGATTAGCATGCAGGCCTTCCTGAGCGGAAAATATTACTGGAAGATGGGCGCCGGCCCGGATAACTACCTCGAGGTGGGACCTACGATTCCGACCGAACTTCCGACCAGGTATCTCTCCGACACAGAAAAATACTCCGGCCAGGCTCAATTGGTGAAACTGCCCTCCGGAGCCTACGAGATCAAAAACTACGGCGCGGGCATCCCCTTTGCGCATCCATCCGGACCCGATATCGCTGCGCAACTGCTTTACAATTACTATTACACTTACATCCCGGCCATCTATACTGGCTACTATGACCTCGCACTGATTGATCGCTACAACAGTGTAGCGCAAAACCAGTCGCGGCAGATTTTCTTCAAATTGTCCCACGTCAGCGACGTCAACGAGCCGCTGACAAATCCTCAGGCCAACGGCCTGTATCTGTCGATCAATAACCAGGTGCTGTCGCCGGAGCAGTCAAAGTACACAACCGCCCTGGCGCTGTATCCGGACGACCCGCGTCGCGTGCCGGAGATATACGCCTTCCTGCCCTCATTGCGGCGCTCGCTGCGGCTTTCCAGTGTCGCGCGATGCGCGCCGCTGCAAGGCACCGACTGGACCAACGACGATCAACGGGGCGGCTTCAGCGGAATTCCCAACTGGTTTATTCCGCGCTACCTGGGCGAAAAGAAAGTGCTGTTCATGGTCCACTCGGCATGGCAGGCCAAAGCCAACGAGAACACCAAATTCATCGGCGACTTTACTCTTAATGGCAGCGCGGTTGGGTGGCCCAAACCACAAGAGACCAAGGTCGAATTGCGCGACGTCTACGTAATCGACCTGGTGCCTACCGCTGAAACGCGGGCCAGCTATTGCTACTCCCATCGCTTGCTTTATCTCGACAAGGACCTCGCCTTCACCGCCGACCAGGCCGATACCTGGGATCGCAGCGGGAAGCTGTGGAAGCTCCAGTTCATTCCGCGCGGCGCCACCACCGGGATTCCCGCGGACCTGACCGGCAAGAGCAGCTTCGTGATGCCCTCGGGAGGAGAATTAGGAGTGATCTACGACGTGCAGGGACAGCACGCCAGCATCGCATGGCCAGGCTCGCCGCCGGCGCTGCTTTCAAAGGCCCCGCAGGAATTGCGCGATATTTCGATCTACGCTTTGCCCAGCGGGCTGAATCAGATCATGAAGTGACAAGCTGACAGGCGGGGCCCGCAACCGTTGGGCCGGGCCCCACCGCAGCTACGGTTGCGGTAGGAGCGAAGGCCTGGTTGCTCAAAGTCAGCGAACATGTCAAAAAGATTGTTTGCGGCGGGGTCGTAGTTCAGCCCGGTTAGAACGCCGGCCTGTCACGTCGGAAGTCGTGGGTTCAAATCCCATCGGCCCCGCCAACATTCGCTTCCGGGCCCAATGGCGGGACCGGCGGCGCGATCATGATGGAAGTGTGAGGCATTGAAACTCAGCGAACAGACTAAAAGCGTGGCGCACGAGGCCGCGTTGAAGAACCGGCATTGGGTGGTAATCGACGCCGAAAATGCGTCCTTGGGACGTGTGGCGTCGCGCGCAGCAAGTATTCTGCGCGGTAAACATCGCCCCGACTTCACTCCCAACCAGGATGCCGGGGATTTTGTGGTAATTATCAACGCCGCTAAAGTGCGCCTGACCGGAGCCAAGGCGGAAAACAAAATCTATCACCGCCATACCGGGTATCCGGGCGGGATCAGGGCGGTCAGTGCCGGGCGGCTGTTGGAAAGCCGGCCCGAACGGATGATCGAGATGGCGGTGCGCGGGATGCTGCCGAAGAATCGGCTGGCCCGCCGCCTGTTCACCAAGCTCAAGATCTATAAAGGCGCCGAGCATCCGCATGCGGCGCAAAAGCCCGAGTCCGTGAAGCTCAACTAGGACCTTTCATGCCAGAGAAAAAACAGATTTCCTCCGCGACCGGCAAGCGCAAGACCGCGGTCGCCCGGGTTCGACTGCTGCCCGGCACGGGCGCCATCACCGTCAACAAGCGCGGCTTCGAAGACTACTTTCCGCGCGAGACCGCCCGGATGCGTATCCTGGAGCCGCTCCAGATCACGGAAACCGCGGCTCAATACGACGTTTTCGCGGAAGTCAACGGCGGCGGCACTTCGGCCCAGGCCGACGCGGTGCGCCATGGCATTTCGCGGGCGTTGGTCGCGGTAGCCGAAACGCTGCGCCCCACTCTGCGCAAGGCCGGGATGCTGACGCGCGATCCACGCGCCGTCGAACGCAAGAAATACGGCCGCCACAAAGCGCGTAAACGGCCCCAATACTCCAAACGTTAGAGATTCAAGCCACGACGGACCAGGGGCGGCAGCCTAAAGCTGTTGCCCCTTTTTTTTGCCTTGCTCTGGCAAAAACCTTCTTGATCCGTCGCTGTAAGGTTGACTATGGGTCCTTGTAACAATAAAAAGCTACCTCATAGAAACCCTATCTTCAGAGCGGTGGTTGGCGTGCAGGTTAGACATATTTCAAAGCGAAAGTTCCATTGGGCGGCGTGGATACTGGCTCAGATTTTCTTGCTGAACATCGCGGGCTCCGCCGCACGGGCGCAAAACACCGTCGGCACGGTATCTGAACTCACCGGCACGGCTCACGTCGAGCGCGGGGGAAGCACCCAGGCAGTCACGAGCGGGATGCAGGTGGAGTTGAAGGACAAGTTCACTACCGACGCCGGTTCCCACCTGACCATCACGCTCAGCGATAACAGCAAGCTGGACCTGGCCGAGCAGAGCAGCCTGGTCATCGACGAGCAGGCGATTGGCGCGACCGGCCCCCAAACCACCAAGGTGAGCCTGCTGGGCGGCCACCTCGAGTCCCTGGTAACCAAGGCTTTGCGCGGCACCGCTCCGAGCTTTGAGGTAAAGACCCCCAACGCAATCGCTGGCGTGCGCGGCACCAGGTTTGGCGTCGGTTTTCAGCCGGCATCTCCGGTATGCGGCAATGCCCCCACCAGCGACGTGGCGGTTGCGGACGGCACGGTTGAAGTCGCAAACCGGGCGGCTCCGGGTATTGGAATTCCGGTGGAAGGCGGCTATGAAACGGTAGTTTGCGCGGGTAGACCTCCGTTGCCTCCTGGTCCGCTCGGCATCGCAGGTCCGGCGGGCACCGGCACCGCGGCAGGAGGTTTCGCAGGGTCAAGTCCGGGAGCCGGTGGTGCGCCGCCTCCGGCATGCCCGGTCTGTCCTCCGCCAGGCTGTTAAAAGGTGTTCCTTGGTTTTTTGGGAGGAGCGGTAGATGGTCCGTTTGATAGCGGTGAAAGGAAGCGCGGTCGGAATCCGCGTGCTGTTGGTTGCGGCGGCGGTAGCGATGTTGGTCCCGGTGGTCCAGGCGCAAACCACGGCGGCAGTGGGCGCCGTCAATCCATACCCGAATTTTTTCGACATCGCTTACCCGGGGCGGTTTAGCCTGACGCTTTTCGGCGGCGGCTTCGGCAGCGACCAGTACGGAACCACGCAGGAAGGTGTGCAGATCGAACAGAGTCTGACGCGCTACGTGGGCGTGGTGGGGCGCGCCACGGGCTACCAGCTTTACATGGGTCATGGGTTCGCTAACCCATTGCAGCCCAATCCCGGCACGAATTCAGGCTCAGCGCGATATAACTTCGGCCGTTTCCAGGGCGGGGTCGATTTAGCGTTCACCCCGACTACTCACGTCTACGTGCTGGGCGGTGATGATGGCGGAAACAGCCACAACGCCAATATCGAAGGGGATATTTCGAGTTGGTTGCTGGTCCACAGCCAGCACCCGGTGAATTTTCTGGTCAGTTCGGTCTATAGCTGGCAAAACGATATCAGTTCCAGCTCTATTGACCTGCGCGTGGTGCTGGCGTCGACGGAAAACTACATGTTCATGGGCGGAGCCGGTGGCGTCATCTACGGCGGCGGCTTTGTCTCTGGTGTTGCCGGACAGGGAGGCCCGGACTTGGGAGTTTACTTCCGTCCGTGGCAGATCGGTGCCGACGTCCAAGCCGGCTACGGCACGCCTCATGGATACGGGGAGCTCACCCTCTACAAGCAGTTCAGTTGGACAGAGTGACCCGGCCGCTGGTTGTTCCGGCTAACGTCAACAAAGCGAACAGAGCCTCAAACTCCAATGTACTGCCGGGTGATGTGTTGGCCGGGATTGCAGCTTTAAGCAATGGTTGTTTATCGTAGGAGCAATTTGATGAAATCGGCGTTGATTGCGTTGGCAGGGCCAACCCTGATCGGCATCTGCATGCTATTCGTCCTTGCCGGCTGCGATCCTTGTGGCAGTTGTCCAGTCGAAGTGGTTACCGCCACTGCCACTCATACTCCGGGTCCAACCCATACTCCGGCTCCGACCCGGACCGCGACGCCGAAACCCACTCCGAGTCCGAGCCCCACATCACTCGCGCCGACCGCAACACCTACGCTGGCCCCGGAAGCCTGCCTGCCTTCCAGCTCCATATCGGTTCTGGTCGCGGGCAGCAATGCAACGGTGTACGTCCCAGAGGGCAGATGGGGTGCCGGCCCAAGCGGAGTCGAGGTGGTGCCAATCGAGACCAAGAGTGGCATCGGGACCGGCGGCGCCGTAACTACGGTCGCGACGCCGAACACTGTAAACTCGTGCTCGTCCAATTCGAATACCGGACAAACGGTGTGCGTTGCCAACAACACCGATACTTACCTAATCACCGGCTCAACGTTGAGCACGACGGTTGCGAGCGGGGCGACCGGCAATGAATCGTTTTCCGGCGGCTCCTGCCAAAATTGTGGCGTAGTGGTCGATTCTTCCATCAATAAGGCATTGGTCACGATAGGCCTTGAAACTGGGGGCCCCGGCGGCTACCAATTCCTCGATTTGGGAACCACTCCGGCCTTCGAAACGGCGATCCCTGCGGGAGCGTCTACCTCAGAAGATGCTTCGATCGATCCGGTCAGGCATCTGGTGTTGTCACCGAACGAAGCCGGAAACTACCAAATTCTCGACGTCAGCGGCGGCACCACCAAAGCGCAACTGTTCAACAATCACGTTACGGGGTCGCCGGTATTCGATTCGGCGGGCGAGGATTGCACTACCGGTATCGCGCTCAGCACGATCGAGTTCACTGGCAACCTGTTCATCGCGGATCTGAAGCAGGCGAAATTCGACAGCACCGCTGGCACGTGGACCGATACCGGGAGCCAGGTGCAAACCTTCCCCGAGTTTACTTCGTTGGCGGCGGGTACCTGTGGAATCGCGGTCGCACCTGGCCTGCACGTCGGGATTGTGACCGGTGAGTTCGGCGGCAATATCGAGGGAGTCATTGCTCTTCCTGCTACTTCGGGAAGCGGCGTTCCCGCCATTCCTGACTGGGTGCAGTTCACCGTGCCCGACTTGCCCGACGGCACCGCTTTCTCGATGGGCTTCGATCCGCACACCGTAACTGCCTACGTCAGTCCGAACAGTGGCAAAGGGCTGGGTGTTTTGGTCAGCGACGGATCGGCGGGAACGCCCCATTTCCTTGCCGTAGTCGATCTTGAAGGCCTTTTAAGTGCGCCACGAACGGGTCATATCGTTAATACGATTCCTGCCGGGGTCATTACCTTTGTCAAGGTGATGTAGCCGAGCAGCTTCTTTCGCACCCTCCCTGCTGCGCCGCTGGCAACTTTCTCCGGCTGGCGGCGCCGGCATGGACGGCATCCAGCCGTGACACCACCGGGCTGATAGCGAAATTTAGACAAAAACGCTACAATCGGCGCCGAAGTAGTATGGCTCGCGTACGCAAAAGAAACCCGGGCGCATGGCGCACGTTGGCAATCGGGTTTGCGATGGTGGCCGCGCTATTCTTTCTCAACGGCCATTATCCCTCTCTGCTGCGGCTGGCCGAACTCAAGACCTTTGACTTGCGCATGTACGCCCGGGGGACCCGCAAGCCTCACGGCGAAGTTGCGATTGTCGCCATCGACGACAAGAGCATCAGTGAGCTCGGACGATGGCCCTGGCCGCGCACGGTCTTAGCCCAACTGGCGGAGGCACTCAAGTCCTACAAGGTAGCCGTAGCCGGGTTCGACCTGGTATTCAGCGAGCGCGACGATATCGATCTGGAACGCGAAAAGATCATTGCGGGCCTGCAAAGCTCCGGCCTACCCGCTGACAAATTGTCGGCCGCTTCAGGTATCACCAACGACGACACCTTCGCCAACGCTATCAAGGCACAGGGCGCCACGTTTGTCGGTTATCCGCTCCAAGTGGTGATGCCCGGAGAAGCGGTCAAAATCAGTCCGGGATTCGTCACCAAGATGGTGTCACCGGCGCCGCTGGCCTACAGCCTGGTCAGGCTTCCTCCCGGACCTCCACCGCCGGCGCCTGAAGCCGCCGCCTATCTGCCCAATTTGCCGGCGATCAACAAAGCCGCCCGCGGCACTGGATATTTCGACACGCCGACCGATTCTGACGCGGTGTTTAGGTCCGAGATGATGGTGATACGGTTCGGCAAGCGCTACTGCGAACCATTGATCCTTGCCGTAACCAGCGCTTATAGGAACGGCGCATTGACCCAGCTGACCATGGCGGACTTCGGCGTGGCCCGTGCCTCAATCGGACCGGTAAATCTCCCGGTCGACGAAAGCGGCCGGATGCTGGTCAATTTTCGCGGACCGGCCCATACCTTCCCCTACTATCCGGTCAGCGACGTGATCGCTCATCGCATTCCCCCTGAAAAACTCGCCAACAAAGTGGTGCTGGTGGGAGCTTCGGCGCTAGGGGTCGGCGACCGCTGGTCAACTCCGATGGGCGCTGATTTTCCCGGCGTCGAGATCCACGCCAACGCGATCGATAACATTCTCACCGGCGACTTTATCCAGCGCTCCGAAGTGACCGCGGGCTTGGAGCAGGTGGCCGCGGTGGTGATGGGCATTGCGGTCTGCGCAGCCGTCGCCTACCTGTCCGCGTCATGGTCGGGAGTGGCGACAGCGGTAATGATTTTTGGCTACTTTGCCTTCGCACAATACCTGCTGGTCGCCGATGGCCTTTTGTTGGGTGTGCTGTTCCCGATAGCCACGGCGTTCACCGCATACGCGGGGCCGGTCACCTACCGCTACCTGACTGAAGGACGCGAAAAACGTTTTCTGCGGCACGCGTTCGAGCATTATCTTCATCCCGAAGTCATCGAAGGGCTGGTACAGGACGGGAAGGCACTTAAACTGGGCGGCGCGCGCCGCCACATGGCCATCCTCTTCTCCGACATCGTGGGCTTTACCAGCCGCAGCGAACGCACTCCGCCCGAGGAACTGGTGGCGCTGCTCAACACGTATATGACCGCGATGATCGATGTGGTCATGCGTTGCGGCGGCGTGGTGGACAAGCTGATGGGCGATGGCATCATGGCGTTTTGGGGCGCTCCCGGCGATACACCCAATCCGGCACGCTCCGCCATCGAATGCGCGCTGGATATGCTGGCGGAACTCGATCACCTGCGCCAGACCGACCCCCGCTTCGCGGACATCGACGTCGGCATCGGTATCGCGACCGGTGACGCTATCGTCGGAAATTTCGGCGGCAAGCAACGCTTCGACTACTCGGCGATCGGCGACACCGTCAACCTGGCTTCGCGCATCGAAGGATTGACGCGCCACTTCAAGGTCCATCTGCTGGTTAATCGCCAAACCCTTGAGGAAGCCGCCGACGGCTTCGTCGCCAGGAATATCGGGATGGTTCGGGTTAAAGGCAAGGCCCAGGCGGTACAGATCGACGAGGTGGCAGGAAAACGCGGCAGCACCCTCGACTCCGACTTTTACGAGCAGTTCGCCGCGGCGCTGTCGATGCTGGAGAAGGGTTCCACATATCAGGCCCTCGCCAGCTTGAAGGAGTTGGCGAAAACCAAGCCCGACGATCATCCGTTGCAAATCTACCTGGATAGGCTGCATTCGGCCAATGGCAACGGAAACCTGATGGGCCGCTTCAATCCCTTCAAGCGCAAATCCACGCTAACCGAAGGCTCCCAGCATCTGCTGTTCGAACTCGACACCAAGTAAGCTTACTGGTTTCAAGGAGACCTTCATGTTCTAATTGGCGCGTGAACCCTTGCGGGAGGCGTCCGGAACAGCGATGAGTGCGATAAACCGGGTCAAAGTGGCGATCCTGGGTGCGAGCGGATACTCGGGCATCGAGGCGGTTCGTCTGCTCGCCTTTCATCCTTTCGTGGAATTGACCGTGCTGACCTCCGAACATTACGTCGGGCGCGAGGTCGCGCAGGTGTACCGTCATCTGGCCGGTTTGGACCTGCCGGCGTTCGAGGAGCTGCGCCCCGACCTGATCAAGGGCCGCGTCGAGGTGGTGCTCTCGTGCCTGCCCGAGCATTTAGGCACCGAAGTCATCATGGAGATGCTTGGTGAAAGAATCCGCGTCATCGACTTTTCGGCCGACTTCCGGCTGAAGGATATGGAGATATATCGAGCCACCTACGGCCGTGAGCACGCGGCGCCGTTGCTCGCGCGCCAGGCGGTTTACGGACTGACGGAATTCCATCGGAGCGAGATTCGCGAGGCGCGGTTGGTGGCGAATCCCGGATGCTATCCGACCGGGACCTTGCTGGGCACGCTGCCGTTGATCAGCCGCGATCTGGTGGATCCGACATCGATCATCATCGACGCCAAGTCCGGAACCACTGGCGCGCGGCGCAGCGCGCAGTTGGAGCAGCTCTTTGCCGAAGTCAACGATAACTTCCGCCCCTACAAGGTGGGCAATCACCGGCATGCTCCCGAGATGGAGCAGGAAATTGCCGCGGCGCTGGGCCGCGACGTGGCGGTGATGTTTGTCCCGCACCTGCTGCCCATCAATCGCGGAATTCTGAGTTCGATCTTTCTGCGCCCGCGCAGCGGCACAACCACCGAAGATATCCGCGCGGCCTTTGAAGCCGCTTATGCCAAGGCGCGCTTCATCCGCCTGCTTGGCGCCGGAGAATTGCCGGAACTCAAGAATGTACGGGCAACGAATTTCTGCGAGATTGCCTTCCTGCTCAACCGTCGCTCCCAAACACTGGTAGTGCTAACGGCAATTGACAATCTGGGCAAAGGCGCAGCCGGGCAGGCGATTCAGAACCTGAACGTGATGTTAGGGTTCGACGAAGCCGCCGGCCTGCTCCACCCCGCCCCGGTGCCCTAACGGCGCTTCACCGTGATAGGAAACCAGGAAGGCTAACGTCTCAAGCCCGGGTTACCCTCTCCTCCTCTCCGTGATCGAAGAGACGGCGCCTCAATCGTGCCGTGAAACAGGCCTCCGGTCTTTTTTCGCGTCTTGTCCGTTCAGACCCGGAAGGCCGTCGATACTGGTCCGGTTATGCTGGTTTCGATACTCAGCCAGTCCGGCGGACCCCTTGCGGCGTGCCCAGTTAAGCAGTTGCGAACGCTCTCCTTCATAGCGATAAAGCGGAACTCCATACCCGCAGGAATCGGCAATCCGGTCGAGCTCCACGAGAACAATCGACCGGACCCCGGGGAGCATGTCAAAACGGCTGAGCAGATCCGCGAAGCGTTGGTCGCCGGGCTCGATCGCACAGCCTCGCCCATAAAGGCGAAGGATCTTCGGCGCCCCCTCAAAGGCGCAGAACATGATCACGACTCTTCCATTATCGCGCAGGTGCGAAACTGTTTCGATTCCGCTGCCGGTCAGGTCAAGATATGCGACCGTTTTTGGATCGATCACGCGAAGGCTGGAGAGTCCTTTCGGCGAAAGGTTCACATGTCCGCCTCGTCCCGCAGGCGCGGTGGCTACGAAAAAGACATGCTGCGCGGCGCTGAAGCAGGCCAACGTGGCATCGATGCGGTCGTAGAGCTTGGACATGATCGTGGCCCTCGCTACAGTGATTGAAACATCATGCTCGACTCGACCCGTTCGGATCAAACACGAGCTATGAAGCCGTGCGGCGAGTTTTCCCGCAGATGGCACGCTTCGATGAAATCGGGCCTCTTTACGATACCACTCGACGGGCCGATCCCTTTTTGGCCGGACGTCTGATTGAACATCTCGAAGTTTTGCCCGAGCAACGCTATCTCGATCTCGGATGCGGCAGCGGAAACTATAGCTTGGAAGTAGCCCGCCGCTGCGCTCGGATTATCGCGCTCGACCAATCGCCGATCATGATCTCAAGGGCAAAGACAAAGTCTTCCGCCACGGCCGACATCGCGTGGATTATCGCCGACGCGGAATCTCTCCCGCTTGAGAACGGTTGTGTGAAAGGAGTCATGTGCTTCCTGGCTCACCACCATTTTCAAGACCTGGATAACGCCTTCGCCGAGGTCTTCAGGGTACTCCAGTCTGGCGGCCGATTCGTGCTCTTCAACACCGCGCCAGATCAGCTTCGCGGTTTCTGGCTCGCGCACTATTTTCCCCGTGTTATGGAGCAGGCAATCGAAGTCTGTGCCCTGCTCCGCACCGAAGAACGCCTGGAAAGCGCTGGATTCACGATTACCCGGACCGATACCTATGACGTCTCTCCCGATCTGCAGGATTGGTTTCTGTACTGCGGCAAGCACCATCCGGCGAGATATCTGGAACCGCGTGTCCGCGATGGTATCTCCGCATTTGGCTCATCAGCGCGGGACGCGCGTGAAATCTCTCGCGGCTGCGCCAAGCTGGCAGACGACATTGCAACCGACCGGTTCAGCCGGGTCGCGTCGAGCTATCGCAACGATCGCGGCGACTATACCTTCTGGATCGCTAACCGGCCATGAGAGTTTCCTTGCGGAATTCTCGGAGCATTACGAAGCCGCAACCCAGGAAGTTCTCTATTTCGCCTGCGGAGAAAACCATGACATCGGGCGCTGGCCCTGACGTTATTTGAGAGATCACGCCGGGTCATGCCATCCCTCGGACCTGTGCGGCTACTTCTCCGCGCCTGCCGGGTTGGCGACGGCGGCGAGTTGTTTGCTGGCGTCGGATTCGCGCATTGAGGTTATGACGCGCTGGGCGTGTTCATCGTTGAGCTGGGTGCGGCTGCGCGACGCATCGATCATCGCGGTCGCCACCGGGTTCGATTGCAAACCGGCGTCCTGCGACAGTACGGCGGTCAATCTGCGGCAAAGTTCGGTCTGATCGCGCCACTGTCCAAGTTCGTCCTGGATGCTCTTAAGCCATTCGATCAGCCTCTGGCTCTGGTCGCCGCCGATGATCCGCGAGACCAGTTCCATCATATAGCGGTAGGACTTGGTTTTGATCCTCACCTCATGAAAGCGCGCTGAACCGAGTTGTGTGGAGGCCTCGCGTACGCAGCGCTTCCACCTTTGATGTACCTGCCGCACAGCCGAGCGCAGATCGTCCACTGACAATCCGCCGCCCTCCAGGCGCTTGGCGACGACCTTTCCTATCAAGGGCGCGATCCTGCTCAGCTTATGGCGTTTCAGCCAGCGTCCTGATTTTTTTGCCGCGCGCTCACCTTCCATATGGGTCTCGCGCGCCGCCTGGTTCCACAGTTTCCTACGATGTCCGCTGGATGCCCTTGCCGAGCGTGAACGCATGGCCGAGGCCAGGACGTCCGTGTCACGCCGGACGTTGAGCGCGTGGCGCAGTTTCCTGAGCCTTTTGCGCGCCTTGGTTGCCGTCTTGGAAGGATCGGGGAAAGTCGCGAGGTCAAGAATCGTTTGAAGCCGGCGCGTAACGACGCGCAAATCATGCACCGAGTCGGCATCTCCCGTGCTTAGCGCGGCTCTGTAGGTTCGCTTCAACTTGTGTACCTGTTTGCGAGCCTGTTTTTTGAACTGGCGCGGCAGTTCACGCTGCCGGACCGCGGAGGAGTCTCCATTAGAATTATTCATCAGACATCCGCCTGGTATGGAATCGCAGCTGAACCATCTAGCCCAATCAATTTCCATACCGGACGTTCTTTGCACACACGGATCGGAAAATCGCTCGCTGCCGCCGAAAGAACGAATTCCAGCGCCCGCGTGTGGGATGTAATGCGAAAAATTTACCGCGTAGGGGCCGGGATCTCAGCTAAGCGACGCTTTGCGCCGCTTGGTCACCGCAGCGACCAGCATCGGCAGGGCCTCCGCACTGGTGCCGCGCAGCGAATGGTCGCAGATGCCGGTAATCTCGCTTTCGTAAAGATTGACCTCGACGAGCTTTCCGCCACGTTCCTTGACCTCGATCGCGAACCCGGCGGCCGGATAGACCGTCGCTGACGTACCGGCGACGATCACCAGGTCCGCGCGCGAGGAATGGTCCGCGCATTGACGGAGCACGTCGGTCGGTATCGGTTCGCCGAAGGAAACCGTGTCGCTCTTGAGCAAGCCGCTGCATCGCGGACATTGCGGCGGCAGCATTTCCAGGC
>Ga0126381_100005035_pt1 | contig 14462 bp, 16 predicted proteins | sample PanSoiMetPlot_28_FD_96465 | JGI IMG/M metagenome (GOLD analysis project Ga0126381, IMG submission 96465) | Tropical forest soil microbial communities from Panama - MetaG Plot_28 | ecosystem: Environmental > Terrestrial > Soil > Tropical forest > Bulk soil | place: Panama | collected 2016-02-17
ACACAATATCCAACGTGCCGGTTTCAGGTTGATCGTATACAACCGCACCCACGAAAAGATGGAGCCATTCATCGCTTGCGGCGCAGCGTTAGCGCGCACGCCAAGAGAGGCCGCTCAAGCGGCCGATATCGTCGTCACATCATTGATGGATGATGCTTCTGTGCTCGAGGTCGTCGACGGCGCAGACGGCCTTCTGGCTGGTATGTGCGCAGGCGCGGTTCACACCGGCACCACCACGATTTCACCAAATCTCAGCACCCGGCTGACAGAAATGCATGCTTCTCATGGCAGCGAGTATGTCGCGGCTCACGTACTGGGGCGCCCAGATGCCGCCGCTGCGGGCAAACTCATCACGCTTCTCGCTGGAAGGCCCGAAGCGATCGAGCGCGCCCGCCAAGTCATTGATACATTTTCCGTTCGCGTGATCCTCCTGGGAGAGGATCCCGCGCTGGCGTCCAGCATGAAGCTGGCCGGAAATTTCTTTCTTGCCGGATTACTCGAGGTCATTGGGGAAGCATTTGCCTTTGCCAAGGGAAGGGGGGTCCTCGGCCCCTTCAGTGAAATGTTGAAGGCTTTTTTGCCGGGCTCGCAGGAGTATCTGGATCGAATTGGCATCTCTGACTTCGATCGTGCGGGCTTTACGCTAGAGGCCGGGCTGAAAGACATCCGCCTGATACTCGACGCTGCCGCCGAAGTGAGAGTTCCACTGCCATGTGGCAGCCTGATCGAGGACAAGTGCATCGTCGCGCGGGCACGCGGGCTTAGTCAGTGCGACTGGTCGGTTTTCACTTCAATCTCTCCCCGTGAGGCCGGTCAGTGCCGTTGGACGGGTGTGTGATTACGACGGCTTCGAGTTTGTTGGTCCCGCTTGACGGATTACCGCTAAACGGGGTCCGGTACGACTTTTGTGGGGTTGAGGCGTGACCCCGTGGTTTAGGTAGAGCCTACCCGTTACCGACCCTTCCGCAGCCATCTCACGTTCGATACGCGAAACGCGGCCACGGCCAACCAAGTATGCATCGACGGCACAACGTCATACTTCCTCTGATCTGGATCGCGCGGAATCTCCACGAGAGCCTCGCCCTCACTCCTACGAAAATAGCTCTCAAGCAGTCTGGGCGAGCGGTTCTAGCGTCACTTTGTGGCCCAGACGTTCGAGCCGCCTGACCAAGGAGCGGCGGGTTCGGTTCACGTCGATCCGGTCAAAGTGGTCGGCACCGAGTTCTCGGTAGTCTTCCTTACGCTTCAGCATGTGATAGGCCATGACCAGGAGGGCATGGGCGACGGCCATGATCGCGCGCTTGGCTCCCCGCCGCGCAGCAATGCGCCGATACAGCGCCGAAAGGTAGTTGTTCTTGGTCCTCGAAATGGCCCAAGCTGCTTGCGACAGGCAACGGCGGAGCGAAACGTTGCCCTTGCGCATCTTGCTTCCCGGCGCTCTCAAAACTCCCGGGACACAGACAAGCCCAGGAAGATAAGTGCTCCGCGGACGGAAACTGATTCATGTCCATTCCGGTCTCCGCCAGCATTCCCCAAGCGGTCACGCGGTGGACTCCGGGAATAGTGCATAGCCGGGCGACCTGATCCTCAAAAGGGCGCATGCGCCTGTCGATCTCTCGCTCGATCTCGTCCTGCTTTGCTTCCGTAAAGCGCAGGTGATCGAACAGTTGTCGGAGCAAAAATCGATGATGCTCGGTCATACGACCTTCCAACGCCAATTTCAGCTCCGGAATCTTGTTCCGCAGCAGCCCTTTGGCCATCTCCGCCAGCCGCGCTGGGTCCTGCTCTCCGGCGAGCATGGCCTCCAGAATCGCTGTTCCCGAAGCACCAAGCGCATCGGTCGCGACCGATGCCAACTTAATGTTGGCGTCCTCGAGAACCTTCTGAATCCGATTCGCGATCCGGTTGATCTCCTGTACCAAACTCACGCGATAGCGGGTCAGGTCGCGAAGCTCACGCGTGGGTCGCGGGGGCACGAAACTCCCGCGGAGCAACCCGTGTTGCAGCAAATCCGCAATCCACTCGCTGTCTTTTTGGTCCGACTTCCGGCCGGGCACGGCTTTGATGTGCTGTGCGTTCACCAACAACACCTCGAACTGCTCCGCAAGAATGTTCCATACTGGCTTCCAGTACACTCCCGTGGACTCCATGGCCGCATGGGTCACGCCACACTCCCCAAGCCAATCGGCCAGCTGCAATAAATCGTGAGTGAAGGTCCCGAAGCGTCGCTTCTCTTTGCGGCTCTTCCCCCTAGCCTCGGCCCATAACACACACGCGTTAATCTTCTTCTTGTGTACGTCCAAACCACAGCAGCACGGATAAACCACTTCCATCGCGACACTCCTTTCTACCGCGCGGCGTTGGACGCTTCGAAAAAGCGAAAATCTCCTACGCGTGCTCTCCGCAACTTCTGGAGGCTACAATTCGTTGTGCTTCCCAGCGTCCCAGTCATACTCGTATGCGGGCTCTGCGAGCGCCAGAGTGAGACGACCTCTATCGCCAACGCGGCTGCACAAACGCTACGCCACCGCGGGACCATTTTCATCCTTCGTTGTGGCTCTCCGAGAGCCATGATTTACTCGTACCTCAGTGCCACCATCGGATCGACTTTCGTGGCGCGGCGTGCTGGCACAAAACTCGCAATCAGAGCGACGGCAGTCAAGAACAGGCTTGCGAGCGCAAGAGTGACCGGATCACTAGGTCGCAAGCCAAACAGCAAGGAACTGGCGCTTTGCGTGACGGGGAGGGCCAGGGCCAGGCCAAGAATGACGCCGAATGCCACCAGCGCAAGCGTCTGTCGCAGGATAATGCGGACAACATTGCCCTGGCTCGCCCCAAGAGCTATGCGAATGCCAATCTCATTTCGCCGCATCGTCACAATGTAAGAAATCACGCCATACAGTCCAATCGCAGTGAGCAAAGCTGCCAGCCCGCCGAAGACTCCGGAAAGCGTTGCCATCGTCTGTTCGCGTATGAGTCGGTTCCGAATATCTTTCTCGAAAACTCTGAACTCCACTCGAACATGCGGATTCACTTGGATAATCTTTTCTCCCAGCGCCGCGATCACCGCCGCCGGAGCCGATGAGGAGCGGACGAACACGGTGGTCCACGGAGGGCCAGCGGGGAGCTGAGAGACCAAACCGAAACTCTCCGGGGGTATGTCGTCGCGAAGGCTGGCATACTTCGTATCTTTTACAACCCCAACAATCTCATATACATCCGAGGGATAGTTTGGCTCCGCGACCGTTCGCATTGTTGTTCCAATCGGATTCGTGCCTCCGAGATAGTTCCCGACAAAAGCTTCATTCACAATGGCAACGCGCGGAGATGTTTGTGTATCACGATCGTCGAAGTAGCGCCCGGCGAGCAGCGGAACTTCCATGGTCTGGAAATACTCGGGACTCACCCACGTGAACTTCGACCAAGTGTCCAGGTCCTTTATGTGAACGCCTAACGTCCAACTGCTGCCGTCTAACGGGATGTGCGTTGAAGTGGCCGCCGCTTCCACCTGAGGAACCGACCGAATCTGTTCGAGCAGCTCATCAGCGAAAGGTTGGTATTGTTCGGGTTTTGCCAAGTGCATGGGTTTCAGGTTGATGAAAGCTATAAGAATGTTCTTTTCGCGGAATCCAGGATCGAGAGTGACGAGATTTCGGAAGCTTCGGACGAATAACACAGCTCCTGCCAGCAGCACCAGGGAAACAGCGATTTGCAAAACCACCAGCGCGCTTTGGAATGAAAATCGTTCTCGTCCTGCGATCATCCCGCGGCTTCCAGATTTCAGGGCGTCGGAGGGCTCGGATCGCGAAAATCGAAGCGCGGGCACGAGACCAAAGATCGTGCAGGTGACCATGGCTATCGCCGCCGTGAACGTCAGCACGCGCCAGTCTAAGGCAAGGTTGAGTTCCAGCAAATTGCGCTGCGTGCTTAACAACCACACGATACCTCTGCAGAAAGCGTTGGCGACAAAAATGCCTGCAACGCCGCCGCCGATCGCCAGCATCAATCCTTCCGCGAGTAGCTGAAGGATTAAACGTCTTCGCGACGCCCCCAGCGCCAGCCTCACTGCGACCTCCTGCTCGCGCTTCCCCGCTCGCACCAGCATTAGGTTGGCGAGGTTCGCGCAGGCTATTAGCAGAACCATTCCGGTGATTCCGAGCAGCAACCACAATGACGCGCGGTATTTCTCGCGCAGCTCACTCACTCCGGTCCCAGCAGGATAAGCCGCGAGGCGAAATGCTCGGTAGCTGTCCCGCGATTTTGTACTGTAACCGTCCGGAACGGTGGCCTCAAAAACGCCGGGACTGATAGCGTCAAGCTGTGCCGATGCTCGCGCAATGCTCCAGCCTGGTTTGAGACGCCCCATGACGGTCAGCCAGAACAAGTCACGCCGGGTCAAAACGGGAGAGTTATTAATCGCAGGAACAGAGCAAAACGGCACCGCGACATCGAAACTACTTCCGACGTCCAGACCAAAGAAGCCCGGCGGCGTCACCCCGAGCACTTCCAGAGGATGGCCATCAACAAGAAGTTTGCCGCCGATCGCGGAGTCCAGGCCGCCAAACTCGCTCTGCCAAAATGCGTAGCTGATCACCGCGCCTGGGAATCCGCAACCCGGGCGGTCATCTTCTCTGGTGAACAGGCGGCCCCGCACGGGAGACAGCCCTAAAGCCCCGAATGCCTCGCCCGTAACGAAGAGGCCGCGTGCGCTCTTGGCTCGAGCACCCTCACCGAGAGGGATCTCATCGCCGCTCCATGCGAAAACGCCGGAAAAGCCCTCCTGATGTACGCGGAGTTGTTCCCAGAGGGGATAGGTGAGGGAGTCGCTCAACCTGCTAATCCCATATCCTCGATTTCCGCCACGAATCTCGATTTGGGCCAGCTCGCTGGGCCTTGGCACTGGTAGGCTGCGCAAACCGACCGCGTCCAGCAGCTGAAAGATCGCGGTGTTGGCACCTACACCCAAGGCTAGGGTCAGAACCGCAACGCCGGTAAATCCGGGGCTGTTACGCAGCATACGTAGGCCGAAGCGCAGATCCCGGAGTAGGCTTTCCATGAAGCTTATCCCGCGGGCATCGCGGCATTCTTCTTTGGCGCGCTCGATGCCGCCAAACGCGATGCGCGCCCGCCGCAACGCTTCTTCGCGAATAACCCCATCCCGCACCAAATCGTCAGCGAACGCCTCAATATGGAAGCGCAGCTCTCGGTCCATCTCGCTTTCCGTCCGCGAGCGCAGAAAAATGGCGTGCATCCAGGACCGCATTCGACTCCAGATCGTCATATTTCCTCAGGCGTAGTCCCCAAAATTCCCGCAATCACATCCGCCATGCGGTTCCATTTTTCGGCTTCGGTTTGTAATCTACGCTTGCCCGCCGCAGTGAGCCGGTAGTACTTCGCCTTGCGTTTGTTTTCCGATTCACCCCATTCGCTCGTGATCCATCCTTGGTGTTCCAGGCGATACAACGCGGGGTAGAGTGAACCTTGCTGAATCTCCAAACGATCCTTCGAAATCTGCTGGATGCGCAGCAAAACGCCGTAGCCGTGCAGTGGACCAAGCGAAACGGCTTTGAGAATCAGCATGTCCAGCGTGTCTTGCAAAAGCTCCATTTGTTTGTCCATCGAAACGTTCTCTCCTAGACGAGCTAGGAATCTAGCTCGCTTCTCCTAGACTGTCAAGGGAAAGACGCTACCGTAGCGACGCTGTGCATCGCTACCGAAGTCACGCCAACCTCTTTGGCTGATTTACGGAAGGGCATGATTGTGTCACGACGCATGCTGCGCTGAGTATCAAGGCGAGTTGCGGTTATTCCATCTCGTCGCCACTTTTGTCCACGATTTGATAGCCAACGGCACAAGGAGCTAGGTCGAATCGGGCTCCCTGCGGTCAATGTTCTGCAGGCGCATAGCACACAAGAATATCGGCACGGTGATGGCCAAGTGAGCGAGAGCACGCATGGACGGCTACGCCCATGGCTGACACGGCCCGCGCTATGACGCAAACAGAGTTATTCGAGAAGACCGGCTTGGTTACGGACAGCAGAGGGCCAAAGGCCTTGAAGATGTTGCTCGCTGGAAGGAGATTCAGCGGCATGGGCCAAGGCGACGCGTGACCCATGTCGGTACTTTCGCGGATGGAGAGTTTGCGACGCCACTTGATTGCGATAGCGGCTCACGGCGTCATGGAATACTCTTCTCACACTCACCTCAAGGAGAATACTGCTCTCAAGCATCCTGCAGGTGTGCAGATGGACGGTGGGACAGAGGCAAGGTTTACCGCAATCCTCCCAGTTTCGGCAATGACGAACGCGGAGATGCGAATGCGCAGATGGCCCCGGCCGCCAGAAACAAATTGTCGATGTGCGTGTTGAAGTGATTAAACACCCGTGCGACCGCGTGTAGTAATCCTGTAATAATCAAGGCGAATACGAGCAAAGCAAGAGTTTCAACCAGGAGAGATTTTCCGGCCATTTGCAGTTCCTCCTAAAGCGCCTGTAGTTCATCGCGCTACCAAGCAGTTACCTATGTCCCGGGCCCGACTAAATGAGCCGCCTGAGACATAGGCAACACATCGTACCGGACACATGGGTACACTTCCTCCTTTTTTTGGAGGGGGAGTGATGCTTTGGAAGGGGTATTCGGTCATGGATGAAAGAAGGCAGTTCGTGGCTCGCCGGATGGCCGGCGAGCCGCTGGCGGAACTCTGCTGCTGGTCGCTGCCGCCTCGTCGAACTGCCTTGTAACGTTGCCTCTTGACGCCCGGTTAACTCCTCTATGCACTAGTTTCACGCAGGGCATCGCCAGCTCCTGCAAGATTCGTAAGCTTCATTTCCGCATACTTTCGTGACAAAACGACTCCCGGCGCACCGGCTTTAAAGGCGGCCAAGACCGCAGCCTTGACGTCCGAGTGCTGCGTCCGTTTTTCGTTCAGCCCGGTAGGAATATCGATATCGATGCCTGGATAGATTGGTATGGCGCCTCGAACGTCGGCAACGGCTCGTCGCGTCTCGCGCGCCACATAGCCAGCCGAGAGACCGGTTGTAGGCAGTTTGTCCAAACTGGGCTCGCCCTCATTCCCGAGGAGCTTATAGTGCAGCTCAAGAACTTCTTCGGGAGTGAAATCCCGAAAAACCGTCGATTGAACGTTTCTGATGTACTGTGCCAATCGAGGTCCAGCGCAATTGTTGTAGGGACAAGGTTTGATGAAGTCAGCAAAATGCGCCAACCTGGCGTAGCCCTGTTCTGCGCGATAAAACGGACTCATGGTGACCAGGTGCATGATGTGCCATCCCACTTGCGCCTTCGGATTAGCTTCTTTAGCGGTACCGTAAAGGAGACCGTACATTTCCTCTTGGCTGCGAAACCAGAGACTCTGCCAAGCCAGGAGCTCAGGATATTCGAGTAACAGACGCCATAGGCTCACAAACGTTCCGTCGTTCGGCCGGGCACTGCCCAAGCTCGATTCCACCCAACGATCCAGAGCCATATATCCTTCGCGGGCTCGTTCCACATTGATACCGGTTTCTATTCCTTTCCGCACGCAATGCGTACAGAAACAGTTGATCGATCTGGATCCGCCGATCCGGCCGAAATGAGCCCCGAGCGTACTATTGAGCGGTCCCTGACGCTCCGATTCCCACATCATTCCGTCGAGATCATTGTTGGTGAGCCAATCCTTGACCATCGAAGTCAGGAACAACCGCGCTTGGGGATTGTTGTGGCATGTGCTGCTGCCGATCCTGCCGTAAACGTCGACTTCCGCAATTTTCTCGAAATTCGGGATCAGTCGTGGATTGTAGGCTTCCTCAAAAAGGCAATACACTTGCATTCCCTTGGCTCTTGCTCTCGGGGTGACGTCCGCCAACATGTCGAATTCACCCAGCTCAGGCGCGCGGAAGTCTTTGATCACCGAATTGGCGTAAAACTCTGGATGAAGTTTGGTGTAGCTGCCACCGTGAACTTCGTCGTATTCCTGCACACCGTGATCCGGCAGAGGCTGGCCCGGAACTTGCCGGCCAGCCAATCCTCGCCCGTAGGTAAATACCGTGGCCAGCAGCACATTCACGGCGCCTTTTTCCTGGAGCGTGTCCAGACACTTGTCGACACCTTCATCCACAAAAGAACGCGCCCCAATCTGAATAGCGACAAATTTCTTACTGTTTGATGACGGCATCTTTTCCGCTGATGGGGACCTCCCTGCTACAGCCGGCAACGCCGCGGAAGTGCCTGCCAAATTCCACCCAGCTGCAAGAGCTGTAAGCGGGGCCGCGCTGATTCCTTTGAGAAATGTGCGGCGGGAGTTTTCTGAACCCTTTTCCTCTGAATCGTCCATTTCTCTCCTTTCGGCTGAGCCGCCCAGGCCATTAAAAGCATGCAATCTGTCATTATTTCAGGGCGAAAGCCAGGTATACTCCGTCGCCCCCCGGAGTACTCGGATCCCGCTCTCCGCCAGCGGCGACGACAACGCGCTGCCATCCGCGAATTTCATGAGTAATAGGCGCAGCATTCGCCGAGAAGGGCAGTCGAGTTTCCCACGGCAACCTCCCTGTGGTCGTGTCGTAGACGCGGAACGCTTTATCGAGAACCGTAGCTCGGATCAAGAGCACTCCTCCAGCCCGGCCGGATGCATCACGTGCGTTTCACAAGAAAATAAGGTTGGGCTGGGTCCTTTGGGTCGAAACCCGGCAGAAGCCAGGCTTGGTTTGGCCCGTTGTGGATCTCGAAGAAATATTGAAGAGCATACGGGGACTGCGTGTAATCAGCGGGAATCTCCGCCCGATAACGTCCGCCGCGCTCCTCCATTTCCCTCACCTGGTACTCTTCCGCCTGATCTACGTGCCGATAGTGCAATCGGGCTGAAAGCTTGTTCACGGGTGTTGCCGTTTGCTTCACCTGAAGTTCCACCGCCAACGATGCTCCCGCGCGGAACGTTGTGGCGGGCACGTGATGCCATTGACTTGCAGGCCGCACCGGCCGACCGAGGGCTTCATGAACTGCATGTTGGACAAGCTCCAACTCGGGGGTGGTGCTTCCCTTCTGTCTCTCCATTGCGGCAATGTCTTGGTCAATTCCCGCTAGCCGGTCCAGCCAATGCCCGCGCAGGTGTTTTTCAGGCCCATAGGTGATGTCCGCCGCGTAAACTTCGCGAGCCTTCTGCGCTAGATTCGCCCAGGTACTCCTCGCCCGCCGGAAGACGACGATAGCCTGTTCGAGCGCCTTGGGATCGCCGCTCTGTTGGAAAATCGCGTACAGCACGCCAGCGCGAAACTTGCCAGCGAAGAACTGGCCCAGACCTCTTTGTATGTCTACATCGACAGCCATTCGACGAAATTCGGGGCTTTTCCGGTCAGTGACACTTTGTTCCGAGTCGGCCAGATAGTTGGCGGCAGAACCAGCCATATCCTCCAACCACTGCGCGACGTCAATGGGAGTGATTCTCCCGCTGCGCTGCTTTTGCAGCAGCTCTCGCGCACAGTCATTCGCGCAGCAAAACAATTCTGGATCAAACGAGCTCGAGTTGCCGAAGACTTTCGGACTCGGCGTGTCGCCATAAACGGATTCTTCCCCGGCCTCTACAATCGCCATGTTGGTATACATCTCGGGCCAATAGGCGTTGTTTGCCGCGGACGGACCGTGGTCGGTAGTCACCAACGGAAGAATTCGGCCGGCCTGCGCCAGTGCTGCTTCCATTCCTGACGCCGCGGGACCAACCTGCTTTCGCAGGAAACGCCTCCACACATCGGGATCCGCATCAGGGTTGTAGAGGCAACGCCCCCACACTCGGTACGTGTACAGGAACTTCTGCCAGTCATAATGCGGCTTGAGTGTTGAATCCGCGTAGGCGCACCGCCCTCCGGGCAGGCCAGACCCTCTCCGGCCCTTGAATGAAAGTGGTTCGAAGAGGTCCATGCCCTGCTCGCCACAGAAGCTCGACGCGCGAGCGGCAGCCGCCGCGAAGAGCGGATCGCCCCAAAGCAAGAGCCGCTGAGTACCCGGCCACACGCGAGAATAGACACCATATCGCCGGTCATCGGTCAGTAAGTCACCATAACCGTAACGCATAAAGCTCCTGGAGCCGGAACTGAGCGCGAAGAAGTCATTTTTCTTTTGCCCCCGCGGCTTCTCTAGTTCACGAATCGATGCCTGCTGATACGGCAATCCCATGTGCTCAGCCCAGTACTTGGGCGAGATTGTTACCGGCATGCCAGTGGCCAGAGCGATGTCAATCAAGCGCTGATCAATGCCTTTGGCGTGCATGTTGATTTCGATTTTGCGGCCACTGCGAACTACGCCGTCAAAAACGGTTTTCCAGAATTCGTAGCTGCCCTCCGCAACTCCGCTCTCGCCGTGCACTCGGAACCCTACGCTGCTGATGGCCGGACAGGCCTTGAGCACGGCTTGCAGAGCGTCTCGACAGTAGGTGGCGTGATTTTCCGAAGTCAGCCCGGAAACGGTGTAGTTGGCGCGCGGGCTGTCCACCCATTCGTAGGCGTGCGTCCATAGACCCAACTGGAAATTGAGGCTACGCGCCACCGCCTGGTCGCTGATAAAGCGCAGCATCTCCAAGTTCTGATCACGCTCCGCGTCAGGGAGTCCCTCCGCGCGGACGTTGTATCCGGGAACGGAAACCAGAAATGGATAAGCAAAATGAAAATAGCAATCGGTGACATGCCGTGTGAAGTCGTAACCGAGCCCGAACGAGAGACTGAACCGGTTGAAGCGCTGCGCCGCCAGCATAGTCAGGTAAGCCGACCAGAATTCACGGTCGTTGAACCAGGGCTTGTCCTCGACATCGCTTTGGAAGCTGCGACTGATGGCGCGGATGGCGTTGGACGGCCGTTCGATCACGTCCTTGCCAGAATTTAAAGCCTCTGAGAGAGAAGGAGAGCAGTCAACCCGATCGGCCACTTCTAGCAGCGCATAGACGAGCCCACGCACGTCGGAGCCGCAGGCGAGCAGCAGCGGATTACCGGCGAGTCCGCCCCTCACCAGTGCAAGAGCCTCTGGCCCAGCCGGAAGCGAGAGTTTTGCCTCGTTAAGTAGTTTCTGGCCCGCGGCCGACGACGTGCCGGAAGCCAGAATGCAAAAGTCCCCACGGCTCAAGGCCTCGATGTTCGAGGCCCGCCGTACGGCAAGACCTCGCTGCGAAAGGGTCTTCTCCAACTCTCCCGCGGCCCACAGCGCAGCCGGTGAAGAAGCTACGGGGTCAGCGGCATCTGCAATGATAGTGAGAGAAGATTGTTGTCCCTGAATAAGAAGACTCGCGACGCCATAACCGCTCGCCAGCCCCGAACGCCGGAGAAACTCGCGCCTGCTAAAGCCACCTGATTTCGGCAGGTCCATATCATCCCCTTCTGCTCAATTCCGCGTGTCTTAGATGTCTTTGCGGAACCGGCAAATAATACTGAGCCCTCTGCTGGCCGCGCACCCTTACCATTAACGGTAAACTCCAACATGCCTTCCACGACGAACACCATCCCCTCGTGGCCGTGCCGTCTGGCGCGGGTGAGCCGTGCCGTGGGGAGCCAGATCAGACTCGCGCAGCGAGATATGGCAGCCTGCAGAGATCATGCCGTCTAGAATGCCGCGAAAAATCAGGTTGCCGGCATCGCGAACCAGCAAGTCATCGAATTGATAGATCTTGGAAGGCAGCGCGTCTTTCCGGCCAGCCAGCGCATGAAGATGCAAGCGCGCTGGATAATGCAAAACAGAAATCTCTTTTCAATCGGTCCATGGAATCTCCTCTTGCTCAGCTTTGCGGACCCAGCTCAACGACGTAGTATCTTGCCTGAGTCTCCCCCGAGTTGCGGACTCCGTGCTCGCCTCCCAATCCGATGAATGCAACTGATCCCCGAGAGATGCGCGAGGATTTTCCTTTGATGGTAACCTCTAGCGTTCCTGCCAGCATGAGGAAATCTCCTCTCCGTTGTGGTGGTGCGGCGGATGCGGTTCGCTTTCGGGCCAGAGCCGGTTCGTGGACTGCGACTCTGCATCCGTCCACGGTCTCGCCGGTTACAATTGGCCGGAAATCAAGCTTGTCCGAGTGACGGACTGGCAGCTACTGAAAAATGTATACCTCGGAGGGCAATCGGCTCTGTTCGTCCACACTCAAGCGGACCGAAGCAACGAGCGTCGGCAGCATCACAGCGAAATCTCTTCGCGACCAGCTCATCGAGGTCCTCCCGGATACCCAGGCCCAGATGTTTGTCTTTATTAAGTAGTTAGTCTCAGGATTCCCTGTAATCAGAACCATAGAGAGAGTAAACAACTCTTGACAGGGATCGGCCTTCTCAAGGAAGGACCTCGTAGAAGAGTCGGGTTATCTCATTTGTCTCTTAGGCCGAACTGGATAGCAGACGCATACCTAAGACCGCGCCCGTTTTCACGCAATCCCAGAGCGAGGCTTCACCGATGTGGGCAGACAGGAGTCTGCCGAAGAGTTGGGGATTTGCGGAAAGCGTCGAAAGGGCGCGACGACGGAGCCAAGGGCGGCCGTCCATGCTGAGAAGATGAAACCCCAGAAACGTCGGAACACGGGAAAGGCGGCGGTGTGCCTTTTGATAGAAATGCAGATCATTGGTTTTGAGCGCGCTCGCGAGAGCGAAGGCCTGGTGGAAGCTTAAGCAGATGCCGTCGCCGGTGATGGCGTCGACCCCACCGGAGGCGTCGCCGATCAGGGCCACGTTGTCGCGATAGACGCGCCTGAGGCGATGCATGGCGGTGACAGCTCCTCGCTCGCTACTGGTAGGTATAGCCCCCTCCAGGCGAGCGAACAACTCAGGAAAAGCGGAAAGCACGTCGGCAACGCGAGTGGAAGAGTTCGTAGAGACACAAGCGAGGCAGATTTCGGACTCGCTGACTGGCGTGACGTAAATTTGGGCATGGTCTTCCCAATAAACCTCAACACGGTCGGACCATGGACGGAGGCGATAGTGTTGCCGAAATCCGTAGCGCCGCAGATAAAAAGAGTAGGAGTTTAGACCGACCCACTGGCGCACGCGGGAATTAGCTCCATCGGCTCCGACGATCCACCGCGTGCGAATGATGCGATCACCCGCGATCACGGCGTGGCCAAGCAACCGAGTCACCTCGGTGCGCCAAAGGAACTGCACACCGCAATTCTCGGCCGATTCCAGCAAGCGAGCGTGAAGGGTGGTGCGCCGAACGCCGAGCGCGCTGAGACCCGGAAAGTCAGCCTCGACTACCGACTGGTGATCGGCGAACCGAATGCCGCGAAAAGGATAGCCGTCGCATGAACCTAGGCGAACGTCGAGGCGCTTCAGCGCCTGCAATGTGGCGGGTAAAAGACCCTCACCACAGGCTTTATCAATTGGGGGTTCGAAGCCGTCCGCGACGACGACTTCGAGTCCTCTCTTCCGCGCAGCGATAGCCACCGCCAGACCGGCGGGTCCTCCGCCAACCACAAATACATCACAGTCGCCTGCCATTGTACTCCGCCGCGAGCGGTCGCTGGTGGTCCGCCCTTCCTGATCAAATTAGATGTCAATTGGCGGTCCGCGGATATCGGAGTCTGGAACCGTGGCGCAAAATCGCCCCAACAAGGCCCGAAGAAGCTTATACCGAAACCCATGTGTCCGGGCCGGACCATTCCGCTTAGACCGCATTTCTAGGCGATTCTAGCCACTCGGGCCCGTCCAGGGATTTGCTTCATCTTCGCCTGGCAAAATTACCCCAAGACCGCGGGACAATCTTGCTGCTAGAATCCATATTCCATGACCTTCTTTGCCTACTGCCCTTACTGCGAAACGAAAGTTGACAATGCTACTCCCGTCTTAGGTGATGCCGCTCTTAAGCTCGCCCTGCAAAAGGACGAGGATATAGAGGTAGTTCATTTGACCGGTCCTGGCAGCAGTCCGTGCGACCACCAATGGCGCTTGAATAGGGAAGAAAAAGCCAGGCTGAGAGGATGGCTCGCGGGACCGGATCGCTCGGCTTCATAGGCCCCCAATTAGCCGATACATTATCGACTTGTCAGCGGCGACTTGCTGATTCTAAGCCTATCTCTGGCCAGTGCACAGATTGGTGCACCTTAGGCCCCGATGTGAACGATTTTCACGACTGTTTCGAGCGGGCGGGCAGACCTGAGCGTTCCGCCTTGGCCAGCATGTCGTTCCATGCATTCACGGATCTCGCGCAGCGGCACGACCGAGCCCCAGCTCAGGCTTGCCGAACGAGGTTACCATCGGGGCCGCGCAATGATGCTCCTACTTGAGGGCTGGCATATTTGACAGAAGGATTCCAAGTGACCTCCTGTTCGTTGAAGTACAGACCAACGTAATACCGGCCCTCTCCGCGTTTTGCGCAATAGGCAACCCTGCCGTGGAGTGTAATTCGGTCGTTCAAGGAAGTGACCTCTGCTAGTTCACCTGATTGCCACTGGCGCGAGGAGACGACGCAGGCGCCGTGAGCGCTGATGTTATCGGTATACGTGAGCTCCGGTCCCG
>Ga0126381_100005036_pt1 | contig 14462 bp, 13 predicted proteins | sample PanSoiMetPlot_28_FD_96465 | JGI IMG/M metagenome (GOLD analysis project Ga0126381, IMG submission 96465) | Tropical forest soil microbial communities from Panama - MetaG Plot_28 | ecosystem: Environmental > Terrestrial > Soil > Tropical forest > Bulk soil | place: Panama | collected 2016-02-17
ACGAAAAGAACTCGTCTTAACCTATTTGAATTCGAAGCCGGCGACATCGAAAGTCAGTTATGCATACCAGATTGCGAGACGGTCTGATATTGCCGCTCCCATTCCTTGAAGCATAGGATTGCCCAAAGCCGACTCTCATGGTTTGCTCTTCCAGCCAAATGCTCGTCAACGAGCTGTTGAACGGCCGCATAGTTCAGCCAGCCGGACGTTCGCCATTCCTGACTTGCCAGAAGATCGCAAAGCATAGGCCGTAAGGACCCTCGTAACCAAGCCGCCATCGGGACCGAGAAGCCCTGTTTCGGCATCTTGAAGTGCTCCTTCGGCAGCCAGTCAACGATCGCTCGGCGAAAGATGACCTTCTTTTGCAACCCACGGACCTTGAAATGCGTCGGAATGCGAGCTACAAACTCCACCAACAGGTGATCGAGAAATGGTACTCGAACCTCCAGTGAATGAGCCATGCTCACTCGATCACTTAAGGAAAGGAGATCGTCTGGGAGGTACAGATACAGGTCGGCAAACAAACCCAAATCAACAGGGTGGCCGATGGTTAACTCCCTGGTCACCTGTTCATACCGGGTCATTCTGTGACTCAATAACGGCTTGACATCAGGATGAAGAATTTCCTGAGCATCTCCGAATGCGGAAATGAAATGCCTGTAACGATCTGCTAACGGCATGTCCCCAGCAGCGACGAACCGTTTCACTCGATCGGCCCGATTTGAGAGACCATTCCTTGACGGGAGACTCTGGACGAACGTTGATAACGCGAGGCGAAGCACGCGAGGGATGTGATAGTATCGCTCCCCTAGTTGAAGGCCAAGGTACCGCTCATACCCACCGAACAATTCGTCACCTCCGAGCCCAGAGAGTGCTACCTTGACATGGCGTGCAGTCTCTTGACACACAAGCCAGTTGGGAATGGCGCCTGAATCAGCAAACGGCTCATCGAAGGCGGCAATTAGCCGAGGCAAGATGCTGCTCACATGGGCTTCAAGCAAACACTCCTGGTGAGTTGTCGCATAGCGGTGCGCGACGGTTCTCGCAGCAACGCGTTCATCGAACCGCCCAGCATCGGTTGTGAATCCGACGGTAAAACTCCGTATTGGCGTGGCGGATGCCTGTGCCATCAACGCTACTAGTTTTCCAGAGTCGAGGCCACCACTGAGAAATGCACCAACCGGCACATCAGCGACCATATGGCTTTCGACGGCATCTTTGAGGTGATACCGGAGTTGTTCGATCCACTCTTGCTCCGTCTGGGTGTAATCTGGAGTCGGTTGAATGTGCCAGTAACGAGTAAGATTCGACTGACCATGCTGGTATGTCAGGGTATGCCCGGCAGGAAGCTTCTTGAACGCTTTGAAGATGGAGAGATCCCCCGGCACGCAGAAATGCACGAAGTATTCAGCCATTGCATCGGGATTGACATCTGGATGTATCCCTGGATGAAGGAGCAGAGCTTTCAATTCAGAACCGAATACCAGGCCTTCGGGTATTTCCGCATAATACAGCGGCTTGATTCCCAGACGGTCTCGAGCGAGGAATAAAACGTGCTGTCGTGAATCCCAGATGGCAAACGCAAACATTCCCCTCAGATGCTGGACACAGCTCGCGCCGAATTCTTCATAGAGATGGACGATAACTTCAGTATCACTCGATGTTCGGAAGCAATGCCCCCTGGCTTCCAGCTCCTTTCGAAGGTGCTGGTAGTTGTAGATCTCGCCATTCAATACGATCCAGATTGTTTTGTCTTCATTGGCAATCGGCTGATCTCCTGTCTGCAAGTCAATGATGCTGAGTCGCCGCATTCCAAGACCCACTGGACCACGCACGTAGTGACCGTAGTGATCAGGCCCCCGGTGCGTCATGCTGTCGCACATCGCGCGTATCACATCTGGGGAGACAGAATGCGACACGTCAGAGTGAATGATGCCTGCGATTCCACACATTGTGAGAATTTAGGCTATAGGCTCAGCGAGTGGATAAATTACCCGGCAGCGGCTCTGGACGCGCTATCCTTAAAGCAGAGTGGGGGCGAGCCTCCACCTTATCCAGCAAGTGGTTTTCCTTCGCTTATGAGTAGGATCGGCACGTTATCAATAACTGGGTAACTGACTAAACATTTTCTACATATCAAGGATGACTTTGCCTGTGTAATACGTCCTTTGCACTGCGGACAGGCTAAGATTTCGAGCAAATTTATCCTGCATTTGTACATCAGCTGGAAGAACTTCTTAATTAAGTTCTTCACTGATGCTGGATGGTGTCCCTCCGCTTTAACAACATGGTCTATGCTAGTGTCCTTCATAAGGAATGGCTCAATCGGTTTCGGATCCCTGATGACCTTAAACGGTATGCTCTGTCGCCAAAAATGTTTAACAAACATGGCGTCCTCGATTCTGCCAGACATACCCCCAAAAGCGTTCGTACTACCATTGATCATCTTTATCGCATCAACGATTGCCGAATCCCTGTCTTTCGATTTTTCCCTGAATATCAAAACGCCTTTATCCTCCCAAACAAACCAACGGTGGAACGACATATTCAAGATCAAAACCTCCTGTAAACTCGATGGCGTCTCAATATACCCAGACAGCGAGACACGCATCAGTTCACGAATGGCCAACTCCGGATCATCCACGTGTTCAAGAACATGAGCGCAGTGCACAAAATTCATTGATTTATCCAAAAAAGGAAGATCATGTATGTCCCCGCACACAAGTGGCCGATCTTTGACTAGAGAGGAACCGGGACGCTGAGAATTGTCGGCAAGAAATCGATCTAACAGAATGTTCGACCTCCAAAGCGGTGCTCCACCTGATCCAATGTCTAGGATAGGTCCTCTAGGAATCAATGCAAAATTGAGGTGCCGACGCAGGTTATTCAAAGTTGAATACCTTCGATGATCTTTTTTGTTACGACATCCCACGTATAGTTTTCGCTGTACTTTCTAAACGCATTTCTACCAAATTCTTTGCACATGGCTGGGTTCTTCAAAAGATCGATGATTCTTCTTGCCAGTGCCGCACTATCCTTCACGGGCACAACGTACCCATTGACCCCATCATCGATAATTTCTGGAACCGCGCAAATATTCGTCCCAATACAGGGAAGTTTATGCGCCATGGCTTCCGCATAGACAATGCCGAACGGCTCATAAAGCGAAGGCATCACGAAAACTGACGCCCGCGCGTATTCCTCTAATAATTTGTCGATTCCTTCCTCCGTAGACTTTGACACGTACCCGATGCATCTTACCCCTTCAGGAGCGTCCGAGATAACTGGCCCGATGATCGTCAATGTGGCGTGGTTAAATTCCTTTTTCACTCTTGTAAACGCTTCCAGAAGATAGGGGCCTCCCTTTCTTACCCAGTCTTTACCGACAAACAGGATATTGGCTTCGTCGTAGGTCTTCACTTCTATCTGTTTGATGTAAGGCAAATTGATACCAGCTCCCACAGGCGTAATCTTGCGTCGATGCACGGCAAAATCGTTGATAAACGAGTCGGCGAGCCATTTACTCATGGGGAAAATATGGTCCATCTTTGCGTACAACTCTCTCTCATGGCGAAGCGCTCTTTCAACAAGTGACGAACGAACCGCCGGATAGCCATATGGACTTTTCAATAATGTAGAGAGATTACCATCATGGTAGGACACTGTAAGTTTATTCTTTGTTTTCGTCAGGTCATACCACGCACCAACTTGCAATATTGTATTGTATTCCCTCTCATCACAACGATCGATTTTGGCGCGTGCAGCTTGTGTCATTTGGCTATAGTAAGAGGTGTTGATGTGATAGTGAAATTTCCATTTTTCGATGTCAGGGTGAAAACTCAAGGCCTTATACACATACGATACAAGCTTAGGAGGCTCAGCAGAGACGGCCTTGTACAGGTAATTGTTCTTCTTGAGCGAATTAAAGAAGTAGTAACTTATGCCGGACCAAGTTTGGTAGTGAAACGGATCCTCATCGATCACGCCCAAGATCTTGATCTGGCTTGCTTTCATAAGACGGTTCACCGCGAATCACAATAGCTTGTGCGTCAATGATGAAGGAGATGGTTTAACTCCAATGATTAGGCCGTCCAAGCACAACGCAACAGGCGCCGTTTCCTGTCCTGTTCAAGCGAAATTGTTTGCAACCGAGGCAATCGCCCGAAGAAGAACCGGCGCATCATAGTCCCAGTTATACCGCTTCTGAACTGCCGCTCGACCAGCAGTCCCCATCTGGTGCCGCAGCTGCGACGATTCGAGCGCCCTGATGCATCGAGCCAAATCAAACGGATTTCTGTCCTGAAATACCTCTCCACATCCCTCAGCCTGGACAATGCGTGCCGTAGGTTTAGCATCGGACACAATAACGGGGAGCCCCAGGAGCATATAGTCGAATAGCTTGTTAGGGATCGTGCTATTCCAAGCGGCTGTGGAATAATGCGGAATAAGACCGATGTCTGACTCGGTCATAATCGACTGCACTTGTGAGAATGGCAACCTCCCCATAATTGCGACCCGGTCACTGACCTCCAGTTGGATAACTAATTCACGAAGCTTTAGGAGGTTCGGACCATCACCAATAACTGAGAGCTTGGCCTTGGATCCAATATCTTTTAGGTGACGAACTGCTCGGATAGCCACATCGATTCCTCTGCTCCCATCAAGATTCCCCAGATAAACGAGATTTACGCCGCTATTCTCGTGAGAGATGATGCGTGCATAGTCCTTGAATTTCCACTGGTCGAGTCTGGGAGTATTGTAAACGACAGAAACTCGATCGGGACTAACGCCATCCCTTATAAGGCGATCTCGTGATTCATCGACGACCACGATAATATGCTGAACCAGACGGATGCTAAGGAGCTCGATCAGCCGAGCCGGCAGGGGATGACGGACGCATCGCCCCATCGCACTCGTTTGAGTATAGTTAAGACGGTCCGCTAACATCGCAGGGTAGTTTTCCGCCATGTCGAGGATTACCGGAAGTCGATAGATCCTTCCCAGAATTGCGGCCGGTAGGGCCAGAGGCAGGTCTCGTACAAGGACCAAATCCGAATGCGCATGGCGAATGGAAGAGGCAATAGCCCTGATCCAAATTGGATTAAATGGAAACGGAAAATTACATATCGTATGTACGGGACCAAGTGCTGGAGGGATCGCCGGTAGGCGCCGAATCGTTAGGCAGCCATTTGCTTCAAATCGTTTCCGACGAGCTTGGTTTCGGCAAACCAGGTCGACCCTATGGCCTGCCTGCTCTAGTGTAAGGACAACTTTTTCTACACGTATGTCCCACGGATAGTCAGCATCCCAGATCTTGCAAATCCTCATCCGAGTCCTACTGCCTCTTTCTTATGAAACAGCTATGCAAGGCCTTGATCAGGCGTTAGACCATGTTGGTGGACCATACTGGTCATCCAGTTGCTGATCCCAAACTGGTTGATATAAGGTTGGAAAATATCGCTGTGTTGGGCAGATGTCACATCGATAGTCTAAAATCGTGGGCCCTTGCACTCAAGCTTTTGGAGAATCGGCGCGAGCTTGACCACCTCAGAACATGTGCCCAATATCGCTAAGCCTTTCATCATGTGAGGTATCATTGTGACTGCCAGAAACTCTCTCACTCACTAGAATGTCGAAGGCTATGCCCATCTTTTTTACGGTTCAGTGCCCTTTGATAAAGGCTACAGTATTCTCTGACCATTCTGTTTAGTGAAAAGTCTTCCTGCACTCGTTTTCGCCCGGCATTTCCCACGCTTGCTGCAACAGCTGGATTATTGAGTAAAAAAAGAATCTGCTTCGCTAGAGCGTCCGGATCACCGGGCGGTACTAGAAATCCTGATTGTCCGTCGCAGACCGCTTCTGGTATCCCGCCGACCGCTGAAACCACAGTGGGAATCCCCGCGGCCATAGCTTCAAGCAAGGACAACGGCAACCCCTCACTGAGAGAGGGCAATGCAAACACATGCATCATGCCAAGCCAATCAGGCGTGTCCTCGCGATATCCCAGCAGGTGAATGTGGTCCTCAATACCACACGCTTTGGCTTCGGCCAATAGAGCGTCTCGTTGACCCCCTCGTCCAAGAATGAGGACATGGGTTTTGGGTCGGTGCTGGAGTATCATGGAAGCTGCCCGAATGAGATGAATATGCCCCTTGACCGGATATAAGTTCCCGACCGTGCCCACAATCGAAGCATCTGCGGGAACCCCAATAGAATCCAGGAGCTTCAGGTTTCGTGGTATGTTCGACAACGACCTCGTATCTATACCGTTGTAGACCACCTGCACACGTTCAGTGGGAACCCTGGTCGTTCTACAAAAGAACGACTGTAAATCCTGCGATACTGCAACCATCTCTGCCGCTCGGGCCGCCACCATCCGGTACGCCGTACAACGTCGCTTCTTCTCCGGGTAGTAGCTCTTGCCATGCACGGTGGCAATCAGCGGAATACCCGTTAAGAAAGAAACCACCGATCCGATTGCGTTCATGTAAAATTCATGCGCATGGATTAGATGCGCACGCTTCGTTCGTGCAAGTTGTACCAGGCTTGCAACAACTCCAAGATCACCCAACCCGTTACTGGCCAGGAGTTCGCAAGACATTTTTAAGGCAAGAACCTGCGATTTCAACCATCCTTCCTTGACCAGACAAATCGTCGAATCGTAACCTTTTCCCAAATTACCTGCCAGATCCAACATCATCCGCTCAGCACCCCCTGGCCCTCCCGTTTCAATGAGGTGCAGAAGTCGGACAGGGCTCGTCTCAGAAACGCTTTGACGGACACGCCAAGCCTCAACACCCATAGTCCGAAGAGCCTTGGCAATCTTAGCGGGCGAGCCAAACATTAAAGGGAAAACCTGTGGAGCGAGAACTTCTTATCCTGCTCCCCTCGGAGTTGAGATCACCTCTACGACATGGGCCAATAGCGGACCAGGGAGGTGGACATGGCCGACGAACATGATGACAGCAGCATCCAGCGGTGGACTGTCCCCAGGGTGCCTTCGGCGCGAAAATACATCACCGAGTGGACAATATTTTTACAACGTCATTCCTGATCGATTCAAAAACTGTGTTCGCTTGAATCAAATGTCCTTTTTTGCTGGCATGTCCGTCATAGGGCAAGAGATACAATTCGTTTGTTGTAAGCATCGAAATCTGAAACGGCTGAAGAATGCTTATTGTTCGAATTCCCATACTGCGGGCAAGCCCCTCTACCCGGTCTAACTGCTTTGCCATAGGACCATTCATGCCAGCATTTTTTCCGATCCTATGATGAGTTGGGAACGCGTTGAAGACAAACATGACTCCTTGTTCTTCGAGATAACTTTTCATTTGATTTAAGTAATCGGCGTATTGCTTCCACAATAACTCGCGTTCCTCTGTGCCATTCGGACCAGGTTCTGCTTCCTGCTTTCGTCCCCTGGAAAGTTTCACATTATCCAATTTCGCTTTGAGCCGGAGGCCAAAATTGAAAAGGGCGGTATCTCGTACAACTCTGTAAAAGAGTCCCGCAATGCTCGAGGATTTTAGCTTGCGATTCCTTTCTAAGGCCAGATAGGTTGGTATTTCTTTCGCGAGATCGTCGATATCATTTTCGCTAAATGTCAATATAACGATATCAGGTTCAATTGCCATACTTCGTTTTAAGTAATACAACTGGTCAACGATCGTCGTATCAGGTACTCCAGCATTGATAACTTCTACCGGAATTTTTTCACGGAGAAACATCTCCTGGAGATAAAATGGAAATGTTTCATCATCATTAACGTAATGGCCATAAGTTCCAGAGTCGCCAAGGCAGAGGATTCGCACAATGCCAGGTTTCTTTTTCCTGCTTATTTCAGGTCCGCGATACCCAAGTGAATTAATTGAAACATGATGAATTAGTTTTGGGTGTGGCGTTTCAGTTAGGTTCTGGCCGGGTTCAAATGCACCAGGAATTCGATTGAAGTCTTTCTCAGACGCTGTACGCACGCTTTCGACTGTGACGCGCCCGGACAATCGAAGTATCATCTCAGAAAGCATCACAATTGTAGTGCATGTGATCACGACCATCGTCAACCAATACGTCGCTCTCTTCCAAAGAGAGATCTTGGCCATAAGATCCTTCAAGCTAGTTCATATCCGGGTTCCCACTGTTGGTTGCAAAGCACCGCCCCTGATTACAACCGCCCTTACCACAGTGGACACCATCCTGATAGACAGTTCGGGAGACTGGATGGGTCTAAACTTTTTGTAGAATTGCAATGATATTTGTCCTCAGCGATCGCAGAGGTTTTGTCATGAGCATTCTGATCCAGATGAGTTCGGGCACAAAAAGCGGCGGAATTGCCACAGAGATCGGGTCCGTGACCAGCATTTCAATTCTCACAACTTGAAGGCCACAAGCCCGCGCCAATTTATGAATGCTCTTTTCAGAATTGGCCCTATAATAGGTTTCAAACACATCCCCTTCTTCTCTCCCTTCCAGAAGATAGATCAACTTATTCTTGAGCCAATCTGGCACTAGTCTCGCGATTGAAACCCCATAGCCAAAAACATTGGGAGTGTGAAAAAGAAAAAGTCCCTTGGGCTTCAGGATTCTGCTTATTTCCAGAAACTGTTCGCGAGGGCTCGCCAGGTGCTCAACAACCATATTTGCGGTAATCAAATCGAACGCGTTATTCTTAAATGGAAGTTGGGTGATATTTCCTCGTACTTTAGCCGAAATGCCTTGATTAGACTCTATCGAATCAAAATCATAATCAATTCCGACTATCTGCCTGCACGTTGCCACAAGCCGTGTTTCCTCTTCTTTCCGCCACCTCGGCAGTATAGAACGTCCACATCCCAGGTCCAACCATCGTGTGTCGCGAGCAACGTAACGCGGTAGCAATTCAGCATAGAAACTTTCCGAAGATTTGAATGACGGTATTATCAAGCGCTGGCACGCCCAATATATTTTTAACAAAGTTTCCCGTACACTCATACAAACCAGGTATATTCTTTTCGAAATTTAGACAAACAATTTATAAAGATTACACTACTGAGTGCGACACGTCTTTGGCCTGAAATTCTAGGCGGGTTGTTTCATGGAACATTGTGGGGAGACAATCATCTGCTGCATCGGACCTCAGCGGCTCTTTCCCTTGCACACGAATAGCACCCTTCAAATGTCCTAGGCACCTTTCCCCGGAAAAGTTGTTCCAAAAAGGCAGACCTTACTGACATACCCAATTGCTGCATTCTCCCTATCATGAAATGCATCATAGCAATTCCATGATATAACGTCGAACTTCCAATAAAAAAGGTCCTGGGTCATCAAACCGTTCTATCTCGTAATGCGTACCGCATTCGAAGGACCGCAAAAACTCGAGAATACATTTCCACTTAGAAGGGCTTCCTTGCGGAAGATGCAGCGATTCTTTAGAGCGAAACAGCCTCAACAATAAATGATCAACATCTCCTAAGAGCCACCGAGATTTGATCCCGGTCAGATACTTGTTGGCTGGTCCATTGATTTCTTGGCCGGTCGCCATCTGATACAAGAAAAGTGGAAAATTCAAACCAGCATCGATGGCAAGTTGCAAAGATCCCCAGAACCGTCCGTTCGCTTCCATAAGAATCGGCACGCCTCGATCTTGATCGATCTTAAACTCGACCATTGCCACACCATGCCAACCCACGTGCTGCAAAAGGCGCAGCGCATAATCTACCATGGGCTTTGGTAGCTCGATGCTTTCGCGCAGAACGCTTACACCTCCCGAGGGTGGCTTTTCACGGAGACGTTTATGCGCAAAAATGACAAGCGGCTCACCCTTGTTCATCAGCGCAAACAGCCCTTGTCCTTCCCCATTAACGCGGCGTTGAATTAGTGAAGGTTGCCGCAAATAGTTTTTCTCGCGATATAGGTTCAACAATTCCGCGGCATTAGCTGCGTAATGGACTGAGGTTTTGCTCCAACCATTTGGTCCTTTCATCACTGACTGTCCTGGTTTCACTACTACGGGATAATGAGATATCTGGTCAGCGATATCCCGCACTTGACCGTCAGGAACAAAAATCGTCTCGGGAATGGGAATCTGCAACTCCAGGGCAAGTTTCATCAGCTTGTACTTATTCGAGACCTCGTCAAATACTGAATTAGGGGGCGCTGGCACCACTGCATTCCGCTCGAACCTTGATTTTTCTTTTCCAATGAGTTGCATAGCGATATCGGATATCGGAAAGACAACTGCTATCCGTTCCTGTTCCATAATCTCTAGTAGCTTTTCCACGAAACCATCCGGATCCGAGTACGGCGAAGGATATACGAAGGATCGGGAACAGTATTTTGATGCAGCTGCGAGCGAGGATCTTGTTTCAGCACCAACTATCACTTCGAGCTGTTGTAGTCCAAGTGCGCGAGTAACAGCGAGCGCCGACCGTTCGTTTCCATCAGTAATCAGAACCCTTACACGATGTGATCCAAGTCCCATCGAAGGCTCTTATCCTTGCTGTCTATCCATCTTGTTTGCATCCGCGTTCTGGTAAGAGCGAAGCTCGGAATCTTGTATCTGCATTCCCGTAGCAAGAGTCTGATATACACGATGGTATGATTCCGCCATCAGATCGCTGCTAAAACTTTTGCTGACTTTTTTCGATGCCTTTTGTCCCATATTTGTTCTCAACTCCTTATTTCGAATTAATTTCACACACCATTCCGCAAAATCCTTGGGGCTACGGCTTTCTACAAGAAAACCCTCCTCTCCGTGTGTAATAATTTCTGGTAACCCACCAACTTTTGGAGCCACTACCGGTTTTCCGCAAGCCATGGCTTCTAAAATACTCAATGGTAGTCCCTCGTGGAGAGAAGTATTCAAATAGAGATCGAGGGATGCATAGTAGGGAAGTGGATCTCCTCGCGGTTCTTCAAGGCGAACTTTTTCATCTAACCCCAATTCCTTGACTTTACGTGATAGTTCCTCCTTCAGAGGACCCTCTCCAAGTATGCTGAAGTAAACTTCTTTGACGTGCCTTGTCACCTCGGCCGCAACTTCTAAGAAGAGACCGAACCCCTTGATCGGTACCATGCGTCCGACAGTTCCGATATGGATCGCTGTATCGCTAGGCAACTTGTGACTGGTCACACTTGGCATCTCGATGCCGTTATGAATTACAACGACCTCAGCCGGATTGAAGCCATGCTCGTGAACGAGGGCGTTCTTAACGTCATCTGAAACCGCGATGACCTGAGTGAAGGCATGTTTAAGCAACAGATGGTCAAGTTTCGTCTTGAGCACATGAGAAATTCTCCGCGAGTACTTACTGCTTGATGGTTCTGGGAGTCCATGAACTGTAGACAGGAGGTGGTTCACCCCTAGGAACTTTCCTAGCAGCAGCGCAAGTAAGTTCTCCTTATACCGATGAGCATGGATAAGCTGGACATCTCTTCTTTTTAAGTGTCTGAGCGCTTTAAGGAAGATAGCTACAAAAGAATGCGCATTTTCGGGAATCACGATCGTTTCTATACCAGACTCCTCCAACGTACGAACGAGTGCGCCTTGATTGAGGGAGAGAGCGATGATTTTTATATCTGGGCGGCCTCCCAGGTCTGTCAGTAAAGTGGCGATCATCCTTTCGGCACCAGCCCATAGATCGCCTGAAAACACATGGAGAACGGTCATCACCGCGGTTTTCGATATTATCTCGGAGACCATGCCTAATACAGCCAATTCTGCTTGGACAAGCTCGGAAGACTTATCACGTTACGGGCGAGGTCTCAGTAAGTGAAAGGCAAAAAGTGGAAGAGTCCCTGCAATCTCGTTATGAACTCCGATCCGGCGTATTTCGAACCAATTCCTTGGGAATTTTCCTTCAGAACCGGGACGAAGCCCTATCGCTGCCTCATAAGCACAGTCTTTAACAAGGTCTTGTATGTCCTCGTTATACATCCCGTTGGGATAGCAGAATACCGGAACATAATTAATATTCATTTGTCTCTCTTGAAGTGCCAGCTTGGATACCTCCAATTCTCTTTTAATCTCACACCGATTTAGTCTTGTGAGAATCTGATGCGAGCAGGAATGTGAACCAAATGAGATACCGTCCTTCGACATTAACGCCACCTCATCCCAATTTACGATCGCTCGCTCTTCCGGGAATTTGATCTCAAGTAGTTCGCGAAGATTGCTAATGAGTTGCTTGACGACGTCAACTGGAAGTTTCTTGCATTCTTCAATGATCTGATCAAAATTGTGTTCCTTATTCGCATGGAACGCATTTAAAGTCGAACTAGCGTAGCCACTCTCACCAAAAACTCGGTCGATCTGAGACCAAAATGCCGCCTTCCTTGCCGAAGCCAAGTTCGTACTGCTTGCGTGTTCGAGAAGGTAGAAGAGTTTCTCAGTCCAGAACCAATCGTATGTGCCAATGAAGTCAGTTGGAAGGAAGATCGTCGCAGGCAACCCGTACTTCTTTAGCAGGGGGTATGCGTATATGTAATTGTCTAGCCACCCGTCATCGAAGGTGAGAACACAGTACCGTTCTGACCGGTCCCATACTCTCTTCCTCCATCTTTCCAGCAGTTCAGCCAGAGTCAAAACTTTGAAGTGTTCCTGCAAAAACTGTAGGTGCATGTCGAACACGTGATCAAGTACGTACATCGCTGGCTCAACATGACGTCTCCGAAGTTCTGTTTTTGGAAGAACGCGATGATAGTTTAGGATTAGGACCCTGCCGCGATGCGTCATGCGATGGATTTGAGAGGCATGATACAGCTTGGCAACGGTCTCACGAGCGTATGACTTTATGTGTTTTCCAATTGTCACTTGTCTCATCGTATTTCCCCTTGAACCCTCACGCCTCAAGAAAGGGGAGAAGACCGCAATGTGATCTTACCCACGCAATTGTGTGGCGTCCCAAACGGCTCTCTATGCACAGCGATTGAATGCTTGATCAGCTTCTTGTACAAACGTTATGCAAAGATTCCAGGTGAGCTGTGGAACGAACCTCCGCGGTTCGCCAGAGTCCTAAATTCAATAGGTTTAGAATAACGTGTAGATAAACGGTGCGACAGCAGATCCTTGAGTGAATACGATCAAGCCCCCAAGCAAGACGAGAACAAGAATGATTGGCAACAACCAGAATTTTTTCCGCTCTTTCATGAAAGCCCACAGTTCCGTGAGAAATTCGCCCATGGACATACCTTCGGAGAAGTTAAAACTGACGTGTCATATGAGAGGGTGATCGCGGCCGCCGCACGACGCGATACGTGTCGGCCTGATGCACAGGTGTACGTCGCATCGAATCCCAGCCAAACAGACGCATGACGAGACCCATTGGCGTAATCAGGGCATAAAATACTACACCGAGAATTATCCTCGTATTGATCCAGCCGACAACGTGACCAACGAACATCCATACCGTATGAGCTCGCTTCAGACTCCCCGGCAGGCTAATCCCCAGAACAACCAGCAGTAAGCCTGGAATTAACGCCCATAGCCGAGGTGCCTCTGCTCGCCATAAAGCGGGCCATAGGCCGAGGATCAGGAAGATTCCCCCGACCATCAGACCAAAGGTTCGCAGCTCCTTCCTTTCCTTCGTGTTATTCATTCTGAACCGTTCTGTTCGAAGCAGCTGCTGCGCCTCAACTCAAGTCTTGCCACAGAAGCACCGTTTGTCGATTCCCTCAGGCAGTGCACGCGGGTCAAACCATCATCGTTTGGAAGGATCCCAGCCAAGTATTCGCTCACCCCGAACATATCGATACCAAGCGTCTAAAATGGATAGATTGGCCACGAGAAAGAATGAAGGGATACGCAGCATATCCTTTTTCGGTAAGCGCTGGATCCACAAGTAAGCAAGAGCCATGATATAGAAAGTCGCCTGGAAACCAAACGTATACTGATAAAAGGCTGAACTCGGAATCAGCAGCATGTTACTGACAAATGCGAGGACCATCGCAAAGGGAACGAGCCATCGACAAAGCTTATGACTGAATAATTGCCATGAAAACAGATGATATTTGATCGGGTTGAGCATGGGCAGGCTTTTCATAAGCACAGAAATGCCGCGTAATACTGTCCTCACTTTCCTTTCATATTCCTTTCGTTCGTCGGCAAGGTTTTTGTAATATCCTACACTGTCTGGGTCGGAAACCCCGCGCAAGCCCAACTTGACGGCGTTGAGCAGTGTGTTGAAGTCGCTTTGAAGATCTTCGGGCCAAGGCTCGCAGACTTCTCGGCATGCGGCGAAGAATGAGCCGCTGAGACCAACGAGTGTGTTTACCTTGGTTTCAAGCTGGCGCAAAAACATTTCATATTTCACATAGGCGCCCTCTCCACTTAATTTGCCATCCGAGTCAACGAAACGATCCACACTGCTTACACAACCAACAGTGTGGTCATGAAAGTTCTTGACGATGGTTGAGATTCCGTGAGGAGGCAAGATCGTCCCCACATCGGAGAAGACCAGAATCTCACCGGACGTCGCCTGGACAGCGAG
>Ga0126381_100005037_pt1 | contig 14462 bp, 13 predicted proteins | sample PanSoiMetPlot_28_FD_96465 | JGI IMG/M metagenome (GOLD analysis project Ga0126381, IMG submission 96465) | Tropical forest soil microbial communities from Panama - MetaG Plot_28 | ecosystem: Environmental > Terrestrial > Soil > Tropical forest > Bulk soil | place: Panama | collected 2016-02-17
CACGATCAAGATGTTTTCAGCTTGGCAAGCTGCAAACGAACCATCCGAGAGTTCGATTCCTTCTTTCTCGATTACACCATTTAGGTGGCAGACGCGGGGAGCGCGGCGGGCACCGAAAGTCATCAGTAATCAGTAATCAGTGTGTCAGTAATCAGTACAGAGGCGGCTAAAGCCGCTAGGGACAAGCAATCCCACTGATTACTGTCTTACTGATTACTTCCTCCATCGAAGCCCGTGACGGTTTTCACTGAAAAGCGGAACAACCAGAGGTATTGTTCCACAGCAGTAACGAACCTCCCCCTCCCAAAATCCTCCCATTCAATTAGCCGCAAACGGACACAACCCTGCCCGCTTTGCGCCGAGGTAGCATTATGTCAATCCCTCCTGTTATACGAAGCCTAATAGCAATCAGTACGTTTGCTACGGTCTGTTCGACCGCCAGTCATATCAAAGGCTGAACGGCCCGCTGGATCCACCGGAACTGGCAATTCAAGCCCAGCACCACTGGCTTGTATATCCTTCCAATCATTTACGAGCTCGACGCTTCCGGCACTAGCAGTTAGCGATTGGCCGTTTTCATGATCCGGTAGGGACGAGCTCCCGCTCGTCCGGGATTTTGACAACGTCATCGTCGAAACAAACGGATGAGCGGGAGCTCATCCCTACCGACAAAAAACAAGGCACCAATTCAGGATTTTACCTGGTTGGTGCCTCGGCGATTTAATCGCTCCGATTGATGCTGTAGCAAATTTAGTTGTTTGGAATGTATTCCACGCCGCAGCTGCCGCAGATGAAGGTTTGACCGGGATATTCCCAATAGACCCGGCGCATCGAGTGGCAGTGCCAGCACTCCACCCAACGATAATAGCCACGTCCGCCCACTTCCGGTTCGGCATTTGTCGCATCCATGTCTCGAGAGGCCTTCTCGGGCCCCGCGGGAGACTCAGGTTTCTGAGTCAGATAAACTTCGATAGTTTTGGATTTCTCAGGCATTTGCTATTCTCTCTTGTATTCGTCGATCTTGATTTCACCTAGACTTTTCTAGACGTCTTGGTGTGTTTCTATTGGTCAGACGAGGATCCTGTCGGCGCTTGCGTTATTTCTAAGCGCTGTTGCAGGAGGGAGCGCCTCCCGAAGAGGACGTTAGGTCGCCAATTCGGTTCAGTTCCTCATTCATCAAGCGCACGCCCTCAATTTGACGCTCAAACAGATCCCGAAATAACCCCGATGCCGACAAAAGCTCGGCCGCAGCGCCGCTTTGCACGACTTTGCCATGATCCAAAACGATGAAGCGGTCACAAAACGGGATTTGCCAGCCGACAATATCGTGGTCGACAACCAGAACCGTTTTGCCGGCGCAGACCTGTCGCATGACTTGTAACAGGCCGTACTTATCCTCCGGATCGATCCCGGTTGTCGGTTCGTCCAAGAAGAGAATGGAAGGCTTCCGGAGGAGGCAACGGGTAAAAGCGAATACCTTCTTTTGGCCGCCGGACAACAAGTTTCCGGAAGCAAACTGCCGGTCCAGCGGGGCCTGACCGTATGCTTCCCCGAGAACCGGCCAGATACCGGTCCGCTCACAGAGCTCTTGGATTTCCGCGTCTGTCGCACCCGGCCGGGCGACCCGAAGATTTTCCCGGATAGTGTCATGGAAAAACGCCGGCGATTGAGGCATCAGGACAATCTGGCGTCTCAAACTCTCCAACGAAAACCGCGTGTGCGGAATACCGCCTAGTAAGATTTCGCCGGCTGATGGCTCGTAAAAACGTAACGCTAGCCGGAAAAAAGTAGTTTTTCCTTGGCCTGCCTTCGCGATTAAGCCGGTGATTGATCCCGCCGGTATAACGAAGGATGCATCATCAAAAATCTTCCGGGACTCGGCGGCCCGATACTGAAAAACCAGCCGGCGAGCTTCGATCTCACCTGCAATTTCAGCGTCATCCTGCCCGCTTTCACTCGGAGCCGCGGCCGGCTCCGCACTCAGAATCGAGCCAACCGACTCGATCGCTGGCCAGGTCATATTGAAATTGATAGAAAGAGCAGAGAACCCTTGAATCGATCCCATGAAGGAAGGGGTCAGGGCCATCAGTCCGGCCACAACCCCGGCGTTGATTCCGGCCAGGCCGTTCGCCGCGATAAAAACCGAGAGGCCCATCAGCGACACCAAAACCAAATCTCCTGGAAACCGATTTAGCAGGTTGAGGCTGCCCACGGTCAGAGTTTGGTGGAGCCGGCGGTGCAAGAATTCTTTTAAGGCAGCCTCGTGTTTCTGAGCGAAGATTTCTTCCGCGCGCATCGCTTGAATCTCCTCCGGAGCACCCATGGCGCCTCCAACCAATGATGCTAGAACCAGGTTCTGCTGCTGAACATTCTGCGAACTTTGCCGGAGCCGGGATCCCATCCGGCTGACTAGCCAAGGCGAAAGCAGTGCGATCAAAACAATAACCGAGAAAAAGAGCCAGACCTGATTGCCACCCCTGGCCTGAACGGCCTGGAGGGATTGGAACAAGCTGTAACCCAGAAGCAGGACTCCAAACAAATCGAGTACCGGGTTAATCAGAACGTCTTGCAGCGCCGACTGCACCTGCAGCGACAACTGGTTTACCAACATCGTCAGCTGTTGCGACTCGTGCTCATGAAAGAACAAGGAAGGTTTTCGCAAGACGGCCGCAAACAGGTCCCGGCGGATCGCGTTGCTAACCCTGCCACCCAGAGCCGAGGCGACATAGCTAAAAGCCAACCCCATGATCGCCCCCCCTAAGGTGGCCGCTAGCCAGAGGCCGTACGCGCGCCAAAGGCCCGAATGATCTGTCACTTGGGTTGGTGCCCGACGCACCTCGGCAACCCCGGGATTTGCGCCCCCTTCACTCGAAGCCCCCAGCGCGGCGACTGGAATGCCATTTGAAATCTGCTGCGCATATAAACCGACGGCAGCAGGTAGAACAGAATGCCCAAGCAGATAGGCAATCACATACAAAACCACCAAAAGCTTGTGGCGGAGCAGGTACCTTCTCCCGAGAGTCAACATTACCCCAAAGTGGTTTCGGAATGCTCCGGGCAAATGCTGCCTGGTCTTTGGCGCGATACTTCCGCCAGGTGGACCGCTGCTTTTCGATGCTGCCGAACCCGATGATGGCGGAGCAGAGGTGCTAGCAGAATCGCTCATATTGGCCGCGCCAAACGGCGCGTTTCTTCCAGGCGAAATTGTCGACGATGTGAAGAAGTAAAATCCAGCCCAAAAAGCCCTGATGCGTGGTGGGGCGAGGCTCCCGAACTACTGAACGTGTTCGCAAGGCCTGTATCGTATAAGATCCGGGAATGTTTTAGGCCAAGGACCCCGCCGAGCCGTGATGTAAAGCGTTCCATGGTAATCCCGACAGCAGCAACATCTGGAACCGGCTCGGCGAGCTACAAGGCCTAACACATCTCGCAAACTTGGAGTAAGCAATTTCTTCGTGTCGCCGCTGGTCGTTCGGGAGCCTCGCCCCACCAAGCCGTAAACGCCAAACGCTTATTTCCGCTTGGAAGAGCCGGCAAAAAATGGCAAAAGTATCCCCCCTTTACTATGACCGCTTAAATAGATTGAGACCGCTCGGCTGATTTCTACTCCGTTCGTTGATCATCCGTTGGTACGTACGAAATCCCTTCGCCGAGGTCATGCCATTCTTGTTTGATGACCTGTCACTGTCAAAATGAACGACGACGCTAAAGAGTTTCTATTTCGATTGCTTAACTTGCCAAGCCCGACCGGATTTGAGACGGAAGCGCAAAAGATCTGGATCAACCATATCAGCCGTTACAGCGATTCCGTGGACAACGATGCCTATGGCAACGCTTGGGCCGTCCTCAAAGGGCAAAAAGAAGACCTCACCTTGATGGTAGAGGCGCACGCCGACGAGATTGGTTTCATAATCCAGAATATTGGGGACGAAGGGTACCTGTATTTAAACAGAATCGGAGGCAGTGATCGGGCTATCGCTCGCGGAAAGCGCCTAAAAATCCTTGGGGACCGCGGTCCCGTGCTTGGTGTAATCGGCAACACTGCAATTCACTTGCGAGAGAAGGACGAAGATAAAATCCCGGAGGTGCACCAACTTTTTGTCGACATCGGAGCTAAGTCACGAGCTGAAGTCGAAAGCAGAGGGATCCGCGTGGGGCATCCTGCCGTCTATACGGACTCGGTCGAAATGATCACGACCGATCGCCTGGTTGGCAGGGCAATCGATAATCGCATCGGCGGTTTTATCATTAACCAGTTGTTTGCCAGCCTTTCAAGCATCCCCGAACGCCCGGCAGCGACGGTGATCGGTTTGAACGCCGTCCAGGAAGAGATCGGCGGCTATGGGGCAAAGATGGCGACCTACCGATTGGACCCGAAAATCGCGCTCGTTCTCGATGTGACTCACGCCACAGATTCGCCGGGAATCGACCGGAACAAACATGGCTCTATCAAGCTGGGCGGTGGCCCGTCTGTAACCCATGGCAGTGCGAATCATCCTCGACTAGTGGCGCAGCTAATTGACACGTCACGCCGAGTCGATATTCAGCTGCAACATGAGGCCACTTCCCGTTCCACCGGCACCGATACGGATTCGATCTTTCAATCGAAACAAGGAATTCCCAGCGCTCTCATTTCGATTCCCCTGCGATACATGCATTCAACCGTCGAGATGGTCGATTTGCGCGACGTAGATAGTTGTGTCCGGCTGTTGAAAGAATTTGTGATGAGCCTTACCGATCTCTCGGATTTTTATCCGAAGTTCTCGTGAACTTGTTCCGTAGGGGCTTGTCGCACTTTGCCGCGAAGCGGCTATAGATAACAGCCCAGGGTTTTAGCCCCGGGTCAGGTGACCAGTAAAAGGTGCCCTGAAAGTGGCACCCGATGTGTGGCGCGCTGCTGAAATAATACCCGAATAGCCTACGGACGCGTCTCGGCGGCAGCAACCCATCGCATCTAGCTTTCACGCGCTCGGTATGGCCAAGTTACCTATTTTTGCTACCAAACGGCTGATCCTTCGTGAGGTGACCGAAGCGGATGCAACCGCTTACGAAAAAAATTTCATCGATTACGAAATCATAAGTCAGCTGGCTTCCGTGGTTCCATGGCCTTATCCGGCAGGTGGTGTACTCGATTTTATTCGGCATCAAATTGTTCCCCGCCAAGGTAACGACAGGTGGGTCTGGGGAATTCTACTAAAAGAAACAACCGAGCGAGATTATCGGCGCTGTCGACCTGTGGCGAACGGGAACGCCCGACAATAGAGGTTTCTGGCTCGGCCGTAAGTATTGGGGAAAAGGTATTATGACTGAGGCCGTTTTCCCAATCATGGATTACGCGTTTGATGTGCTCGGTTTTGAAAAGCTATTTTTCTCGAACGCGGTAGGTAATAAAAGATCCCGTCGCGTAAAAGAAAAAACCGGCGCTCGATTTTTACGAATAGAACCGGGGAAGTTTGTTAATGCTTCCTATACGGAACGCGAAATCTGGGAATTGACCAGAGATCAATGGCGAGAATTCAAGTCTCAGCAGACATAAAACCGGTCAGTACGCTCCGGTATGCCCGCAGCCTCCCTCAAAGCCTTTCCCGGAGCTTTAGGAAGGTCTCTACGCCGAGCAATTCCTTCACCTCGGAAAAACTCATTGCCTGCGTAGCCAGCTTGTCCACGCGACCTGTGTTCTTCCAGGTGTCGCACAATTCGCGCATGGCCTTGGCGCAAACCATCAGCGACTCGATGGGACAGACCACGATCTTGTAGCCGAGCTGCTCCAGCTCCTTTACCGAAAGAATCGGCGTCACGCCACCGGTAAGCATGTTGACAAAGAGCGGATGTTTGACGCGCTTCGGGATCTCCTCCAGTTCAGCGAGCGATTCCGGCGCTTCGATAAACGCGATATCCGCGCCGCAGTCACAACAGCGATTGACTCGATCGATAGCATCGTCCAGACCGTTCATCTGTCTGGCGTCGGTGCGCACGAAAATGACGAAGTCCGGATCACTCTTCGCCTTCACGGCCGCCTTGATCTTCAACACCATTTCCTCGCTCGGAATGACCCGTTTATTGGCAAAATGGCCGCAGCGCTTGGGCATCACCTGGTCCTCTAGCAAAATCCCGCTCGCACCCGCTGCCTCGAAGGCCTCGACTGTACGCTGGACGTTGTGCAAATCACCGTACCCGGTGTCGCCGTCGGCAATGACCGGGATGCAAACCCGCGCAGCCATGCGGCGCACCGCATCGGCCATCTCGGACATCGTCAGAAAATTCAGGTCCGGCAAGCCAAGCGTTGAGGCGCTAGTCCCAAACCCGCCGATAAATACGGTCTCAAAGCCGGCCTGCTCAACAATCAGCGCGGTGAACACGTCGTGCGCACCGAGGCTGCGAATAATGCCGGGCTGCTTCAGCAGCTCGCGGAATCGTTTGGGACCGGATTTGCCGCCCATGCCGGTTCTGTATCACTTTTCTGCTATTTTCACAGGCGCGAATTCTGAAATAGCGCCATCTGACAGAATCGAAAGCCACTTTCCCTAGGACAAACAAAATGGGACTCCTAGGTTCAAGGGGATGACGAACCGTCGACACCACTATGGCAAGCTGGCTGGCTGAAATCGCCACAAATGAAGGTGGCCGTCTCCGGTTTGACCGCTTTATGGAGTTGGCGTTGCTCCATCCGGTTCACGGTTATTATAGCCGTAGAATCCGTGGAATCGGAAAGTCCGGTGACTTCTCCACATCCACGACCCTAAGCCCTGCGTTAGGACAAGCGGTGTTCCGTTGGCTGGCGGCGGAAGCAAAGAATCTACGATTGGATCCTCTCATTATCATCGAGCCTGGCGTCGGGACGGGCGCACTTTCCAAAGTGATTCTGTCTCAGATGCGGCCATGGAGCCGCGTTCGCTATTTCGGTGTCGATCTGCGACCCGAGTCAGCCATTCTGGACGAATCAGTAAGCAAACAGCGCCGATTTCAATTGCTCGACTCGATGGAAGCGGCGCTACAGGAGGCGCAGGGAAAAGCGATTATTATTTCGAACGAATTTGCGGATGCGTTCCCCTGCCGTCGCTTGGTTCGATTGGAATCCGGTTGGGCTGATATCTATCTCCGCTACGATAATGATCAATGGCGACACGAATTGTCGCCCACCCCGATCTCCGTAGCCTGCAGCGCGTTAGATGCCGGTTTTACCGTCGGACAAACGATCGAAGTCCACGAGAGCTTCCACGAATGGTTAGTAAGTCTGTCGGCTCAACTCGACACGGGCGCAATCTTGACCATCGACTACGGCGGACGGCCGGAGGAGATCTATCATCGGCGAACGGATGGAACCGTTCGTGGCTATTTCCGACAGCAGCGAATGGAAGGCACCGACATCCTGCGCCGTGCCGGTTACCAGGACCTCACGGCCGATGTGAACTTCATAGATCTACAGGCTTGGGGCGAGAGTCTGGCTCTCAAGACCGTCGATTACCTGACGCAACGAGAATTCGTCGCGCGCTGGAACCCGAAAGCGCTAAAACGGTCCGACGCCGCCGGCTTGTTTACGTTGGAAGCGCAAGGAGCAGGAACCGCATTCAAGGTGCTTCACCAACGGAAGGGATAAGGCGGTAGAGCCGTGACACTCAGGGCCGGTCGTCTTTAATCGCACCCGGGGTTGAACCCCAGCTTGATCCCCCCGGCTGAGTCCTTACGCTCTTTGGGGCTTGTCGGACTTTGCCGACAAGCCCCTTTAGGACTAGGTCCGCCCCACGGTGACGCTTCTTAAAACCACCCCTTCAACCGCGGGTAGAGTTCTTTGAAGCGAGCATATGCCCGGTCGTAGGCTTCAACTCGGACTGGGTCCGGTTGAGTTACTTCATCGAACCGAGGCGCGAAAGACTGCGCTTCTTTGAACCCGGCCAAGACATCGGCGGCGATTCCGCCGAGAATGGCGGCGCCGACTCCGGCGCGTTCGGCGGAGTTGGCGTCTTCGCCTCGCAATAAAGGCCGATTCAGCGTATCCGTCACCATTTGCCGCCAGAGCGTGCTTCCTAAGCCATTCCCAGAAGCGACCCAACGATCCATGCGCACGCCGGTCTCTTCGATTGTCTCAATAATCTGGCGCATAGCAAAGCTGATCCCTTCCAAAACTGCTCTAATCAAGTGTCCGGTATCATGCCGGAGAGTGAGACCGGCGAAAGTCCCTCGCGCTTGAGGATCCATCAGGGGCGAGCGTTCACCCACAAGATAAGGCAGAAAGACCAATCCTTCTGCGCCGATTGGCACTGCCTCCGCCATCTGATCCAGCTCCCGGTAAGAGACTTGGTCGCACCGCAGCACCTGCCGGGCCCATCGAAGGGCCATCCCAGCTGACAGCATCGCGCCCAGCAAATACCAGCGCGAAGGCAGGGCATGACAAAAGGTGTGTAACCTGCCCTGAGAATCAAAGACCGGAGCCGCTAGCGGCACAAACACTTGGCCTCCCGTCCCCAACGTTACCGATCCTTGGCCGGGCTCGATCAATCCATTGCCAACCGCCTGAGCGGGCTGATCGGCTGAACCGGCGGCAACCGGTATGCCCGGCTTAATTCCAAGTTCCGCGGCAGCATCTGGCAACAGCTTTCCACAAACTTCCGCCGAATCACGAACCTGAGGAAAGATCGTTCTCGGCAGACCTAAAATCTCGATTATCTCCCAGGCCCAGGTTCTCCCGGCGACATCGAACAAGCCGGTCGCAGCCGCGTCGCTCGCATCAGTCGCGATTTCTCCCGTGATCTTAAAGCGGACATAATCCTTAGGCAGAAGGATCGCACCGATCCTGTCTAAACGGGCTGGATCATATCGCTGCAACCATCGAAGCGTCGCGATGAGAAAGCCTGCAGCCGGCGCGGTTCCGCAGACCTCGGCCAAATGCGCCTTCCCAACCAGGGATTCAATCTCGGCCAACACCGATCCACTCCGTTGATCTGCCCAAATAATAGCGTTCCCTAACAGCCGGTTCCGTTTATCCAGGATAGCCGGGCCGTGCATTTGCCCGGAAAAACCGATGCTCAAAACCTCCGGCTGACCTGCAGCACTCAGAGCGCTTCTCACGGCGTGTACCGTCGCCGACCACCAATGTTCCGGGTCCTGTTCCGCCCAACCAGGCTGCGGGGTTAAAATCGGGTACTCGGCCGATCCCAGACCGAGAATTTTTCCAACGGTCGAATAGACGACCACCTTTACACTTGAAGTGCCGAGATCGATGCCAAGAAGGGCGCTCATTTAGTTAGTTTAAAGTCGTCGAGCTTGCCACAAAACTAATCAGTAGGTCAGTAGTCAGTAAATTTTATCTACAGAAACTTTCCCGGATTCAGAATCCGGTCTGGGTCCAAGGCTGATTTGACGATCTGGTGAAGCGCGAGATTTTCACCGGAAACCGCTTGTGGCCACCAACGTTTTTTCGCTAACCCAATCCCATGTTCGCCGGTAATAGCTCCACCCCAAGCGATGATTTGTTCGAACAGCGCGTCCAGAGTCTCGTCCATCCGTTGATGGTTCTCGGGCTTCTCCGGATCGGCCACCATCACATTGACATGAATGTTACCGTCGCCGGCATGGCCAAAACAGGCGATAGGGAACCCGGATCGCTTTTGTAAGTCTGCCGCAAATTTTACCAGATCAACGAGACGGCCGCGCGGCACGGTCACATCTTGGTTCAACTTAGTTAATCCAGTCGCTTTGAGCGATTCAGAGAATCCGCGCCGCAAATCCCACAACGCCTCGCATTCGGTCTCGCCAAATGCGGTGTCGATGCTGAGAGCGCCTAATTTTTTCACCAGCGATTCCAGGATAGCCAGCTCACTCTGCACCGACTTTTCTTGTCCATCCAAATCCACCAGCAGGTGCGCGTTCCCGGCGGGAACGATCTGGTGACCTAAATGTTTGCGGGCCGATTCCAAGGTGAAGCGATCCGCAATCTCCAATGCCGATGGCAAGAAACCGGCCCTAAGAATCTGCTGAACCGCCTCGGCTGCGTCTTCGATTTCACTGAAACTGGCCGAAATAGAAGCTCTGGCCGGCGGCAACGGTATCAGCCGGATAGTCGCTTCGGTGACAATTCCTAACATTCCCTCAGAGCCGACAAAAAGACCGACTAAGTCGAACCCGGTCTTGTTTTTCATGGTTCTACCGCCGACCCGGACAATGGTGCCGTTTGCTAACACGACCTCCAGTCCTAATACGTAATGTCGGGTCACTCCATATTTTAGACAGCGCGGGCCGCCTGCGTTAGTCGCGATATTTCCGCCGATTGAACTGTTTCTAAAGCTCGCAGGATCCGGGGGATAAAACAGCCCGGCATTGCGGGCGGCCGCTTGTAAGTCACCAGTAATAACGCCTGGCTCCACCACGGCAACACCGTCGGGAACGGATAGTTCTTTGATCAGGTTCATTCGGATCAGCGACAAAGCGATCCCTCCTTCTTCGGGAACGCATCCACCGACGTAACCGTAACCAGCTCCTCTTGGAGTCACCGGTACTCGGCCCCGGTTCGCGATCCGCAGGATCGCGGCAACTTGCTGGGTATTGGTTGGTTCTGCCACCAAGTCCGGGAGATGGGCAGCGAACCATTTGTCGCCGCTATAGTCCTTACGTTTTACCTGGTCGCGCGAGATAACTTCAGGTCCAACGGCGGCAATCAACTCATCAAAAATGTGCATCAGAAGCAATGGAACTCGGGAAGGTACGATAGGTATGCTTCGAACTAAAGGGCGAGCTTGGGTAGAGATCCGCCCCACCGCGTATGAGAATAGCTCCGTAGGAGCGACATCTTTATAGCCACGGTGTCCAAAAATCGCAGAAGCTCCGTAGGAGCGACATCTGATTGAAAACTCCTAACGCGGGAAAAGACCGGATATGCCGCTCCTACGGAGCTTGCCACAATTTGGAATCAGGTCGCTATAAAGATTTCGCTCCTACGGAGCTGACAATTTACCCGCCCCTACATCCCGATGATCTGGTAGCCACCATCGACATAGATCACCTGGCCGGTGATCGCGGCGGCTCCATCACTCGCTAGAAACACCCCGGTCTGACCTAGCTCAGACGGATCACAGCTGCGGCGAAGCGGAGCGCGTTCTTGATAATGTTTTAACATCGAGGTGAATCCGGAAATGCCGCGCGCTGCCAGGGTTTGTACCGGCCCAGCGCTGATACAGTTCACGCGGATTTTTTTCGTGCCCAGATCGTAGGCCAGATAACGCGTCGTGGCTTCCAGGCTGGCTTTAGCTACGCCCATCACGTTATAGTGGGGTACGACTTTTTCCGCGCCATAATAGGTCATCGAGATCACGGACCCGCCGTTGGTCATCATGGGCACAGCCTCCCGAACCACGCCAACCAGCGAATATGCACTGATATTGTGAGCGGTTAAAAACGCGTCTCGGCTAGTACTAACGAAATCGCCTTCCAAAGCTTCCTTCGGAGCAAACGCTACCGCGTGCAGCAAGAGGTCCACACGCTCACTGTGCTTTCTGACGTTCTGGAAGAACTCGCTAATTTGCTCGTCGCTCGAGACATCACAAGGATAGGTCGGTACATCGGCTCCAAACGTCGCCGTCAGTTCTTCGACGTTCTCCTTGAGCCGCTCTCCTTGATAATTGAAAATCAGCTTCGCCCCTGCTGAATGCCACGCCTGGGCGATCGCCCAGGCGATACTGCGTTTATTCGCGACCCCAAAAACGACGCCGACTTTGCCATCAAGAGGTTGTGAGCTCATGGGTATTGATCTTCCGAATAAGGCAGCTCAGAGGAAAATCAACCGCGAATGGACGCGAATATACCAGAATAAAGATCCGCAGATCAGCTAAAAAAGATTAAATATCCCCAGATTACACAGATTTATTCAAGTACGTCTCACCAAAGGACTCTTGCACTGTCCACACTCGTACCGGCACCAATTGGCAGTGAGTCTCGGTGAGATGGTAGCGCGCGGGGGCAGGATCTGTAACTCTGACTTCTTCAACACCCCGGACTCGACTCACCCCACAGCGAAATCTGTGTAATCTGCGGATATTTAACCTCTGCCATTTGTCATTGACGGAGCTTCGAGCGATGTCGACACATGTCGGACTCAATCAAAATCGCGGTTCTGGATGATTATCAGCATAACGCGGAATCGTTCGCTAACTGGTCCAGTCTCGAACCGGCAGCAAAGACGGTTTTTTTTCACGACAACGTTTCCGATATCAATCAGTTGGTGACACGCCTGGAACCATTTTCTGCGGTGGTCCTAATCCGGGAAAGAACGCGGTTTAGCGCCAATCTGATCGACCGGCTGCCCAACCTGAAATTGATCCTTAACATTGGTATGCACAACGCCGCTATTGATCTGGAAGCGGCGAAAGCACGCAACATCGTGGTTAGCGGCACTGAAGGGACGGATTTCGAAGCGACTCCGGTGCTGACTTGGGCGCTGATCCTTGGAATAACGCGGAACCTTTATTCGGAAACTGCGTCGATGAGAGCCGGAGGTTGGCAAGTAGGCATCGGTAGCGATCTGCCCGGTAAAACGCTGGGTTTGGTTGGTCTCGGCAGGATCGGCCAGATAATAGCTCGTTATGCAGGCGCTTTCAAAATGCCGGTTATCGCCTGGAGTCAGAACCTGACAGCCGACATAGCCTCTCAACACGGGGTAGAACTGGTGGAGAAAGACGATTTATTCCGCCGAGCCGATATCCTTAGTATCCATGTGAGACTCAGTGACCGCACGCGCAACCTCATTGGTGAACACGAATTAAGTCTCATGAAGCCAACAGCGTATCTCGTGAACACGTCTCGCGGACCGATTGTGTCGGAGACGGCTTTGATCGCAGCGTTGGAAACAGGAAAAATCAAAGCGGCAGCGCTTGATGTGTTCGATAAAGAACCGCTGCCGCCGGATCATCCGTTCCGGTTTTTGCCAAATGTCTTGGCAACCCCGCATATCGGTTATGTCGCCGAAGGCTATTACGGACAAGCGTTTCAGCAAATCGTCGAAAATATTGCCGCGTGGCTGGAGGGTAAACCGCGGAGGGTAATGGGTTAAGCTCCACTGCTTCGCCCCTCTCACAACCTATTCCTCGTGATTTACTCAAGATGAAGATCGAGGGAATAAATATCGAAGATTACACCGACCTCGAGCTCAAGAGGTTCGAGGCAAACGGGGCGGCATCGCTGCCCGTTCCGACTGCGTCCGGCTACGTGTCTCATGAGGGAGCCGAAATCCGGTACAATTCCTTCGGGGCAGGCCCGGCTGTGCTCCTGCTTCATGGTGGATTCGGCCACGGCGGTAATTGGGGCTACCAGGTTCCAGCCCTACTGGAAAATGGATACCGGGCGATCATTATGGACACCCGCGGCCACGGACGCAGCACGCGGGACGCGAGGCCGTACACGTATGAACTGTTGGCGTCTGATGTATCGGCGGTGCTGAATCACTTGCGAATCAAATCGGCGACGCTTGTCGGATGGAGCGACGGTGCATGCACAGCCCTGGTCCTCGCGGCCACAGAGCCCACGCGGGTTGTAGGAGTCTTCTATTTCGCCTGCAACATGGATCCCAGTGGCGCAAAAAATCCTTTCGATCCGAGTCCCCTGCTTGAGCGCTGCTTTAGCCGGCACACAAAGGACTACGCCGAACTGTCCTCGACACCTGACCAGTTCACGACACTTTTCGAAGACGTTGGCCTGATGCAGAGAACCCAGCCGAACTATTCTCTCCACGATTTGGCTGCCATTAACGTTCCGGTCGTCATCGCGCAGGCTGAACACGACGAATTCATCAAGCGAGAACATGCGGAATACCTGGCCCATAGCATTCCCAATGCCGGGTATCACTTTCTGCCGGGAGTCAGTCATTTCGCTCCACTCCAGAAACCAAGCCAGTTCAACGCCGCGATCGTCTCTTCCATCCACGACTTCTGGAAAACAAATCGAAATTAGAGAGCTCCGCACAGAGAACGGCCACTGTGTCCCAAAGCAAGAGCACGCCGGTTTGGGCCACGCCTCGCTTTTGAAATCACAATTCTGTCGACGCAGAAACCGCGAAAGTTTGCTCTGGTAGTGAATCCATCGAAACTGAATTGTAGCGAGACCTCGCGTTCTCGCTAACCTTCTAACTACCGCCAAGATTACCTCAGGATCCCCAGCCCAAGATCGAACTTCGAGCGTATTTCCAGTAGCCCCAACAAATACAAAACCAGTCACCTGTTGGTGTTGCTTCCAGAGATAAGCGTCGGATTCAACCAAGGGGTTGCCCAACGGAAACACCGGGCGAACTGCGGTTCCGGTAAGGTTGGCATTCTCTCTATTGTATAGAGCAGCTAGATCGGCTCTAGCAGCGGAACGGCATCGCTCTAATTTCGGCGGGATCGCTTCCGTCGCAGAGCAGTCATGGATATGGTTTGCCGAATGCCGGTTTGTCTCACTTTTTTAGCAGATCGACAAGAATTGTAGCCAATTGAGCTTGC
>Ga0126381_100005038_pt1 | contig 14455 bp, 15 predicted proteins | sample PanSoiMetPlot_28_FD_96465 | JGI IMG/M metagenome (GOLD analysis project Ga0126381, IMG submission 96465) | Tropical forest soil microbial communities from Panama - MetaG Plot_28 | ecosystem: Environmental > Terrestrial > Soil > Tropical forest > Bulk soil | place: Panama | collected 2016-02-17
GATCACCTTCGGAGCAAGACTGATGCCGCGATGGTCAATGAAGTCCTGTGTAAAATCATTTGTCACAATATCTGTTGCCTGATCCAGGAGGCGCACGAACTTGGCATCACCACCGAATTTTGGGCAAATCAGAGCACTCCACGATAGGCAATATCGATGCGTCTCATCTGCTCAATCATCAAGCAATAAAGTTCGCAACGTTGCGCCTTTATCGATCACGTCGAGCACAATGTGCAGAGTACGGGTTCGGCAGCTCCTGGTGGCGCGTGAGTGTCGTAATGCGGCAGATCCGGCCGCTGGGCGACCGGTGACATCAGAATCAATCTCGCTGGTCGTGAACGGCCTCTACGAGTGCATTTCGATTAACGCTGTCGCCCATCCCTGTAAGGGGCGGCGTCCTGCCAGCCTTGTGTGAGCGGACCGGCCACCACCGTCACATTGTCCGCGCCGACGGCATTGGGGTTCTCGCGGGCGAGGCGAACCAACGCCTCCTCTTCCTCAAGCGCGATCACCGAGCGCGCAAACCGCGCCAGCAGCGCGGACGAATAGCCGCTCGCATAACCGACCTCGAGCACATGATCGCTCGCCCCCAGCGCCGCGGCCTGAACCAGTTTTGCCAGCACCATGGGCTTGAGCAGCCGGCGTCCGGGCTTGCCGCGCTTGGCCCCCGTGACCGGGACGTCGAAATCGAGATAGGCGAGATCGGCTTTGGCTGCGGGCACGAAGCGTTTGCCGGGAAGCTCAAGCATCGCCGCGACGATGCGCAGATCGGTCACGTCGCTCAACGACGCCTGGCTATTTCGTGATCATTCGTCTCGGCGCGGCACTCGGCGTCTGTTCCGCCGGCGAGATCACGAACGTCACCCATGTATTCCAGCCGTCGGGCCGATCCCGGCTGGCGAATTCCTTGTAGCCTTTGAAATTGAGATAGCCCTGCGTCGTGGTGCTGAGCGGAACAATGAATCCGAGCTGCGGGCCGACGCCGACCACTTGCGACTGGAAGCAACCCACGCGGTCGCCTGAGCCGCTGTCGCACCCGATCTCTTTGTAGACATAGCCGGCCAGCCCGACCTGGACTTGCTTGGTCAGGGAATTGCGATGCGCCCCAATCGAAATGCATGTCGACGCCGTTCTGGTATTGCGTCGATTGCTTGGTGAAATTGTAGGTGAAACCGAGCACGCCGGAGAATTCGTGCCCGGTCTGCGGATTGAGGAAGGTGTACCCGCCGCCGGCGTCGACGACACTGTGGCCGATGCCGATATTCGACAGGCGGTTGGGGTCATACGCCCCGACCGGCACGTCGCCGGCGATGTAGGTCATGTAGTTGTTGACGCCGGCATTCCAGCGCAGCGAGGCGATCGGCATCAAGTCGCCGAAACCCCACACCGAATCGCTGATGCTGTCGAACGCGAGAACGGCAAGCTGCCGAACGGCGGCACGCTGAGCGCGCCCGCCAGCGTTCCCGCGAGCGAGGTGCTGACAACGCCATATGATCCAAGGACGCCCACCGTCGCCTGGCCGCCGAAGACAGGCGTTGCGAAGGTATAGGTCGGCAGGATGATGCCGAGGTCGGGGGGTGCAACGTGGCTGCCGCGCTTGCCGACAGATTGCCGGGAACTCTCTTGATCTCGAACTCGCGCGCCAGCGCGACATCGCCGCCGGCCGACACGGAGGTATGATAATAGATATTTGTCAGCGACCATCCCGGCTGCAGAGGAGCCGCCGCGAGGCTGCCGAAGAAGCCGGGGAGCCAGAAGCTCACGCCGCGCTGAGAAATGCCGACGCGAAGACTCCCCTAATTGCCTCGCACGATCGTTGGCTGTCTCATGTCCGCCCTATGGGGTCGATGTACCGATATCCGCCTGCCGGTCATGTCCGCGTGATGAAGGCGAAGTGCCTTGACACGCGGATGTTGACCATTGTCGCCGGATTGTCGCGTAGCTTTGAAGTGACCAATAACTGGGCAGTTCCATTCGCGACACTAATCAAAAACTCACTTTGTGCCCACCGGAAGTCTGAATTTCAACATTCCCTGAGACGCAGCACTACATGCGCTGTCATTCGTGTGTCATAGCTCTCGTGTGTCATAGCAGATCACCACTGCGGTGTTTTTGGCCCTCCGTTGGGCCTTGCCGGAGGCGAAAGTGGGGAACGGAAAATCCGAAATAGCAACGTGAATAAGCTTTTCTTTTGGGTCCTTGATCGCGCGCGAAGGTGAGGGGGTGACAGAAATTGTGTCGAAGTGCACTTGACCATGTCAAAAAACCATTGTGGGATCCCGGTAACAGCGGCAGTTGTCGGGACATGCCGTGTGCTGCTTTCTACGAACAGTCATCTTGATGATTGCAGGCTTCGCGGCTGCAGCCTCCGCGGCTGCGGAACCACCGCCTGGGGCGGTGTCGTCAGCGGTTCACGAGACCTGGTACCAATACCGTTGGCTGATCATTGCGAGTCTTGCTGCCCTGCTGACTCAGGCCGCGACGATCATGTGGCTGTTTTTCGAGCGCCGCCGCCGTCGGATCGACCAGATCGAATTGCGCCAGCGGCTGATAGAAGTCATTCATTTGAACCGTACCGCTACCGCGGGCGCGCTGTCGGCCTCCGTCGCGCATGAGCTTAACCAGCCGTTGGGGGCCATTCAGAGCTATGCCGAGGCCGCAGAGCTCTACCTCAAGGCCGAGCCGCCCAACCTCGAGCGCGTCCAACAAATTCTCGCCGACATACGCCGCGACGATGAGCGTGCGGCAGAAATCATCAACCACCTGCGTGGATTGTTGAAGAAGAGAACCAAAATCGAATTTCAGGAATTCGATCTCAATGATGTCGTTCGGAATGCGCTCCGCATTCTCGAGCCTGACGCATTGAAGAGGGGTATGGTGGTCAGCGCCGTCCAGGCGGAAACCTCCCTGCCCGTGCGGGCAGACCAGATTCGAATGGAGCAGGTGATCTTGAATCTTGCGGTGAATGGAATGGATGCCATGGAGGCTTGTGCTCCAGGTAGCGGCAAACTTTTGATCCAAACCGCACTAGTCGGAGACTCCGTAACAGAGGTGTCGGTGGCCGACTCCGGGACGGGTATTCCCAAGGACAAGCTAAATAAAGTTTTTGATACGTTCTATACGACCAAACCGAACGGTACGGGACTTGGCTTATCCATCGCACGCACGATCATCGAGGCCTACGGGGGCAGGATATGGGCGGAGAATGGATCGGGTGGCGGCGCGGTGTTTCATTTCACCCTGCCGTTGTCTAAAGTGGCCGCCGCATGACGAACGTGTCGCCGATCATTCACATCGTCGATGACGATGGATCGTTTCGCATGGCGATTGGCGATCTGCTGAGTGCTTGCGGCTATAGGATCGCGCGCTACGACTCAGCAAGGCACCTGCTGGAGACGCCGTTGAGCGGCGAGCCTGCTTGTATTCTGCTGGACGTGCAGATGGCCGGTTTGAGTGGGCCGCAGCTGCAGGATCGTCTCGCTGAGTTGGGATGCAGGCTGCCCATCGTCTTCGTGACCGGCCATGGGGATATCCCAACGACCGTGAAAACGATCAAGGCCGGTGCGGAAGATTTTTTGACGAAACCAGTGCCGAAAGAGCGATTACTGCAGGCGATCAAGCACGCTCTGGTGCGCTACGAGGAAATGCGCGCGAAGGACAGTCGGATCGCCATGCTGCGTGCACGGCATTCCCGGCTAACATCGCGTGAGCACGAAATCTTCGCGCTGTTGGTTCGCGGCAATCCTCACAAGCAGATTGCTCATGCCTTGGGCACCTCTGAGCGAACCGTCAAAATGCATCGACACAATGTGATGCAAAAATTCGAGGTTCAATCGCTTGCAGAGCTGGCGGTGATTGCCGAACGTCTTGGATTAATGTCCGTATCCGACGCCGGCGGAGACGAAACCCTCAAGCACGCCGGAAGAAAATCGACAACTTAAGGCCGTTCCCTTACTCAGCGCTCATAGCCGGCACTCATCGCCGCTGCGGTCCAGAGAATCCAGTGCTCGCCAACGCTCGGCCGGTAGGAGCAAGCCTGCATTTGAGCGCAAACTATTAAATCTCGTGTCGACTTTATTTTTGCACAAATAGGCATCGTCGGGTGCCGGCCTCCACCGGCCCAACTACGGTGCATCAATTCATACTTCCCCTATGGACAGATTCCCATGGAGCGTCGGTTGGCCATAAATTGTAAGTCCGGTGGTGTTCAGTCGTCATTGGGCATGACCCGCTTGTCCCGACCCGACACGTCCACGAGTGGGTTGTGCCAAGTCCAGGCGCCCACGGCGGGCCTGGGTGCTCATTGAATGCGCCCAGATGGGCGGAAACCGAGATATCCGTGCTGAAGCGACGAAAAATCGTGGCGGTCGTGGATAACGATCCGAGCATGCTCAGGGCCGCCGAGACTCTGTTGGACGCCCATGGTTTTGCAACCGAAACCTTTGCATCTGCGGAGGAATTTCTCAATCGCGGGGCTGCAACTCAAGTCGACTGTCTCCTCCTCGACATCTATCTCGGCGGCATGTCTGGAGTTGAATTGCGGCGTCAACTCGAAGCTTCCGGTTCCACGCTTCCGGTCATCTTCATGACTGCCCACGATGACGAAGCCATCCGCAGGCAAGCCCTGAAGGCAGGCTGCGTTGCATATTTGCGCAAGCCCTTCCAGGGACGTCAGTTGATTGAAGCGATTGAGAAGGCGGCGGCGCCTTAAGCAGACGCGCTATGGCAGAAATCACGGGCGGTCGTGCCGCCCCATGCGTACGATGCGCGGTTGCAACGAGCCGTAGGACCCTGCTGCTGATCTACTGCACCTAAGCAGTACCCGAACGACCCTTCCCCTAGGTGCAGTATCGCCCACGCGCGGTCGGTGGCAAGATTAGTGACGGTGGCTCGAATGAGGCGTCGGCTTGGAGATGGTGGCTCGAATGAGACGCTGGCTCATTGGGCGATTGTGAATCGGGCGGCCCTCGGATGGTCGGGGAAACCCCGAACATAAACCGTATCGGCAACGAAGGCGCGATCCTCAAGAACTACGTCGCCATGCAGAGTTGCACCTCCGGGCGTACGGCCTTCGTCACCGGTCGGTATCGCACGTTGCTCTACGAAGTTCGTCTTCATCCCCGTGAACGGGTACGAGGCAGCTATGGAAACAATTAGCAAGGAGCGCGAGGACCACATCGAAGTCGAGGATGATCTTTCGCCTCGTCAAAGCCTGGCCGACGAAATCCGTTCTGCGCTGCGCCAACTGCAGCGCCTCAGGGGACCTGAAGGCGAAGGCATGCCCGACGCGATCCTTCGCGGAATCGGTCAGGTCGTCTTCCAAAACAATGCATTGACCGGACTGCTGCTTCTTCTTGCGATCAGTGTGAATTCGTTCATCTACGCCGCTGCGGCGCTCTTCGGAGCGACGGTGAGCACCTATACCGCCCGTCTGCTGCGCATCGACGACCGTCTAATTCGCGACGGCCTGTTCGGTTTCAACGGCGCTCTCACTGGTATCGCTATGATTGCCTTCACGAGCAAAGAATATGTACACGGCGATTTTCCAGGTCTGTCGGTCATTGCATACACTGCACTTGCGGCGGCATTCTCAACTATCGTCGCGCGGGCTGTCACGTTTGTCATGCGCAACGACCGTGTTCCGGGCCTGAACCTGCCTTATTGCGTGGCCGCGATGTCAATGCTGGGTGCGCTGCATCAATTCGGAGGTTTGGATTCCGGCGCAGTCAGCCATTCCCTTGCTTCTTCCGGGCACGGCGCGGCCGCCCTCTCCTCCTATTCCGCCGACACGTGGTTCCATGGCGTCGCCACAGGCATTGGCCAGATCTTCATGCAAGACAACTGGTTGACTGGGCTCGTTGTGGTCGCCGCAATAGCGGTGAATTCCCGCATCTCGGCTGCAGCCGTTGCTGTCGGCGCAGCCGTCGCTGTGGCCGTCGGATGTCTTGTTGGAGCGAACGAAACGGTGATCCGTTCGGGCGTGATCGGCTACAACGCCGCATTGACGTCAATCGCGCTGGGCGGCCTGTTCGTGCTTTTGGACCGCGCCGGCGCCATTTATGCTGTTCTCGGCGCTGTCTTGGCCACTTGCACATGGGCCGGGCTCTCCGCGTTGCTCGCGCCGACCGGACTTCCAGCGCTGACGCTTCCGTTCGTCATCGTCACTTGGTTGATGCTGCTGGCGGCCCGCGGCTTCCCCGCGCTGCAAACCATTCCGATTGAATACGCCGTCACTCCAGAGCGAACCATGCGTCGCCTCGCTCCTAAACGCGCGCAAGCGGTTGGCGGCGAATAACCGTGCCCCTTCCAGGATCGGCCAGGGTCAAAATCTGTGGGAGACAACCAATGACAGTGAGGAAGGGTCACCGGACGACTCCGCTTTCGAGTTCTCAGCCGCTTCAAGTGTCGGGGGCTCCGATGGTGATGCCCCGACGTTTGTTCAATGAGCATGGTCCGGTTACACGCCGAAAGATCCTTGCGGCTGCGTCGGGCATTGCGGGTGTCATATTGGGTGAGCGGCTGCTGGCGCCGTTGCGCGCGGAAGCACAACCGAGAGGATTGTTTCCCTGGTTGGGTGGCGGCGGCCCAACCTACGCTCCTCCGGAAGCGGGCGGCGGCGGATCGGCGGGTCCTACAGGGTCGGTCGTGGACCTCAACAAGATGCAGCTGCCCCCGGTCGGGGCGCTCGGGGACTTACTCTGGCTAACTCCGACCAAGCTCGGCGGCGGTGCCCAGGTGCAGGACCTCGCCTCCGGCAAGACCCTGGCTTGGATTGAGTACTGGAACTACGGCGACAGCTGTCCGATCGCCCATCACCTTGCGGCATTCCCTTCTCCCAACCCTCGCAAGAGCTTCGAGTTCGTCAATACGACTCAGGGCGGGCAGAACGTTCTGATCTATGGCATCCCAACCGTCATTCAGGAGCATGGGATGCTGGATCCTCTCTGGGGGCAGGGCAACCAGATCTACCGCGTTGGTTTCGACGGCCAGCAGATGAATCTGCTGGAGAATATCGCGGACACCACGGGAATTGGCGTCGGGGTTCACACCGTGATCTATCCCGATGCGACAGGTTTTTCTGGATCAGACGGCCAGAAGGACGTCGTCGCGTTCTTTACTAAGGCCACCGGATACGGACGAACGGAAGTCCAGGCCGCCTTCCGATTCGACTGGTACGGCCGCGAGACAAACGGCACGCTCGAGCAAAACTTCTTCGGCGGCGGCCGGGTTCGCATCACCAAACTCGTTGCGGCGCCGGAAACAGGCAAATACGACTATCGCGGAATCAAGGGCAACAAGCTCGACTGGGAAATGGTTCCGATGGGCGAGTATCTTGCCTATACGGGCCAACTGCCCGGTGACGCCGTTCGCAACCTGACCGGAGCAGACAACACGGTTCACCATCCCGGCAACCGCTTTTCGCTTGTGACGCTCCGAATGTTCGCTGTCGGCATTGTGATCGACAGGACAACGATGGAGCCGGTCGCCTGCATTTCCTCTCCGGAAGGAACGCCAAAGGAAAACGAGCCGGTCAAGAAGGTTGCCGACGGCATATGGGAGGTCGAGCTGGACAAGATCATTACATCCGGCCACGAATGCGGTTTCAGCCCAGACGGTCATTGGTTCACCATGACCAACAACACGCGACAGAATAGCATGGGCGTGTTCGATTGCTCCGATTCAGATCCGCGCAAGTGGAAGCGGGTCACTCACGTGAAGGACCCCGGCTGGGTTCGCGAGACGCCGAGTCCGTTTCACATCGCCTTTTCTATCGATGGCTCCAAAATGTTCGTGTCGGAACTGCATCCCAAGCCGGCAAAAAGTTCAGTCCTGGTTATCGACACGTCGACATGGAAGACGATCAAGAGGTTCGACAATGTCGGCGTCGACTGCCAAACGATGGCGCCGAGCTACGACGGCAAGTACGTCCTGCAAATATTTAGCGGATTCCAGCGTCTGGAAGGAGGAACGTTTGTCTTCCGGCAGGATACGCTTGAGCCGGTCGGCTACATGCCGAATTTCGGCGGCCATCATGACTGTGTGATCATTCCGCGCAATAACCAGGAACTTATTCACAGTCGCTGCACCACCGTCTGAAACAATCTCTCGCGGAGTAACAACCCCGGGAGCGGAGCGCCCACATTAGCGGTGTTCGAGCCACGCAAAACGTGCCGCGCACAAAAACCGTTTCCCGGAAGAGCGTTCTTCGAACAGCGCTTTTGGAGGCGCCTCATGGCCAACGAAACTGAAGCGAAAGACGCGTTCGACCACCGCCTTGCCGCTGTGGTCGGCGCCGACGGCAACATTGTCAGGGGCTACAAGATCTCCTCGGTCGAGCGGAAAAGCCCCGGATATTACCTCATCACCTGGGCGACGAACCTGGTGGGCGGAGGGGTTCACTCCAATTTTGTCGCCACGGTCGGGGTTCCGACGACGGAGGCCACGTGCAAGCCGGGAGTCGCGACCGTCGGTGTCGTAGCCGAGACGACAAACAAGTCCTGGGTTCGAATCTACGACCTCAGCGGGAAGCCATTCGACGCCACGTTTCATATATTCGTCGGACGAGATCGCTGATCCCGGCGACTAGCATGTTTCCGCGACAGCTAACCGATCTATTCATGTTGCGGCCCGCGCGCCGAAAGGCCCGCCGGTCGCGACTCGCGATCACGAGAGAGGTTCGGTGCGGGGTCACGGTGGCAGAACCTTGATGTTCCGCGTGGCGGCGCAGAACATCGGGCGTCGCCTATTGCGGGCGGTGCTTCTTGGGCTGTCGGTAACGCTCGCGGTCGGAGTGGGCTTTGCTGGGTTCGTGGGGGGATGGGCGCTCCGCGATGGCGTCATCACTTCGTTCTCGCGCATGGGCGCTGACATCGTGGTGGTGCCTGCCGGGGCGCTTGTCAATTTGACCACCACACTCTTGACCGTGCAGCCGACGGAAAGCGAGCTGGACTCCGGACTTGCAGCCCAGATCCGCAGTATTCCTGGCGTTGGCAATGTTGCCCCGCAGCGCGTGGTGCGCGCGCGGGCGGAGGGGCGAACAATAAACATGATTGCTTTCGATCCACAGACGGACTTCACCGTGCAGCCATGGCGGCCGGCTGGATCGAGTGCAAAGCTCGATGGCGACGCAGTCCTGATTGGTGAGAGGGTAAGCACGACCTCAGTGGGCAGTGTCCTCTCGATTTGCGGCCAGCCACTGCCCGTCACCGCCCGACTTGGCCATACCGGTGTCGGTCCCTTCGATGAATCGTATTTCATCACGTTTGCTACCCTTGAGAAACTGATTCAGGCTTGGCACGAAATTTGTCGCGCAGCAGGCATCGCGGTTGGATCGCGTCCATCAGGCGCGAACACGACACCCGTTGACGGCGTCGAAGCGATAAACGCCCACCGTCACGAATTGCTGAGCGGACCAGCATCGTGTCTGCCGGAATTGGAGTCCGACAGAGTTTCCGCGTTGTTGGTGCAGTTGGCGCCAGGTGCCTCCGCGCAACAGGTGATGTTTGCTATCGGCCAGATTCCCAATGTCAAACAGATTGCGGGCAATTCAGTATTCACAACGACCCGCCAGGCTCTCGGGACTTTGTTCAAGGGCGCCATCGTTGTCGCCGCGTTGCTGCTGCTGGGACTCCTGATCCTCATTTCAATGCTGTTCTCGGCCGTAGTACAGGAGCGGTACCGCGAACTCGGCCTATTGCGCGCCATGGGCGCGCGTCCGAACCACATTATGAGCATGATCCTTACTGAGGCTGCGACCATCACCCTGATGGGGGGGCTGTTCGGACTGGGCTTCGGCGTGGCCCTGGTCTTTGGCTTCGCGCGAACTCTTGGGTTTTATTTCGCTTCGCTCGGAGTGCCGTCTGCCTGGCCGCCAGCTCAAATAACCGCGGTCGTCGCTGTAATCGCGCTGGTCATTTCAGCCGCGCTCGGCGCCATTGGTGCGTTCCTGCCTTCCTGGCGGGCGCGCCGTCTCGACCCCTACGTCATGATCGTGGGCGAGGGCGTGTCGTGACCCTTCGTGTCGAAGGACTGACGAAGAATTATGGCAAGGCATCCGCGGTTAACGGCGCGGACCTTACGCTCGCATCCGATGAATTCATCTCGATTGTCGGACGATCAGGGTCTGGGAAGTCGACGTTGCTTGGTATGGTAGGCGCGTTGCTGCGCCCCACATCGGGTCGAGTTCTGCTTGACGAAGAGGAGATTTGGAGTTTCTCCGAGACGAAACTAGCAGACCTTCGCTGCAGTCAATTTGGTTTCGTTTTCCAGTTTCCAAGTTTGTTGCCGAATCTCACCGCAATCGACAACATCGCGCTGCCCGGCATGCTGGACCATTCCCGAACTTCCCGCGACATCTATGCGAGTGCGCGCGAGTTGGTCGAACGAACAGGCATGGGCCCGCGCTCGAGTGCTTACCCGTCGGAGCTGTCCGGCGGCGAACAGCGACGTGTGGTGATTGCGCGCGCGCTCATCAATCGTCCACGCTTTCTCTTGGCGGACGAACCTACTGGAGATCTCGACGAAGATACCGAAAACGAAATCATCGACCTCTTCGAGTCGCTGCGATGTCAGACAAGATTCGGCATGATCCTCGTCACCCACAGTCTGTCGCTCGCCAGGCGCGCGGATCGTGCGTTTGTTATGGAGAGCGGGATTCTTAGACCGTTCGTTCCGGGGGCTGATGTGCAGGAAATGATTCCTCGAGCACGTCGGTTCGCCTTGCCTGCGCCGGCAAATGACGAGGCCCCCGCACCATCAGCGGACGCAGGCAGGGGAAGACGGCTCGGCGGTGATCTGTGGCGCCATGTTGGGCGCGCCACGGCGGCAGGCATGGTTCTGTTTGCTGCAGTTCTCGGGATTAATTATGGAATCGAGCGGTACCAGAATTATCAACTGGAGCAACGTCGCGACCGGTTGGCGGCGCTTGAAAATTTGGCGATGTCGACCTTACGCGGAGATATCGCCGCGATTACGCGCATGGGCGACAATCGATTTCGTGTTGACATCTATCTCGAAAACAGCGCCGGAGCGGACAAACCAATATACATCACGTCTCCGGCAGTGCATGCGTTTGTTCAAGTTGGATTGGAATGGCGTGAATTACCGACGGAGGCTATTGGAGAGGCGACTGCGTCCGTGCTGAAAGTCATAGGTCGACAGATTTACAGCTACGAAATTGAACTGCACGTCCCAAAATACACAGAACTTATACCCTACTATATGCACGTTCGGTTCAACAACAATATGCTCGTCAGTCCAGAAAGCAAACCAAAAGATGAACTCTTCAATCGTGAGGATAATTATTATGTCTATCTGCGCCCGGATGGCGTCGACGACGCTGCGATCTTGAAACGGGTGAAATTCCCGGGACCTCCGCCGCTTTGGATCTGGATGCCGCCTCACTGAATTCTCGCCAGATGGAGATGCGATGATGCAATGGCGCGGTGCATCGGGAAGACCTGAGAGCCACTTTACATTGCGAAAGCTGCTGTCGAATTACAGCGCGCCTGCGTTCCCCAGGATGCTGCTGTGGTCGGGAATACTCGCCATGGCGGTTTTCGACTGGGTATTCCTCCCCCTGTTGAAGTGGACGGTAATCATACTGGTCATCCTTGTATTGTTCGTGTCTCGGCGGCAATTGGGCGCTGGCCGAATCGTCGTCAGGTCTATTCGCCTCGGGGGTGCCGGCGTCTATAGGGTTTGCGTGTCTCCGGCGCTGCGGGTAGTGCTTGCTCTTTTTGCTATGGAATTCATCGTACTCCTGTACTCCGGGACAGTGCTCAGCGCGATCAATTTGGGCTGGCTGTTGTTAACGACTTCGATGAGCTCACTTTTCGGCGCATTAGACACACGCTCATTGCCTGATGGGCAGCGATATCTCTTTATATCTATTGTGGCGCTTGGCTGCTTGGTTGTGTGGCGCGTGCTCGCTCAACCGAAAGCGCATGGACACTTACTGCGTCTGTCCCAAGGATCTCGACAATTCGGACTAAGTGTCACATTTGCGAAAACTTCATGGAGAACGAGTCCAGTAAAGGAAATTCGTAGGGGGACAGAATTTCGACCCACCCGGGTTCAGACGCCCACCCCTATGCTTACGTCATCGGAAATGAGAATTGGCATCGAGTTGGGGCCGGGCGCAAATGTCGAGAGGGTCGAGAGGCTGGCTCTCCACGCGCTTAGCACCCTCGATTGGGGCACGGCGGTCGTGCATACGCCATTCGCCCGCCAGCGTCTCGCGGACGGGCGTACGTGTCTGCAGATTCGTTTCTACGTGGCCGATGTCGCCAGGGGCAAGCTACACGTGTTGAGCGATGCAAGGGCTTCCCTTTGGGACTGCTTGCATGCCGGTGGCGTCGCCTTCGCCTTGCGGACCTCATCCTGATGACGCGAGTGTAGCTGAATGGATGCGTCGCTACGTGTCGGCGCGGCCCTAGTCGGGCTACTGCTCATACTTGCATTCCTGCAATCTGCGTCACGAGTCGCGCTCGTCAATCGCCAACGCGGGGATTGGTTGGCACGACGCGTGGGCTGGCTCGTCCACGCTACACTAGGACGGTTGGCGCGGAAGCAGCAGAGGTATGAGAACGTCCAGGACGTTCTGGCTTGGGTTTTACCGTTTTACATCCTGCTGGTGGTCGTCGTGTGGTTTGGCTTGGTGCTGGCCGGTTTTGCGTTGCTGATCTGGTCGTGCCAAAGCGAGCACAGTCTTTTGCAAGCGATGATCGCGAGCGGCTCGCAGCTCAGCACGCTCGGCTTCCTCATGCCCGCGGATACAGCGGGTCGGGTACTTGCAATCCTGGAAGGCGCAATGGGGCTTGGCATCGTCGTATTCTACTTTACGTTCATTCCAGGATATCAGACAACGATCAAAGTGCGGCAGGACAAGGTCGCGTGGCTTTATGCCCGCGCCAGCCATGGCTTATCGAGTTTTACCCTTCTCGAATGGTTCATGCTTTCCGGCGCAAACGACTGGAACGGCCTGTGGGAGGACTGGGAATCCTGGTTCCGAGACCTCGGCGAGACTCATGGGCTGGTGCCGGTACTCGCTTTTGTCCCAACTGTTCATCGCGATCAGACGTGGCTTGCCGCCGCGGCCGTCGCGCTCGATTCGGCCTCCTTCTATCTGTCTGCGATCGAGGCGCAAGGTGCGCCGTCGGCGACCGTGTGCCATCGTACCGGCGTCGATGCCTTGCGCCTGATTGCGACCGCGTTGGCCGATCGCCAAGCTGCGCCGGAGGCGCTGGGCGGGCGACGCCTCGCGCGGGCCGATTTCGATATGGCCTGTGACCGGTTCGCGGGGCTCGGCGCCAAGGTGAGGGCGGAGCGCGAAGCATGCTGGCTTCATTTCGTCGAGCTTCGCGGAGAGTATGAGGGGTTTCTTCAAAGTCTGGCTAAGAGTCTGCAGGTGCCGGCGAGTGACCGTCTGTTGCTGCCGCTCGCGGCTTGAGGCCTTCCTCGGCCGACCGCAATCTCTGGGCCTTCGCCTTGGAACGTGGGCGGATTTCCAGTGCGCGGTCTTGGCTAGGGGCCGGTTACCTTTAACGCACGGTCCCGAATGGGCGCCGGTTGGAAGCGCATTCGGGCCTTGGCAGCTACATGGATGATGCTCGCTATGCGAGCTTGAAGCGGCAAGGGCCCACGCCGCCGAATACCTACAACTCTATGTCCCGGACGCTGCGGATGCATGCGGCAACGTGACAAGGGTAACGGGAGCACTCAAATGGACTATCGCAAAAAATTTTTGGTCGAGCCCGGCGCGAAGGTCGTCTTGTCGAAAATCGATGCTTCCTACACAGGAAAGCACGAGACGCATGAGAAGGCTCTGCCCGAGATCCAGAAACATATCGAGCGCATGGACAAGTTGCAGTACCTCCTCTACGCCGACGGCAGCCAATCTCTTCTGGTTGTGCTCCAGGCGCTCGACGCTGCCGGCAAGGATGGCACCATCCGGCATGTGTTCAGCGGAATGGACCCGCAGGGAACGTTCGTCTATGGTTTCAAGCAGCCGAGCAAGGAGGAGGCCGCGCACCACTTCCTCTGGCGAGCCCACCAACGCACGCCGGGCAAGGGCGAGGTAGTGGTCTTCAACCGATCCCATTACGAGGATGTGCTCGTGGTGCGCGTGCACAAGCTTGTGCCCCGTTCGGTATGGTCGAAACGCTACGACCTGATCAACGACTTCGAAAAAATGCTGTCACAAAACGGCACCACCATTCTAAAGTTCTTTCTCCACATCAGCCCGGAAGAGCAGCTGGCGCGCTTCAAGCAGCGGCTCGACGATCCGGCGCGGAATTGGAAGATCAGCGAAAGCGACTACTCCGAACGCGAGCTATGGCCGCAATATGTGGAGGCGTACGAGGACGCCATGGCCTTGACCAGCACGAAGCACGCGCCCTGGTACATCATTCCGGCAAACCACAAGTGGTTCCGCAACCTCGCGGTATCGCAGATC
>Ga0126381_100005039_pt1 | contig 14453 bp, 8 predicted proteins | sample PanSoiMetPlot_28_FD_96465 | JGI IMG/M metagenome (GOLD analysis project Ga0126381, IMG submission 96465) | Tropical forest soil microbial communities from Panama - MetaG Plot_28 | ecosystem: Environmental > Terrestrial > Soil > Tropical forest > Bulk soil | place: Panama | collected 2016-02-17
AGCCCGATACGGCTCGCGTAATTTCCTTTTCAGCCAGTACATCAGCTCAGGCTGCGGACACCAGTTCGGTCCCGATATGGATCAGCTCCGCCGCACCCTCGCAGGAGTGCTCGACCATCCCAACGTCGGCGCGGCCGTCATCCTCGGCCTGGGGTGCGAAGGCAACCAGATCGACCATTATCTCGGTGCGGGTGCCCATCGGGGCGGACGGCTCGTCGGACTCACACTGCAAGACAGCGGCGGAACGCGCGGCACCATCGAAGCGGCCCGCCGCGAAATCGCAAAGCTCATCGAAGAATGCGCCGCCGCCGAACGCCGTCCTGCGCCCGCGTCGCGTCTCGTGCTCGGGCTGAACTGCGGCGGATCCGATTCGTTCTCCGGCATCACGGCGAATCCCGCGCTCGGCCGTTGCTCCGATCTGCTCGCCGCGCTCGGCGGCACCCCCGTGCTCGCCGAAACGCCCGAGATTTTCGGCGCCGAGCACCTCCTGGTACGCCGGGCGCGCAATCGGCAAATAGCTGAAACTCTATTGAGTTGCGTGCGTGATTACAAGCAATACCTGAACCGATTTGAGGGCAGTTTCGACGACAATCCCAGCCCTGGCAACAAGGAGGGAGGCCTTAGCAACATCCTGGAAAAATCGCTCGGCGCGGTCGCCAAGGGAGGCACCTCGCCCCTTATGGCCGTCTACGGTTTCGCCGAGCATATCGATAGTCCCGGGTTTGCGTTCATGAATACGCCCGGCTACGATCCCGTCTCGCTCACCGGCCTCGCCGCCGGCGGCTGTACCCTTATCGCCTTCACCACCGGCCGCGGCAGCGCTATCGGGTTCCCAACCATTCCGGTCCTCAAGATCGCCACCAACACTCCCATGTATCGCCGCATGACCGATAACATGGATGTGAACGCCGGCCGCATCGCCGACGGCGAGTCCTCGGTGGAAGATGTCGGCCGCGAGATCTTCGATCTGCTGCTCGAAGTCGCCTCTGGCCGCCACACCTGCGCCGAACGGCTCGGCCATCACGAGTTCGTCCCGTGGCGCATCGGTCCTGTAATGTAACGCTGCGAATCCGCCATCGCCCTGTCCCCGTACCGTAAAATAGTAAGCATATGTTTCGCAAGATGCTGCCGCTCGTAGCAGCTGGCTTGTTCGCGACAATGAGCATCGTCGCACAGCCACCCAAGAAATCAGCGCTCGATAAGGCGACCCTGGAAGCCTACGTCCGGCACCTCTACGTGATGGACTCGAGCATCGCCATCCAAGTGTCGGACCCCAAGCCGTCGATGGACTTGCCCGGCTTCCTCGACGTCACCGTCCACGCCACCAAGGGTCCGGCAGCGCAGGACTTTAAGTTCTACGTGTCGCAAGACGGCTCCCGCGTTGTGCAGGGCACGGTTTTCGATGTCGCACACAACCCGTTCAAGGCCGATCTCGACAAGCTGAAAACGGACGGCGCTCCCGGCGTCGGCACCGCCGGCGCACCGGTCGTCATCGTCGAATTCAGCGATTTCGAATGCCCCTATTGCAAGGAGGAAGCCAAAATGCTCCGTGACAACCTCCTGAAGGCTTACCCCAAAGAAGTGAAGCTCTACTTTAGGGAGTTCCCCATCGAATCGCTGCATCCCTGGGCCAAGTCCGCGGCCATCGCAGGACGCTGCGTGATGCAGCAGAACGCCGCTACCTTCTGGGACTATCACGACTGGATTTTCGCCAACCAGGATAAAATTACGCCGGAAAACTTCAAGGATCAGGTGACTGGTTGGGTGAAGGATCGCAAGGACCTCGATGCCCTCAAATTCGGCCAGTGCTTCGATACGAAAGCCACCGCGGCCGAGGTCGATAAGAGCGCCGCCATGGGCCGTGATCTGCAGGTCAATTCCACTCCTACACTGTTCGTCAACGGCCGGCGCATCGGCCAGGCGATCGACTGGCCATCCCTGCGCAGCATCATCGATTACGAAATCGAATACCAGAAGACGGCGAAGGATGCCGGCGACGATTGCGGCTGCACCCTCGACCTCGGCCTACCCGGAATGTCGAAGAGCGCGGCGCCCACCGGTGGAGTAGTAAAGCGTTGAATTCCATCGGCGTTCCTCTGCGCTTATCGTCGTTCATCGGCGTGCGATTCGGATCGCTCTTACTTACAGCCGCGTGCGCCTTCGCCGCGACGCCCGCGATTGATCCGAAGCTTTACCTGGATGACGTTAAGTTTTTGGCATCACAGGAGATGCGCGGCCGCGCCAGTGGTAGCCCGGAGCTCGAACGCGCCGGCGCATTCATCGCGCAAAAGTTCCGCGACTTTGGCCTCCAGCCGGTGAACGGATCGAGCTACTACCAGGCATTCCCCATCACGTTGGGTGGCAAACTCGGTAGCCGCAACTCCCTTGAAGTCCGCGATCGCGGCAAGACGGCTTCGCTCAAAATCGCGCAAGACTACATCCCGTTCCAGTTCTCGTCGGCCCGTCGTGTCGCCGCAACGCTCGTGTTCGCCGGTTACGGCATTACCGCCCCCGAGTATAAATACGACGACTATGCCGGCCTGGACGTAAAAGGCAGGCTTGTCTTGATTTTACGGCACGAACCTCAAGAGTTCGACGAGCACTCCGTCTTCGCCGGACGGGAGTTCACGCAACACGCGAGTTTCATCAGCAAAGCCGTCAACGCCAAGATGCATGGCGCGGCGGGCGTACTGATCGTCAACGACGTGGATCACCACGCCAGCGACGGCGATACTCTGCAGAAATTCAGCGACGCCGAGGGCCCGTCTGACGCAGGCATTCCGTTCGTCCAAATCAAAGCCGCCGTTGCCGGCGGATGGTTCGCTGAAGCTGGAAAGAATCTGAAGCAGATCGAGGACGGAATCGATCGCGACCTGAAGCCCGAGTCGTTCGCCTTCCCTGCCTCGATCCAGGTGGACGCCAACGTGGACATCGTGCGCGACACGAAGTCGGTGAACAATGTTGCCGGATATCTGCCGGGCAGCGACGCGACGTCTGGCGAATACATCGTTATCGGCGCGCATTACGACCACCTCGGCCTGGGTGAGCATTACTCCATGGCGCCCTCGCTTGCCGGGACGGTGCATCCCGGCGCCGACGACAACGCCTCGGGCACCGCTGGAGTGATCGAGTTGGCGCGCTGGTTTTCCAGCCAGCCAAAACAAAAACGCGGCATTCTGTTTTTGTGCTTCGCCGGCGAAGAGATGGGCCTGCTCGGCTCGGAATACTACGTGGCCCACCCCGACCTGCCACTGGCGCGTGCAGTCGCCATGATCAACATGGACATGATAGGCCGCGTGCGCAACAACAAGCTGTACATTGGCGGTGCGGCCACCGGTACCACCTTCCGCGCGAGCCTCGACCACATCACGCCGCGGTACGGCATGAAGGTCGACTACTCCGAAAGCTCCGGATACGGTTCGAGCGACCACTCTTCCTTTACTGCCGGCGGCGTGCCGGTCTTGTTCTTCTTCTCCGGCCTGCACTCCGACTATCACAAACCGAGCGATACCTGGGAAAAGATCGACGCGCCCGATGCCGCCAAGGTGCTGGAGATCGTCGCCGACGTAACCGAGGACCTGCGGACCGCCGAAGGCCGTCCGCAGTTTGTGCGCGTCGCGCCGCCGGCCCATGGCGGTGCCGCCGGACCGGTGTCATCGTCGACCGGCGGAGGATACGGCCCATACTTCGGCTCCGTGCCCGATTTCGGCGAAGGCACGCAAGGCGTCAAATTCGCCGACGTGCGCGAAGGCTCTCCCGCCGCCAAATCCGGCCTGAAAGCCGGCGACGTGCTGGTGGAGTTCGATGGCAAAGCCATCCAGAACCTCTACGACTTCACCTACGCGCTGCAAGCCAAAAAACCGGGCGACGTGGTGAAGGTAAAGGTTCTGCGCAGCGATCAGCCGCTCGTGGTGGACGTCACTCTGACGAAGAGGCAGTAGACAGCGGCCGCGAAATCACGCACGCGTTGATCCCGCCGATGCCCATCGAAAGCTTGCCGGCCATCCCATCGGGAAACGAGCACGCCTCATCGAAGACCACGCTCTCATGTAGACTCGCGATCGCGCGATTCAACTCGCCGCGCTCCAGCGGCGTCGGGAACAGGCGTCCTTTTTCGTAACCCAGGTACTGTGCCGTCAGTTCCCATCCTCCGCCCGCGCTCATTCCGTGGCCGAACGTGCCCTTGCGCGCCGTCACCAGTACCGCATCGGGCACGACGGTGCGCAGCGTGTTTAGCTCGGCGTAATCGCCGGGCGTCGCCGTAGCGTGCAGGTCCCACGTGCCCATCGCGTCCGCCCCGACGCCCGCTTCATCCAGCGCCATTCCGATGGCAGCCTTGGGCCCTTCCACCGTTGGCGTGATGATATGGTGCGCGTCCGAGCTGGTGCCAACGGCGACCGGCTCCATGCCGAGCGGTTTGAATCCCTTCGCGCGAAAATACTCCAGGTCGCCGACGATCCAGATGATCGATCCGCCGGCTACGTGCGTCCCCTCCAAGCGCGTCAGCGGAACCGAGACCCTGCGACTGGCGGACAGCACCCGCGCGTTGTAGAACGCGCCCACCAGCAGTGGATGCGGCGGCGGGTCGGTCGCGCCCACCACCACCAGTTTCGCGTCGCCGCACTGAATGGCGCGCATCGCCAGTCGCAGCGCGACGCCGAATGTCGAACAGGCCGCTACCGGCGCGAACGCCAACCCCGTGATCCTTCCGAGAATCGAAACCTGCGCGGCAGGTGTGTTGTGGATGTTCCAGATGACGTTGGCGGAGACGTTCCATGGCGGCTCCGGTGCGCCCCATTTCTCCTGGAGTCGCGCTCGCCGCTTCTCGCGCACGCGGATCGCATTGAGCTTGCCCGTTTCGATCTCGCCTTCGATGGGGGCGCCGTCGATCGCCGCCAACTCCTCCAGATACTGCTGCAGGTCGTTCGCGCGTCCTTCCCAGAACTCATTCCACCGCCTCTGCGACTCGTGCAGTTTGATGGATGCGTCGTGTATCGTGCCCAGGCTTCCCAGACCGGTTCCGAGGTAAACGTGCGCGCGCGGACCGAGCGCCCGCAACTCCTGTTCCAGCCCCGCGTTCTGACCAAGCGCCTGTATGAATGCGCCAAGGGCGTAGAGGGTGGGGGAATCCATCTTTTCTTTGAGATTGCGATAATGCCGCGGCGCGAAGCGGCTGTCGATCCACTGCTGGTAATCCTCGAACCGGAACTCCGGCACGCCGACAAGAAAGTTGTCGGGACCGAAGCCGTTGAACGGCTCGAGCCAGCTCTTCGACGACTCCAGATTCCTCCGGAACGCCTCGATGTTGGGCGATTTCGGCGCAACCACGCCCCATCCGAACACTCCTATTCGTGTGCGCATCCGCACGCCTCGCACGAACTGATCATCTTCAGAGGATACCCCACCAGACATTTAATACTTGAATAGTAGTTTCACAAACGCGTATAGTAGACTTCACATGCCCCATCCCAAGCTGAGCAGACTCGAACTCCGGATCATGGAAGCTCTATGGAGCGGCGGCGTCCTCTCCATTCGCGAAATCCAGGAGGCCTTTCCGGAGCGTAACCGCCCCGCGTACACCACCATCCAGACCACGGTCTACCGGCTGGAAACAAAGAAGGCGGTGCGGCGTGTCAAGAAGATCGGCAATGCGCATATCTTCGAGGCGGTGATCTCGCGCGGCGCCGCGCAGAGCCGTCTGATCGACGAGTTGCTTAACCTGTTCGGCGGCCGGTCGCAGCCGGTCATGGCTCATCTGATCGAAACGGGAAAACTGACCCTCGACGACGTCCGCGACGCCGAGCAGACGCTTCAGAAGCTCGCGAGAAAGGATAAACCCCAATGAACGGGATAGCGGACCATTTGTGGCAGTCCACGGCGTTCACCGCCGTAGCGGCGCTCCTCGTGCTGATGTTGCGCCGCAACCGCGCCGCAACGCGGTACTGGCTGTGGATCGCGGCGTCGCTGAAATTTCTCGTGCCGTTCTCGGTATTGATCTCTTTCGGCGGAAGATTCACGTGGCGCACCGCGCCGGCCGCCGCCTCCAACTTCTCATACGCGATTGAACAGGCGGGCCAGCCGTTCGCGCAGATGGTTCCCGTACTGCCGCGCACTCACTCACTTCCCGTCTCCACAATCCTGATCGCGGTCTGGGCGCTGGGGTTAGCGACGGTGTTGCTCCGATGGGCAGGGCGTTGGCTGAAGGTCCGTGCGGCCGTTCGCGCCGCCAAACCCATCGACGCAGGCCCGGAGATTGAAATTCTGCGCCGCATCGCCGGCTGCATGGCGGTCGATCTCCGCCTCTCGCAGTTGAGCATCGAGCCCGGCGTATTCGGCATCTTCCGCCCGGTGCTCCTCCTGCCGGCCGGCATCGCCTCCCGCCTGGACGATTCGCAGCTCGAAGTCATCTTCGCGCATGAGCTCTGTCACGTTCGCCGGCGCGACAATCTGTCGGCCGCGCTCCACATGCTGGTGGAATCGATCTTCTGGTTTCACCCGTTGGTCTGGTGGCTGGGCGCGCGGCTCGTCGAAGAACGCGAGCGCGCCTGCGATGAGGACGTGCTGCGCCTCGGCGGCGCGCCGCAGTCGTATGCCGAAAGCGTACTCAGGGTGTGCGAGTTCTGCCTGGAATCGCCGCTGGCGTGCGTGGCCGGTGTCACCGGTGCGGACCTGAAGAAGCGAATCGAGCGGATCATGTCGCATCGCGCCGAGCACCGGCTCGGCCGCGCCAAGAAACTCCTGCTTGCGCTCGCCGGTTTCGCGGCCGTCGCGGGGCCCATTGCCATTGGCATCATTAACGCGCAACCCGGCCACGCGCAGCAGCAATCCCCGCTGCTAGCGTTTGAAGCGGCGTCCGTCAAGCCCTCGAAACCGGACAACGGCAATCATCTTTCGCGGTTTCTGCCGGGCGGAAAGTTCACCGCGGAAAACGTATCTCTGAAGGGGCTCGTGATGATGGCTTTCCACCTCCAGGACTACCAACTGAAGGGCGGCCCGGCCTGGGCCGACAGCGATGGATATGATGTCAACGCGCGTCCCGAGAAGCCCGCAACGGTCGCCGAGACCCGCCGCATGCTCCAGACCTTGCTGGCCGATCGCTTCCATCTCGCCTACCACTACGAGACGAAAGAGATGCCAATTTACGCGCTGCTCGCGACCAGGAGCGGGCCGAAGCTTGACGCCGCCCACGGCGACCGTGAGGGCGACGGCGACTTTCGCGCCGGCGGCGGCCATCTCATCGGCCAGGGCGCTACTGTGCAGGAGTTCGCCGACATGCTGACCATCATCCGTGGCAAACCTGTCTTCGACATGACCGCCGTACCGGGCAAGTTCGACTGGAAGCTGGAATGGACGCCGGACCAGTTCCGCCGCGGCGAGGCCGGGGAGAACACAGGCGCGGCACAGCCGCACGAAGGCTGGCCGCGCATCGATCCGGACGGCCCCGACTTCTTCACCGCGCTCGAACAGCAAACCGGCCTCAAGCTCGAATCGCGCAAAGGCCCAGTGCAGATCCTGGTGATCGACCACGCAGAGAGACCGACGGAAGTCGGCGGGCTGCTCAAGCGTCTGTGGCAATCCACCGCTTTTCTGGCTGTTGCCGCGCCCGCCGAACAGGCAACGGGCGAATCCGCCGAGCTTCCCACGTTCGAAGTCGCAACGGTCAAGCCCACCGACCCCACAGCGGCCACGCGCACGCCCATCGGCTGGTTCACCTACCCCGGCGGCCGGCTCACCATTACGCAGCTAACGCTGCGTCAGTTGGTCCAGCTCTCGTATGGAGTGCTGCACTACCAGGTGACCGGCGGCCCCGGCTGGACCGAAAACGACCGGTTTGACATTACGGCCAAGGCGCCTGAATCCTCGCCAGCCACGAAGTTCGTTCCCAAGAGTCCGAAGGTGACCCCGCCGAAGGAGATGCTTCTGATGCTGCGCGCGCTGCTGGTCGACCGATTTCACCTCAAGCTGCATACAGAAACGAAGGACGTCTCCGCGTACGCGCTCGTGGCCGCGCGTAGCGGTCCGAAACTGAGCCAGCCGAAGGATCCGGATGAATACTCGGTGGTCACGTTCGGCCGCACCGACAAAGAGGACCGTCCATGGACCATGCAAGGCCACAACGCCTCGATGGCGCAGTTGGCGGCGCGGCTTGCGGAGCGCTACCGCCGCCCCGTGGTCGACGAAACCGGCATCATGGGCCAGTTCGATTTCCATTTCGAATTTGCCGCAGAGGATGCGCCCACCGACGCGGGGCCGTCGCTGTTCAGCGCGATCGAAGAGCAGGCGGGGCTGAAACTCGCCTCGATCAAGGCGCCCCAACAAACTCTCGTAATCGATCACGCGGAAAAGCCGGCTGGGAACTGACCCAGCTTGACATCGATCTGCTTTAGTACTAAAGAATTAGTATGTCTGCAACAGGCCTTCGCGCGTGCGCCCCTTACATTCCTAACGCACAATTTGCGTGCCGAACACGCCCGATGGTCCAGCTTGGAAGCATGGCGCGGACGTTAACAGGACCGCTCCACGTTCGTCTCCTTTCCAGCGTCAAGCTGGAGGAGAAACGTGCGCGTCGCTTCAGGACTGATTTGTATCTTTTGGACAATTCCGGCGGGCTTCGCCCAGACAACGGCCGCGCTTCCGGCCTTCGAGGTCGCCTCAATCCGGCCCAATACCGCCTTCAAGGGCGGCGAGGGCATGATGCGGCATGGCGGAATCGACCGCATCACGGTCGATCCCGAACGCCTGACGATGTACAACGTGACATTGCGCGGCTGCGTCCGCGTGGCGTTCGAGATCAAGGACTATCAGGTGGTGGGCCCCTCCTGGATGAACGAAGAGCGCTTCGATGTTACCGCCAAGGCCGCACAGCCGGTTTCCGAAAAGGATCTGCACCTGATGCTGCAGCGGCTTCTGGCGGAGCGATTCAAGCTCACATACCACAAGGAAAAGAAGGACCTGCCGGCGTATGTCCTGGTAGTCGGCAAAAGCGGGCCGAAATTCCACGAATCCAGGTCCGAAGGCGAGTTCAGCGCCAAACCGATCAGCCGCACCCAGGCAACCTTCGAACGTGCCACCGTGGCACAACTGGTCGACCTGCTCACTCAGGTACTGCGCGTGCCGATCGTCGACGAGACGGGTCTTACAGGTCAGTACGACGTTACAGTCGACATGACCTCCTATTTACCGGAGGGCTTCGATCATTCCAACGGCCCGCCGCCCGATGTTCAGGCCATCGTCATGGCTGCCGTGCAGGAGCAGCTCGGATTGAAACTGGATTCCCGCAAAGTCCTTCTAGATCAGGTCATCGTCGATCATATCGAGAAGGCTCCAATCGAGAATTGATGCCGCGAGGTGTTATTCTAGCTGCTAACTCCTGTCTCATTGCTCCTAGTTTGTGGAACTTTCGGTCTGTTTTGGCGTCTTTACCGTCAAATAGATTCACGCGAATGGCTGTCACTTTTCGAGTTGCGTCGTCGTTACTAAGGAAAGCCCCACGGGCGTGCTGCGTCCGCGCGCTGTTCCGCGTAACTCGAAGGAATTCAATGAGATGAAAACGGCCATTACGATTCTGTTTCTAGTTAGTAGTGCTGCGTTCGCCCAGTCGGACCATCCCCAATTCGAGGTCGCTACTGTCCGGCCGTTTGCTCCCCAAACGCCCGATGGCGGATTTAAGATGATCGGCACCCAAACCGATCCAGGTATGGTCCGGATGATGGCTATGCGGTTACTGGATCTGGTGTGTCAGGCATACCACGTCAAGTACTATCAGGTGGAGGGACCGGCCTGGACGAAAACCGAACGCTACGACATTACGGCCAAGATGCCTGCGGGCACGACGCCTGAGACCCGGCACCTGATGGAACAAAACCTGCTCGCAGACCGGTTCCACTTGAGCGTTCATCACGAGACAAAAGAAGTGCAGACCTACGGGCTCGTCGTGGGCAAGAACGGTTTAAAAATCCAGCCGGTGGCCGCTGATCGTCCGGGACCCGGCGGTTTCACGCGGTTCCACGGACCGGGTCATATCGAATGCGTCAAGATCTCACTCGCTTCCTTCGCGGACTTGATTTCCGGCTGGATGGATCACCCCGCCGTGGACAAAACGGACGTCAAAGACCTATTCGATTTCAAACTCGACTTTGCAATGGATCCAGCGCTCCTCATGGCGCCAGGTTTCGCGCCGAAAGCTGCCGCCCGGCAGGAGGCGGCTGAGCAGGATCTCCCCTCTATTTTCACGGCCGTTCAAACCCTGGGTTTGCGGCTGGAACCGAAAAAAGAACCAATGGACATCATAGTGATCGATCATGCCGACAAAACTCCTACCGAAAATTAAGTGCATTTGCGCAGTGATTCTTTTACTGCTGATGGCGCTTCCCCTCCTCGCGTCGGAGCATCACGGCGTGGTCAAATTCAATGGCGTCCCCGTTCCGGGCGCGACGGTCACTGCCTCTCAAGCCAACAAGAGTTTCTTCGCGATTACAGACGACCAGGGCGTGTACCGCTTCACCGAGCTCACCGACGGCGTATGGAACATTCACGTGGAAATGTTATGCTTCGAGCCGCTGTCGAACGATGTCGCGGTCGCACCGGACGCGCCGAGCCCATCTTGGGAGCTGAAGGCCATGTCGCTCGAGGCCATCAAAGCCGCGGCCGCGAGTTCCAACTCCGCGATCACTGCATCGGTTGAGAAGGCCGCGCCCGCCGCCGAGCAGGTCGCACAGGTGGCGCAGAATGGCGCGCCGGCCGCGAATCCCTCGCTGGCCGCGGCGGCTGCCGCGGTCAATCAGGCTGCAAAGCAGCCCGCCAAAGGCAAAGGGAAGAAGAATCAGCCCGCGGCATCCACGGCCAGCGGGTCCTCCGGATTCCAACGCGCCAACGTGAACGCGTCCGGCAACGGCGCGACCAATGACGGTGCAGGCTCGGGCGGAGCGGCGCCCTCCACGGCCTCCGCCGCCGATCCGGGCCAGGCTTCGGATGCGTTCCTGGTCAACGGCACTTCCAACAACAGCGCGTCTTCGCAGTTCGCCACCAGTCCGGCGTTCGGCAATAATCGCCGCGGCTTCGGCCCGCGCTATAACGGCGCGCTCAATGTCACGATGGACAATTCACTGCTGGATGCGCGCAACTTTTCGCTCACAGGTCTGGATACGCCCAAGCAGTATTACAACCACCTGAAGGGCAGCGTTTCGTTCGGTGGTCCGCTGGTGATCAAGCACATCCTGCCGCTGACGCGCACCAGCCCGAACTTCTTCGTCGGGTACCAGTGGCAGCGTAACCGCAACGCGTATCTCTTCAATGGTCTGATGCCTACCGAAGCGGAGCGCGGCGGCGACCTGTCGCAAGTGGTGAGCCCGACCGGCCAGCCGCTTACCGCCATCGATCCGAACACGGGCCAGCCGTTCCCGGGGAACGTCATTCCGCAGACCCGGTTCTCGCCGCAGGCCCTCGCCCTGCTCAAGCTCTACCCTCTGCCCAATTTCAACAGCCGGCAGTACAACTACCAGATCCCCGGAACCGGCCGCAACGATTCCGACGGCATCCAAGGCCGCATCACCAAGACCATCAACAACAAGAACAACGTCAACTCGACCTTCGGCTGGCAGCGCACCAACGGCACTACTCCGAGCATTTTCGCCTTCACCGATACCACGTCGACCGCCGGCTTCCAGTCTCAGAACAACTGGTCGCACCGCTTCAACCAGCGCATGTTCCTGAACATGAACTACACGTTCAGCCGCGGATCGCAGCTTACGACGCCGTACTTCGCCAACCTGCAGAACATCTCGGCGCTGGCAGGCATCAACGGCAACAACCAGGATCCGCAAAACTGGGGACCGCCCAGCCTGAGCTTCTCCAGCGGCATCTCAGGGCTCAGTGACAGCACGCAATCCTACACCCGCAACCAGACGAGTTCCATCGGCGGCAATCTCTATTGGAACCACCGGTCGCACAACATAACCATGGGAGGCGACTTCCGCCGTCAGCAGTTCAACGTTCTCTCGCAGTCGAATCCGCGCGGCAGCTTCAACTTCACCGGAGGCGTGACGGGTCTGACCACGAACGGAACCCCCGCACAGGGCACCGGCGTCGACTTCGCCGATTTCCTGCTCGGCTATCCCGACACCAGCAGCATCGCGTTCGGCAATGCGGACAAGTATCTGCGCGAATCGGTCTACGACGCCTACTTCGACGACGACTGGCGGCTTAAGGCCGGCTTCAGCCTTCGATGGGGTATGCGCTGGGAATACAGCGCGCCCATTACCGAACGCTACGGACGCCTGGTAAATCTCGACATTACGCAGGGCTGGGCAGCCTCTGCTCCCGTTGTGGGTAACAGCCCGACCGGACCGCTCACGCATCAGAATTACCCGGACTCGCTGGTTCATCCCGACAAGAACGGATGGGAGCCGCGCATCGGCTTCGCCTGGCATCCGATTCTGGGTTCTTCCACGGTGGTGCGCGGCGGCTATGGCATTTATCGCGATACGTCTGTCTACACGTCGATCGCGTTCCGTATGGTGCAGCAGTCGCCGCTTTCGAAGAGCTTGAACGTTTCCACAAGCCTGCTCAATCCGCTGACACTGGCCAACGGCTTCATTGGCTCGCCCAACACTACTTCGAATAACTTCGCGATCGATCCCTACTTCCGCATCGGCTACTCGCAGAATTGGCAACTCTCGGTACAGCGCGATCTTCCGGCCGGCCTGGTGATGACCGCGACCTATCTGGGAATCAAGGGGACGCGCAATCAGCAGCAGTTCCTGCCGAACACGTATCCCGACCCCTCGCTGAATCCCTGCCCCGCCTGCCTGCCCGGGTACATCTATCTTGCGTCCAATGGCAATTCTACGCGCGAGTCCGGCTCTTTCCAATTGCGGCGCCGGCTGCACAACGGGCTCACCGCCAGCGCGCAATATACATTTGCAAAGGCGATCGACGATGCTTCTCTCGGAGGCAAGGGCCAGGGCACGGCGGTGATCGCGCAGAACTGGCTGGACCTGAGTGCGGAACGCGGCCTTTCCAACACCGATCAGCGGCACGTGCTGGCCTCCACGCTGCAATACACCACCGGCATGGGTGTTCGCGGTGGCACGCTGCTCAGCGGCTGGCGCGGAGCGGCGTTCAAGGGCTGGACGTTCCTGACGACCATCAACGCCGCGAGCGGAAAGCCGCTGACGCCGGTCTACGGGGCAGCCGTAGTTCCCAATACCGGCATCTCCGGCCCCATCCGGCCCACCTACACCGGCGCCGATCTCTACGCCGCGACGGGCGGCCTGTACCTCAACCCGCAGGCGTTGATGGCTCCGTTCACCGGCCAGTGGGGTAACGCCGGCCGCAATTCCATTACGGGCCCCTCGACGTTTTCTTTGGACGCTTCCATGCAGCGCTCCTTTATTGACGGCAAGATCGACTTCCGCCTCGACGCGACGAACGCCTTGAACCACGTGGTCTTCCCTTCGTGGGTCACCAATCTTTCCAGCGGGCAGTTCGGCACTCCCAATATTCCCGCGGCCGGGCTGGGCATGCGTTCAGTCCAGGTAAACCTTCGTTGGAGGTTCTTCTGATGATGCGACCGACCGCACTTGTTTCCTCGATTCTGCTGGGCGTTCTCGCTCTGGCACAACAGCCGCAGCAGCCCGCTGGGCAGCAGCCCTCGCAATCGGGCGAGCCCGTGAAGTTCTCCGCCAATGCGCAGCTGGTGGTGGAGATCGTCTCGGTGAAGGATAAGAACGGCAACATCGTCGAAGGCCTGACCGCCAAGGACTTCACCGTCACCGAAGACGGCAAGCCGCAGGACATCAAGTTCTGCGAGTTCCAGAAGCTCAGCGACGATCCGCTGCCCGCGCTCGCGGAGGCACCGCCCGCGGCAAAGCCGGATAATGCAGCCGGCAGCGGCAAGCCGGCGCCTTCCGAGGCCAAGGAAGCCAAGAAAGTGGAGGTCGCGCCGCTCACCCAGAACGCCATCAAGCCAGAACGGCCGGGCGACATTCGTTATCGCGATCGGCGCTTGATCGCTCTCTACTTCGATATGAGCGCAATGCAGATCCCCGATCAGTTGCGGTCGCTTTCGGCAGCGCAGAAGTTCATCCGCGCCCAGATGACCGGCCCCGACCTGATGGCCATCATCAAGTACAACGAAGGCAATGTGCAGGTCCTCCAGGATTTCACCAGCGACCGCGACCTTCTCAACGCCACGATCGACAAACTGATTGTCGGCGAAGGTCAGGGCTTCGACGAAGATGCAGCCGACGATTCCTCTGCCGACACCGGCTCGGCCTTCGGGCAGGACAACGGTGAGTTCAACATCTTCAACACCGACCGGCAATTGGCCGCGCTACAAACCGCCGTCAAGATGCTCGGCACGCTGAACGAGAAGAAGTCGCTGGTTTACTTCGCGAGCGGCATGCGGCTCAACGGCGTCGATAATCAATCGCAGCTACAAGCCACCGTCAACG
>Ga0126381_100005040_pt1 | contig 14451 bp, 7 predicted proteins | sample PanSoiMetPlot_28_FD_96465 | JGI IMG/M metagenome (GOLD analysis project Ga0126381, IMG submission 96465) | Tropical forest soil microbial communities from Panama - MetaG Plot_28 | ecosystem: Environmental > Terrestrial > Soil > Tropical forest > Bulk soil | place: Panama | collected 2016-02-17
CGGCGTCCGGCCACTGCCTGCCCCGGCCGCCGCCGGCCGCGCCTGCCGAACCTCCAGTGCCACCGGAGCCGCCAGAGCCACCGCCCGAGCCGCCAGAGCCACCGCCCGAGCCGCCTGAGCCGCCCCCGGGGGGTTGGTCGTCGCCACCGCCACCGGGCAGCGGACCGTCAGGGCGCAGCCTGCCGGCGGCATGCACGTCCGCCGTCTGGCCGCCGGCCAGGGGCGGCGCGCCCGTGCCCGCCGCGGCGTCCTCCCCGGTCGCGCCGGCCATCGCCGCCGCGCCGGCCATGCCCGCGCCGCCCGCCGCCGTGGCCGCGGCCGGATGACGGCGCGCCCAGCGGGCGGCGCGGTAAGCGCCCACCCCGGGCACCGCGGCGCCGGCGACGCCCGCCGCGCTCGCGGACGCGCGGCGGAAGCCGAAGCTCGCCTCGCGCCAGCTGTACTCAGCGCGGTCGGAGCCGAGCATGCCGTAGCCCACCGCGGAGAACAGGTGCTGGAACGGCCTGCGGTAGATGAACACCGCCACGGTGACGAGCGCGATCATCATGATCTTCAGACCCCACGACAACGCGGTGTCGGGGGTGCTCATGATCAGCGAGTAGCAGTACAGCAGCACGCTCAGCACGAGCGCGACGGCTATCTGTTTCATCAGGACGCCGGCCAGCATCTCGAACCAGCGGATCGCGATGACCCGGCCGAACCCCGGATGTATCCCGACTATCAGGAAGAACGGCCCAGCGACAAGCAACAGCAGGAAGCCGAGCTTCAGCACGATCAGGGTCAGCGCGATGAGCAGCACGAGCAGGCCGGCGGCCACCGCCGCGAACAGCGCGGTGAACGCGATCTCCAGCCGGGTCGTCCACTGGTTGCCCTGGAACAGCGGGTACACGGCCGGGTCGGTGGCCTGCATCTGGGTCACGATTCCCTTGTAGACGTCCTCCTTGGCCGTGATCAGCGCCACCGTGGGATGCTCGTTGACCGCGATCGCCTGTGCCCACAGCAACTCGCGCCCGTACCGGTTCACCACCGTCTGGGCCTGCGCCGCGGACGTCCCGTACAGCGTGGTGCCAAGCTCGCCGTCCAGCCAGGGCTTGCAGACCAGGACCGACCACAGTTGGTTCGCGTTCTGGTCCACGAGCCCGTTCGCCGAGTCGAACGCGTAGTTCGCCGTCACGCTCTGCTGGTCGGTCGCTCCCACCGGCAGGCAGTTGCTGCCGGTGTTCGCCGGCAGCTTCGCGAACGCCACGTTCATCACCTGGGTGACCGAGTTGGACACGCTGCTGCCGACGCCGGTGAAGTCGGCGGGCCGGCCGATCAGCCAGATCGCCGCCGCGGCCGCGGCGACCATCCACAGCGTGCCCTCGATGGTCCGGGTGGCGCGTTTGCGGACCAGCCCCTGCCAGGCCAGCCAGATCGCGCCGATGATCACGACCGGCGCCAGGAAGGGGAAGTAGATGGCCTTGCCGAGCGCGGTGATCAGCCGGTTGACCGCGCTCTGCAGCCAGCTCAGGATGCTGTTGCCCGCCGCGGCCTGGTACACGGTGATCGTCACGCGGTCCAGCGATTTGGACATGTCGAAGACCATGCCGGCGACGTTGTTGCCGATCAGTGAGGTCATATCCGAGCAGTGCAGGCCGTAGGCCGCCCAGTACTGCCCGGCCAGGCCGTAGTTGTCGTACAGCGTCTTGCCGCCGGTCTGGCCGCCGGGGACGGCGATCATCGAGTCGACGCCCGCGGTGGCCTGTTCGGGCTGTGGCACGGACGGGGTGCAGATGTTGTTCAGGTCGCCCACGACGCCCGCCGAGCCTCCGTTGCAGAGACCGAGCAGCCCGCCGATGTCGCCGAGCCCGGGTACCGAGCATGGGCCGCCGTCTGGGCGGATCAGCGAGTTGAGCTCCGCCGTGGTGAGGCGGGTGGCGGGAGCGGACTCGTGCGACACGGTGTGCGTGGCTGAGACAGCGGGGGGTTTGGCGTGCGTGACCGTCGCCGCGGCGGCGGGGCGGGCCATGAACAGCCCGCCAAGCAGAACCGTGATGATCGCGCCCGCGAGCAGCAGGACCCGGGTCGGGGTCCTTGGCGCGCGCGTGCGGCCGGCTGTGTGGAGGGGTTCAGCCATCGGAAGGCGCTCCTGTGTACGGCGGATGTACTAGGTGGTTGCCGCCGCCGGCTGTGCCGGCCGACGGGCTCGTGTCGGATTCGTATCGATCCAGTCCCGTAGTTCTTCGGATACGAGATCGACGCCGATGCGGCCCGCGCGGTCGTCGAGGTCACGGAAGATGCATTCGCCGTTGCCCAGGGCACGCAGCACAGCCTTGTGCTCCTCGGACGGCTCCACGCCGAGCAGCGAAAGGACGTTCGCCACCTCGGCACGTTCCGACGAGCGGAACGCGAAGACACTTGATAGGCAGTTGGTCACCTGTTCGTTGAGCAGGTCGCCCGCGTTCTGCGAGATCAGGACGAGCGCCGTGTTCCGCGAGCGTCCCATCCGGGACACCTCGGGGACGAGCTTGGCGCCCTCGGGGGTGGACGTGATAGCCCACGCCTCGTCTAGGAAGATCGCCTTTGGCGCGGTCCTGTCCACGGTGTTCATCAGCCTGCGGGCGAACTGGGAGACCAGGTACAGCAGGGCGACCGACAGCCGCTGCTCGTAGGAGTAGTCATCCCTTCCGGTCGTGGTGTCCGGCAGCGTCAGCCCGCCGAGGGTGAACACGGTCGTCCAGCCTTCGGCGTCGATCTGCTGCCCGCCCGACGGCGCGAAGCAGAGCCTGGCCAGGCGCATCTCGGAGATCGATCGCATGACTGCGCCCAGGTTCTTCCACGCCGGGTCGTCTGACTCCTCCAGCTGGCGGACGACCTTGCCCAGGCTTGGCCGCTGCCCGCCGGCCACGGCGCCGACGGCCTGGATCATCGCGCTCTCCCGCTCCTCGCTCATCCGCGGCAGCAGCAGGCGCAACGTCTCGGTCGCCATCGTGCGCTTTTCCGCCAGGTCGTCGCCGAACGAGAACGGATCGAGCAGCCCCGCGGCCGCCGACCCCAGCGGCAGCACCCGGGCCTTGCGCCCGGACCTGGACAAGAACTCGACGAGCGGCTCGGCGTCACCCTTCGGGTCGATTACGGCGACCGTCGCGCCGCGCAGCGCGAGCTGGTAGATCAGCAGCATGGCCAGCGTGGTCTTGCCGCCGCCCGGCTCGCCGGTGATGGCGACCGCCGTCGGCCGGTTCCTCGCCGCCGCGAGCATCGGGTCGAAATGGACCACAGAGCGCGCCCGGCCCATCGTCTCGCCGATGTAGGGGCCGATCCAGCCCACGCCGTCCGCGATCCGGTCACCAAGTTCAACCGTCGCCGTCGGCATCCCGCCGGCGATCGTGTAAAGCGGCTGGCGCTGGACATAGCTGCTCAGTCGCACCCGCTCGCCCGGCAGTGACTCGGTGAGCAGCGAGAACTGGTCCCCGGTGGAGTTCACAAGGTCGATGCCGATGTCCCTGTAGTGTTCGGTGACGGCCTCCACCCGCCGAAGGCACAGGTCACGGGTCGGCGCGGTCACGAGCACCCGGTGCCAGCCGTATACGAACGGCAGCCGCTCCTTGGTGATGCCGTGCTCGAGCATCCGCGCCGCGGCGATCTGCTCGGCCAGCGCGATCGGAGCCTCCGCGCCCGCCTCCCTGATGTGCGCGTCCATGTCCCGCGCGTGCGCGAGGCGCCTGCTCACGTCCTTGCTCGCCTTCGCCGGCGGTATCAGCCGCATCCGCGAGCTGACCTCGACGGGGAACGGCAGCGAGTCCGCGTAGTGCAGCCACGGCTCGCCGTCGGGGAATGACATCAGGTCGGGGAACCTGGCGAACGAGAGGAACGCCGAGTACGACTCGCCCTCGACGTGCTCAAGCCGCAGCAGCGTGCGGCCGTTGTGCACCTGACCCTCGTAAAGCTGCTCGATCTCCCCCGCGCCCCACGTCCGGCGGCGCGCCGCGGACGGCGGCGGGTCGTTAAGCGACCCCATCAGCGTGTGCCGCACCAGCCAGGCGACCTCGCGTGAGCTGGCGTGCCGGGCTGCGAGCGCGCTCGCGGTGAGCGCGCGGCCGAGCCGTTCGGCCTGCTCGGTCCACTTCCCGATCTCCCCGGCAGGCACGGACTCGTCGTCGAGGCCCAAGGTCCGCTCGGTGGCCCGGTAGGTGTTCAGGAAATGCGTGAAAATACCGCCTGACAGCTGCGCCCGCATGCTGCGCTGGCCGAGCCGCACCCCGAGGTAGATCTCCTTCGACCAGAAGTCCTTCGCCCACACGTGCTGGTAGATCTGCTCCAGGTACTCACGCCAGCCCGGGCCGCCGTCGGCGGTCGCGTCGAGGCCCGTCGCCCACTCCACGGCCGGGTACGGCCGGTGCGCGATCCGCAGGTGCACCTCGGCGTCCTGCATCCGGATCGCCGCGAGCGCCACCGTGATGTTCGTCGCCAGCGCCTCGCGCTCGTCTGGCGTTGTGAACTCGTAGGAGATCGACGGCACACGGTAGTACGCCCAGGCGTGCGTATCGGTCAGCAGCACCCGGTCGTCGAAGTATCGGATGGCCAGCCGGGTTCGGCCCTTCGACTTCGTGCTCACCACTTCTCCTGAGTAGGCTGTCCGCCGCAGTCGCCACGGACCGTTCGGTAGATCACTGCTTTTTCTTCCTGATCGGCGCGGCGGCCATGCCCGCCACCAGCACCCCCGCCAGCGCGGTGTACGCGACGCGGGTCTGCGGGCGCAGCGTTGACGGCCCGGTGACACCGACCGGCAGCATGTCGTCCCACGGCACGCGGACGATCGCGCGGCAGCGGCCGCGTGCCACCGCTTCGGCCTGCGCCACGTCCGCCATGCTGCGTCTGCTCACGCCGTTGATCAGCGTCACCGAATGCGTCGCCAGGTCGGCGAAGCCGTGCGCGTCCAGCCAGTCGCGGGTATCGGCGAGCGCACCGGCCGCTTCCACGCTGGCCGGCACCACGACGACGAGCTGGTCGGTGACCGTGAGCAGCTTGGTCAGGCCGGCCGCGCCCGGGTCGAGCATGGTCACCGGGTAGTGGCGGCCGAGCTGGTCGGCAAGCCGCCGCTCGTCACCGTCTTTGAGCGCCTCATGCGAAGCGATCACGTCCAGGCGCGCCTGGGTATCCCTGCGGGCCGGGTTCAGTCCGTCCGGGCGGGGCCGGGCCGGCGCGCCTCGTTCGGGCACCTTGCCGCGCAGGAAGTCCTCGAGCCATCCAGCTGGCGCGCTGTACCTGGCCAGCGAGCCGTCGTGCAGGTCGACCGCGGCCACTGCGTGTTCGCGCAGGCTGGCGAGGATGTAGCCGGTCATCAGCGCGGTGACCGTCTGGCCCGCGCCGCTGGTGCAGCCGAGCATGAGGACGCGCTTCGGCGCGTTGAGCGGAAGGCGGGCCCGTGCCCGGTCGAGCGCCTCCTGGTCCCTGGCGCCTGGGCCCTGCGTGGCGCCGGCGACGATCCTGACCTTGCCGCGCCAGGACAGGTTGCGGTCCTTCGAGGGGCCGCTCAGCGCTCGCTCGATCGACGGCACCTTCGGGTTCTCGCTGTCCGCGATCGCCGTGACGACAGGAGGCGGTGCCTGCGCGTGGGCCTCCTGCGGGCGCGGCTCCTGCGGGCGCGGCTCCTGCGGGCGCGGCTCCTGCGCGTTCGGTGCCTGCGAGTGGGGTTCCTGCACGTTCGGTGCCTGCGCGTGGGGTTCCTGCGTGTTCGGTGCCTGCGGGTGGGGTTCCTGCGCGTGGGGCTCCAGCGGCTGCGGCGCTGGCGCACGCGACTCCGGCGGCCGCGGCGCTGACAGCGCTGCCACAGGTACCTCAGGAGCCTCAGGAGCCTCAGCGACAACCCCCTCGGCCGCTGCGTGCTGCGTGTCAGGCGAAATGTTTGCGGTTTCCGGCGCTATAGCACCCGAAACCGCAAACTTATCCGCATGGGGTGGTCGCGGCTCCGATATGTTCCCGGTTTCTGTCGCTATAGCAGCAGAAACCGGGGACGAATCGGCAGGTTCAGCTACCTTGGCGGGCTCGACAGGCTCCGGCGGCGTCGCCTGGGTGGCAACGAGCCGCGGGGTGCCGACGGGACCGTCCGGAGTCGGCCAGGCCACCCTGGGGTCGACCGACGGGGCCGAGGAGGCCGCCGGCTCGGGCGGTCCTAGCCGGGGGCTCGGGCCGCTGTGCGACACCTCGACGTGCGGCGCGCTCATGCCGCGGGCTCGCTCGCGCCTCGACGGCAGCGGGTGCACATCTGGCGTCGCGTGGGCCGGCATGTCGGACAACGCGGGCGCGCTGACCGGGCGCAGCGATGGAACGGGCGGCGCGGGCTGCATGCCCCGCGCCGGGGGCGCCGCGGGCACGGCGAGCGCCGGGGGCACCGCCGGCGCAAGGGGCGCAAATGGCGCACCGGGCGCACGGGGCGCACGGGGCGCCTGTGGCGCTTGGCCATCCGCGACCGGCTGGGCTGGCCGGGCTGGTCCCGCGTGGCGCGTGCGGGCAGGATCATCGCGTGCCGGTCGCTCGGGGATGGCCTGGCCGGGCTGGGCCCGGCGCGGCTCGGCCGGAGCCGGGTGGCGCTGCGGAGCGGGAACGGCGGGGCGAGCCTGCCAGGGGTTGGCGGCGAGTTCGCGCACGACGCCTGGGGGCAACGCGGGGGCAGGGCCGACCGGCCTGGACCTGAGGGCGGCGAGCCGGAAACGGCCCGGCTTGGCCGAGGGCGTCGCGGCAGGGGCCTGAGTCAGCCCGCCGACCGGGATCTGCGCGCCAGCCGGGGTCTGCGCGCCAGCCGGGGTCTGCGCGCCAGCCTGAGTGTGCGCGCTAGCCGGGGTCTGCGGGTCCGCGGGGGTGCGGGCCAGCGCCTTAGGCGCAGCCGACCGCGGCCTTGCAGCCTGGGGATGCGACGTCACCGGCGCGGCGGTCCCCCTCGCCCTGGCCCGCGTCGGGGAGTGGACGGCCCCCTGCACCGCGGATTCGGAAGTCGAAGCCGTGGTGGCGGCCGCCGCCACGATCGAACTGGGCGCTGCGGTCACGGCAGCGGCGGGGACAGCGGCAGCGCGGTTCCGCCGGGCCAGGATGCCGCGCTCGCGGAGCGCCACGGCGGCAGCTTCCTTTCGCTGCCGCGGCACCCGGCGACTGTGCCAGACCCGGGCGGTCACAACGATCTGGTCTTTCTCGCTGAGCGGCGCTAGCCGACACCAAACGCGCGGCTCGGTCAGATAGCGGATCTGTGATTCCAGGAGTTCTGGCAATCGTTTGCTTTCAATGACCGGCCGGGTTGTCAGCCAGGTGAGCAGACCCGGCGGCAGCACATACAGCCACACCAGGCTGTGGTTGAAGGGCAGCCCTATCGCGACCAGGAGAACGATATATGGCACCGTTATCCCAGTAAATACGGCGATCCAGTTGATCGGCAGCGGCGCTGGGAGCCGGAAGTCATATAGCTTGTACAGCCGCTTTTCGATCCGCCAGATGTTCGTATAAGTGGGCAGGTCCACTTGACTGCGCTCCTCAGCGAGAAATAATCAGTGGACCCCGAGCGCGTTCGCTATTCCGGTAGCCAGCGTCTGGACGATGCTGGGTGTGTAGAAGACCACGGCGATCAGCACAGCCAGGACTATGAATTGCACGAATCGGGTGATCTCACGGGTGAACAGAAAGAAGAGCGCAACGATGCCCACTATCCCTAGGAATAGCGGTCCGAATAGGCTCTGCAGGTAGGTGACTAGGCCTTGGGTGCTGATCGCCGCTTGCGGGGCCGCCGCGGCAATGATCTGGAGAGACATTATCCTTCCCTTCCGTGGACATCAGTTAGCTCTCGGGGACGCCATTGGGTCCGGGAGGACATGTGGGCGGTGGCGGCCCAGAGGCGCCAGTCGCCGCTCGCTGGCCGCGAGGCGAGACCGACGATCGACGACGCGTCCCGGGTCACTGGGTTCCCATCGGCTGCGTAGATGCACGGATCTCCTTTACATACCATCTTCCGGTTTGCTGGTCGATTACCGACATGTCGTAAGTTGTGGCGAGGTCGGTTGTACCCCCTCTGACCTGGCCTGGAAACACCCAATTCACGGTCACGGTGATGTGGCGTGTCGCGCCGCCGAACGGGACGATGATGCTCGCGATCGAACCGAAGCTGACCGCACCGCCCAGCCCGCTCACCGATGCGCCAGGCGCGAGGAACCGGTCGAGTGTCGCCTGGTTCCCGCTCGCGTAGGCCTGGAAGAAGGCTGGCAGCACGCTCGACAGCGCCCGCTGCGCGACTTGATCGGAGCCGCCCTGGTGCGCGTTCGGTGGCGATGCGGCCGATGGCGGCGGCAGCAAGGCCGGCTGCCCGGATACTACTATCCCGCCACCTGAGGCAAAAAGCGGCACGCCGAGTTCGATCAGCCTGCCGTTCACCATGGCAAGCAGCGTTACCACAGCGGTCCGCGCGCTGCGCACGTCAATCCCGGCTACCTGCTCGGACTGAAGCTGCCAGGTTCCCGCGCCGGTCCAGCCGAATTGCGGCTGGAACGTGCGGGCGTTGGCGGATATAAAGCCTGCGAGTTGCTGCTCTCGCTGCGCCGCGGTCGCCGGGCTGAAGTTCATGTAGACCTGGCCGAACTCCATGGCGAAGGCCTCGCCTAGAGTCACTGGGAATTCTGAGTAAAAAGAATGGCTAGGCGACGGCAGCGTACTATTGTTTGTCGGCGTTTCATTCAGCACGATCGCCATGACGCCGCGATAGCCGATGACAAGTATGGCCACCCAGAGAACGACCCGCGCGGGCCAGACCATCCAGCGTCCGCCGCCACCGCTCCACGATGCCTTAGCGGCCGGAGCAGCACGCCTGGCCATGCCCGGTGATTCTTCACCGTACACGGCTGACTCCGTTCCGCTATCAAGGCTAGAGACGCTAGACCTGCGGACCATTACACCTCCACCCGCGTCCGCACCTGGTCAGCAGGGTGCGGACGTACTCCGTGCCGGTCTCGTGCTCCATTGTGCGCCAAAAAGCGGCGGCACGTGCAGCAATAGAGCCGAACAAACCACTCAAATCCCATACAGGAGTTACTTCCAGTCACACCTGTCCCAGGTGCAGGCCCGCGGCCACACGGCCCTGCTTACTGACGGTAACTCGTTACATACAGATACGCAACAGTCAATGCGGTGGTTCAAACGCATCCAGGGCAAACACCATCGTGGCCGGTAATCGCCTTGAAGCTACCCGGACCAACCCGAAACGCCCGCTACTGTCTGTAACCGAGATGCGGGCGGAAGCGTCTCGCGTAGCGGCATCCAGACGCGCATCGCCCGCCCGTCGCGGTTGTCCCACTGGAAGTACGGGATCGCCGCGATCGTCACCGGTTCCGCCTCCGGTTCCCGCGCCCGCGTGACCGGAGACGTGGTGTCGCGCAGGTGCAGTGCCGGGGTCGTCACCTGGACGGTCAGGCCGACAGCTGGCAGCTTCAGCGGAAGATCGGCCAGCACAGCGGTGGGCTGCCTGCCCGCCGACGGGATAACGACGTCGTCGATGGGGGCGCCGTCGGGCTGATCCGCCTGCTCGAAGCAGTAAACGAGCGGTCCTCGCTCGACCGCCACGCACCCGCGCACGGCGTCCACCCGGCGATAGGGGTGCGTCCATCGCGGGGTGAGGTCCAGATCAACGGTGATCGCGTCGCCGGGACGCCATCTCCGCCGCAGCACCATGTAGCCGGTGCCAGGCACGGCGACGGGCTCCGCGTCGTCGTTGACCGAGTAGCGGGAGTTCGCGCCCCATGCCGGGATGCGGACGGCGATCCCGCGCTCGTCTTCTGGCGCGGCGAGCACGCGGACCAGCACCTGGCCCTCCCACGGGTACTGCGTGGCGACCTCGATCTCCAGGCCGGCGCCCATGACGACCGAGCCGGTTAGCTGGTGCAGGTACAGCGTGTCGCCGGACGTCGTGGCGAGGTAGTTCTCCAGGGATGCGATGAGCCGCATGATGTTGGGAGGACAGCAGGCGCAGGAAAACCAGGAGCGTCGCCTGCCCGGGTCATCCTTCTCGAAGTGATCTTCGCGGCGCTGCAGCGGGTTGACGTAAAAGAACCGTTCGCCGTCTCGCGCGATCGCCGCGCCGAATCCGTTGTAGAGGACGCGCTCCATGTGGTCGGCGTACCTCGCGTCGCCGGTCGCGAGCAGCAGCCGCCAGGACCACTGGAAGCTCGCGATCGCGGCGCACGTCTCGTTGTACGCCCGGTCTGGCGGCAACTCGTACCGGTCACCGAAGCCCTCGTCGGAATGCCGCGACCCGTTGCCTCCGGTCAGGTAGGTCTTGGCGGCGACCATGTCCTCCCAGCGCCGCACCGACGACGCGAGCAACTCGCGGTCGCCTGTTTCCGCGGCGACGTCCGCCACCCCGGCTTCGAGGTACAGCGCGCGCACCACATGACCTACCTCGGTCACAGACTGGCGGACCGGCAGGTGATCTTGCAGGTAGCGGCGGCCCATGCCTGAGTCGCTCGCCAGACCGCTGCCTCGCTGGTCAACGAACTGCCGCGCCAGGTCGAGGTAAGCGATCGTCCCGGTCTCCCGATACAGCTCGGCCAGCGCGCTTTCGATGATCGGATGCCCGTCCAGACCGCGCGCCTGGCCGCCGAACTCCCGCACCAGGTGATCGGCTAGCTTCACGGCCACGGCGAGGAGGCGGCTGTCATCCGCGCCGCGGGAAAGCGCGATCGCGGCCTGGATCAGGTGCCCGGCGCAGTACATCTCGTGACTCCAGGCCAGCCGCTTGTACCGCGGCTCGCCGGAGACCTGGAAGTAGGAGTTCAGGTACCCATCCGGCCGCTGCGCTCGCTGGAGGAGGGCGATCACCTCGGCGGCGAAGCCGGCGAGGTCGGCGAGGTCGGGCCGTGGGCCGTGGGCGAGCTCCCAGCCGATGGCCTCGAGCGTCTTGTAGATGTCCGAGTCCATGAACACAGGTCCGCGGTAGCCGAGTCCCGGCAGCGGGTCCACGGGGCCGAGACCGCGCCCGGCGCTGGCGCGCGGGTCACCCCCGTCCGGCGAGCCGCTATGGCCATCCGCGTCCGGCGTCGTTTCACCCGCCCGGACGGCGAGCCGCACGTTGTCGAGGTTGCCCGCGTCCTGCAGTTGACGCAGGGCCAGCGGCAGGCTCTTGCTAAGGTTCCGCCGTTGCCACTCGTGCAGGAGCCCGTCGGCCAGCCGCGCAGCCTGCCCAGGGAGCGGACGATGCGACCAGTCGGTTCCGGCGGACATACCCACCGGCCCGGCCGGTGCCGCCGGTGCGGCCGGTGCGGCTTGACCAGCCAAGACGGTGTGGCTGACAGGGCCGCCGACGTCTACGCTCTGGGCTGTTTCCGGCGACACTTCGGCACTGCTGCTCACGTACCAGGCTCCCGAATTGCGGAATAGGTTTTCCTAGCAAAACTAGAACCGTAGGCTAAAGCGTCGTCCCTTGAGACGTCAACATCGGCGTTAACGAGGAGCAGTCCATGAAGCGGGTCACCATCCGCGACGTCGCGGCGGAAGCAGGCGTGTCCGTCGGCACCGCGTCGAAGGCCCTCAACGGCCAGGGCAAGTTGCGCACGGAAACAAGGGAGCGGGTCGCTGAGGCCGCCGAGCGCCTCGGTTTCGCTCCGAATACGCTCGCCCAGGCGCTGCTGGCCGGCCGTTCGTTCACGGTGGGGCTGATCACCACAGACAGCTTCGGCCGATTCAGCATCCCCGTGATGCTCGGCGCCGAGGACGCGCTTGGCACCGGCCAGGTGTCGGTGTTCATGTGCGACACCAGAGACGACCCCGAGCGCGAGCGGCGCTATACCGAGATGCTCGCCGCACGCCGCGTGGACGGCCTGATCATCACCGGCCGCCGGATCGAGCCGCGGCCACCGGTCCTGGCCGGGCACGGGATCCCCGTCGTGTACGCGATGACCCAGCCGACCGACGGCAACGGGCCCTCCGTGCTGCCTGACGACGAGGGGGGCGGCCGGGCCGCGACCGAGCACCTGCTCGTCTTGGGCAGGCGGCGCATCGGGCACATCACCGGGCCACAGCGGTTTCTCGCGGCACGCAAGCGGGCGGCCGGGTTCGTCGCGGCGCTGACCGTCGCCGACATCCCGCCGATCGGCGGCGTGCGATTCGGCGAGTGGAGCGAGCGATGGGGCCGCGAGGCGGCGGCCCGCCTGCTGGCGGACGAGCCGGATGTGGACGCGATCTTCTGCGGCAGCGACCAGATAGCGCGCGGCGTCGCGGACACTCTCCGCGCGACGGGACGGCGCATCCCCGATGACATCGCGCTAGTCGGATTCGACAACTGGGAGCCGATGGCGCTCGGCGCGCAGCCGCCGCTGACCAGCGTGGACATGTGCCTGGAGGAGGTCGGGCGGGCAGCCGCCGGACACCTGCTGGCCGCGATCGCGGGCACACCAGGGCACGGAGTGCACATCGTTCCCACGCGCCTAGTCGTGCGCGAGTCCAGCAGTGGCCTGCCTGGAACTTTCGAACGGTCCGCCGCGCAGCCCGACAGGTCCGGGCTTTCCTGAGCGGACCGATCGCGGGCCCCACGGGCAGCGAGCCCGCCGACCCCGTCGTCGCGCGGGGCTCGTAACCGGGCGGACCGAACCGTTATGATCCCGACTCCACCGAAATTTTCGGCTGGGGTTGACTCGTCCCTTCTGGGCTCTTAACTTGGTGAGGCAAAGGATTTCCTTGAGGTTGACACCCTGTAGTAGCCACCAACTGAACACGTTCGGCGCTCGCGGCGGGGACTTACAGCAGTCGCTCACCGCAGTGCCGCGAGCTGTCCCATGATGGGCCAACGGCGCACCTTGCCGCGGCCCGCCATGCCCACACCCTGGACAGCGCCGACCCGCACACCACGCTGGCCAACCCCCAGTCGCAACCTTCTTTCGCAGACGTCTGAAGGAACCGCACATGAAGATCCATAGACCAGCCACTCTCGCTGTCTTCTCCGCGACACTCCTCGTGCTCGCCGCCGCGGGATGCTCATCCTCACCGAGTTCCAACGGTGGCTCCACAGGCTCCAACTCGCCGGGCTCGGCGAACTTCGGCGTCAACGCGACGGGCACCGTCAACTTCTGGGCGCGGACGGTATCCAAGACCCTCGCCCAGAAGCTCGTCTCCGAGTTCAACGCCACGCACAGCGGCCTGACGGTCAAGCTCACCCTCACCTCGATCAACGACGACACCACCACGCTGGCGACGTCGATCCGGGCCGGCGACCCGCCGGACGTCGTGGGGCTGAACGACATCGACATGCCGACGTTCACCCGCAACGGCTCGTTCATGAACCTGACGAAGGCGATCGCGGCGCTGCCGTTCGCCAAGTCGCTCAGCCCTGGCCACTTGGGGCTGGCGACCTACCAGGGACAGGAGTACGGTCTGCCCTACTGGGGCGACCTGTCGGTCCTCTGGTACAACAAGAACCTGTTCAAGGAGGCGGGCCTGGATCCCAATAAGCCGCCCGCCTCGTACGCCGACATCCTGTCCGACGCGCAGGCGATCAACAAGCTCGGGAACGGGATCAACGGCTTCACGTTCGCGGGCGACTGTGAGGGCTGCCTCGGCTTCACAGTGCAGCCCGGCATCTGGGCCGACGGGAAGTACCTGACAAACGGCCCGATCGGCAGCCAGACCGCGACGATCACCGGAAACTCCGGGCTGATCGCGGCGCTGACCCTGTACCGGAACATGTGGTCCCAGCATCTGGTGCCCGACAACGACAGGACCGACAACGGCCCGACCTGGGGGCAGGACTTCGTGGCGGGCAAGATCGGCATCATGCCCGGCGGTTACGGGCAGGTGGTAAACCTCGCCAAGCCATCCCAGCTAGGCACCGAATTCATGGACACCCCACTGCCCGGCGCGAACGGCGGATACAGCACGTTCGACGGCGGCGACGACTTCGCGATCCCGACGGCCGCCAAGAACCCCTCCGGCGCCTGGGAGTTCATCACCTGGGTGCTGCAGCAGCAACAGCAGGCGCAGTATCCCGACCTCGGCGCGACCCCCATCAGGACCGACCTGCTCACCCCGGCGTTCTCAGCCGCTCACCCGTACGACGCGGTGGCGCTGAAGGCGCTCGCCCACGGTTACGCCCCGGTTGGGCTGATCTACAACCAGGCGTTCAACGTGCCGCAGGGACCGTGGTTCCAGATGTTCCAAACCGCGGTGTACGACGGCAACATGACGCTCGCCCTGCAGCAGGGCCAAAGCGGGTTCACGCAGCTCATCCAGCAGAACACATAGCAACAGCCAAAACACATAACAACAGCCAAAACACATAACAACAGCCAAAACACATAACAACAGCCAAAACACTTAGCAACAGCCAAAACACATAACAACACCCAGCTCACATAACAAGTTAGGTGACCGCCCGTTGGTCAGCTCAAGACAGAAGGTGACCGGGGAGAAATCCGGCTCGCGGGACGCCACCGTGGTCCCGCGGGCCGGCTC
>Ga0126381_100005041_pt1 | contig 14451 bp, 10 predicted proteins | sample PanSoiMetPlot_28_FD_96465 | JGI IMG/M metagenome (GOLD analysis project Ga0126381, IMG submission 96465) | Tropical forest soil microbial communities from Panama - MetaG Plot_28 | ecosystem: Environmental > Terrestrial > Soil > Tropical forest > Bulk soil | place: Panama | collected 2016-02-17
GCAGTCGCGGCGTCTGGGAATGCGTTCGAATATGCAAGCGCGCTGGCCGAGATGGAAGAGATCCGCGGCCGCATTCCAGAGCCGGCGCTCGCAGCGACGGGAGGCGAATTGCTGGCCCGCGTTCGCCGGATTCTCGGCCAGCCAGAGCGCGTCTCGCGCTCATCGGAGACCATCGCCGCCGCGGCGTTAGCGTTGGTCGTCGCCGGTGCGGTAGCGGTGGTCTCGCTTCACGCCGAGCAACAGCCGCAGCCCGCGTTCGAAGTGGCGTCCATTAAGCGCGACGTCAGCGGCCAGCCCGGGCCCCAGTACCGTATGTTCCCGGGATTCATGGTGCAAAGAGCCACCTTGAAAGACCTCGTCACAATGGCCTATTGGATCCATGATTTCCAGCTTTCGGGAGGTCCAGGCTGGATTAACTCGGACCGGTATAACATCGAAGCGAAGGCGGACGGCCCCACTGCGTTCAGCCAGGAATACCGAATGCTTCAATTGCGGCGCCTCCAAACGCTGCTTCGGGATAGATTCAACCTTGCAGTGCACCGGGAGATGAAGGAACTCCCCGTCTACGAGCTTGCCGTGGCGAGAGGCGGCGCAAAGCTGCAAGCTCCGGCCTGCATTCAACGCAATCCTGGCGACTTAACGATCGCGCCTGGCAAAACAATGAGGGACTATTGCGGCTGGGGAGGAATGGCGCCCGGCCGGTATGAAGCCACGAGCGGGAACGTGTCCGATCTGGCTAGCGACCTCTCCGGTGTTCTCGAGCGGATCGTTGTCGACAAAACTGGAATCGTGGGAAGGTTTCACATCCAGCTAACGTTCACACCCGACGATTCGGTCAAGCGTTTCCCCGATTTCCCAGGAGCGCCTCAGCCGCCCGCGGACGGCCCCAATATCTTCACGGCCCTTCAGGAACAACTCGGGTTGAAGCTCGAATCAGCCAAGGGGCCAGTCGAACTCTTGGTTATCGATCACGTCGAGAAGCCTTCCGAAAATTGACCGCGCAATAAAAAGACCGGGAGCACGACGCTCCCGGTCTGGATTTTCGTTCGCTTGCGACAGCGATTAAATGTCGTAATACAGCGCGAACTCGTACGGATGCGGCCGCAACCGGACCGCGTCGGCCTCGTTCTTGCGCTTGTAGCCGATGTAAGTCTCCAGCAGCTCCTCGCTGAACACGTCGCCCTTCAGCAGGAAGGCGTGATCGTCTTCGAGTGCCGCAAGCGCCTCCTCGAGCGATGCCGGCATTGACGGAACCGCCTTCATTTCCTCCGGCGACAGATCGTAGATATCTTTGTCGAGCGGCTCGCCCGGATCGATCTTGTTCACCACGCCATCCAGACCCGCCATCAACATCGCGCCGAACGCCAGGTAGCAGTTGCAGGAAGGATCCGGCGGCCGGAACTCCACGCGCTTGGCCTTCGGATTGGACGAATACATGGGAATGCGGCAGGCCGCCGAGCGGTTGCGCCGCGAATAGGCCAAATTCACAGGGGCCTCATAGCCCGGCACCAGGCGCTTGTAGCTATTTGTGGTCGGGGCGATGATTGCCGAAAGCGCCCGCGCGTGTTTCAGAAGCCCTCCGATGTACCACAGACCCATTTGGCTAAAGCCGGCGTACAGGTCGCCCGCGAACAGGGGCTTGCCGTCTCTCCACAAGCTCTGGTGAGTGTGCATGCCGCTGCCGTTGTCCGCAAACAGGGGCTTCGGCATGAAGGTTACCGTCTTGCCGTACTGATAGGCCGAGTTACGGATGATGTACTTGTAAAGCATCATGTTGTCGGCCGACTTGAGCAACGTGTCGAAGCGCTGGTCGATTTCGGCCTGGCCGCCGGTGGCGACTTCGTGATGCTGGCACTCGATGTTGAGACCGGCTTTGATCATGGTCTCCACCATCTCGGCGCGAAGATCCTGGTGGTGGTCCGTCGGAGGAACCGGGAAATAGCCTTCCTTGTAGCGCGGCCGGTACCCCAGGTTGTTGCCGTCACGGCCCGAATTCCAGCGGCCCTCTTCGGCGTCGACGAAGTAGTAACCGCTGTTGGCGGTCTGATCGAAGCGGATGCTGTCGAAAATGAAGAACTCGGCTTCGGCGCCAAAAAAGGCCGTGTCGGCCACGCCGGAGTTCTTCAGATACATCTCGGCCTTCCGCGCGATCCAGCGCGGATCGCGATCATAATGCTGGCGCGTGATGGGATCGATGGCGTCGCACACCATCACCAGCGTTTTGGTCTCGAAGAACGGATCCATGATGGCCGTACTCGGATCGGGCACTAGCAACATGTCGCTCTCATTGATGGCTTGCCATCCGCGGATGCTGGACCCATCAAACCCAAAACCCTCTTCAAACGAGCTTTCCGACAGCTCCGTGATCGGGTACGTGACGTGTTGTTGAACGCCAGGCAGATCCGTGAACCGGAGGTCGAGCTGCTTGGCCTCGTTTTTCTTGGCGTATTCCAATACTTCTTTAGGGGTCATTCCCACAGTGTATCTCCGTCGTTGCGTTATTCTCTATAAAACTTTTCGATAGAACCGATAGGCGCACCACTCGTCCTGAGAGCGCCGCCGGATCTGATATTGTACTCCACCGACAGATCCGCACCCCGCCCCGGACCGTATCCGGCGCCCGAAGATTGAACACCACTCCAGCCAAAAGCGGCATCTTGGGGTCAGGCCACGTTTGCGCAAACGACGGCCAGGAGGTAGTGTCCTTGCGCTCAGCGGCATGATGGTCCTGGCGGATGGGCAGGCGCAACGGGTCTTTTTCGAGCAGCATCGCGGGATTCGTGCGTGATCGGACCGGCGCGGGAGAGGTTCAAGCGGAAGTCACCTTTAAACGGCAGGTATTGCGTAACGCAGGATCGCGCGCCCGGCTGCAGAGAAACCGCCTTGTGTTCCCGGACATCGAGCAACTCCGGTCGTTTCGGGAAACTATGCAACTCGACCCTTCTGAAGAACCTCGCTGCAAGTGCTCTATGCTTCTGGTTAGCAGCGGATTGTAGTGCACAGAACGCGCCCGCCCCGCCTCCAGCTCCCGCTCCGCTAACCACTCCCTCTATTACAGGCCCGCTGCAGGCGGCCCCCCCAACCATTTTTGGGGCGGGACCTTTAGGCAAGCTCAACCTGAACGGCATCGTCAGCGGCATGGCCCTGTGGCAGGGAAACCATGTCCTAGGTGATGAACCCACGCAAGCAGCGGTGAGTAATGGCCAGGTGTGGATTCAAAAGACCGACGGCTGGTTCCAGTTCTACGTCCAGGCGGGCGCTTACAATATCCCCGCATTGGCGACGCCATTCCTCGCCACCGGAAAGACGATAGGCGACCTCTACGGTCCCGTGCCCGTCGGCTTTGTGAGGCTGGTCCCGGCGAAGACCATCTCCATCATGATCGGTGCGCTGCCGACGTTGATGGGCGCTGAGTACACCTTCACCTTCGAGAACATGAACATTGAGCGCGGCCTGTTGTGGAACCAGGAAAACGCCATCAATCGCGGAATCCAAGTGAATCAGACCGTAGGCAAGTTCACCGCCTCGCTGAGTTGGAATGACGGCTTCTATTCCAACCGTTACTCGTGGGTGAGCGGCTCCTTAACTTATGCCACCGGGCCCCATAGCGTGACACTCGTCGGTATGGGGAATCTCGGGCACACAGCCTTTCAAACTCTGGCCACACCCGTGCAAAACAACGGCAGTATGTGCGCCCTCATATACACGTACACAAAGGGGAGCTGGATTGTACAGCCCTACTTTCAATACACCGATGTGCCGACCAATCCGAAGATTGGAGTCGTGCAGGGCGCATCAACCCGGGGCGGCGCCATCCTGGTGAATCACGCCTTCAGACACGGTTTCTCGCTCCCTGGGCGCTTGGAATATATATCGAGCTCGGGGAACGCCGCTGAGCACTCTGTCAATCTGCTCTTCGGTCCGGGCGGCGCCGGCTGGTCGATCACCCTGACGCCGACCTTTCAGTTCAAGCGGTTCTTCATTCGAGGGGAGCTCTCTTTTGTTCGGGCGACCAGTTACACGCCGGGCGACGTTTTCGGTCCCACGGGCATGAACCGAGACCAGCCACGTGGCGTGATTGAAGCAGGCTTCCTGTTTTGAGGTTCAGTGTGCCGGTCTCCTGTTCAAGTCAGCCCGCTGGTGAAGTTTTAAGACGGCGCCAGCCCGTGCCTTCCCATTCATTGATTCTTCACACGTTGGCTGCCGAAGCAGCCGCGTAGCCGCCAAAAGGCAGATCCCGCCGCGTCCTTTTTGTGTAGCATTGAGGTTGCGTGGCCGGTGAGTCAGAATCCGTCGGGGCGGAGACCGAACACATAAGGCCGAGGTCTGTAGCCTGCCCCAAGTGTGGCTCCATTGACACCCGTCCCTCGCGAAAAGCGTCTGTTTACGGATACTTTGTATCGATGTTGGGACGCCGCCCTTTCCGCTGCCGCAGTTGCCGCGTGAAGTTTTATCGCAAGCTGGCCTAATCCGCGGCCGCCCCTTCATCTCCTACCCAGCGCTATACTAAAGATTGAAAGCCCGGCCATTCGCGCTTTGAGGCGTGGCCCGCACAAGCCCGAGGCGTGTGGCGCGCGGCCACGGGCCGGGGCTGGGCGAATCGGGACGGTTTGAAGGGCCGCGCAGGCCCGATGCAGGCTCTGTAGGAGTTCTCAACGTATGTTTAATCTTTTTCGCAGCCGGGATAAACTCGTGCGCATCACGCTGGGAGCAATTCTCACCGTCGTGGCGGTCACCATGGTCGTGACGCTCATTCCTGGCTTTGGGTCCACTAGCTCAAACTCCGAGGACCCTGTTCTGGCGCAGATCGGCAGCGAAAAGATCATCGCCTCCAAGGCGCAGCGCGACTTTCAGGTCGCCGCGCAAAACGCGCAGATTCCGCAGCAGATGATGGAAGTCTACTTCCCCCAATACCTCGAGCAGATCGTGCAGCAGAAGGCCGCCCGATATCAAGCCGAGCGGATGGGCCTCACCGTCACCGACGACGAGATCATCACCGGCCTCATGTCAGCCGATCCGCAATTCTTCCCCAATGGCCAACCCAACAAGGAAGCATTCGTGGCGTTTCTCGCCCAGCAGGGCTTAACGCTTGACCAGGCCATCGACGACATGCGAACAACGTTGCTGACCCGCAAGCTCGCCAACACCGTGGATGCCACCATCGTGGTGACTCCCAAGGAGGTCGAGGACCAGTTCAGGCATAAGAACGAAAAGCTGAAGGTCCAGTACATCGCTTTTCCTCCTGCCAAATTCCTGGACCAGGTAAAACCCACCGATCAGGATCTCCAGCAAACTTACAATTTCAACAAAGGCAATTACACCATTCCGCAAAAGTCCACGTTCCAGGTGGTGCTACTGGACCAGGAGAAAGTCGAAGCGTCCATCGCCGTAACCGACGAGCAGTTGCGCAAGGCGTATTCGGCATCCTTGGATAATTTCCGGATGCCGGAGCGCGTTCACGTCCGCCACATTCTGATTTCGACCCAAGGAAAATCGGACGCGGAAAAGAAAACGCTCCGCGACAAGGCCGAAGATGTATTGAAGCAGGCCAAAAGCGGAACGGACTGGGTCGCTCTCGCCAAGAAGTATTCCGACGACAAGGCCAACGCGGAACAGGGCGGCGATCTCAATTGGGTCGTGCGCGGGCAGATGGTTCCGGAATTCGAATCGGCCGCCTTTGCCCTCAAGCCGAAAGAGATCAGCGGCGTGGTGACCAGCCAATTCGGCTATCACATCATTCAGATGCTGGAACGGGAGCCTGCCAGGGTGAAGCCCTTTGAAGAGGTAAAGGACGGCTTGACGTCGGATGTTCGCAAGCAGGCTGTAACGGATAAAATGCAGGCGCTCGGCGACCAGATGCATGCCGCGCTGGAGAAGAATCCCAACTCCGCGGCTGATGTGGCCAAGCAGTTTGGCGCTGAATTCATTAGTGTTCCCAACGCCACGCCTGGACAGGCCATTCCGACGGTCGGAAGTTCCCCCGAAATCGATGGCGCTCTGGCCGGCATGAAGCCCAACGATGTCTCTGGCTTGCTGGTTCTGCCCGCGAACCGTTTGGCGGTGGTGGTATTGAATGCGCGCACGCCCGGGCGCCCAGCCACGTTCGACGAGGTCGCCGATCAGGTGAAGCAGGCGTTCATGACCTCCAAATCGCAGGAAATCGCCCAGAGCAAGGCCAAGGAAGCGGCCAACCGCCTGCGCGCGGGCGAGGATATCGAAAAGGTCGCCAAATCCTATAAACTCGATGTCTCCACCACGAATTTTTTCTCTCGTGAAGAGACCGTCGAGGGACTTGGCTCCGGGGTCTACGTTGAGGAGGGGTTCAATAAACCCGAAGGTACGATCCTGGGGCCAACCATGATCCAGAATCGCGACGTCGTGTCGAAAGTCATCGGCAAGATGGCCGCGGACGAAGCTGCCCTTGCGGCCGAGCGAGACCAAATCACCCGAAGCATCAAACAGCGAAAGGAACAGGAAGTCGCCTTGCTCTTCATGGACAGCATCTTTACGCAGCTCGAACGCGAAGGTAAAGCCAAGCTGTTTCCCCAGGCCATTGCGCGCGCTGCGGCTTCCTTCCACGAGAGATAGTCGCTTCTCCAACTCCTAAATGACCAGCCTGCTCGAGATCTGGAGGAGTCTCACCGACCCGGACCGTCTCATCCATCTGCTCTCGGCAGTGGTCACCGGCGGTTTCGGTTACGCTCTATTGGCCGCGATCGTCTTTGCGGAAACCGGCCTGCTGGTGGGCCTCTTTCTCCCCGGGGATTCGCTGCTGTTCACCATAGGCGTGGTGGCCGGCGCGGGCGAGCTGAACATCGTGCAGATCTGCGCCCTGCTGGTAATCGCATCGATTCTGGGCGATCAGAGCGGCTTCTTCCTGGGCTATCGCACCGGCCCGGCTATCTTTTCCCGCAAGGATTCCAGCCTCTTCAAGCAGGAATACGTAACGCGCACGCAGCGTTTCTACGAGCGCCATGGCGGAAAAACTCTGATTTACGCAAAATTTGTTCCCATCGTCCGTACCTTCGCCCCCTTCATGGCGGGCGTGGGCAAGATGAAATACTCACGCTTCCTCTCCTTCAACGTCTTCGGCGGACTCGGATGGGTGCTTTCGATGACGCTCGCCGGCTACAATTTGGGCGGCATTCCCCTGATCCGCCGCAATTTCGAAAAGGTTGTGCTGGGGATTGTGTTCATCAGCGTTCTGCCGTTGATCCTGCACGCGCTCAAGGCGCGGAGAGAACAAGCCGCGAAGGTTGTGCGCTGATGCTTCGCGTGCGAAAGCCGTAAACTCCTCCTACCGAAATTAGGAACAATTTCCATTTACATTTCCTCGGTTCCGTGGAAAAATCCCCCTGGGTGAAATGAGACCCTGCGGCGCGGAAACGCGCGAAAGGCTGGGCTCATGATGGCTCAGTGTTTTTGCCGGACTCCAAAGTGAAAAGTCCGGGCAGAAACACGAAGGAGGTACTTCTATGCACGGCTCCCTTAAGACAATTGGCTTGTTTGCTTTGGCGGTTTGTGCCTGGGCTGGCCCGACGCCGGTCGCGCCCGTGCCCAATCCCTGCACCCCGCGCTTTCAAGCAGGCAGCCTGATCCATAACCCGCCCGCGCTCTTTAGCTCGAGCGGGGTATTGAACGTGAGATTCTCCTACCAGCAGACCACCGACTCGGTAGGAAGATTACTGCATTGTTTCATGACCGCCACCGGATTGCAGAATCCGACGCTACACGTGAACCCCGGTGACACATTGAATATCACTGTCACCAACAACACGCCGCCACAACCTTTCGGAGAAACCTTCCTCGCCCCGAACTGCGGAGACGCTACTATCCAATTCACGCCTCCGCCGAACGGGATCGCCTCCACCGGGTCGTCCGTGAATATTCACTATCACGGAACCAATGTGACCCCACAATGCGGCGGCGACAATGTCACCAAGACTCTGATCAATTCCGGAACGACGTTCCAGTACAGCTTTACCTTTCCCACGGACGAGCCGCCCGGCCTATATTGGTACCACCCGCACGTGCACGGGTTGGCTGAGCGCGATCTTCTGGGCGGCGCTACGGGAGCGCTCGTCGTCGACGGCATTCAGAACGCGCAGCCGGCCGTCTCCGGCCTCCGCCAAAAACTCCTCGTGATCCGGGATCAACCGCAGGTGCAGGGATTACCGGAGGGACCGGGGAACTGCGGCGTCGACGTGCCCTTTCAGGACATCAGCGTCAACTATGTTCCGATCGATTCGCGCGCTGCCTTCAATCCCGGAGGCAAGCTGACTAACATCACCTTTACTCCTGCCGTGCTACCAATGCAACAAGGGGAAACGCAGTTCTGGCGAGTCGTAAACAGTTCGGCCGATACGATTCTCGATCTGCAAGTCCTCTATGACGGAGTGCCCCAGACGCTACAGGTTGCGGCCATTGACGCCGTACCGGTGAACTCTCAGGATGGCGCGCAGCCGGGTAGTCTCATTCCAGTAACACGGTTTCGTCTGCCCGTGGCCTCACGCGTCGAATTCCTGGTCCGCGCGCCCGGCCCCAATGTCAAGGTGGCGCAATTGGTGACCAACAACATCAATAACGGTCCCCAGGGCGATTGCGATCCCACGCGGCCGATATTTAACATCCAGCTCGCTAGCAACGCCGCCGATTCCACCGACGACAACGTGGGTCTGTTCACGGGTGCCTTGACGACTCAGAGATTCGGCGGCATCACGAATACTCCGATATCCACAACGCGAGTGTTCCAGTTCAGCGAGATTCAGCCGACGCAGTTCTTCATCACCGAGGCGGGCCAAACGCCGGTCGTGTTTGACAACAACAACCCGCCTGCCGTGGTCACCACGCAGGGATCCGTGGAGAAATGGATTATTCAGAACATAGCCCAGGAAAATCATGAATTCCATATGCACCAGATCCATTTCCTGGTTCTCTCTCAAGACAATTTCGAGGCCAACGGCGCGCAGCAGGCTCCGGCCATAGACGGCCAGTTTTTGGACATGATCGAGGTGCCATTCTGGGTCGGAAAGAAGAACGTTCCTACGCCACAGGTGGAGCTTCTGATGGACTTCCGCGGCATGGATATCGGAACCTTCGTCTATCACTGCCACATTTTGTCCCATGAGGATCTCGGCATGATGGCCACGATCCAGGTGAACCCGTAATGACGCGCATGCGCTTGGCCGCGGTCGTGGCCGGATTTTGTCTCCTCACGGGAGGAAGCTCTGCGCCGGCCTTCAGCCAAGTCATGGAGCATATGGACAAGCTCGAACCTGGCGAGCACGCCGGCCATGCAGAGCACCACCACTTGCGCCTGCCTTTGGGCGAGGCAAAATGCGCGCCGCAATTTACGTATGCGCAAGGTCCGCAGGGTCCTTTCAGTTGGGGAGCGATGTGCAAGCTCGGAAAAATGCAGGCGCCAATTGATATTTCAGTTTCCGAGAAATTGCCGGTGGACGGCCTCAAAATCGCCTACGAGCCGTCGGCCCTTGATGTCGTCAACGATTGCAACCAGTATCGAATTCTCCTCAAGTTTCCCGATAATTATTGGCTGACAGTGGGCAAGAAGCCGTACGATCTCACCGAGATCCATTTCCGCGAACCCGGCGAGAATGCTGTCCGTGGCAAGCGCCCGAGGATGTCGATCCAATTCGTGCACTTCTCGCCGGAAGGAGTGTTTCTCGTCATCGAAGTCCCGGTCGTTGCCGGCAAAGAGAATCCTGTGATCAGGACGCTGTGGCGGCACATTCCTCCGCCTGGCAAAGAAAACCGCGTCGAGGCGGCCAAAATCAATCCTGTCGATCTGCTTCCCTCCGATCGCAGCTTCTATCGCTTCCCCGGCTCTCTTACCACCCCCGATTGCAACGAGGTTGTGACTTGGTACCTGATGAAGAATCCGGTCGAGTTGTCCGAGTCCCAAATCCAGGAATACGCCCGCTATTACCATGACACGGCCCGTCCGCTTCAGCCGCTGAACGGCAGGCCCGTCGTTGAGAGCCAGTGAAGAGGTCAATGAGAGGCTCTCTCGTCCTTCTCTGCAGCGCAATCTGTCTGACCGCGCAGAACGCCTCCGACCAGGCCCAGCGCCAAAAAGCTTCGGATCTCTTCACGCAGGGTAAGCGCCTCGAAGCTCTCCCGTTGCTGGAGGAGCTCGTAAAAGCCAACCCCAAGGACGCCGCCATGCTGGTCGCGCTGGCGGCCAGCCTGGTGGAACACGCTGCTACGCTATCCAACCAGGAAAACGCGGGCCAAGAGCGCCTTCGCGCCCGTAGCCTTCTCGATCAAGCCTGGGAGTTGGGCGATACGAGCGCCTTGGCCATGAACCTCTCGCAACTCCTACAGCAGTTGCCTGCGACGGGCGCCATCAAGTTCTCCGAAAATCCTCAGGTAGACCAGATTATGCGCGAAGGAGAAGCGGCCTTCTCGCGGCGGCAATACGATGAAGCCCTCCGCCATTATGAGCGGGCGCTGGAGCTTGAGCCTGCGAACTATTCCGCCGCCCTGTTCATCGGCAATACCTACGACCGGCAGAATCAATTCTCGAAGGGCGCCGAGTGGTACGAGCGCGCCATTCAGCTTGCCCCCGACGTCGAAACCGCCTACCGCTACTACGCCGATATTCTGGCTAAACAGGGGGACATGGCCAGGGCGCGCACGATGCTAATCCATGCGGCGGTGGCCGAACCCTACAACCGCATCGTGTGGCGCGAGTTGCGCGCCTGGGCGGCTCTCAACAAGACCCAAATCACTCAGGTCTTCATTGGTGTTCCCGCCGAGCGGAAAGGCGAAATTTCGGCAATCTGGCGGCCCTACTGGGAAGTGAAAGCGCGCTGGCAAACCGGCGCCGAATTCCATAAACATTTCCCTGATGAGAACCAATATCGGCGCAGTCTTCCCGAGGAAGTTGAGGCGCTCACTGCTGCCGCCAATGGGATTCTGAGCGGCGACCGTGAGGGAGCGCTTCGCTACGACCCATCCTTAGACCTCTTGCTCAAGCTACACGAGGCCGGCCTGACTGCTCCGTACGTGCTCTTTAGCCTCGGCGACTCAGGCATCGCTCGCGACTACGACGGCTTCCGTGCGAAAAACCGCGAAAAGCTGGAAGACTACCTCGACAAGTTTGTTGTGCCGCGCCCAAACGGCAGCACGCCGCGGTAAACTACGCGCCCTTAGAGTCCGCGCGATCCACTTCTCTCCAGTCCGAGGATCTCGCTGATTTGCGTTGCCAGGTGGCGCGCCTGGTCCTGCGTGAGCGCGATGGCGGGCGCATCGACGGCGCCGTAGCCTTCCACCATCACCTTCACGCGAGTGGGGCATCCTCGGACTTGAAGTACATTCATCTGCCACTTCTCGGAAACGCCCTCCAGAACGATTGCGAGCGCTGTGTCCGAAGCGCTTTTGAGGGTGGTCTGGGCCTCTAGTTCCATAAGACGCCTGGTGTCCTGTATTATATATACTGTCTCTGATACAAGACAATCGAATGGAGGCGCTGGCGAAGCGGATGAAGGCATTGTCGTTGCTCGCGGTCGCGGTTCTCGCTTTAGGGCAGGATTTGACGGTCGAGTGGAAGGCGTCCCTTTCGGATCTGGAACGCCGCCTACCCGGGCTGCCCTCGGAAGGAACGGCAGTGGACAACTGGCGTTTGGACGCGGAAGCGTTACGCTCTTCCATTGCCTCTGCCGCGGCCTCCAACGCCGAAAGCAAGCTTCCGCTGCCTGATGCATTGCCCGTGCAGCCTTCACATTCGCAAATGGAGCAGCAATGGCGCGCGCTCGGCGCTGCCGTGGACCAGGCGATACGACAGAGTCCTGGCTCTCCCTTCAATCTCGGAACGGTGCAGGTGAGCGTCTCGGCCACGGCTCCGACGCCCTCACCCGTCGCGGACAGTATCGATCAGAGCGAGATTCGAAATCTCGATCTCGTGAACGCGGCAAAAGCGCTGGATTACCTCCCGGGAGTTTCCATTCAACACCTTTCGGCCAACCGCAATGAGTCCGGCATTATGGTCCGCGGATTCAGTACGCGTGGGCAAGTTCCTTTGTACGTAGACGGAATCCCGATCTCGGTGCCCTACGACGGCTACGTGGACTTCAATCGCTTCCTCACCAGCGACATCGCAGAGCTGCAAGTCGCAAAGGGCTATTCTTCGCCCCTGCTAGGCCCGAATGGATTGGGCGGCACAATCAACCTGGTCACCCAGGAACCAACGAAAAAGATCGATCTTGACGCTCTGATTGGCACGGGCTCCGGCAACGCCCTGCTCTCGGCGCTCCGGCTCGGCTCCCGTTGGCGGCAGTTCTTCTTCCAGGGATCGCTCGATTGGCTCCAGGACGATTTCATTCCACTGTCTGGCAACTTCTCGGTCGTCCAATACCGGAACCTTCCGGACATCGTCATGACCGGCCACTTGAACAATTCGTGGTCGCGCGACGAGAGATTCACGGGCCGAGTAGGTTGGACGCCGCGCGGGCAGGACGAGTACGTCTTCAGCTACATTAACCTGAAGGGGCAAAAGGGCGTCCCGCTTTATCAGGGTCCTGGCACGGCTGCCACGTATCGCTTCTTCTGGACTTGGCCGTATTGGGACATGGCCAACTACTATTTCCATTCGAACACGCAAATCGGCGAAAGCAGCGCCATCAAGTTCCGGGGGTTCCATACGCAATTCCGCAACGATATCGACATGTATTCGAACGATACCTATTCCGTCATGAATACGAGGAGTGCGGAACACAGTATGTACAACGAGCACAACGATGGCTTCTCGACCGAGTTCGCTACGCGCGCGTTGTCGAGAAACGCCGTGAGCGCATCCTTCTTTCTGAAGGACGACACCCATACCGAGCACGGTGTTTTCCCGGCAATTTCGCCGTTTCCGCTGATCGAACCGAACCTTCGCGACAGCGACATACAGACCGCGATAGGGTTCCAGGATGTTATCAGGGTCTCGTCGCGGCTGTCTTTAACGGGCGGATTCAGCGCAGATCATTTCGATGGTTTGCAAGGCCAACAGTACAACCCCGCAATGACCGGCCTCTTGCCCTTCACTTGCCTAGCCTCGCCGCAAAATATTTCCTTCTCCGGCTGTACCGCGCACGTCTGGAATTTCAATCCACAGGCAGCCGTCTCCTATCGAGTAGGAGAGTCCGGAAACTTCTTCGCGACCTTTGCAGACCGCGGCCGTTTTCCCATGCTCAAAGACATTTATTCGGCCGGCTTGGGCGCCGGCTTGCCGAACCCCAATCTGCGGCCCGAACATAGCCGCAATTGGAATCTCGGATACTCACAGGTCTTCGGCGCGCGAACATTGGTGCAGTTGACTCTCTTCCGTAGCGATCTGCGGAACGCAATCGAATCCGTTTATGTGACGGACCCAGGCGGATCGAGTGCGGCAACGGCATTGTGCCCGAACAGCCGGATTATCGGCTTTTGCAGCGAGGTGGCCAACATCGGGAACGAGGTCCATCAGGGAGTCGAGTTCGAAGTTCGTAGCACGCCGCTCTCGCGGCTGACGTTGAATGCGAGCTACACCTTCCTGAACCGCGCGATCGCCTACGACTTCGGCACACTCCCAAACGTGAGCGCGGTCAACACAAGCATCAGCGTCCTGCCCGTTTTGCCCAAAAACAAAGCGATCGGCACAGCCACGGTTCGGCTCCCGCATCAGGTCCTCGCGATCGTGAATGAGCGATATGAGAGCGGGCTCGTCGTGCAGGATACGACCTACGCGACAACTTCGCCGCTCTTTCTGCCGCATTCGGAATCGTACGCGACCACGGAAATCGGAGTGATCGCGCCCCTCCGGGTCGGCATGAGCGTCCAGGCGGGCGTCAAGAATCTGTTTGACACGAACTATTTCTACACAGCGGGCTACCCAAAAATAGGCCGCAACTGGTTTCTGAATTTTCGCTACCGGTTTTAGGAGGCATGATGAATCGTCGAACCATCCTAGGTGGAGTCGTTACAGCTTTTGGGTTGTTCGCCGGACTCGGACTGGCTCAATCGGAATCGGCATCGCCGTTGCTTGCAATATCCGGCGATGTTGCCACGCCTTTGCAGTTGAAGGCGGACGATCTTGCGAAAATGCCGCGCGAGACAGTCTCCGTGCAAGAGGAAGACGGAACCAAAGTCCAGTACGAAGGTGTCCCGCTTCGCGAAGTGCTGGCGCGGGCAGGAGCGCCTCTTGGAAAGCAGCTGCGCGGCAAAGCGCTCGCGACCTACGTGCTCGCGAAAGCGCGCGACGGCTACCAGGTGGTCTTCGGGCTGGCGGAAGTGGACGCGAGCTTCGCGAATGAGCCCATTCTGATCGCCGACAAGCGCGATGGAAAGCCGCTGTTCGGCTATCAAGGACCGTTCCGGCTGGTCTGCCCCAATGACAAAGCCGGCGCCCGATCCGTGCGGATGCTGGAAACCTTGGAAATCGTCCGCTTGCGCAAATAGACGCACTTA
>Ga0126381_100005042_pt1 | contig 14451 bp, 18 predicted proteins | sample PanSoiMetPlot_28_FD_96465 | JGI IMG/M metagenome (GOLD analysis project Ga0126381, IMG submission 96465) | Tropical forest soil microbial communities from Panama - MetaG Plot_28 | ecosystem: Environmental > Terrestrial > Soil > Tropical forest > Bulk soil | place: Panama | collected 2016-02-17
GAATCGCACAAGGAGGACATGTATGAAAGCCGCAGTCGTACCCGCCGTGAGCAGTTCCTGGCAAATCAAAGAGGTTCCTCAGCCTCAACCGGGACCAGGTCAAGTGCTGGTGAAGATGCACGCAAGCGGCATATGCTACACCGATGTGCACCAAACGCTTGGACATCTTCCCGGGCAATTTCCTCGGATCCTTGGCCACGAGCCGGTGGGCGAGATCGTCAGCCTGGCTCCAGATGTGACCACTCGCAAGGTAGGCGACCGCGTCGGCTCGGCTTGGATTCAGTCCACCTGTGGACGCTGCGAATGGTGCCAGCGCGGCCGCAGGATGTTCTGTCCTTATCTGAAGGGCACGGGGGGTGATGCGCAAGGCGGTCATGCTGAGTACATGCCGATGAACGCCGACGCTACCTACCTGATTCCCGACAAGGTCTCCTACGAGCAAGCCGCGCCGATCTTTTGCGCCGGGTATACCGTCTATAGCGGGCTCCGGTGGGCCGATCCACAACCGCACGAGCGCGTGGCCGTACTTGGAATCGGCGGGCTTGGGCATCTGGCGGTGCAATACGCCAAGGCCGCGGGTTTCGAGACAATTGCGATTTCGCACTCCCCTGATAAAGACAAAATGATTCGCGAGCTAGGCGCGGATGAAATTGTCCGCGACGGAAAGAGCCTGTACGCAGCGGGTGGCGCCGACATCATCCTTAGCACCTCCAACTCGACGAAATCCATGATGGACAGCATACAGGGTCTGCGCCCGGACGGTAGGTTCATCGTTATGGGCGCCGACGAGGAACCGCTTTCGCTGTCGCTAATCGAGCTGCTCTTCAAGCGCATCAAGATCATCGGCAGCCAGCAAAATGGCCCCGAATATCTCTATGAAGCCCTGGATTACGTAGCCCAAGGAAAAGTCAAATCGATAATTGAAACCTATCCATTGGGCGAAGCTTCCAAGGCCTACGAGCGCGTTGCGGAGGGCAAGACCCGCTTCCGTGCCGTCCTCACAATGTAATCGCAAATGCGAGCAGTGCGCCGGGCCGGACTGAACGTGTCTGGATAGCCGCTGCCGGGACAAAGGCCGGCTACTTTCGTGCTGAGCGGCGTAAGCTCTGCCTGTACATACGCACCGTCGGTGCTCTGCCAGGTGCTGTCCCCCACCCATCGAGTCCAATAGCCGGTGATGAATACGTGGTTGCCAATGCGGATCTGATTGCGCGTAAGCCGGCTTCGTTGTCAATGCGCGGAGCTGCTGCACTTCCTTTGGTGGCTATAACTGCTTGGGAAGTCCTCATCGATCGGGCAAAGGTCCGCCGCGATTGCAAGCTGTTGATTCACGGTGGAGCCGGCGGCCTGTCCGTTGGGCTTTCTAATGCCTATCTCAAATCGCTCGGACTTCCGTCATTGTTCGAAGAAATGCCGACGTAACCATCTCGAACCGCCGTATACGGACCCGTACGTACGGTGGTGTGGCAGGGGGGCGGCGGGCGACCGCCGCCCCTATGCCGATCATGCCGCAATATCGTTGGCTATTCCTGCCGAAGTGATTTCGTCCAACTAGCGTTACGCGGAAGTGGCAGTGAAAGCCAGTTTTGAACCGGCAGTCCGAGGTAAAGAGAACCGCGCCTACGACCTGAACCCGGCCCGGCCATTGAGCAGCCTTAACCCCGCACAGAGTTGAACTAATAGTCTCACTCGGTAGTCCTTGGCATCCCATTCTCTAGGTTGAGTCTCATCGCCAACGGTACAGAAATCAATGCGTCAAATCGCACAATTCCTCACACTGCTTGCAGTTCTAATTTTCGTCCCGGCCAGTGCCGACGAACCAGCAAAGGGAAGTAAACCTAAGGAACAAACGACAGGCAACAAAGGGGAGGGCCCAGCTGTGCTGTGGCGCTACCCGTCCGATATCGCGACACGCAACCTATATTACGGACCGGGCGGTAAAGAGCACGAGCCTGCGGGAACCTTCACGTTTCAGAAAGAAGATCTGGGCGGCAGCAGTCCCAAATTCGACGTGGTTGATGAACAAGGCGTAAAGTGGCGGGTCAAAATGGGAGATGAAACGCACCCAGAGACTGCCGCATCGAGGCTGGTCTGGGCTGCAGGGTATTTTACGAATGAAGACTACTTCATGCCAAGGTTGCAAGTTAAGGATATGGCAAGCCTGCAACGCGGCCAGTCGATGGTAAAACCGGGCGGCGTGGTCTACAACGTGCGCCTGAAGAGATTCTTACGCGACGAAAAGAAGATCGGCACATGGGCTTGGACAAACGATCCCTTTGCAAATACACGCGAGTGGAACGGCTTGCGGGTACTGATGGCGATGATTAATAATTGGGACCTGAAGGACGAGAACAACGCCGTCTATCAGGTTCGTGGGCCACAAGGTGCCGAGCAGGTGTATATGGTGAGTGACCTGGGAGCGAGCTTCGGCACAATTGGACTGAGCTGGACGCGCCGCGGGTCGAAAAGTAACCTCGACGCCTATTCGCACTCGAAGTTGATCCGCCATCAGACGCCGGAATATGTCGACTTCTACGTGCCTTCACGTCCGGCGCTGATCCGGTTTCCGAGTCCGCATGAGCTGGGGCTTCGAATGGGGCTGCGCTGGATCGCTTTAGGTGTACCACGCGCCGATGCGCGCTGGATGGGAAATTTGCTGGCGCACCTTTCGTTACAGCAGATTCGCGATGCTTTTCGCGCAGCCGGATACTCACAACAGCAGGTGGAAGGTTTCAGTGAGGTAGTGGCGAAGCGCATCGCAGAGTTGCAAACGCTATAACCGAACGGAAATTTCATTGCGTAGAAAGCGGACTGCACAGGTTCGCACTGCGAGCATTAAGAAGGAATATCGTTAGCTCTTCGCCGGTAGGCGAGGTCCTTTCCCAAACATCCTGCGCCGTCCTTCGAAATACCAGAATGCCACGGCGGTTGTTCGGGTTAAGCTGAGAAAACCGGTACAAAGGGTGCTTTCTAAGCTAGTTGTTTGAAGTCTGGAATGAATCCACTGCGGTTTGCTCTATCGGTGGAAGTGGTTTCCCGACTTGCATGGTGGCCAGATCGTAACGGAACCGCTTGCCACAGTCAAGACAGGAAATGTATGTTTCACCGGAAAGGCTGTTGCCTTTCCTGACGGGCGTGATTGGCCGTGTGGTCCTCTTGTGGCGACAACCGAATACGAAGCTCACCAGACCCTTGAACATCCTGCATCAACTCGCTGTTCTCATTACCCCGATGCCATTGACTGGCTTCCGGTCGTACAGATTTTTGGATAAATTCTTCTCTGAATCATCCACTATTCATTAGTTCATCGTGCAATAAAAAAAATGTCGTCGCTTCAATTGGAACACGGTTTGGGTTCTCTTTAAGCTACAAGGATTGCGGGGACTGCCCCATCATTATGGGGATGAAGATGAATACAGCACAGAAGATAGCCCATTGAGGGGATTGGCGCGGCTCGGTATTGTGCTGCAGAATGTTCACGGGTGCGGAAAACGACGAAGAACGCAACCCCAACTTTGGCGTGGATCGATTCGTGACGACGGCTAGTGGGTGCATCGTTCTAGAGCTTGGGTGCGATTGCGGTCGCACCGTCATTAGCAGTCCCCCCGAAATAAGCGGAGAAGAGAATAATTCCCGCTTTGCACCTAAATGTTGTTCGCCGAAACGCCTCCCCAGGTGTATTTGGCTTATCTGCACCTTTCGAATATGCATAAGGTTCCTTTTGATGTGTCCGGAGCTGTTATCAGCAGTTGGTGTCAGTTTTGGTAATGCCCAAGTGCTTTTCTGCTCCTACTGAGATAAGCAAGCGGAACGAAAACATTCGGCAGTGGAAGGCTAAGTGGTGCTAATCACAGGCGCGAAGATCAGTTGAACGTTTGGATGCGGTAGGGGACTACCATCTTCGGTCCGGCAGAAGCCAGCCGCCGATCAGGTAGCGGAAGGCTCGGAGAGAGCCGCTACGATGCAAGGAGATCGGCCGGCCGGACATAACGGGTGGATGGCGTCCAATAGACGATGGCGCGAACTGAGTTTCTCAAGTGCACTTCGATAAGGCTGTCCAATCCGAAGCTCATGAGCGCAACGGACCCGGCGATAAGGACCTGAGATGATCGAGGCGAGAGCCTCAACGGTGTTCCAGCCAACTGTGAAGTATTTGAGCCGCTGACCTCGTCGAACCATCCCTTTCCGATTAATGGAAGCGTCCGACATCATGTCAGCGCTATAGGCGATCCAAGCGGAAGGAAAACCCGATTCCTACCGCAAAATTTGTTGCCGCCCGCGAGAGTCCTACGACCACGAAATAGTCGAGCCGCTGGTTCGGCTTTAGCTTGTGCCCGCCACCCATTTGAAGGGAATGATTGGCCGGGCCAACTCCGTCGAACCCTTGAAATTCCACGAAGGCATCGTCACCCTTTCCGATCTCTCGCTCAAACTCGACCTGGCACTCTCCAATGGGCTTCCTGCGTCCGTTCTCGGTAAGATCAAACACTCCAGCGGTCCCGCTGATCGACCAACGCTGAGACAGCTCACGCTGCCAAGGAAACTCAAGTTGGGGGTCGATTCCACCACTTGACCACCCTGTCGTGCCGGTAGGTAATGTCACAGCAGGGACCACAGCGAGATCTACCCCGGCGACCTCACCCAACCGCTGCTTTACGGCAATCAGGAGGTCGCCGAATCCAGACGGTGGGGTCATCGTCCTCCTGAGACGGTAGAAGTAGTCGGGAATACCGACTCTTAATTCAGTCGTGCTGCCGACGCCAACTCGCAAGAGGCTTTCCGTGAGGTCGAAGTCACGCCCGGATTCATCGCCTGTCCATGCGATCCCGTTCTCCAGTTGAAGGGAACCCTGCGGAACGGTATACGGCGTTACGTCGGGCCTGTCAGTCTCGATGTCCCTGGGCTTCTCTTGAGAGTGTGCTGACGTGATCATCACCACGGCCATGAAAAATGTTATAGCCAATGATGGGTGCGGCAGGGACATACCGATGGACCGAGGTAGACGCCGATTCTACCATGCGGTCCTTCTGACGATTATGGATGACAGGTTAAACGTGCATTCGGATGTTGAAAAGACTGAAGATGGCGGCGGCTTCATTTCGGCGGAAAATCGCAGTCTACCAACGAGTTCGTCAGCATCCACGCACGCCCAAGATGGCGAAGATTCTGATCGGTACTGCCATCGCCTATGCGCTTTCCCCGATCGATCTAATACCTGACTTCATCCCGGTGCTTGGTCATTTGGACGACGATCAAGTCCGAAATCCAGCATTGGTCCCCCCGGTCAAGGTATTCCTGAATCATGTAGTCCCCGCCTGACTCACTAGATGGCAAACCACTGATCAGCGCTCGTGCCGTTCACCGGTGTATGTGTGCGGCAAATGTCGGAGTGAAGAGACCGAAGGTGCCCACCAGAATAGCCGCCGAGGCGAGCAGCCTCAAATACTCAATTCCCAAGCAACGCCCCATACCGGCATCCTGGTTTCCACGAGAAGTGGTAAGCCACGATATTCCGCTCGACCGAAAGGCTCCATAGCCATAGCTACAAGACCCGCGTAGAATCCGATCCGATTTCGGCGCTACTTTCCGGTCTTGGAAGCGTTATCTTTGATCATCGTGAGGAGCATAACGACGTCGGTTTTGGCTTTCACACCGTGCTCCAAATACGGCGTCATGTAGACGAAGGTTCCTTCGATGGCTTCTTGCTGCTCCGGGCCGAGTTTCAGAGCGGCCTCACCCTTCAGGAAGGTGAGGAAGGCGGGAAACGGCGCCGTGTGGGCTGAAAGTTCCTGCCCCGATGCAAATCCGAAGAGAACCACTTTAGTCTTTCCGTCGTCATGCAAGGTTTGGCTTAGGATTCCGTCCTTTGGGACGCGAGCCTGCTCCCGAAGATCGCGTATATGAACGTATTCATCCGACATTGAATTTCTCTCCTCAAATCAGGAACGACTTAAGAACGGCATTCCACCATAACGTCATGTCAGGGCGAGATACCGCCCCGCCGACGGCGAGAGTGATCGCCTCCAATTATAGCGGCGATCCACGGGCAGCTTGCCCTGACTCGCATTGGGCTATCAGCCGGAAACCTTGCGGTAGTGCTCTTCGTTGATCTGTGTAAAGCGGCTCCATTTGGCCGGCAAATCGTCGAGCGCGAAGATTGCGGAAACCGGGCAGACCGGGACACAGGCGCCGCAATCGATGCACTCCAGAGGGTCGATATAGAGCTGTTCCGCTTCCGCGAACCCGCTCTCATCTTTTCGCGGATGGATGCAATCCACCGGGCACGCATCGACACATGCCGTATCCTTAACGCCGATGCAGGGTTCCGCAATTACGTAAGCCATTGTTCGCCGTCCAACTCAATTTCAAGTTTGTCGGGTTCGATGGCTTTTGGGCGATGACTTTAGTCACTACCAGGAAAATCGCTTGGGGTGTGATTTCAGTCACGGAGATTGCGCTGTAAACGCAGGATACTGCTGGCATTATGGCGAACGGGACCGGTCGAATCGACAAAAGGGAGGCCCTTGGGCGCACTTTGCTATTCAGCGGCCTCGGGAATGAAGAGGTCGGAGAACTGGCGGACCGCGCTTCGGAAAGGCATCTGGCTAAAGGAGATATCTTGTTCGTAGCGGGCGAGGAGGCGTGCGGCCTGTTTGTTGTGGTGCGAGGCGCTATCCGTGCATTCCGCGGCGGAGACGGTCGAGAGCAGGTCATCCATGTCGAGCGCGCGGGGTCGACCATTGCGGAGGTAGCTACATTCGACGACGGTTCCTACCCAGCGACCGCCGCGGCGGATGAAGATTCCACAGTGCTCTTCATCGACAAGCAGGATTTTCGACAGTTCCTGCTAGATCACCCAAGTGTGGCCCTCTCGGCGTTGAAACTACTGGCAAGGCGCCTAAGACACCATGCGGAGCTGGTAGAGGCCCTTTCCCTGCGTGAAGTGGGGCAAAGACTCGCGCGCTTTTTGCTGGCTGAAGCACGAGCTAACGGGTCGCGTACCGAGCGCGGGTTGCAAGTCGAAATCAACCTTTCGAATCAGCAGATCGCATCGCATGTGGGTACGGTTCGCGAAGTGATTTCTCGCACCCTGAAAAGGATCGAGCACGATGGGCTGATCGAAATCGATGGCCGCCGGTTGACTATCCCCGATGAGACATCGCTCGAAACCTTCGGCCGGGAACACGGACCTACTTAAGCCCGGAAGAGCCATTTGCGCTGGGTTGCTCTCGGCCGGTCCACCCTCTCGGGGTCGTCACGCGTTGGCCGAGCGTGACATTAGTCATCGTCAAACGGGCTCGGTTCGGGCATGCTAGAAAAAATGAAACAGCTCAGCGTGAATGCATTTGCCGATTTCAACGACCAGGAAGTTGCTCGCCGAATTCTGCTGGACGATCCCGTGATGCGGGTAGTCCTAATCTCATTGCGGGCCGGCCAGGGGCTGCCAGAGCACGCCGCCAACGGACTGGTAACCGTATACTCCGTGGACGGTCGGGTCCTCTTCTACGAAGGGGAGGAGTGTTGCGAGATGGTTCCCGGCAAGTTGATTCGCCTTGCCCCGGGCCGGCCGCATCGGCTGGAAGCGAAAGAGGACTCGCGCCTGTTGGTAACGATGATCCGGCCGGCCGTTGAGTCCGCCTGGGCGGCACTGGCTCCGAATGATCAGGAGTTGGACTTGCGGCAGACCCCACGCGAGCGGCGCCATAGCATCGTCTTCTACGCCTTCGACGAGCTTCCCGTGGGTGGCTCGTTCTTCCTGGTCAACGACCACGATCCTCAGCCGCTACGTGCCCAAATGGAGCAACTGCGCCCGGGAGAACTTTCCTGGGAGTACGAGCTGCGCGGTCCGTACGAATTCCGCATTAGAGTAACGCGCGTGGCGCCTTCGGCGTTGGATGCGCCGGAAACCGTCATGGCCGTTTGCAATCACTAGAGAGCAGCTATTGTCCATGCCCCAACCTGCCGGTGCCCGAGCGCGCGTCCTGCTGACCTCCGTTTTCGGCCCTTACGCTCGAGATGATGAATTCGGAAGCCGCGCTATCAATCCGATGGAGCTGTACCACAACCAGGTGACGCGGGCACAGGGCGTTTTTTCGCTGCGTATGTTTCACCGCTCCTGGGGCATCAAGATGATCCAGGAGAACATCTCTGCACCCTGTACCCTGCTGGACTTTCCGACGCAAGAGACCTTCGCCCAAGAATTGACCGCGAACAGGTACGATGTGGTCGGCATTTCGTCCATTATCGTGAACGTCGGGAAGGTGAGGGAGATGTGCCGGATGGTGCGCCAGCTTTCGCCCCGGTCGGCAATCGTTGTCGGCGGACATGTGAGTGCCATCCCCGGAATCGAAAGCATGGTGGACGCCGACCATTTCGTGAAAGGCGATGGCGTCTCCTGGATGAGGGGTTATCTGGGAGAAAACGAGGCCGCCCCGATCCGACACCCCGAGATCGTTTCGGCATTTGGCCACCGCATCCTGGGGTTGAAACTGCCGCGGCGCACTGGAGGCACCGCAGCGACAATCATTCCGTCCGTGGGATGCCCGATGGGCTGCAACTCTTGCACGACTTCTGCCTTCTTCGGCGGCAAGGGAAAGTTTCTTAATTTCTACGACAAAGGCGATGAACTCTTCGAGGTCATGCTCCGCATGGAGACGAGGCTGAAGGTTCGCTCGTTTTTCATCATGGATGAGAACTTCCTCTATCGCAAGCGAGCCATGGAGTTGCTCGCCAGAATGAAAGAGCACGGCAAGAGTTGGTCGCTCTACGTCTTTTCCTCCGCGAATGCGATTCGAAAATACGCCATGCAGGAACTGGTGGACCTTGGGATCTCCTAGATCTGGATGGGGCTGGAATCGCCGAATTCCATGTACGCCAAGCTGGAGGGCACCGACACGCACCGCCTGACGCGAGAACTGCGGGAAAACGGGATCAAGGTGCTGGGATCTTCCATAGTCGGCCTGGAACATCACACGCCGCAGAATATTCCGGAGGAAATCGATTACGCAGTGGCCCACGATACCGATTTTCACCAGTTCATGCTGTACACGCCGGTGCCGGGTACGCCCTTGTACCAGGAGATGGCGCAGCAGGGCAAACTGCTGGATGTCGACCTCGCCGACATTCACGGCCAGCACAAGTTCAATTTCAAGCACGCGGCCATCTCGGCGGATGAATCGAAGCAGTTTCTCGACCAGGCGTTTGTGCGTGATTTTGAAAAGAACGGCCCAAGCCTGTACCGCATCTGCCGGACGACGTTCGAGGGCTGGAAACAGCATCGACATCATTCCGACCGGCGCGTCCGCCTACGATTCGAACGCGAAATTTCGGAGGTGAAGGCCGCGTATGGCGGCATCCTCTGGGCCATGGAGCGGAAGTTGGAAGATACAGACCGGGCGATCAGCGAGAAGATTCGCGAATTGCGTCGCCAGATGGCGGTGGAGTTCGGAGTGGCATTCCGATTCGCTACAGGCTTACTCGGACCTCTGCTGCTGTGGACGTCTCGGCGGGAGGAGAAGCGGCTGGCACTCGGCAAAACCTACGAGCCAGCGACCATCATCGAGCGTACCAATTGGATCGAGGGGTAAGCGAAGAATGGGAGCATACCGAGCGACCATTCTGCTGCTAACCGCCGGCATGATTGTCCTCCACCTGCTCGAATGGCTGGCCGTTCCCACCGTACGCCAGGCCTTACACGGCTGCCGCACCGCAGACCAACCGGCGCGACGGATGCGGCTGGCTCTCCGGCTGGAAGCTTTATATTATCTTGTTGCCTTTCCTGCATTCTGCGGGACTCCGAACAGATTGATAGGGAGCCTAATGATGGTTTCAGCCGTTTATCATTGGATGGGCCTCGCACTGTTTGAGATCGATGGCTTCCGGCACAAAGGCACGTGGGCACAGTGGAAGGCCATCGGCCGGAGCGGCACGTGGGCAATTGGGATGCTCGATCTGGCGGAAGTGGTGGCACTTGCTACACTCAGCAGGGTCTTGTACGCTTTCCCTTTCTTGTGGCAGTAACGTGATTGGGAGCAGCCTGAGAGAGCCGGACCAAGCCGCGGCCAATCGTACTGCACAGTCCCAGGAATGTTGCCAGCCAAGCCGCCAACGCAATGTAAATGAAGAATCTCGGTATTACAGATAAGAAATCCAGTTGCATTGCCTGCGCCATCTGAAAAGTGCAAGCGGTATACATCCCAAGCGGGAAGACCGCGCCCCAGTACAGGGGATCGTATTCGAGGGGGAAGCGCTTATAGACGTATCGCCACGCCCCCAGAATTGCCAACATCGGAATCCACCAGGTGCCCGTCGCCCAATAGAACACGGTAAACCCTTTTAAGAACGGAAGCAGGGAGCGCAGAAACGGCGCATCCGGCACGTTCCTGATCAGCCGGGCGCCAGCCAAAGTGGAGATCGCCATGGCGCCCATGTTGATCCAATACGGCGGCGTCAGGTCGCCAGGCGAGAGTCGAAAGAATGTATATCGATAGAAGATGAGGGAAATCATCCAGATGTAGAGCATCCCGCCCCACAGCCACATGGAAAGGCCGAAGAAGTTGATCATCAGCCTGTAAGGTTGCTCCCAGTGGAGGGCGATGAGAGCGCTCAACGCCGCAACCGCCTGCGTTGCAACCACCGCCAGCAGCCACGCTCCGTTGATCCCTTCGTACAGGCCGGGCTTGTTCTCCTTGATCGTGAATGCTGTCAGGATGGCGTATGTCAGCAATGCCCACAGGGCGATTCCTAATACCCATAAAACAAGAGCGACGCGGAAGTTGCCTGAGATTAATACGAACTGACTGCCCAGAATGCACGATGCAGCAACGACTGTGAAGTAGCCGGGCCCCGCTGATGGTCGATCAGGTCGCTAAGCACCAGGCGCGTGAACCATCGAACTCGCAGAAGATTCAATAGCCAGATCACCACGTATGCGGCAAGGTTCAGTCCGAACAGCCCATCCGCCAGCCGCGGCATCCCTAACATGTGAGCGGACAGGGACACGATCCCTGTCGCCATCACCATGGCAAAGTACGCTGGCGAAAAGTTCATGACAAGGTCTCGAAGAGGCCGTTGCTGGACTGCGGTCGCCGGTTGAAGGTTCATGGGGATGTGGCAGCCTACAAGCCTTTTCAAACACCATAGGCTTCACACTGCTTCAGTATTTCGATCATGGCCAAGCCCGGCTGTGACTTTGGTTACAGCCTTTGCATCTTCCCGAGCATATGTTCATGAAGAAGTAGACAATGCTCACGACGACCTCGGAACATGCACTTCGCGCATTGACCCATCTGGCTCGGCTGCCAGAGGGGGCGAGCATGCTTGGGCGGGAACTCGCGGAGCAGGCATCGATACCGGCGAACTACCTGTCGAAGATCCTCTGGACACTTGGAAACGCGGGGATTATCGACGCTACTCGCGGAAATCGAGGGGGCTATCGATTGAAGCGAAACGCCGCCGAAATCCATCTTTTCGAAATTGTTGGACTATTCGAGCGAGATTGGGATCGGGATAATGCTTCCTGCTTCCTTGGCGGTGGAAAGAATTGCGATCAGGAAAATCCTTGCAGCGCTCACGCGGCATGGCGCCAGGTACATAATGCATATCTCGATTTTCTGCACACGAAGACCTTAGCGGATATTTCTCAAATGGAGAGGTCGAATGCTGTTTTATAAACGGATAACAGGGCCTATTTACTTCATTCTATGCATGGTCACGGTTGTGGCTAGCGCCACGGCCCAGGAAGCCGCCGATTTCTTCAGGCAAAACTGCATTAGTTGTCACACAGTCGGCGGGGGCCGGCTGACCGGGCCAGATCTGAAGAACGTCACGCAACGCAAGGAACGGGAGTGGCTCATCGAGTTCCTTCAGAGCCCGCAAGCCATGATGGACAAGGGCGACCCATATGCCCTTAAGCTCCAGCAGGAAGCCAGAGGGGTGGTCATGCCGACCATCAGCGGCATGTCCAAAGAGCGAGCGCAGGCCCTCCTGGCGATGCTGGATGCCGAATCGAAGTTGCCCAAGTCGCAATTTGCAGGAATGCAGATCAGCGATCGTCCGTTCACGTCCTACGACATCTCCCAAGGCAGGGCGGTCTTCCAGGGCGAACGGCGGCTAGTGAATGGAGGTCCGGCGTGCATTTCCTGCCATACCGTCAAGGGCAACGGAGCCCTGGGCGGCGGGCGATTCGGGCCGGATCTGACGCGTGTTTACGAACGTCTGCAGGGTCGCAAGAACATGGCCGCATGGCTGTTCGCGCCTGCCACCCCGACCATGTCCTCCGTTTTCAAGCAGCACAGCCTGAAACCGGAGGAGATTCTGCCCCTGGTCGCATTTTTTGAAGACTCCGCACGGCGCGGCGGACAGGACGATTCGGCGGCGCGGCTTAACTTTTTCTTGTTTGGAATGGGCGGAGCGGCGGTGGCGCTGGTGGCCATGGATGCCGCCTGGAAGCGCCGTTTCCGCAGTGTGCGGAAGGCGATGGTTGAGAACTCGAGGAGAACGGCGAGATGAAACCGAACGGCAATGGGGCGCTGGCGTGGATTAAAGACGAAGCCCAGCCCAAGCTGCGGAGTTGGGAGCAGTTCTACCGCAACCGGTGGCAGCACGACAAGATCATTCGCAGCACGCACGGCGTGAATTGCACGGGCGGGTGCACCTGGCAGATCTACGTCAAGGACGGGATCGTCACCTGGGAGATGCAGGGGCTCGATTATCCTACGCTCGAAGCCGGCCTGCCGCCCTATGAGCCGCGCGGATGCCAGCGCGGGATCTCCTATTCCTGGTATCTTTACAGCCCGCTGCGCGTTCGGTATCCCTACATGCGCGGCGCCCTGATCGACCTCTGGAAGGAAGCGCGGTCGAAGCATGAAGACCCGGTGGAGGCGTGGCGGTCGCTGGTCGAGAATCCCGAGGCTCGCACAAGATGGCAGCGGGCCCGCGGCAAGGGCGGTTTCCGGCGCGCCGATTGGGATACGGCGGTGGAACTCATCGCGGCAGCCAATATCTACACCATCAAAAAGTACGGACCGGATCGCATCGCCGGATTTTCGCCGATCCCGGCAATGTCGATGATCAGCTATGCATCCGGCGCGCGGATGCTCCAGCTCATGGGTGGTGTGGCGCTCTCGTTCTACGACTGGTACTGCGACCTGCCTCCCGCCTCTCCTGAAACCTGGGGCGAGCAGACCGACGTGGCGGAATCAGCCGACTGGTATAACTCCAAGCTTCTCGCAGTCGCGGGGTCTAACCTCAACATGACCCGCACGCCGGATTGCCACTTCGCCGCCGAAGCGCGGCACAACGGGTCGAAGATGTGGGTGTTCGCTCCGGACTTCAATCAGGTAGCTAAGTACGCCGACGAGTGGATTTCGATCAACGCCGGCCAGGACGGAGCCTGGTGGATGGCTGTGAATCATGTTCTGCTGAAGGAATTTCATCACGACAAGCCGGAGCCGTACTTCCTGGACTACACCAAGCGGTACACGGATGCGCCGTTCCTGGTGGAACTGCGCCGGCAGGACGGAACATGGCGACCAGGACAACTGCTGCGGGCCAATCGGCTTAGCGGCTACGAGAGCGTAGAGAACGGGGATTGGCAGTTCCTCATGTGGGATGCCGGAGACAATCGCCCGAAGATGCCGCAGGGGACGGTGGGGTTCCGGTGGGCGAAACAAAAAGGCAAGTGGAATCTCAAGCTCGAAGATGGGCTGGACAGTAGCGCGATCGATCCCGCGTTGACGTTCCTGGGCGAAGAGTCCATCGAAGTTCAGCTTGACGACTTCGGCGAAGGGAAGACCACATCGCGCGGCGTGCCCGTAAAACGCATCATGCTGGCCGACGGCTCGACAGCGCTTGTTGCAACGGTCTACGACTTGCTAATGGCGCAGTACGGCGTCCCGCGCGGCTTATCGGGTGAGTATCCCGCAAGTTATGACGACGAAGGCGCTCCATACACGCCGGCCTGGTCGGAGAAGTACACCGGGATGGGCCGCGAAACGCTGATCCGCTTTGCGCGCGAATGGGGCAACACCGCCAGGCATACGGGCGGGAAGTGCTCGATCATTATCGGCGCGGGCATCAATCACTGGTATCACAATAACCTGATGTATCGCGCGGGGATCCACGCCCTGATGTTCTGCGGCTGCGTGGGCGTCAGCGGTGGCGGATTGAACCACTACGTCGGCCAGGAAAAACTGGCGCCGGGCGAATCGTGGGCGGCGATTGCGTTTGCGCGCGACTGGATGCCTGCTGTCCGTCTTCAAAACGCGCCGAGTTGGCACTACATGCATACCGACCAATGGCGGTATGAACGCGAGTTCCGCGACTACCATGCCATGCCGGCTAATGGGAACGCTGGCGAAGGGATCGATATCGGGCATGGCCATACCGCCGATGTTCAGGTTGAGGCGGTGCGGAATGGCTGGCTGCCTTTCTATCCGCAGTTCGATCGCA
>Ga0126381_100005043_pt1 | contig 14451 bp, 14 predicted proteins | sample PanSoiMetPlot_28_FD_96465 | JGI IMG/M metagenome (GOLD analysis project Ga0126381, IMG submission 96465) | Tropical forest soil microbial communities from Panama - MetaG Plot_28 | ecosystem: Environmental > Terrestrial > Soil > Tropical forest > Bulk soil | place: Panama | collected 2016-02-17
CCGCTGTATGGCGGCTTCGGATTCGGAGTCCAGATGAGCGGTGGCCTCATCGAGGATCACAATGTCGGGAGCCTTGAGCAGCAGGCGGGCGATAGCAATGCGCTGTTTCTCACCTCCCGAGAAACGATACCCTCTTTCCCCGACCAGAGTGTTCAGCTTGTCCGGCAAGGATTCGACCAGATCCAAGATCTGTGCATCGCGCAACGCACTCGTGATTTGTTCCTCCGTCGCCTCGGGCTTAGCGTAGAGCAGATTTGCACGAATCGTGTCGTGAAACAGGTGAGCATCTTGCGTAACCACGCCAATCCGCTCGCTGAGAGAATCCAGCTGGGCATCTCGAACGTCAATCCCGTTGATTCGGATAGCTCCATTCTGCACGTCATATAGACGCGGCAGGAGATGGGTAATCGTCGTCTTTCCGGCGCCAGATGGCCCCACCAGTGCCACCAGTTGCCCGGGCGCAACCTCGAAGCTGATGTCCTCGAGCACGGTTTTCTGGGTCCGCGTTTCAGGCACGGCGATGGACTCGAGGGAAGCCAACGAAACCTCCGCTGCTGACGGATAGCGGAAGAAAACGTGGTCGAATGAGATCCGCGCCGGGCCCGGAGGAATTCGAACGGCATCCGGTTTTTCTTGAATCATGGGCGGAAGATCGAGGACTTCGAATACCCTTTCAAAAGAAACTAGGGCCGTCATGATGCTCACTTGCACGTTCGATAGGCCGAGCAGCGGAGCATAGAGCCGGGAGAGATAGGAGACCAGTGCAACCACCGTACCCACGTCGAGCAAGTGCCGCACTGCCAGTACCCCGCCCCAACCGTAGGCGAGTGCACTCGCGCAGATTGCCATCACCAGCAGAGCGGTGAAGAATAGGCGCGCATAAAGTGCCTGCTTCACCCCGATATCAGAGACTCGCGCCGCCTTCTCCTCGAAGGACTTGCTCTCCTCCTGATGGCGACCAAAAAGCTTGGCGAGAAGCGCTCCGGCAACGTTAAAGCGCTCAACCATAAGGTTGTTCATTGCCGCGGTCAGATCGTAGCTCTCGCGGGTGATGCTTTGCAGTTTGCGTCCCCAGAAGCGTGCCGGCAGCACAAACAACGGAAGCAGTACGAGAGCCCCAAGCGTAATGCGCCAGGAGAGCACAAACATTGCGCCGAGTATCAGAAGAACCGTGATTAGATTGCCCACGACATTCGAGAGAATGTCTGTAAAGGCGGTCCGGGCACCGCCCACGTCAGTATTGAGGCGGCTGACCAGAGCGCCAGTCTGTGTCCGGGTGAAGAATGCCAGGGGCATGCGCTGGACATGTTCAAACAAGCGCGCGCGAAGGGAGAGAACGATCCCCGCCCCGATCTTCGACGAAAGATAGGTTTGGGTCATGCCCAGCGCGCCGTCGAAGAGCCCTAAGATGGCTACGATGACGGCGAGATGGATAATCAGCTGGGAATTTCCCTTGAGAATGCCATTATTGATGATTTCCCGATAGATGAGCGGATTCACAATGCCGATGGAGGCATCGACAATCACCACTAGAAGGAACCACGCCAGCAGTCCGGCGTAGGGCACAGCAAACAGCAAAGTTCGCTTTGCCGTGCCTGGTTTTACTTTCTGCTTTAGTACGGATGCATCTTGTCCAAGGGAACGCCAGGCCCCTATCATGCTCGACATCGAACGGCTCTCCGGTCGCTTGCGAACTCAGGTCGCAATCAGGTTAGTTTAGCTGTTTTCCGGATTATCGACGTGACTCAAAACCCCGAGCGGCGCGTTTTGACGGTTTGGCGGTTTTTCGCCAACTGAGTCTTCCAGGGTGCGGCCAATTTTAACGACTTTCATTGACTTGGCTCATCTCCAGACCTTAGATTTGAGCCCACATGATCGCTCAAACCTTTTGTCCAAAGCGCGTTGTGGAGAAACGGTCGGCGCTGGAGGGTTTCCATGCCAGAAGATCGCAGTAATCCCACCAGCGCGGACCTGACGCTCTCGGCCGCTCCCGTCCCTTCGGGATCGATCAAACTCGTCTGCGGGCCTTATACCTTAGTGGAGCGGATCGGCGAGGGCGGCATGGGCGAGGTGTGGCTTGCCGAGCAAAAGGAGCCGGTGCGCCGGCGGGTCGCACTCAAGCTGATTAAAGCGGGCATGGACAACAAGGACATCGTCGCCCGCTTCGAGTCGGAGCGCCAGGCCTTGGCATTGATGGACCACCCGAACATCGCCAAGGTATTCGATGGCGGTTCGACTCCCGACGGGCGCCCGTATTTTGTAATGGAGTATGTCCCTGGCATACCCATCACCGCGTATTGCGACAAACACAAGCTGACCACTCGGGAACGGCTAGAGCTCTTTATTCACGTTTGCGGAGGAGTGCAACACGCCCATCAGAAAGCGATCATCCATCGCGATTTAAAGCCCTCAAACATTCTGGTCAGCGAAGTGGACGGCAAGCCACTCGCACGCATCATCGACTTTGGAGTCGCAAAAGCCACGGCGCAACGGCTGACCGAACACACGATGTATACGCGCGTGGGGACGATTTTGGGAACCCTGGAGTATATGAGCCCTGAACAGGCCGATTCGGGCGGGCACGACGTGGACACTCGAACAGACGTGTATTCTCTGGGGGTAGTGCTTTATGAGTTGCTGGTAGGAGCCTTGCCGCTCGAGATGCGGAAGGTGGCCTACGACCAGGCGCTGCGGCAGTTGCGAGAGAATGATGCGCCGCGCCCGAGCACAAAGTTGCGGACGCTAGGGGAACAATCAACCCTTTCGGCGCAGAACCGCAACACCGATCCGCCGACACTGGCACGGCAACTGCATGGGGACGTGGACGCGATCACGCTAAAGTCCCTCGAGAAAGACCGGGCGCGGCGTTACGCAACTCCGCTCGAACTGGTTGACGACATCGAGCGTTACCTCCGGAATGAACCGGTAAAGGCGCGCCCAGCGAGCACGGTCTACCGATTACAGAAGTACGCTCGCCGTCACCGGGTAGGTGTCGGGGTTGTCTTAGCTCTCGTCCTACTTCTGGCGGGTTTCTCTTTTATGCAAGCCGTGCAAATCCGCCGCGTCACGCGTGAACGCGACCGGGCTAACCGCATTACAGATTTCGTCGAACAGATCTTCAAAGTGTCGGATCCGAGCGAAGCCCGTGGCAACAGTATCACTGCCCGCGAGCTGCTCGATAAAGCTTCCAAAGAAATCGACAGCAGTCTGGCCAGCGACCCGGAGATGCAGGCGCAGATGTTGCAGGTGATGGGCAACGTCTATCGCAGTCTTGGGCTTTACACCCAGGCAGAACCGTCGCTTACCCGCGCCCTAGACATCCGTCGACGAGTGCTGGGGCCAAATCATCCCGATACCTTTGCTTCCATGAGCAGCCTGGCTCTGCTCCTGCACCTCGAGGGACGCGAGTCGGACGCCGAGGAGCTGCAGCGGCAAATTCTCGATACCGAGCGCAGAGAGCTGGGCCCGAACGATCCGAGGACCGTCGCCTCGATGTACCAGCTTTCAGAGATTGTTTTTGAGAGGGGCCATCGCTCCGAGGCTGAGAAGCTACAGCGAGACGCGCTCGCCCTGGAGCAGCAGATTCATGGAGTGAACTCGCCACAGGCAATCATGGTCGAAAGCAACCTCGCGTTTACGATCGAGGAGGAAGGCCACTATCCAGAGTCCGAACGATTGCAGCGTCAGGCTCTTGACGGGGCGCAGCGGGTGTTGGGGGAAGATCATCCGGACACATTAAAGATTATGTCCCGGCTCGCGCTGGTAGAAGAAAAAGAGGGTCGGTTCAGCGACGAGGAGCAGCTTGCTCGAAAGACCATCGAGATCGAGAGCCGTGTGCTCGGTCCTGACCACCCTCAGACCTTGCAAACCGTGAGCACGCTTGGAGTCAGTCTGCAGCAGCAGCATCGATATAGCGAGGCGGAACAGATCGAGCGGGACGTCATCCAGAAGGAGTCCCGGATTTACGGACCCGACAGCCATTTATTGCTCGCAATGCGGGAGCAACTCGCCAACACGCTTCTGGGTGAGAAACGCTACCCAGAAGCCGCAACGCTGTTTCAAGACGTGCTCGATGCAGACCGCCGCGCGCTTGGCCCCGAGCATCCAACGACGATTTCAGCGATGATGGGGATCGCGAATACATTGATGGAAGCTGGCCAATACCCGCCGGCAGACAAACTGTTTCGCGAGACGCTAGCGATCCAGCGCCGGGTGATGCCTCCAAATCATCCCGACACAGCCCTTACTCTCTACAATTTGGGCTGCGTGACCGCACACGAGGGGCGCAAGGCCGAGGCAATCTCTCTGCTGAGTGAGGCAGTTGAGCATGGGCTTCCAGGTTACGGCGACCTGGGCATGGCAGAAGATCCGGACCTCAATGCCCTGCATGGCGATCCGAGCTTCGCGGCGCTCGTGGAGCACGCTAAGCAAGTCGCCGCGGACAACAAGAAACCATTAACCACTTCCTCTTCGCAGGCACAGCCATAACAAGCAGTGGGATACCCGCTCGTATCCAGTTGACAGGCGTTGCTGCAAAAGACTGCACTTTCGTCGTAAAGATCACCTAACTGCTCGATAACTGGCGATGGGCGATTACGCTCACCCCCCATATAGAATGCGATACTGCCAATGCTCTCCAGATCTCTGATTCGTATCCACGGTGCGATTCTCCTGTGCCTGTTCACAGTCTCGCATTTGCAGGCCCAGAGTTCGCCGAAGCGAATCATACACGTATTTGTTTCTCTGGCAGATAATCAAAATCAAGGAATCGTCCCTGTGCCGGCCCGGTTAGGAAACGGGTTGGATGCGCCACACAATCTCTACTGGGGAGCAGCAGCAGGTGTAAAAACCTTCTTTGCGCGCAGCCCTGACTGGACATTGCTGATTTGCGGGGAGAAGCCGAAGGCAGAGGTTCTAGAACGCTGCGTCTTCAAGCACCGCAACGCAAACGTCTATATGGTTGCTGACGCGTATCGGGGCGACGAAATACGCCAGGCAATTCTTGATTTTTTCGAGGCAGCGTCGGGTGGCAGTCCCGAGCCAATTACAGTATCAGTTGCTTCCGCACGAGTCTCTTTGCCCACTCGCGGCGGAGCGGATCTGGTGGCCTACGTGGGACACGATGGATTGATGGAATTTCGCCTTCCCCTCGTTCCGCGAAAGAAGAACGAGATTCACCGCGATGTAATCATTCTGGCGTGCGCAAGCAAAGAATTTTTTTCCGAGCCGCTCAGGGCATCCGGGGCCTATCCCCTGCTGTGGACCACTGGTTTGATGGCTCCTGAGGCGTACACGCTGAAGAGCGCGCTAGATGGCTGGATTGATGGTGAGAGTAGCGAGCAGGTTCGGGAGCGCGCCGCAATTGTCTACGATAAGTACCAGAAATGCGGACTTCGCGGGGCCCGCAGACTGTTCGCAACCGGGTGGTAGCAAATCTTAGTTGCGAATGGAACGCATATCGTTGCTATCGAGGGTTAACACGTCTTGACTGCTAATCACTTGCGCAAGAGTCGAGAACCGGCGCCGTGGCATTAGTCCCGGCGGTGGCTGTTTACTGATCAACCACCGCACGCAGCCCCGAAAGGAAGCGGGCATCTCCTCTCAAGACAACCTTATTTTTGGACGAAGTACTTTTCGAGCGGATCCCAATAATTCCCCCTCCATCCTGCGGCCAGATGCTGGGCCTGACCTTCGGGGAATCCTTTATGATCTAAGACGACTCTTGTCCTCGCGCCTTCCTCTACGAGAACAAACTTCACGATGGAGTAGTCACCGGGTCTCCAACTCAGGGGCCGCCAAGCCTGCACAATTCGCTCACCAGGTACGAGGTCCAGATGACGGCCGACGATGTACCCACCAAAAATTTCGAAAGCACCACCCACCTCAGCACTTATTTCGGCTGGTTTGCTTGTGATCGCACCAGACTGCATTGCTGCGCTCAGGCGCACGATTTCATCGAACTGTCGGGCGTCAGTTAAAGCTTCATAGACCCGCTTGCGGTTGGCCTGAAATACGGGCTCCTGATGAATACTTTCAGCCGCATGACCGATGCCATCTTCGACAGACGCCCAACCATGGACCGCATGTACCGTCGTCATGCCAGCCAAGGCAACCGCACCGCGGCGTAATATACGTCGACGACTAAGCGGGGCTGGGTTTGAGAACACTTCCGGATTGTCCATCGGTTTCTCCAACGCTCAATTTTTACAGCAAGACCGTTAGATACCTTTACCCCTTGAAGGCACGTTCACCCTGAATACGGCGATTCACCAATATCGGACAAATCGCCGTCGTATGTCATGGGAGCGTAAAAAAGTAAACCTAGGCTGAGAGTCGCTTCCCGAGAAGCGATCCTGTTTGTTGTGTGCCGTGAGGAAGGGTAATTACCGAAACTCGTCTTCTTCAAGTAAACCATTGTCGCCGGGACTTTCAGAAGCGATACTCTGAGGGTGAACAGGACGTAGCGCAGGAGTGTATGCACGGAAATCCATCTGGCCCAACGAGTACTTCAGGAAGCGAAACGAAGATCATTGATCCTCGCGATCCTTCTACCGGCAGCAAAGGGGCGGAACTGGTCGACCCATGTCTCGTAAAACGGGACGATCAATGGTGGCTTTATCTGGCGGGTCAGGAACATGGGTACGGAGCCACGGACATCTATTGTGCTTCGCTGGCTCCTGGTGCAACGCTCTCTCCTTATGGCTGGAAGATCACTCGTGGTGTTGCCGGAGATTTGACCCCAGTCGCAGGGCGGAGCGTCAGTTCGGCATGGGACGGCAGGGGCGGACGGCACTGTCCGTCGTACGTTAAGGGTTTCGATCCTCTTAGAGGGGTGTGGGTCGAACGTATTTACTACGCTGGCGCTGCCGAGAATCTCTGGGGGCCGTACAAGATTGGGTTTCTCGAATGGGACGGTGGAAAGTGGGTAGATCAACCGGAACCGGTGTTCGCGGCCAACGAAGACTGGGAACGTGGAAGCGTGTATGAACCTAACCTGATTTACCACGACAACAAATGGAAAATGTGGTATGTCGCCGGGTCAAACCACCAAGATTATCTCGTGCAAGGATATGCAGAGAGCGAAGACGGCAGCACAAAGTGGGACAAACATACAATCTTTGCACCGGCGGAGAAGAAGATGTTTGACTTCTGTGTTCGTCAACGCGGCGAAGCCTTTGATGCAATTTTTGCGCGTGTCTGGCTTGGCGCAGGCACTCCGCCGCCCGAAACCGGATTGTGGTGGTGCAGGGCCCGGAAGCCATCCGGCATATTTTCGGATTGGTGTGAGCCCACCCAGATTATGACGGCTACAGACCGTGGGTGGCACTCCGGCCCATGGAAGCCCTCGTTTCAATTTGAAGAACAAATCGACACCCGCGCACTTGTCTTTTTTGACGGCTGTTATCGCACGACTGATCCGGGTCCATTCCCGTTTGCGTTCACTTTAGGCTGTCTGGAGATCGATCTGCCCGTTCATCCTGTCTAACTCAAAAATTGATATCGCGATTTTGCGCCAGCCTTCTGAGACGTCGGAAGCCAGTGAGACTGTGCCTGCGACGGCGCGCCCGGCGCTAGTCATGAACGCCCGCATTCAGTTGCGCTTGAGAATTGAGTTAAACAGATCAGTCAGCTTTTTGTAGGCGAGCTCGGCTTGGCTTTCGTTGTATGCCGGATTGTCGGGAACGGTCCAGCCGTGGTGCGCTTCGTAAGTTTGGCTCTCGTAATTTCCGCCCCACGCCGCAAGGGCGCGGTTGAGCTTCTCGATGGCTTCCTGCGGCATCGAGCGATCCACGAAGCTATGAGCGAAATACAGGTACGCCTTGACGCGAGGAAGTAGCGTGTGCGGGCTGGTCGGCGAGTCGGTGTAAAGACCGCCACCGTGAAATGAAGCAGCGGCGGCAATTCGGTCGGATCGCGCGGCTGCAGCGCGCAATGCCATCTGTCCGGAGAAACAGAAACCGACGGCGCCGAAGGCCTTTCCACTGACACTCGTCTGCTTCGCGAGAAAATCGACGTACGCGGAAAGATCGCCGTCCATCGCGCCCGCCGTTAGTGGACCGCGAATCTCGTTCATGCGTTTCTTGAAGCGCTCGTCGCCTATCTTTACGGGGGAATGGAAGATCGGCGGCCGGCCGTTGCGATAGAAGATGTTGGGGAGAAGCACCGCGTAGCCCTCGGCGGCGAGACGGTTGGCCATGCCCCAGCTTGCATCGCGAATACCCATAATGTCCGTCAGGTAGAGGATGCCAGGCCACCGGCCTTCCTTTTCCGGGTGAATCAGGAAGCCGTCCGCAACGCCGTCTGGCGTTCGAATCTCGATTGGTTTTTCGATCATGGCTGCTCCTCAGGAGTGCGAAGGCTGAATCCGAATCTGCAGCAACCTTTTCACGGCACCCATCTTCGCATCTTTTCGCAGGCAGACGAAGTGGGCAAAAACGCGGGGGCTGGCGTAGGATTTGTTGCCATGAAGGCCATCAGCCGGCGTGAGCTGTATGTTTCCTTATCAGCTTTTCGAGGTACGGGCAGGACGACGACAAGCCAAACAGGGTCGGCGCTTGAGCCGGAGAAGTCTAGAAAAACGACGCTCTCTCGGTCGGAGGTACTGTCCCCGGATCGGTTGCGCGTGACCACCAACGCGAACGGAGGGAAGAGCTGGAACATCCTTCAGGGCGTGCTGGCAACAGGGGAAGCGATTGCGCTGCACGAGTCCTTGCAGCCAGCCGGCATTGCACCCAATCCGCCGCATTCGATTCAGCACTCGGAGCTCATTCTGGTGCAACAGGGAACCTTGCTTTTTGAGTACGACGGCGGATCGGAAAAGGTTGCCGAGGGAGGTGTGATCTTCGTTGCATTTGGAACGAGGCATTCCGCCAGAAATGTGGGCGATGGCCCCGCAAAGTACCTTGTGGTGGCAATTGGAGGGGATACCAGATAGATTTGGGCGCCGTTTTGGCGTACTGCAGGAAATCCGGAGAAGAAGACGCATGACTATGATGAACCGCCGTGAAGCATGCCTAGCCGCGTCTGCTCTGGCGGTGTTAAGCGGCATGGGTTTGGCGGCAAAACCCGAGAAAGCAGGCGATTCGCAAAGTAAGAACGTGCTCTCCCGCTCCGAAACGTTCTCTTACGACCACCTTCCGGTCACCCAGCTGCCGAACGGCGGGACCATGCGAAGAGTTGTCTCCGGCTTTCTCGTGACGGGCGAATACATTGAAGTTCACGAATCGATGCTGCCTCCCGGCGAGATGCCGCATCCTCCTCATCGGCACCGAAATTCGGAGATTCTTTTCATCCGGGAAGGCAAGCTGGAATTTCTGAACGATGGGAAGCCGGAACCGGTTGGCTCGGGAGGCGTGGTGTTTACCGCATCCAACGTGTTGCACGGGCTGAAGAATGTGGGCGATACCCCGGCTACGTACTTCGTGGTCGCCATCGGATCAACAGAATCGAGTTGATGTCAAACGACTCCTGCTTCGGGTGACTGACGGAATCAGGGTGCAAGCACCAACAGGTTGTTACGGTTACAGATTGCATCCGTCACATAAACAGAGAGCAAGCCACGCCAAACCAGTGGGCGACAAATCCGAATTACCCCAGATCCTGAATCAGCGTAGCCGCTTGTGGGCGTTAAAAAAAGACACAGTAATTCTCGCGGCTTTTGTGAATATTCGTCGAACACGGAATCAACAAGTTGCACTCTCGATTTTCGGCCTGAAGTACCTTGGAAGTTTTTCAACCGCCACGAGATCTATCGCCAACCACATGGCACAGAGTCCGAAATGTGTACTCCGGTTGCAAACGAAGTTTCGGTATCCTGCTACAATGTGCCCGGTTTCGCGCGCCACTCCGGCTGAACTCAAGACGCTCTCTGCCGACTGAGAGATCTCACGGAGGAAATATGGCTAAGCGAATCCTCATGCTCGCGTTCATTTGCTTTGGGGTTTTGGTGCCTGCGGGCCTCATCCTGAAGGCGGATGATTCCGAGAACCAGACGGTGATCAGTTTTAGGGGAAAAGCCAATTGGGCATTGGCGACCAAGGCATCGCCCCTCATTCACGAAACAGATCCGAACCCAGCCAAGTTCGCCACGATCTTTAGTAACCTCGGCGGAAACGGCAACCTGTACGAAGAGAATGTCTCCTGGGATGTGGCGGGACCGGACTCCGCAATACCACAGCAGTGGGTGGCCATGCCTTTCACCCCTGCTTTCGACGCAGAAGTAACGAGGATCGTAGTCGCGATCGAACATACGACTGGCTCGCCCAATTCTTTCGTGCTCAGCCTCAATACGGACGGTGGCGGTCTGGTGCCGGGCAACGTCATGCATCGCTGGATTGTGAAGCGCGCACCGCAGTTCGGGACTTGCTGCACCCTTGACGTTGCAAATGACGCGCGGGGCCTTACCGTCCATAAGGGGACGCAATACTGGGTAGTCGCCCAGACCAATGAAGACGAAGAAGGCACGCGCATGGAGTGGGATCTCAGCCCTATGGGGATTGAGGGAAATTTCGCGCTCAACGATGGGACCGGATGGTCCCAGTTCACGGCATTTACTTCAGCATTCGCCGTGTATGGAAAAAGACGGGAATCCGATCCTGACCACCATAACTGAGACTGAGGAGCACGCCCATTACCCGTACACCCGTCGGTCACTCAGACCCGCTCGTTAAGGAAAGCGAGAACGGCTTTGAGGCGGCAAAGCGAGGACTGCAGCTAAGCGCACAGGCGAAGTGAGCGACCGCTCGGCTGGTTCGCCATCCTTCGAACGTCATCTGACCATCATTCACCTTGGTCATTGGGATCGATGAGCGTAACCGCGATTTTTCACGAACTGAGAAGATTATCGAAGTTTGCCCCGTTGGCGATATTCTTCGCATCCGATTAGTCAGCGTGAGTGACCTCGGAAGTGACTCCACATTTAAAAACGATCGCAGCACCGTGGTGAGGAGGCTAAATGCCCGATTTCAAATCCTTGTGGCGGATAAGTTTGCCCTGCGGTTGGACATTGCTGCCGTTGCGGCTTCTCATCGGCACTGGTTTCCTTCTGCACGGCTTGGCGAAATGGAATCGTGGCCCAGCGCAGTTTGGGCTGCTGCTGCAATATGCGGGCGTGCCGTTCCCCTTTCAAACAGCTTGGCTGGTTACCTCTCTTGAAGTGTTTGGGGGTGCCGCGGTCCTGGTGGGGCTGTTGGTGACGATCCTGAGTATACCGCTGATTATCTCCATGCTCGTTGCGATTTTTACTGTTCAGGGTCGTTTCGGCTTCAGCTCGGTAAATACGATCGGCCTGACGCCGTCCGGCCCCTTGTTCGGGCCGCCCGGGTACGAAATCAACCTGCTATATATCGCGGGCTTGCTGGCGCTGGCATTCTCCGGACCGACCGCTCTGTCAGTTGATCGTTTGCTTGCGCGTGAAAGGGCAGTTGATTGTTGATAACGGAGTTAGCACTCAACATCCCCCTTCGCCGGGATCAATGAGAGCTACTTCTGACCCAACCGCCGACGCCGGCCAACCCTTTAGAGTTGGCCGGTGCCAGTTTCAGCGAGGAACGTCATCGAATAGCACGCGCTGCACCCGATGCTTCTTCGCAACGGTCTTACTGTCCTTGTTGCCCCTGATCGAAATTGAACAAATCGAACAGGTCTCCGATCGCAGGCATGTTTGCCGGCACGTATGGATTGCCGCTCGCTTGCGGATTCGGCAGATTATCGCGACTCCGATCGCTCAGTTTGCTTCAATCCCCGCTCAGTTCCTTCTCGATTTCCTTCAGCATGGCGCCGATTCGGGGAGTGTTGAGCGAGAGGCGGAGCGCCTCGTGGGCTGCTTCAAGAGCCATGGTAGCGCGGCGTTTGGCAGTTTCGGCGTCTGACACCGCTTTAGCAATCTTCGTATCGGAATCGGAGGACATGAACTGGGTCTCCTGAGTCGATGGCTTAGGCCCAACCATTCTAAAACAGCCAGCACTTGCGCAAACTAGAAATGTACCTGGCCATTTTGATTTCATAAAGTCATCGGCCTCCCTCGAGCTCAGTAGACCTGGAAGTAGCGACCAAGGCTTATTGGAAGCGGTTAGCTTTATCGTCTTCACCCCATTGAAATCAGAGTCGCATGTAAGCTCAAAAGCGAGTGATCTTGCTTTGACTACTCGGTCGAATTGGTACACAAATTCCGCGCCGTGGGCAGAGCGATCCTGAGCCTGTGGTTTGCCATAGATTTGTCGGATGCGATCGCAGGAATCCCAAAATACCAACCCGTGGCCTGTGCCCCCCATCCGGGCGCGCTCACTTCTTGTAGAGGCTTTGGAATCGCAATCAAAAATGATGTCGGGCTTAAGCTCAGGCTGTATCCCTACTTCCCAGATCATCCCGTTTGTGTCGAAACTCACGGTCAGTAATAGTTGAGAGCAGGGATTCCACCAAAGTGCCGAATTGGGAGGTGAATCGTTCAACGCTCGGTCTTTGTGAAACCGGCTGTATGCCTTTCCAATAGCCACCAGAATTCTGACCCCGCGCTCGGGAAAGCGTGGCAAGCAGACTGATGGACAAGAGTAGTGCCGTCACTAACTCCCGTTTCATGGCTACACAGTACGCCCAAGCCTAGCCTGGGATCCACGATGATTGTTTAAACCAGGCGATGTTACAACTTTTCGCCCTTTTCTTCGCCAAAAATTGGATGTTTTGCGAGGCGTCGCGATCGAATTGTTTCGCGCACCTGCTGCCAACGGAGGGAATGGTACGGGAGTCACTTTCCAACCTCGCGGCTGGCTCTTCGCATGCCCATCTGGTCGCGATTGACGTCAGCAGGCGATAGCACAAGCATGTACTTTTTATTCGTCTTTTCCCCGACCGTTTACGGGTGAGAATCCGCACTTGCCGGCTGTCATGCCGCGCTGCTAGGCTTTCCAACCATGCCGATTAGTAAGGGGAAAACGGCGATGCAAAAACAGCTCTTAATTCGACTGGTAGTCACTGCCCTGATGGCGTGGCTCATCGCAGTCGAAATATATCGCGGTACGTGGTCGCGCGTCTGGATCGGGATGGTGTGCTGGGTTGTGCTCTATTGGGTATGGAATTGGGGGCATGGAAAGGGCACTCCTCGGCCATTTTGGGGGACGGTCTTGCGGAGAATCATCATCTTGGTTGCCGGAGCCCTCGCTCTTTTCGTCCTTATGTTCTTGGTGATGGTCTGGGAGTGGGAGATCGACCATCGTCATCAAGTCGCAACTCAGGTTGACAAGACTATGATCGAGAAGAACAAAGTTAGGAAAGGAATGACGATAAACGACGTCCTGCGGCTGGTGCATGTGGGTATGGACATCACCGCCTCTGCCGTCGTTGACTGCGACAAAGTGTACTGTGCGCCAGACGAGTTCCGCCTAGTACAACATAAAGATGGTACTTTTATTTTGTCGGGCTACTTGCTGACGGAGCAAGTATCAGGAAATTTAACCCCGTCCCAGGACCACGAACGGATGACGAAGCCAGAGCAAGTATTAGGGAATTTAACCGAGTCCCAGGCAGCCGAACTGATGAATCAGAAGATGTCAGATGGTTACGAGTGGCGTTGGGAATATAGGTTCGTCCAGGGCACGCTAACGTCCACCTTTAGCGTGACCTTCGGACGCGATGGGCGGGTGAAGGACATCACTGACGTTGGCGTCACTGACCTACGAAATCATAGGGCGTGAATCCTCCGTCATTGGCTTTGAATATAATTCCTGAGGTCATGGCTGATAATTGCGAGATCGTTGAAGTGTCGAGCGTCGACGATGCCTGATCTAACACTCTCTTCCTTAAGGAGAATTGATGAAGCCCGTCTTGGTTGGTTTAGTTTTCTGTTTCGCGGCATGTTCAGCGGGATATGCCGCGAATGCCGCTGATGAAAACAAGATTCTTGCCCTCGAAAATGCTTGGAACCAGGCGCAATTGCATCATGATGCCGCAGCACTCGACCAGTTGCTTCCAGCCAGCTTCGTCAATACTGATTACGATGGGACAGTCATGAACAAAGCGCAGTTCCTGGCTGATTTGAAAGACCCTGCTTATCAAGTGACCCTGGTTGAAAACCAAGACGTCAAGATCTACTCCTATAGCAACGCGGCGGTGGTGACCGGAACCTATCACACGAAGGGAAAATACAAAGGCAAGCCTTTCGAGCACTGGGGACGCTTTACCGACACGTGGTTATTTCAGGATGCCGTGTGGCAGTGCGTCGCCAGCCATAGTTCTTTGATCAAAAAATAGCCCGAAGTGAGCGCGTCACCGTTGGTCTATCAGTGCCCCGAAGGTATTAATCAGTTCCCGAACCGCTGCCTTCGGGCATTTTGAGCGCAATTGAGATTTATCGCCAGTGAAGGCCACGCTGCAGTTCGCTTAACTGCTGGCGGATGAGATCGTCAAAGAAGAACGGAATTCCACTGTGTATGGAAGATGGGTTATCGGTCTCTTATC
>Ga0126381_100005047_pt1 | contig 14449 bp, 14 predicted proteins | sample PanSoiMetPlot_28_FD_96465 | JGI IMG/M metagenome (GOLD analysis project Ga0126381, IMG submission 96465) | Tropical forest soil microbial communities from Panama - MetaG Plot_28 | ecosystem: Environmental > Terrestrial > Soil > Tropical forest > Bulk soil | place: Panama | collected 2016-02-17
GGGACGGCAAGTATATCGTCTGGGACAGCAACATGGCTTATCTCAACGGGTGTCCATCGCAAACTCCATCGGGAGCGGCGCCACAAGGAGATTGCCCCGACGTGTACTGGATCAAGATTCAGTAACTTCTCGATTTGCGATCAAGATCACCTGAGGTACGACCAAGAGAAACAACATGGACAGACTGATGTTTAGAACGGGAAGGTCGCTGTCGGGCGAAATACGACGAACCACTAAAGGTCGTGCAATCCGGGAAAAGGGTTGCGGCTTCTATACTCGCAACGCTGATGAAACGCCTCGCGGATATGGACGTCAGTCGCTTCTTGTTCTGGCTCTTTCTAGTTGCATTGTTGATTCGTGTACTTGCGGTCCTGGCACTGCGGCATATTAGCCAGCCGCCTGGTTTCCAAACGGGGGCGGACGGCATCGACTATGGCGGCTCGACATTTTACGGTGCAAACAACGACATGGTTCTTCGCACTCCGAAATACATGGGCGGCTGGCAATTGTGTTTTGGGGCACCCCCACGGTTCCGCGACGCGAATTCGGCTCTGTTGATGGTTTACGCATTGCCATCAGACCTGTGTTAGTTCCGGATCTCTTATGTCCAAAAGCAAAAATCGTTCGAAACGACTGAGAATTGCGCTGGTGATCGACAGAATCGTGGGTTGGACAGCGGGGGGGACAGAGCGACAGTTGGCATGGTTGTTTCGCTCGCTCGACCGAAGGCTCTTCGAGCCTGTGCTGTTTGTGCTGGAAGGCACTCCCGCACTAGAAGCTGCTGATCGGTCCACCTTTGAGGTGTGCGTCCTAAATAGCCGGCCGCGATGGTTCAACTTAAAACTGCTCTACGATTTGAGGAAGCGACTCTCTAGTTTTGGCCCTCAGATTGTGCAAGGTTTCTTCTACGACGCCACGGTATTTGGCGTCATTGCAGCGAAATTAGCTGGAGTACGGGTCGTAGTGCAATCGCGCCGCAGTGTGGGATATGCGCAGCTTGGCTTTCTCAGACAGATAGTTCTGCGCTGTGCGAACTTGTTAACAACTTCATGGCAATGCAATTCGAGATTTGTGGCCACATCTATTTCTCGAAACGAAGGCATCCCCGAGGAAAGAATTGCAATCTTCCCGAACATTCTCGACCCAGCGTATTTCTCTATTCCGAGGGCGGGCGAACGTGAAGCTGCCAGACAGGAGCTCGGTCTTCCAATGAACGCACCAATATTCCTTTGCATCTCGAATTTGCGTCCAGTTAAAGACCTCGTGACGCTGGTTAGAGCTGCTGCACGAGTTCATCAACAATTGCCCGATGTCCAATTTGTAATCGTTGGAGAAGGACCCGTCCTAGATGTGCTAAGACGAGAAATCGATCAGCTTGAGTTGAATGGCATCGTGCGGATTGTAGGTTGGCAAGCGAATATCCGCACATGGTTAGTCGCGGCGGATATGGGCATTCTCACCTCTCGGAGCGAAGGGAGTTCCAATGCCCTGCTGGAATACATGGCAACAGGGTTACCAACGATCGTTTCCGACATCGCGGCAAATCGCGAGCTGGTCGATCAGCAGTTGTTTCGGACAGGAGATCCCTCAGACCTCGCAGCGAAAATCTCGAGCTTGTGGGTTGACGTCGGCGCGCGAAGCCATATCCGAGATGCAAACAAACACAGAATCGAAGAGCACAAGCCGGAAATAGTTATGAAACGGCTTCAAAGATACTATTTAGAACTAGCGGCAAAACACTTACGTGGTTGAGTGCGTGCTGAGCACATTCCGGCGTCTCACGCCCGGATGCAATCCAATCCAGCTCGTCGCCGTGACTTCCGGAAACCGGGGCTACCAAGCGAAGCGTTGCGCACGATTACGAAGGTCGGTCGAGACGGGGGTACAATGCTTCCCGTTATCGCAGTCAAAAAGAAAATGTCCAGTACAATGCTCTGAGTTTTCGAAGTCGAAAAGGAAAATCTCGGCCTCGATTGCCGAGAAGTACACAGCATGGCACAGAGCGAAAGAGCCTGCCAAGAGCGTTGGAAATGCGAGAGCGAGTTCTTTTGATGAGTAGGCAGCAAAGGCCACACAACACATCACTCCGACGGATCCCTTAGCGATCAGGCGATATTCCTCTCCGCTTCGGAGAAGGTTAATAAAGAATTCCGCTTCTTGCTGACGGGCAGTCTCAGGGGCAAGTCCTTGCTCGACGCGGTGATGGTCGAACGCTGTGATGCTGGCGCAGCTCGGTGCATTCGTGACCGGATCGATTTCACTTTGTTCGGAAGGTTAAATCGATTCATTCTGCCGACTCGTAATTACGAGCGCTCTGTATGGCCTAGGCGGGCCGCCTCGAGTTTTCTCGCAACGCTGGACTACTTCCTCTTACGGCTGCCAGGCATCAACCGGCTAGGGGGAACGGCCGTGATTTGCGGACATGCAGCCAAGTAGAACGGCAGACTGGGAAATTTGCTGATGCGAAGCGATTGTTGGAGCGAAAAACATCCGTTGACAGCCGACGTCGACAATATCTACGGGCCGCTAGAGGCGCGTGTCCCAGATGCAAATACAGAGCTAGGGGTCATATCCTCTTATGACACGGATTATGATACGGGCGCAAAATGGGCGTTTGTGTTCTTATGGCTTTTTACGGTCACCGTCCTCGGACGTCCTGAGGATTATTTCAAGATTCCTTTTCATTTCCAGCTTATCTTTGCGACGTGCGCAGGGCTGACGTTTATAGCAGCCTTACTAACAGGCCGAACGCGTTTAGTGTTCTCTAGTGAACTTGGTTTGATGTTGCTACTCACCGTGTGGTTCTCTCTCGGTGTCCTTTTTGCTTATTGGCACTCCGCCAGCTTCAGCCTTCTAGTTGGAAGATGGCTCAGAACCCTGCTGGTGTTCTTCTTGTTGGTGCAAATACTTAGAGGGGTGAACCGGATCCGAAAGCTCATGTGGGGAGTGGTTCTGAGCGAGGCCGTTGTTGCCTTCGCGTCCGTAGTTCTAGAGGGCGGGGAGGTCTTACGAAAAGGAGAACGGCTCGAGGGGTTCAACGCAGACATGCTGGGCTGGAATTACTTTCCTATAGCTTTTGCAATGACAATACCTTATATCGCTGTCCTATACGTATCCCGGCGTTCCTGGCAACGAACGCTCATTTTGGCGCTAGCGGTCTCCGTGATGATGTGGATGCTTGTACTCACCGCCTCTCGAGGGGGATTTCTAAATGTATCGTTTGCAGTCTTGCTGACGTGGTGGTGTGTACTTTATGGCACCGAGCGAGGGCGTGTTGCCGGGATAGCTATCATAAGCATATTAATCATAGCAATGATCCTAGCTCCAGGTCTTTTCATGCAAAGAATTCGTACCATTTGGGGTGGATCCACACTGGCGGATGATAATGTGATCAGCTCCGCGGACGAATCAGTTGAAAGCCGGGAGCGTGTGTTGAGTCGGTCAATTATGTATACCCTGCGGTACCCGGTCTTCGGTGTCGGCATGGGTAATTTTAGTGTAATTAACGGCCAAGAGCTCAAGGTTCCTAACGCTTGGTATGGCACTCACAACACCTTTACGCAATTGTCTTCGGAGACAGGTCTACCTGGTCTATTTTTATTTTTATCGCTGCTGCTGACATCGATTAAGCACATGAGAAAAATAAGGTCGCGCGCTGACCCTGGCCCAGATGAGATTGAGCTGTACCTATTTTCGCGAGCAACTATCGCCAGCATCTTGTCGTTTGTATTTGGGGCGTTCTTCGCTCATCTTGGTTACGAGCTTTTTATCTACCTGCCCATGGCGATTGCAAGTAGTTTATGGATAACGGCACAAGAGGGCGTGCGCTTAGCTGGCCACGCCCCTGAAGACATCCCAGCAACTCGCGACGAAGCGGAAGAAAATAAATGGAGCTGACATAGTGAATTTTGGGGTGTATCGCGGGGCCCTTATCAATGCCTACCTACTTTCCTTCGGAAATATAGTATTGTAGTGCGCATTTTGTGCACTTTGAGAGGATTCGGTGATGTGGAAATGTAGCTTTTCGCGTTCATTCTGCGTCTGAAGAAATCAAGGAGGCAGCGTGATCACTGCGGCATCAGCAATCGAGTTTGTGGTTCCGGTTGGGCCAGCGCTGGCGGACAGGATGCGGAGACCGCATCAGCGTACCGAAGCGATGACATGGATTGATAGCTGTCGTTATCGGGGTTTCGAAGGGATGCAACGATGGGTCCGTCTTGGGGTCATCGCGGACAACATCATTCAGACCGGTCGCTGTTTCACTGTGCAAAAGACATAGAGCGGCACCTGCGCACCTCGCTGCGAGGTGCGCAGGAATCGAATATCCAGACAGGAACAGCCGATGTCTAAAGGTCGATTGGCTTGATCAAAATCGATCATGTTGGTGGAGCATGGTCTTTCACAAGACCTCGCCAAAATCTGCGGTGATGGACAAACAATGTCGCGAATAATGTTAATCTCCGAAGGAGCTGAGCACAGAACTCTTCTTCTTGCTGAACAGATTACGAGACACATTCCCGAGGCGACGATTTGCGGAATCGTGTACGTAGCGCGGGCTGGATTTTTCTCCCGTCTAGGAAGTGGACTGCGTCTGGTACTTAGCAATGTTGTTTGTTGGGTGTTTGGTTTGCTCCATGGTGGGAGACCAAAGAGATCTATCTCGGATCAACACCGCCCTGTCGGGACGCGCCAAGGTTGCAACTGGAAGGTACTGTCGACGCGTGACATTGAAGATCCAGAAGTGGCTAAATTTGCAAGCCAGACAGCGCCAGATCTGATCATCACGCTTGAAACAACGCATATTCAGAGCAAGATCGCTCTTTCACCCAGCCTCGGGACGGTTCAGGGACGGGTATCCCACGTCAATAGGAATGGCGATAAAAGTTTACTACGTGCTAGACCCCAAACCGATTGGGGACTTAACATCAGAATTAAGCACTTCACACGCAGCGGGGAGGATTTACTGCTCGACTTCGACCTCGGTCCTCAGGCACTCGACAGCCCGACTGGCTTGGAGCTGAAGAGCCAGGTGATCCTTCGCGATCTTCTCGTGCAGAGCACCGCGACAATTCTACGCGAGAGGGAATCGAAGCCTTCAGATCGGGTCCGGGCCTGGGCAGCAGAAATGGTCCCGTCGTGTTTCAGTCCACATCGCCATTCACTTACCGATAAAATCAAAATTCAAGTGCCGCCATTGCGGGTTCGTTCAAATTGGAAGCTTTGTGTATATTCACTTTTCCTGTTATCACCTTTCATAGTATTGCGCAACTGGCTTAGAAAACTACGACGACGACATCCCGTTGTTTTCCTGAACAGCCACCTAGTCTCGGATCGCGAACATCGAATGTCACTGCCCACAGAGGCATTTTATTGCCTGGTTCGATTTTTGAAACGACATTATCGAATTGTGAGTCTGTCAGAAGCAGTGAGACTCCTCAAATCAGGCAATATCGGAGAACCCACCATTGTTCTTACTTTCGACGATGGGTATGAAGATAATTTTGTGAATTTGCGCGCTGTATCCGAAGAGACAGGAGTACCGGTGGTCTTGTTTGTCTCTTCTGATCCAGTTACGGAGCGACATGAATTCGCACATGATTACGATAGAGGGCTTAAAGGATTTCGAGCGCTTAGTTGGAATCAGATCCGTTACTGGGCTGCCGATGGTACAGAGTTTCAGAGCCACACCTGTTCACATTTTGACTGCGGCTCTTCAGACGAGGTTCTACTTCGACGGGAAATAGTGTGGTCGAAACGGACTTTGGAGGAGCAACTCGGAAGGCATGTGACATCCTTTTCGTTTCCGTTCGGAAAACTGAACAATATGTCGCCTATAGCAATCGCAATGGCTGAACGGACATACGATCATTGTTTCTCGTGCTTTGGCGGTGAGAATTACCCCAATCGGTGTGAGAATCACAGACATCTTTTCCGCAAGCATCTAGCAGCGAATCCTTGGGAATGTGAGCTCGAGTTGCAGGGCGTCTTCGATATCTTGGAGCCGTTGAGAGCATTGATCCAAATCGGCCTAAAGAGTTTGGCGGCAAAGCATCTGCAATCCGGCACATCGCCGACGAAGAACAACTTGGATGGTAGCGCTCTCCGGGAATCAGAGTGAAAAAGTTCGTGCAAATGCAGTCGCAAGGATCTAATTCCCCGGATATTCGAATAATATCGAGACGCGAATCTCTTCTGCCTTCCTGTTTGCAATGGCAAATCCGGTCGGGCGGGCTTCGGTCAGTGAGCAGCCGCGTTTGCAGCCTTTGCCGGATACACTTGCCTACCTAATCCGGCAATGGCTCCCTGGGAACAGTAGGTGTGTAAGGAGTCGCGAAAGTGGGCTGGAATCTTGGATAGATGGCTATGATTGTGCGCGTCGATACCGTACGCAATTGCGGGATCCAGAACGCAAATACCAGTTCGAGCAACTCTCCTTTGACACTAATTGAGGCCGAGATTTCTTTTTAACTTTAAGAACGGAAGCATCTACGCCCGCTTCGGCACTTGTCAAAATCTTGCGCACTGTCGCGAGTGTCCATGCAAGCAGATTAGGGTAAGCCTGACGATCACTGCCGAAAAAGGAGGGCGCCAGATGCAACCCGCGCTCTTTTTCCACAATCATGCCGAAGTTATTGCGCAAATGACAGTGACGTTCCAATTCGCCTTCTGGATTTGCATCGGCGCTATCGTTTACAATTACGTTGGTTACCCTCTTGTGTTGTATCTATTGGGTGCATTGGTTCAGGCCAAATCCGATCTTGAATTTCTAATTGCCAGAGAGAATCGCCGTCGCCGGGACCAAGCCAACTATAAGCCGTCTGTGGCAGTCCTCGTGGCGGCATTCAACGAGGAAGTTGTAATTGAGGCGCGCGTCAGAAACCTTCTTGAAATCGACTATCCGTCGGATCCCATTGAGATCCTTATCGGCTTGGATTCGCCGACGGACTCAACGTCTCTAATTCTCTCTCAGATTCGGTCAACGTGCGTCCGGGTATTTGAATTTCCTAAACGCCGCGGAAAACTTGCGGTGCTCCAGGACCTGGCGCAGCAAACATCGGCTGAAATACTAGTGCTTACAGATGCGGAGACTATGTTTGCTCCCGATTGTGTTCAGAAAATAGTGCAACGCTTTGCTGACCCGGCCGTCGGGGCAGTGGCTGGCGAACTGCGGGTTCTCGACTGCAACGGGAATGTGCCGGTGGAGGGCGTTTACTGGCGCTATGAGTTTTTGCTCAAGTCTCTTGAAAATAGACTGAATTGCGTCGTTGGAGTGGTAGGGTCGCTATACGCCGTTCGAAGCGTGCTCTTTCATCAGCAGAGACCATCCATTGCGGAAGATTTCCAGCTCCCCATGCAGATTTTGGTCTCGGGCCGCCGCGTGGTATACGAACCCACAGCATTTGCTATTGAACCAGCCGCACCGACGTTTGCTGCGGAATTTCGTCGAAGAATCCGTCTAGGTGCGGCTGACTATCAGATCCTCACTCAAAATCTTGGTTTTCTTAATCCGCTAAATGGTCTTCCCACGTTCTCCTATGTTTCGCACAAGGTTTTGCGATGGTTAGGACCTTTTCTTCTTTTAACCGTCTTTATTAGTAACTTGTGCCTGATCTCGAGACCTATTTATTGTGGCCTTTTGTTACTTCAGAGCGGCCTTTACGCTATGGCCGGTCTAGGATTTTTACAGGCGAAAAATGGTAAATGTCACAAGTGTTTTGCGATCCCCTTTTATTTTTTTTCAATGAACCTTGCTCTGCTCTGCGGGTTTTTCAGATTTCTGACAGGTCGGCAAAGGATGGCTTGGGATCCCACGGCGCGTACATACGAGAGTGTATTGGCTACCCGGCGGAATCGAACAGCTACTCCGGAATCTCCAGAATCGGAGATCGTTTGAACTCGTCACACACGCTTTGCAGTGCAACACAAACGCCCCTGCGGGCCAGAATTCTGACTCACTCCCTTGCGAGTGGAACAGTAATGACGTTGGCTATCCTACTTTCAGTATAAGTTCTGCTGGACTGTCGATATGTGTTTTTTTGGACCTGGCGATCGCTGTCTAACGGTGTTGGTTCTGGGCGACGAGATACCCTATCCTCCAGATTCTGGGAAGCGAATTCGTACGTGGAATTTATTACGACGCTTGGCTAAACGCCATTCCTTATCATATCTATGCTATGGAGATGACGACGATCCAGCAATCGCAACGCTTGAAAGCGAAGGGATCACTGTTTACACAGTGCGTCCACGGACCAAATTTGAAGGCTGGCAGCTTTACCTGCGTTTACTTGCGAATGTGCTCTCGCCTTATCCGTATTCGGTTGCAAAGCAAATCTCGAGGAATTTTGACGAAAAACTGAGGCAACTGATGGATGACAGGCAGTTTGATCTTGTTCAAAGCGAAGCGACCACTTGTGGTCGTTACCTTAACTCGGTCGCCGGCGTGCCGCGCGTGCTCCATACTCACAATATTGAGTCGCAAATCTGGTCCCGACGCGCTCGCTTGGGTCAGACGCTGGCCGAACGACTATTCTTTGCAAGCCAAGCAGTAAAGATGCGCTGGTTTGAGCGACGTCTTTTGCGAACGGTGGAGTCTGCAGTTGCTGTGACACTCCAAGATTCGCGTCAAATGCGAGATTGGGATGTGCCTACTGTTACTGTTGTGCCGAACGGAGTAAATTTGGAATTGTCTACAATCAACCCTGATGGGGTGCGACCTTTCGAATTGCTGTTCTTGGGCGCGCTCGATTGGTATCCAAACCTAGACGGGCTCCAGTTTTTTGTATGCGAGATTCTACCGCTTGTCGTTTCTGCTCAGCCGAACACCACTCTTCGGATTGTCGGTCGAAGACCGGCAGAATCATTACGGAAACTCGCGGCTAGCAACCGGCAAGTCGAATTAGTTGGTGAAGTCAAAGACGTGCGGCCTTATCTTGCAAGAGCAAGTGTTGTCGTAGTGCCTTTGCGGATTGGGGGAGGCAGTCGGCTAAAAATATTGGAAGCGCTAGCGGCGGGGAAAGCGGTTATCTCCACATCCATAGGTGCCGAAGGACTAGACATAACCCCGGGAAGGCACTTTCAGCTTGCGGATACACCTCTCGAGTTCGCGCAGCAGATCATTGCACTACTTTCGTCTGAAGTGGAGCGCCTTCACTTGGGAGAAACCGGTAGGTTGTTAGTGGCGGAAAGGTACAACTGGGATGGGATTGCAATGAAGCTTGAAGAGGCTTGGTTCAAGGCCCTTGCTCGCGTGCCCCGCCAAGGCACTCTCGGTCAAGAGTGCGTACGAGTGCCACAATGAATTCTCCGCATATTCTGCATCTTCGGGGGAGTAGCTTTGTCGGTGGCCCCGAACACCAATTGTTCAACTATGCAGAGTCGGAGCGAGAGGGAGCATTTCAAATTCGCCTCGGAACTTTCGTGGGCCCGGAAGAGGGATCCGAATTTATACGTCTTGCGCAAGCTCGTGGTTACCACATTTTGTCTTTGCCATGTGGGACCACTGGTTTCCGCTCCGCACTGCCTGTGCTCGTTCGAGAAATGCGTATAGGACGAGTCGATTTACTTTGCACCCACGGATACAAGGCAGATATTCTCGGCGTGCTTGCCGCCCGCGCAACTGGTACGCCGGTCGCTTGTTTTCTTCGCGGGTGGACTAGCGAGAATGCAAGGGTTCGCTTCTATGAGGCCATGGATCGCTTTATTGTTCCATTCGCACAGAGGATTGTCTGCTTATCAGACCATCAGGCTTTGCGCTTGCGGAAGCGCAGAGTGCTTGCCTCGCGAATTCGAATTGTTCAGAATGCCGTAGATCTTCCTGACCTTTCTGCGGAAAATACCGCAAGGATTCGCAACCGTATAAGGGGATTGTTCGGATTTCCTGTCGACTGTCCACTAATCGCATCAGCTGGGCGACTTAGCCCGGAAAAAGGTGTGCACGTTTTCCTCGACGCTTCGGCGGCAATTCTCGAAAGCTATCCCGAAACTCGGTTCTTAATTTTTGGCGATGGTGCCCTACGAGCGGAGCTTGAGTCTAAATCGAGGTGTCTCCGTTTGGGTGACCGTCTCCGCTTTTCAGGTTTCGTCACAGAGCTCCGTGAGTTATTGCCCGGACTTGATGTTCTCGTGAATCCGTCTTTGTCTGAAGAAATGCCGAACATCGTCCTCGAGGGGATGGCAGCAGGAATTCCTGTCGTTGCTACGGCTGTCGGTGGTGTCTCAGAAATTTCTGGGATCGTCCAAGCTGTCAAGCTCATATCGCCTGGGAATCCTAAGTCACTCGTTGAGGCCGTTTCCTTCATGATTCAGAACCCAAACGCCGCTAGGGAACTTGCCATACGCGGTCGGGCCCGCGTGCAGCAGGCCTACTCGAGAGCTTTGCAAAAAGTGCAACTTCAGACCCTGTACCGGGAGCTACTTTCTACAGCCCCAACGTCTCTTCCTGAACCCCCAGAGGCGGATGCCAACCGGCATCCATCCAGGAGCGCCCGCTCGGATCCAGCCGACATGCCGCAACCTTCTTCACTCATTAGGTCAAAGCCTGTTGCTCCTCCGTGGGCGCTCGGCTTGCTCCGGTCCTGACAGCAGGCGTCGGGGAAGGATTTGGCCTGGTTAGTTCGTCAGGGCCTAAGTTTTCGTCTTTTGACTATACGTTTTTCACGTTGATCGTCGACGCGCGGGCGAAGCAGGGACAATCTTCCCAGGCACGCGCTCCTGTGGAGGGGAATACAATGGGGAGCCGGAATAGACGATGTGTGGCATCGTAGGGATCGTCGGAACCGACGGCAGACAACGCGGAGATCCCGCGGAAATCCGTCGGATGTGCGACATGATTGTACATCGCGGCCCGGATGACGAAGGCATATTCGTCAGGGGACGCGTGGCACTCGGGATGCGTCGCCTCAGCATTATTGATCTCTCTACAGGACACCAGCCCATTCATAACGAAGATGGAACGATCTGGATTGTCTTCAACGGCGAGATCTATAACTTCCGTGATTTGCGGCTACTGCTGACGGGGCGCGGGCATAATTTCCATACGAACACCGATACCGAAGTAATCGTACATTTGTACGAGGAGTTCGGAGAAGATTGCGTTCAAAGGCTGCGCGGGATGTTTGCATTTGCGATCTGGGACGGGAAGCGCCAGCGTTTATTTCTAGCACGCGATCGGTTCGGAAAAAAACCACTCCACTATGCTCTTTGTTCTGGACGATTATTGTTTGCATCAGAAATCAAATCATTGCTTGCGGTAGCGCCGGAGTTGAGCGATGTAGATGCTCAGAGTCTGCTGAGCTACTTCTCGTTCGGTTATATTCCTGATCCGCAAACCGCATTTTCTCGAATACGGAAGCTGCCTCCTGGCTCCACGCTCAGATTCGCCAATGGCGAATTAAAGATTCGTTCTTATTGGGATCTACCTCGGTTCGGGACTTTTGAGCCTCGAAACGAAGAAGAATGCCTCGATGAACTGGAAGACCGTCTTGGGGAGGCGGTTCGGATGCGTTTGATCAGTGAGGTGCCGTTAGGAGCGCTTCTGAGTGGGGGCGTAGACTCTTCAACTGTTGTAGCACTTATGTCGAAATTTTCATCTGCGCCCGTGAAGACGTTTACGATCGGATTCAACGAAGAGGACTTCAATGAAGCCGAGCATGCCCGCCTGGTGGCCCGCCGATTCCAGACCGACCACCACGAAGAAGTTGTCGATCCCAATTTCGTCGAAACGCTGCAAGCGCTGACGCACCACTTAGAAGAGCCTTTTGCAGATGCCTCCGTGGTGCCGACATATTATGTGTGTGGCCTGGCACGTAAACACGTCACAGTAGCGCTTGCCGGAGACGGGGGCGATGAGCTATTTGCTGGTTACAATCGTTACCAGATCAATTTACGCCGACGACGACAATTTGGGATCGTACCCGAGTGGGCTGGCCGATTCTATCGTAAGCACCTTTTCCCGAACCTGCCTGGCGGCACTTACGGAAGGCGCTTTCTGTATACGATCTCGCTACCTGAAAGTGATCGTTATCTGGACGAGATCTCATTCCTATCTACCGACGGGCGAGAGCGGTCATTGTTCTCACGCGATTTTCGAGCTTTTGCAGATCAGTTGCCTTCTACGTTTGAACTCTTTCGCAACTATTTAACAACTGCACCGGCGGAAGACTCACTTAGTCAATTACAGTATCTCGACATCAAAACTTACATGCCAGGCGATATTCTAACCAAAGTTGATCGAATGAGTATGGCGAATTCTCTTGAGGTCCGTGCTCCGATCTTGGATCATGTCTTCGCAGAGTGGGTGACCCAGCTCTCTCCCCGATGGAAGCAGCGGGCCGGTCATCAGAAATACGTTCTGAAAAAACTGGCAGAGCGCCTTGGAGTACCGCGGGACGTGATCTACAGACCGAAGCGGGGCTTTGGAATTCCCCTCGCCCGGTGGTTCCGAAAAGATTTGAGGCAGAATCTCCTCGGCGTGCTACTGGAACCTAAGTGCCTACAGCGCGGATACTTTGATCCAGACGCTGTGAAGAGTTTGGTTGACGAACATCTGCGCGGTCGGCGCGATCGATCGAGAGATCTCTGGATTTTGCTTGTTTTCGAACTCTGGCACCGCAATTTTTTGCGCCAGCGACAAGGGTCAACCAATACAGGCAATCAATCTATCTGGGTCCGAACTCCCGGTCAGCCAAGGCCTGAGGATTCGGGAGAAGTGGCGATTGCCGCAGCTGACCGTGAAATTAACGACTCAGCCAAAGATAGTTTTCGTTCGATCCCATAATCTGGCCCTCTGGCATGCTGGTGTCGCCCGCTGAGAATTTGGACCTGGCTTGCAATTTGTGTTCGCTCGCCAATCTCGCAAGCGCCAATAACGCAATAGGAGCCGATATAGGTGGCTTGACCCGAAAGTGAATGTAGACCATTGATTTCTTGCAACCATCCTTACTCCGTTGAAAACTGGCATTGTCGACGCGTGCTTTAGGTCGGCGCCCTAGAAAGCCCAACATAGAGCACTCACTATTGTTCACCATTTTTGCTGTGAAGAGGATACAACGGTGGCCTCTGATGGGTTGGGCGCAGATCTACTGATGCCATGTTAAATTCATCGATCGATAATCGACCTGAATCTTGAAGATGATTCAAACAAAGAAATGTTGACCAACATTCAATATCGAATTCTAAAGAGAATTTCTCCCGCAGGCCGAGATACCCTCTGTGGTTTCGCCTCCGAGCCCAAGGCGAAACTTGCGGTTCAAATGGGGACTACCTTCTTCGATAAGATCGCAGGAAAAGTTCTTATTGACTTCGGCTGTGGTGGCGGAGCAGGCGCCGTAGAAATGGCCAAAAATGGGGCCAAGCGCGTCATCGGTATTGATATCCGTGAGAACGTTCTCCAAGAAGCAAGGCAAAAGGCGCTTGTAGCAGGTGTTCATAGTATTTGCGACTTTGCATCTTCCACGAGCGAGCTCGCGGATATTATTGTTTCGGTGGATGCTTTTGAGCATTTCGCCGACCCTGCCGGAGTCTTGTGTCTCATGAATTCCCTACTTCGGCCATCTGGCGAATTACTAGTAAGTTTCGGTCCCACCTGGTATCACCCTTTTGGTGGACACTTATTCTCAATCTTTCCGTGGGCACATTTAATATTTGACGAGAAAGCTCTTGTCCGTTGGCGTTCCGCTTTTAAAGCGGATGGGGCCACACGATTCAGTGAGGTCGCTGGTGGCCTAAATCAAATGACTATCTCCAAATTCGAGAAACTGGTAGCGAACAGCCCTTTTGAGGTTCTGAGCATCGAACTCGTACCTATTAAGAATCTTCGGCGATTTCACAACCGCCTCACTCGCGAATTCACAACATCTGTAGTGCGCTGCCGTTTAGTTAAACGAAAGAGGATGGACACGTGCCAGTCAAGGTCGATTACGGGTGAGCGCGATTAAGTTGCTCATTCGGGGGCAAGAGCGTAGCGGGCAGAGTGTGGCGGAGTTTTGCCGCGAACGCGAGTTGCACGCGTCCGACTTTTTTGCGTGGAGAAAACGGCTACGAGAAGGCGCGACGGCGCGATTCCTGGAAGTACAGGTGGCGGGTCCGCGGCCGCACACCGCAGGCTACTCGCGTCTGGAACTCCGGCTGCAGAATGGCCGGAGCCTAATGGTGGGACGGATTCGACGCCAAGCATGTGCGGGCGCTGCTGGCTTTGGCGGAGGCGCAGGATGATTGGGTTGCCGAGTTTGCAAGCGATGGATCGTGCGCAGGGAGCGCGGTCCTGGATGGCCAGCGAAGCGACTGACATGCGCTAGGCCTGTCGACTTCCAATAAGTTTTTGGGAGTCACTGAATCTTGATCCAGTACACGTCGGGGCAATCTCCTTGTGGCGCCGCTCCCGATGGAGTTTGCGATGGACACCCGTTGAGATAAGCCATGTTGCTGTCCCAGACGATATACTTGCCGTCCC
>Ga0126381_100005049_pt1 | contig 14448 bp, 11 predicted proteins | sample PanSoiMetPlot_28_FD_96465 | JGI IMG/M metagenome (GOLD analysis project Ga0126381, IMG submission 96465) | Tropical forest soil microbial communities from Panama - MetaG Plot_28 | ecosystem: Environmental > Terrestrial > Soil > Tropical forest > Bulk soil | place: Panama | collected 2016-02-17
TCAGCAGGACCGCCAGCAATCTTTGAAACATACTTATACCTCGTACTAAAGAAATGCCCCGAAACGTTCGATCCTTTCACTTAGATGGAGGCCTTACCAGAGGCCGTCATCTGGAACGTTGCCTTGTCGTATTGTGTTACCCTAAGCAATGTCTGCGGCAAGGCGAGAAGCTCATTTGAGACGCCTTATTTAGTCTATCGAACGGGGGAGATTGACGCTTTGTTTCAGAGGTTGGCCTTGTTGTCCGGGGTACTTTGCTCAGTTGCTTGGGGACAATTTGGCTACGAAGGCCCCAGCATTCTTAGCGGCGGTTCTCAGGGTATCGGGACGCGCGGCGGAGAGCAAGTTGACCTCCGTTTCTTCGCGAATTTAAACGCAATTTACGACACAGGATTACTCCCCATTGCGACGGACGTCCACGGAACCATTACGAATTCCGGGGCTCTCTTCGGCGTGGAAGGTCAAATCGGAGGGTATGGCGTCCATAGCTGGCGGAAGGCGCAGTTAGGACTTGAGTACTCGGGTGACTACCGCCACTATACCGAGAATAGTTATTACGACGGCAGCGACCAGCATCTCCTGCTCGGGTTCACCTATCAGAAGTCGCGCCGAATGATCTTCAATTTCCGGCAAATGGTCGGGACCTACTCCAATTCATTTGGCAGCGCTTTCGCAGTGAGCGGCACAACTTTGAACGACGTTCAGAATACAACCGGCACGCTTCTGTTCGATAACCGCTCTACCTTTTTGCAGTCGGCAGGATCCATGACGTACGTCATGTCCCCGCGTAACAGTTTTTCTGTGGGTGGTGAGGGTTATAACGTATTGCGCCAATCCAGGTCACTTATCGGGCTGAATGGCTATACGCTGCACGGCACATTCGAACATCGGCTCTCGCAGCGGACAAGCATAGGAGTCACGTACTCTCACTACCATTACGATTTCCCCAGCGCCTTTGGCGAATCGACCATCAATTCTTATATGGGAGGCTTCGCTAGGGGCTTCGATCGCAATCGGTGGTTTTTGAAGGTGCAAGGCGGTATTATGCAAACGGAAACGGAAGGGCTGACTACCGTTACGCTTGACCCTGCGATTGCCGAAATATTAGGTGTTCCCACGATAGTTGAGACGTACTACACGAAGAGCACTCTTCCGACCGGCGATATCTCTCTGGTTAGGAAATTCAAGAACGCTGCGCTAAGTTTGGACTATACTCGGGGAATCAACCCGGGAAATGGCGTTTATCTTACTTCGAAGCAGGAGATGGCGGGAGTTTCCGTGAGCTATACAGGCGTACAGAAGGTGTCCATGGGGTTGTCGGCGAATTATGGCACCTATTCTAGCCTTGGCCAAACGCTTGGTCAGTATCGCAGTTTCGGCGCAGCATATACGGGCTCTTATGCGATCACTCGGGCGTTGCATCTTGTCGGCACAGTGGCCTACCGCAAGCAAGATATTCAGAGCTCGAGTTTTTTGAACAATGCCTACCGGTTTTCGGTTGGTGTGGCATTTAGCCCCGGAGATATTCCGCTCTCGTTGTGGTAGCGGATGCCCGCCCGCCTGCTGATCGTCGACGACGAAAGTTCTGTAGTCGAACTACTGCGCCGATATCTCGCGAGGCTCGGGCACTCCGTCGACACGGCCTTGAACGCCAGGCAGGCTTTGACCGCGTTCGAACGCGCCCAGGGCGCATACGACCTCGTAATCGCCGACCTCCAATTGCCGGACTTGAATGGAGAGGAAATGGTGCGGCAAATGCGCTCCGGCCGCCCGAGTTTGAAAGCGCTCATTTCGAGCGGGCACCCCTCGCCAAACGCTGCAAGCGCCGATCCCTCGATGCGGCAAATGTTTATTCAGAAGCCATTTCTGCCTCAAGAACTTGCCGATCGCATCGGCGAAATCCTGACCTCTCCGGAATCGAAATAGCTTAGAAAGATTCGGGATATCGTTCCCGGAGTAGTTTGAGGTGAGGCTAGGAAGACTCTAGAAAAACAAAACGCCGGACTCCCTCGTGGAGAGTCCGGCTTAGGAGCACCCAGATGCCGTTCGGAGGTTACAACACCTGGTAGTGGAGGAACTTAAGATTATCAGTGGCGCGAAGGGGTCAGCTTAGAAGGCCTCCATGGCCCAAGCAGGCGACTTCCCACCCCGATATTCTATACCGCGCGAGGAGGGGTGGCAATATTAAATCCACGATATTTGGCTTCGCAGAGCGGAAGCACCCCGGTGCGGAGACAATGGGAATCTCCTCTTTATAGCTGAGTAAGAACAGATTACCCGGTTCAACAGGCGCCAGGAATCGTTCCAAGTGGCACCCGATTTGGGACATAGCCCGGCCAATCACGTCATCCGGCCCGGCAGGAGCAGTGGTGGATGCGATGAGAATTACGTCGGGTTTTGCCCGAATCAAATGCTGCAGCGCGCGCCCGGGCGAACCCTCCTCCTCAATCGCGTTCATCTCAAAAGCTGGTTTGATTCCGAAGCGTTCCAGCCGTTGGCGCATGATGTTGTCGAAAAGCTGCCGAGCCCTTTCCGCCTGCACGGGATCCGTATAGAGAACCGCAACGTTCGGTTTGCGGATCGGGCGAGCTTGAAGAATCGGTCCGCGCTCCCGCAGTATCGATGTGACCGCTTCCAATTGTGATCGGGATACCGCGAAAGGCGAACTTTTGACCGTCGCGATTCGCTGGCCCGCTTTCGCAAAACCAAAATTCATGGTCGTGGCGATCACGATGCTGGAAGTGCAATTGATCTGACGAAGCAACTCGTCGTCGACGAGAATGCAGGAATCCTGTGTGGCGAAAAGATTCGCCCGTCCACCCGCCGCCAACCGGATCTCCAGGCACCCGCATCCCATTTCGGAGGCAGCCTGGCTGACCGCGTCATCTTCGCTTATCTCTCCGTCTTCGAGCTCGGTGACCCAGACTTGGCCGAGTCCTTCCGTCTCAAGCAAACGCACATCTTCCTCGCTCAGTATGTGTCCCTTCGCGAGCAACTTTCGCCCTCCTGGACGAAAAATCGTGCAGCATAGAACGCGACCCGTAGACTCCCGTACGTCAACGGTTAGAGCTTTCACCCGACCTCCCACATAGGCCCTCTCTCCGACAGGGCGGGAAACTCCGCGATCTCATTTAATGCACGGCCGCGGTCCGATTGACAATATATAGTGTCACAATTCCAACGTAATCTCAAATACTTTTTGAGAGTATTTATGGAAATTTAATCACTGTAAATGGGCCAATATCTATGAGAGCGATTCCTAAGAGTGGGTAATGTGGGTACCAATTGCGGCGCCTTCCAAGAGTTGCTGAATCGCATTGGGGCGTGCGCCGGGAGCAATCACGACCTCCCTAGATGTTTGATGTATATGATGCTTATGGGTCAAAGCGAGGGCAGATTCAAGCTTTGCCTGCATACCGCCAATAGCGACGCCTTGATCGATCAACGCACGTGCCTGTACTGAAGTAAGTGTGCTCACAGTTTTCCCAGAAGCGCCTCGAACTCCGTCGACATCTGTGAGGAAAAATACCTTATCTGCCTCAAAGGAGGAGGCACAAGCGACGGCCAATTGATCGGCATTCACGTTGAAAATGTTGCCGGACACATCCCCCGCCACGCAAGCAACAATGGGAATAAATGATTCCGCGGTTAACAACGTTAGAATGCGCGGATCGGATCTAACGGGACGACCGACTTGCCCGAGGTCTTCGCTTAATCTCACCGCGTCCACTAAACCTGCGGAAACTCCGCTTAATCCAACCGGACGAGCTCCTGCTTTTCGAAAAGATGCAACCAATTCGGTGTTTACCGTTCCGATGAAAACCTTCATTACGGCATCGATAATCTCGGGAGAAGTTACGCGCAACCCATTGATGAATCGGCTACTTACACCACGTTCGGCGAGGAAGGACGTCATCTGCTTGCCGCCCCCATGAACGACCACCACATGCAGCCCGTGTTGCGCCTGAATTGAACTAATTTCCCGCGCAATTCGATCTCTCGAGTCCGTCTGATCGAGAAGTGTGCCGCCGATTTTAATGAGGATTTTCACAGCAGGCCCTCGGATTCGGTATAACCGAGCGCGAGATTCGCATTTTGAATTGCCTGTCCTGCCGCCCCTTTGCCCAGATTGTCGATGGCGGAAACCACCACTGCCCTTCCTGTTGCAGGGTCAAAGTTAATCCCGATATCGCAGAAATTGGTCCGGGAAACGCCACGCAAATCCGGCACGTAAGGAGGCTTGTAAAGTCGCACAAACGGCTCGTCCCCATAGCGATCCTGATAAATTCGAAGCAGATCCTGCGCCGACGTAATGGTCCTGTTCACGCGGAAATAGATTGTCTCAAGGATGCCGCGGTCGATGGGGATCAGCTGTGCGGTGAAGCTGAATTCCTGTTCTCCGATTCCTGAAGCCATCAAGACTTCCGGAACGTGCCGGTGGTTCAGTATCGAATAGGCCGAGAAGTTCTCCGTGACTTCGCAGAAGCTGGTCTTCAAGGATGCCTTCCTCCCGGCGCCGCTTACTCCGCTTTTCGCGTCACAGACGATTCCGTGCTCGCGTTCGATCGCGCCGGCTTCGATCAGCGGTTTCAGCGCCAAGTTCGCCGCCGTGGGATAGCAGCCAGGGTTAGAAATGAGCCGCGCGCCGGCGATCCGTGAACGGCAGAATTCGGGCAACCCATACACGGCTTCTTCGAGTAGTTCAGGCTGGGTGTGGGGTTCTTTGTACCAGCGCTTGTAGTTTTCCACAGTTCCGAGCCGAAAGGCTCCGCTGAGGTCCACGACTTTCGCGCCAGCCCCCAGAATCGGTCCGCTAAGATCCATCGAAGCTTCGGGCGGAGTAGCAAGAAACACCACAGCGATGTTCTGCTCTTTGATCGTCTCGGTTGAAAACGGCGCCCGTATCGGTCCCGGCCGTCCAATCGGACGAGCCTCCGCCTCAGCATCGCGATGCTCCAACAACACCGGCTCCAGGTGCGAATGTCGGCTAAGAAGTTGTATCAGTTCAGCCCCGCTGTAACCGCGGAAGCCTACGATTCCGGCTTTCGTTTTCATGCTTAATTATTCATCCAAACGAATAATTATACATCGATCGGGCCACAGGCCCCTTTCGCTGAGTCGTAGGCCTTCTTGCGGCAGGTGTAAGTGTCGGTTATTGCTTCATCGAGCTGAAAAGCGCGGAATGCTCGCGGAGGATTCGTTCCGTAATCATTGGGTCTGGCTCAAGGTTAGATTTCCCGCGCTCAAAACTTCCTCCCAGAAGGACGCCGTCATGGCGCGGGAACATATAGATGTTCCCGGGGCCGTTGGTCATATAGCCGACTTCCGGCTGCGGCAGCAAAAACACAAGCTGACCGCGAATGGGAATCAATTCTTTGTCTTGAAACAGCTTCCGGGCGCCCAGGCCAGTACAGTTGAAGACTAACGTCTCGTGCAAAGACATCAAGTCGCGCTGCGAGGCGAAGTCGCGAATTTGGATCTTGCCGCCCGCAACTTGAAAGTCGCGGATCAACGACTCGAGGTAAATCGATGGCTCAATCAACATCGTGTCCCGCAGCGAGGCGAAAGGCGTGGAGAAAGGATTCTCGCTCGGCGAAAGCTGTTTGAGTTCGGGATATAGGAATTCGACTTCCGTTCCAGGGCTATCCGCCCCCTGCGGTCCCGCGCTCGCGGCGGTCTCACCCAGCGTATAGAGTGGCAGCCAGCGAATTCCGTAGTCATCACCTGCCATGGGTTGAAACCTGCGGAATGCCCACTGCGCGGCTTCCACGAACTGTGACTTGAATTGGGGCGTGATGCATTCGGCGTCGTAGAGCGAGACTGGTTCCCACAGGCCGCCGGCGACATTGGATGTCGTCTCGGGCGGCATGTCGCGCGTGTAGATAGTTACGGTATAGCCGCGAAGTTGAAGAAGCCTCGCGGTAGACAGTCCGATGACGCCGCACCCAAGCACAGCACACTCGCGCGTTTCGAGCTTCGAAGCCTCTTCCACCGCCAGGTGCGCCGTACCCCACGAAAGCGTGATGCCCGATCCGCCATGTCCATAGTTATGAATGACGGTCTTTGAGTCGAGCTTTTCGCCGCGAACCACGAAACCAGAGGGGCGAAACGGCCGCAGCCCGACACTGGTTCGAATGATGCGATCCGCTGAGACATGAACAGGATGGAGCCTGAGGGTGGATGGGGACATTGGGTTCGGAGGCGCCTCATGAATCCGAACTGAGGCGCATACATCCAATTATCATCGGTTAACGATGGGAAATTCGACATGTTCGAATAGCGCACAGGACAAGGCGGCGTCCAGGCAACTACTAGGAACGCTGCGGCCGTGTTCGTTGTGCGCGATTATTGAAGAGTCTAGGTAAAACGGAGCTATATATGTCCTTACGTGCTGTTAAGAAGGTGATTGAATCGAAGCCCACTCTGGAGGGCGCCGGAGTGCATCTGCGCCGCGCTTTCGGCTTCGGAAACACCAAAGATTTCGATCCATTCCTGCTGTTCGATGATTTCCGCAATGACGTTCCTGAAGAGTATCTCGCTGGCTTCCCATGGCATCCGCACCGCGGCATTGAGACGATCACATATGTCCTTGCGGGCACGGTGGAGCACGGGGACAGCATGGGCAATCGCGGGGCGATCGCGGCTGGCGATGTGCAGTGGATGACGGCTGGCAGCGGCATTATCCATCAGGAGATGCCCAAGGGCGACCCCGCGGGCCGTATGCATGGCTTTCAATTATGGGCCAATCTCCCGGCGTCGCTTAAGATGACTGATCCCCGGTATCAGGAAGTGAAGTCGAAGGACATTCCCGAGATTACCGATGACGATGGCACTCAGGTTCGAGTCGTGTGCGGCAGCTTCTGGGGGACCAAGGGTCCTGTAGACGGCATTGCGGCAGATCCCACCTATCTTGACGTTTTCGTTCCTCCCGGGAAGCGCAAAACACTTCCAGTGGAAACCACCAGGCATGCGTTCGCTTACGTCTTCGCAGGATCGGGAAAGTTTGGAAACGCTTCCGGTCCGCAGGCGGTGAAGACGGATCACGTCGGCGGCGCGTCCTCGACCCAAGCCGACAATCACTCGATGATTCTGTTCGACCGTGGCGATGAGGTTACGGTGGAAGCCGGACCCCAGGGCATCCGGTTCCTGCTGGTTTCGGGGCAGCCGTTGGAGGAGCCTGTGGCCTGGCGCGGTCCGATCGTAATGAACACGCAGACGGAGTTGATGCAGGCGTTCGAAGAACTCAACCGCGGGACGTTCCTGAAGCAGTGAAGCGCACAGGACGCGACGGCGTCCAAATGAGTACCAGAAATCCTGCCGCGGCGTCCGTTGTGCGCAGGGTTTCTGGAGAGTAGTCCATTCAAACCACTCGGGGGTTTGGCCGATATGTACCTTATGGCAATTGGCCAATCTCCGAAGCTGGGAGTTCTTGAGGCTCATTGGGCTTGGCTCGAGAACCCTGCCAATGGCCACCAGGCGAATTTAAGCGGACTTACGTTGAATGAAGCGCGCCTGGCAAATGCGAACCTTCGCCGGGCGATTCTGATGGGAGCGACGTTCTTGGACGCGAACCTTGCCCAAGCCGATTTGAGCGACACCAACCTGGAAGGCGCCGATCTCCAGCGCGCCAATCTCGCGGGAGCAGACCTCGCGAGCGCCAAGATTTCTGAAGCGACCTTTGGCGGCGCATTTCTTCAGGGAGCGAATCTGTCCGAGGCTTCCGGCACGCGCGTAAGCTTTCGGCGTGGAAGGCTCGAAAGAGCCCGACTAATGGACGCTTCGCTGCAAAACGTCATTTTTCAGGAAGCCATCCTTCCCGGAGCGAGCTTTCATCAGGCTCGATTCTACGAAGCGGATTTTCGCGATGCGGATCTGGCGTCGGCGCAGTTCTATCATTCAAGATTGGCGCATGTCCGGTTCAACGGGATCATGGCTGCTGCCTCGAATTTCAGCGGAGCGAAAATCGACCACTGCGATTTCACTCGTGCCGATTTGAGCGGGGCCAAGTTCAACCGAGTGGAGGCGACTCAGTGCTCGTTTCGCTACGCTCGGCTGATCGATTGCGATTTTCGGGAGGCTCGGATGCGAGGCGGGGAATTCGCGGGTGCGGTTCTTACGGGCGCGCGCTTCGATGACGCGAAACTGCTGACCGTCGATTTTCGCGGGGCGGATTTGCGCGGCGTGCGAGACCTAACGGCGGAGCAATTGTTGCAAGCGCTGACGGACACGGCGACGACGCTTCCCAACGGGACCAAGGGGCCTTACATGAAATTCTCGGGCGCAGAAAAGGTTCGGGCGCGCTAGCGGTTCGGACCCAGAGGCTAAAAGCCCGCGCCACAGGTCAGGTCTGAACGCACTGGCTGAAGGCGGGCCAACCCGTCCCGATGGATTTACTCGGCAGAAAAGGCGAGCAAAACGTTGCCGGCCATACCCCCGTTGCGTGAATAGCCCGAGTTAATGTAGACCATCCCCCCGGCTACAACGGCGCCTGGGCCATCCAGCGATCCCCCGCGCCCAAATACACCATTCACAGTTGGAAAGGTTTTAGCAGTATCGAAGTCCCACAATACGCGGCCATCTTCGGCCGCGAAAGCGCGCATGTGGCCATCGACCGAACCGGAAAACACCACGCCAGGAATAGCGGTCACAGCCTGAGGCTGCGCTGGGCTGCAAATAGCTTGGCTCTCAGGGCAGGCAACGGGCGCCGCATGCCACACTTGGCTTCCGTCCGTGACACGCAGAGCAGTGAGTCCGCCGCCCAGTGTACGATCCGCTCCGCTCGGGCGGGGATCTAAGGGATCTGTGCGGCGAATACGATTCAGGTCGGACACAGCGGCGTAAACGCGCTGACCATCGCTCGCCATCCCCCACTGCACGCCGCCATTCGTGCCGCCCTTGCCGACTCGAGCCTGCCATAGCACCTTGCCCTTCGCATCCGGGTCGAGTGCATACACTATTCCGGACTTCTGTCCGGCGAGCAAGATATCGCGGCCATCGGGGAGCTTTTCCAGAATCGCCGACGAGCCGAAATCGAAGTCAGGTCCGGGACAATTGCGAGCGTTCGCGCAACCGCCGTTGAAAATGTCGCCCGGAGTGACCTGATTTGACCAAAGAATCTTGCCCGTCGCCAGTTCCAGCGCGACCACTGCATCACTGCGCTGCGTAGAAGGTCCGGCGTAGTCATTGCCGGTCGTCACGTAAATTGCCTTGCGCTTCAGGTCGAGCGTTGGAGCCGACCATATGCCGGCTCCGGCAGCGCTGTCAATCACGTAAGTCTTCCAAAGTTGCTCGCCGTCTTTGATGCGATAGGCAACCAGGCTGCCTCGAAAAGAGCAACATTTGTAGTCCGGGTTCACCGGCCGGTTCTCTTCCCAAGACGCGACTGGAACGTATACGATTCCGTCGTTGGCAATAGGCGATCCCGTCAGCTTTGTAGCCTCATGCGCTTCAGGCCGTTTCTTCCACTCGATCTTCCCCGTCTCCGCCTCCACCGAATAGAACAAGCCGGTTTGATCGCCAAACAACAGAGCGTGCTTTGGTCCGTTCGGCACGACGAGCATCGCGGTTCGGACTGGTCCGTCCGCTTGAAATTGCCAGCGAATGCAGCCCGTCTTTGCGTCCAATGCATGCACGAGACCGTTCGCGCTGCCTACGAAAAGCTGGTTATCCAGGATCGCCGGAGGAGCGAACGCGTTGACGTCTCCGTCATAACCAAAAGCCCACTTGAGCTTGAGATTTTTCACCTGGTCTAGACTCACTCCCGGAGCAGGTTGATAGCGAGTGTTGCCTGATGTCGGACTCCAACCATTCCAGGTGACCTTCGGGGATTTCGGGACGGTAACGGTACGCGAAGAACAGAACGCCGAGGCAGGAACTTTGTGCGTGTCTTGGGCCTTTCCAAGGTAGCTCGCAACTGCCTCTCGCTCCCCGCGCGTCAGGGCTCCTGCCGCGGACATCATTGAGCCGAAGTCCAACGTGCGAAGGATACGCGCCGAAGATAGGGCTCGCAGGGACGAACCTGGAGGCGCATGGGAATCTTCGTTTTCATGGCATTTAGCGCATACGTTCTTGTAAACGGTCTCGCCGGATTGAGCGAAAAGGGCAGCGGAGCATGCGGCCAGCAGCGCTAAGCGTTTCACGGCTACCTCTTATACCCGATTTTGCGTAAGAATCCGTGCCGGGCCTGTGCGTCGGCTTCGCTCTCGACACCCTTCGGCGAACTACCGTCGATCACGCCAAGAATCCCGCGCCCTTGCTCGGATTGCGCGACAATCACTTCTACCGGATTTGCGGTAGCGCAGAAGATCGAGCAGATTTCGGGAATATCGCGGATCCGCGAAAGCACGTTGATCGGAAATCCGTCCTTCATCGCGACGTAAAACGTGTGCCCGGCCGCCACAGATTGAGCATTGCGAATCGTACTGGCCTTTAGCTCTGCGTCATTGCCGTCGGCGCGGATCAAACAAGGTCCTGAAGCCTCGTTAAATGCGACGCCGAACTTCATCTGCGGCACGCTGGTGACGATGGTTTCGTAAATGTCCTCTACGGTTTTGATGAAATGGCTCTGGCCGACGATGATATTCGCGCCTTCGGGGACTTCCAGGCGCACGGATATGAGTTCCATAAGGTCTCAACCAATATACGCTGAGGTACATGGTGGGACAGGCTTCAGCCTGTCTTCTGGCATGACAGGCTAAAGCCTGTCCTACCATACTTTACAACCGCTACTTGAAAATACTATTTGCGACTGCGATCCCACTCATATAATGGAGGCTTGATTCCTTCGCTCCCCGAGCACATCCGAAAGCTTCCGCACGGACGAGCCAATCTCAAACAGCTTCTCAAGGAACTTGCTCGTAAAGGGGTCAGCAAATCCGCGCTGGAAGGCGAACTGCGTACGCTGATCGAACGCGGTGAGATTGTTGAAACGCGCGCCGGTCACTATACGGCGATCGGATCGAGCCGCGAGTTTGCCGTCGGCCGTCTGAACGTTCATCGCGATGGCTACGCGTTCGTCGCGCCCGAGATCGCCATTACAGGCCTGCGCGGCGACGTTTATATTGCCAAGGAAGAAGCGCAGAAAGCGATGCACGGCGACCGGGTGGTGATCCGCATCGGTCGCATCGAAAGCGACGGACGCGCGCACGGCGAGATTCTGCGCATCCTGAAGCGCGCGCATCGCAGAGTGGTGGGTGGGTTTCAAATCCGCCGTTCCGGCATGTTCGTCCTGCCTCATGACGACCGTATCCGCCAGTGGGTCGAGATTCCCGAGGAACTGGGGCTGCCGCCGAAGTCTGTATCTGTGGACCGGGTGGGCGCCCGGCCGGTTGAGTTCTCGTCATGGGAAGACCTCAGCGGCATGATTGTGACGGTGGAGATTCTCGATTACGGGGAAGAAGGGGAGCGGCCCTTCGGGAAGATCGTCGAAGTCCTTGGCCACCCGGATGATTTCGGCATTGACGTCGAAATCCTCATTCGTTCCCATGGGATCCCCCATCATTTCCCGGACGACGTGCTGGACCAGGCGCGATCGATGGTACGAGAGATCCCGAAGGAAGAGTATGGGCGCCGGCGCGATTTCCGCGACCTCGACATCGTTACGATCGACGGTGAGACGGCGCGTGACTTTGATGACGCCGTCTGGGTGGAGCGACTCCCCAACGGCCACTTTGCGCTGCAGGTTCACATCGCCGACGTGAGCCACTATGTCCGCCCGGGCTCGCCGATCGATTGTGAAGCCGCTATGCGCGGCACCAGCGTCTATTTTCCGGACCGCGCCATCCCGATGCTTCCAGTCGAACTCTCGACGGACATCTGCTCGCTGCGACCGCATGAAGACCGTTTGGTGCTTTCGGCTCTGCTCGAAATCGATCCGCGCGGCGACGTAGTTTCACAGGACTTCACTCGCGGTGTGATTCGCAGCGCGGAGCGCATGACCTACACCGCGGTACACGGAATCCTTGAAGGTGACGCGACGCTCCGCGAGCGCTACGGCCCGCTGACTCAGCGCTTTGAGCTGATGCAGGAATTGGCGCTCATCCTCAATCGCAAACGCGTTCGGCGCGGCTCTATCGATTTCGACCTGCCTGAGCCGTTGCTCGAATTCGACGAGTTCGGTGAGATGACGGGAGTCACCCGCGCTCCGCGCAATATCGCCCACCGTTTAATTGAAGAATTCATGCTCGCGGCCAATGAAGCCGTGGCTTCGCATATCGAATCCAGAAGCCTGCCGATGATCTTCCGCATCCATGAGCGACCGGACCCGAAGCGCGTCATGGAATTCGAACAGGTGGCGGCGCACTTTGGATATTCGCTCGGCGCGGGCGCGGTTCCGGTCAAGAAGTTTCGCGACACGGAAATCGCGCTCGATAATGTGAACCTCACTTCCCGTAATTATCAGCGTTTGGTGCAGAAGATCGAAGGCAGGCCGGAAGAACGCATCCTGAGTTACCTGATGCTTCGCTCTCTAAAACAGGCTCGTTACAGCGACATCAACGAAGGCCACTTCGCGCTGGCGGCCAAGAGCTACACGCACTTCACGTCGCCGATCCGGCGCTATCCAGACCTGATTGTGCACCGCATCCTGGGGGCGGTGCTCGACGAACGTGTCTATGAAGCTGATCTCCATCGCATCGCCGATGAATCGTCGGATACGGAAAGACGCGCCGCCGGAGCCGAACGAGAGCTGGTCGAGTGGAAGAAGGTGAAGTTCATGATGGGCCACGTAGGCGACGAATATGACGGCCTCATTATCTCCACTACGCGCTTTGGTTTCTTCGTCGAGTTGAAGGACCTGTTTATCGAGGGCCTAGTGCCGATGGATACGCTTCCGGGCGATCACTACAACTACCACGAGAACACTCGCATGATTATCGGCGAGCGCAATCGCAAGAAGTTTTCTATAGGTGATGAAGTCCGGGTGCGACTGGATCGGGTAGATGCTGTTGAGAAGAAGCTGCAGTTTTCTTTGGTTGTTCCTGACAGGAAGAAACGCCGGTAGCGTTGTTGGTTGCGACACGCGGCTCTGACCACTTTTGCTTCTGCTCTGATATTCTTCTCTCTGGCGCGCGAGGCGCCATCCACGTCCGCGGGAAGGACTGCGTCCACCTCGAATCGAAGCGTAGTTGCAATTGGCAGGATGAACTCTTTTCTCGCCCGGAGAGCGGACAGCGGGCTTAAAGAAAGGAGCTCACTGTGAGCAAACAACCGCCCACTCGCGTGATGCGCGAGAATCCCGACCTCGAACAACTCAAACGCCAGGCCAAGGAATTGCTGGAAGCCTATCGAGCATCGCAGCCGGAAGCCATCGACGAAGTCAACGCCTACCACCGCACCGCGACTGCTGAAACATTCGCTCTGCATGATGCGCAGTTCGTGCTCGCCCGATCGTATGGATTCGAAAGCTGGCCGAAGCTCAAGGCCGCCGTCGATGGTGTAACAGGCGCAAGACTCCATGAAGCAGTTGAGGGGGGCGATCTGCAAACGGTGCGCGAGTTGCTTACGCGCCGCCCGGAAATGGTCAATTTCGGCCGCGGTGAGATGAACTCATTGCACATGGCGGTCTTGCGCCGCGATCTGGCGATGACAAACCTCCTGCTCGAATTCGGAGCGGATATCAACACCGGCATCTGGCCCAAGCGCGATGCAACCAGTCCGCTTGTGCTTGCTCGCGATCGCGAATATTCGGAGATTCTCGAGGCCATTCTAGCGGTCCGTGAGAAGCGCGGCGCGCGCGGACCGCACAGGCCAACGGAAGCGACACGAAAACTTCAAGCGGCCCTTCAGTCCGGCAGCGAAGAAGCGCTAGTTGCGATCTTCGACGAAAACCCGGATCTTGCGGTTGTGCGTTCCGCAGACGGTGTGACCCTGTTGCATCAGATGACTGGCCATGGCGCCCTTTTGATGATGAAGTGGCTGATCGATCACGGCGCGGATATCAATGGCAAGTCTGAGCAAGGTTGGACTCCGCTCGATTTCGCGGCCACAGGCCGCGGTGGGCCTTGGCATTTCGATACTCAAAAGTTTCAACGCGTGGCGGAATTTCTTCTGAGACACGGCGCTCAACTGAGCCCTCTATCGGCCGCAACGCTTGGCCGCTGGGACTATCTTGAGAAGCTTTCGAAGCAGGATCTTGAAGGAAAAGGCGTCTTGGAAGCCGCCGTGAAGGGCGATCAGTTGGATGTTGTGCGCGGCTTGCTCGACTTAGGTCTTGATCCCGATGAACGGGTGCAAGTCGGCGCAGTCGCCGAGCAATCCTGGTCAGCCGGTGGCCCTCTTTTTCAAGCAGTGGTGCTGAAGCGGCGTGAGATTGCGCGGTTGCTTTTGGAGCGCGGAGCCGATCCTAATGCGAGTGTCTGGACATCGGGTTCGGCCACATATCGCGCCTACGAACATAACGATCCCGAGTTGATCGAACTCATGGAGCGCTATGGCGGCTGGATCGATGCA
>Ga0126381_100005050_pt1 | contig 14444 bp, 11 predicted proteins | sample PanSoiMetPlot_28_FD_96465 | JGI IMG/M metagenome (GOLD analysis project Ga0126381, IMG submission 96465) | Tropical forest soil microbial communities from Panama - MetaG Plot_28 | ecosystem: Environmental > Terrestrial > Soil > Tropical forest > Bulk soil | place: Panama | collected 2016-02-17
CGCGTATTTATGTTTTCTTCGGAGGATAATCCCTGAGGAGGTTAGAGACAGCCTTTGCAATATGCTGTGGTTTGGCTTTGGGATTGAGATCCGCAGTGTTGTGCCAAATCACCTTTTTCGTAGACGAATCAATCATATCAATGGCCACTTGGGCGGTTTTGATGGTCCACGCGTACGAACCTTCTCCTTCGGTTATGGTGTATCTTCTGATTTGTTCAGTGCCGAAATTGCTGTGATAGCAGATCAAAAGATGTGCGGCATCTGAGTCAGTCTTTGTCAGACCTCTCTTTGCTAATTCAGCCTGCAACGCGTCTATAACTTGGGCATCAGCTTGATTCGTCACACGATCAGAGTTCTTCGACTGGTCCCAGGCATAGGTCTTGAATTTTGAAAAGTCAGTACTGGGGTCGATACGGAAAGAGACTTGGGCCGTGGCCACCGCGCCAGCCGCGAGCAATCCAGCAAAAAGACAGGTCCACTTGTACACGAAGGGATCTCCTTCCTGATTATCACCTCCGGCGACGCCAGAGTATTTGAGCACTTCTTGCACTAAAGTGCTTGGGCCTTAGCTATGCCGAAACTGTTAGTTATGACAGCATCATAAGGACAGGCAATAGCCGGAATCCGTCTAGGCTGTATTCGTTTTCCTTGCGGTCCTCGTCGGGCAAGTCGCCCCACCCGCGGTTGACATGGCGTGTGAGGAATTCGCCCGCCTGTTGTCTTGCCTTCTTGAGTGCGGCCAAAGCGCCCGGTGTTGCGACGATCTGGCCTAGCTCGAAAGCAGCTTGTTTGCTGTTTTGCTGCATGGGAAACTCCTTTCGGTAGGTTTGTTTTTGCTTCTCAGAGGCAACGCACACAGCGGCGCATAAAAAGCAAATGCCCTTCATGGCGCGGAGAAGCGCCTGGCCACGCGCGCTGTCAAGGGCGCGCGGTTTTCGCGTTTATCGGAGCGGAGCGGAGACCCTTGATCAGAGGAAGCGGGCAGTCCAAGCGCAGGTTTTCAGCCACGAAGGGCAGCAGAGAAGATTGAGTCTGTGCAAAAAGTTGAGGAACGAAAGTTGACATGAAAGACGCCCGGAGACGAGGCAATCGATTGTTCTTCCCTGACTCGACGAAAGGTTACGCGATGCCGCAATAGAAATGTTGAAGCGCGAGCGTCTCGATGACGAACAGGTGGGGTTTGAATTAACCGGCAGTCTTACGCGCACTGGAGCGGCAAAACCTTCTGATTCTGCCATGCGTCAAACGGCACATAGTGATCACCTGGATTCAACGACTTGCACGCGGCTGCAAAAGAGGGTTTTTCCCTCACTTCAAGCCGAACCTTGCCGGCCGCAAGATGCGATCCATCTACATCGCTCCCTCTAGGGCAAGCTGACCGTTCGCCTCCACGGCTCGCAGCGCCTCTTGACGCGTACTATCCCATGTGTCACATTTAACATATGACACTGTTTCAGCTCACCCTCCGGCCCGGAGAATCCATCTTTGACCAGCTTGTTTTCGCCGCCAAGAAAGCCTCCATCAGCGGTGAACTGCGGCCCGGCCAGGCGTTTCCTTCCGTGCGGTTCCTCGCCACGCAATTCAAGATTCATCCCAATACAGCGCACAAAGTTGTCCAACACTTGATTCAAAGCGGCTGGCTCGAAGTGCGGCCCGGCATAGGGACCGTCGTTGCGCCGATCCCCGAGCCGCGTGCAGGCGAGCGCAAGAACCTGCTGCAGCGCGAAGTGGAGCAGCTCGCCGTCGAAGCCAAGCGCGTCGGACTCGAAATTGAGGACGTCATCGAAGCCATTCAAGAACATTGGGCCAAGCTCGAAAAGCGACAGGAGGTGAGCCGCAAATGATCCAAGTGCAAGATCTGCACAAGAAGTTCAGGCGCTTCGAGGCATTGCGCGGGTTGAGCTTCTCCGTGCCGCAAGGCAGCGCCTTCGCGCTGATCGGCGCTAACGGCGCCGGCAAGACGACCATTATAAAAATTTTGACGAACATTCTTGAGCCAACCAGCGGCCGCGCAAACCTCCTTGGTGTTGACTCACGGAAGCTCTCGCCTCGCGAGCTCGTTCAGATTGGCTACGTCTCGGAAAATCAGGACATGCCGGCCCGGCTGACCGTCGCCGAGTACGTAGACTATCTTCGCCCCTTTTATCCCTCTTGGGATCGCGACCTGGAGCGTGAAACGCTGCGGCAATTGCGCCTTCCCCCCGAGCGCAAGATCGGCGACCTCTCGCACGGCATGCGCCTGAAAATGGCGCTTCTCTGTGCGCTTCCCTACCGGCCCAAGCTTCTGCTTCTCGATGAGCCTTTCAGCGGCCTCGACCCTCTTGTCCGCGATGAATTCATGGAGGGTCTCCTCAAGCAAGCCGGCGAAATGACCATCCTGATTTCGTCCCACGAACTCGGCGAAATTGACGGCGTCGCCACGGACATTGGCTTCCTCGATGAAGGCAAATTACTCTTCCAGGAATCCATGGCCGAATTGAATGGCCGCTTCCGCGAGGTTCGCGTCACCCTCGCCCATGAAGCTGCTCCGCCCGCGCAGGTCCCCAAGGACTGGCTCGGCCTGCAAGCCATGGGCAACGTGGTCACGTTCGTCGAAACCTCGTTCGACGAAAAGCGATTCGGCGAATTTGTACGGTCGCGGCTCGGCGAGGTTCGCGCCATCAATTCGCAGCCCATGTCGCTTCGTTCGATTTTCACTACTCTGGCGCGCGCCGCGCGTGACAGCGCAGCAGCTTGACGAAAGGCGGTGCACCATGATCTGGCACATCTTCAAAAAGGATTGGAAGCTCATCTGGATTTTCGTCGCCGTCGTGGCGGCCTCGCAAGCGATCACGGAATTCGTCTTGGCAAAGGCCCGTGTGTCCGACGATAGCCCGATGATTACGTTGCTGGCGCAAAACCTTCCCACCGGGATGATTTTTTTCATGATGTTCCTGATCGCTGCAATCGTCCTCCTCGACGCCATTCCTGGGCTGCGTCAGGACTGGCTCATTCGCCCCATCCCGCGCCGGGATCTGTTGCTGGAAAAGCTGCTATTCACGGTGATCGCCGTCGAAGGCCCGATTTTTCTGGCAAACCTAGTGCTGGGCCTGGCGAGCGGCTTTTCGCTTCGTTCCGTGCTCCTCGTCTCCGCGGAACGCGTCCTCTATCTCCTCTTTTTCCTGGTTCTGCCCATCTTCGCATTCGCCTCCGTGACGAAAAACATGACCGAAGCGTTCATCTTCGCCTGCGGCTTTGCGTTCCTCATCGCCGTCTTCGGGACATTCGCCGACTATCTGAACACGAATGCCAACAGAACTCTCACTCCAACTCTCTACACCGGGATCGGCTGGATGGGAGAATTGACTCGATTCGCCATCGTCTTGGTGGCAGCCGCCGTAATTCTCCGCTTCCAGTATTTCTTCCGAAAAACTTTTCTTTCGCGGGCGCTTGTCTTCTTTTTCGGCTTTCTCGCTTTCGTCTCTCTTTTTCTTCCATGGAGACCCGCTTTTGCGATCGAAGAACGTCTCTCTCCCGACCCTGCCGCTGCCAAAAACCTCTCCCTCGCCTTTCATTCCCAGATCGGCAGATACCAGCCTCCCTCGGGGGTGAACAATTCCATGTACCCCGGCGAAGGTCGTGACGCCGATGTGTTCCTTCCTTTGCGCGTGTCTGGAATGCACTCCGGCGACACGCTCATCACCGACCACGGTGAAGCGAGACTTTTCGGCTCGGGCGGAAAATTGGTGTATCACGGCTCTATATTTGGCATCGAGGTTGACAAAGCCGGATTGACCGCAACCGGCGAAGACCGGCACCAGAAAATCACTCTTCCCGCTTCCCTCTATAAGCAGCTTCAGGGTCAACCCGTACAAGCTAAACTCGATTACTCTTTCACTCTCTTTAGCCTCAGCAAGTCCTATGCAATTCCCGCCATCGGCGGTGATGAGCGCATGCCCGGCGTGGGTTGGTGCCAAACGAAACTCAATGATGCAGGTACCGCCGTAACTATGAAATGCATGATGGCAGAGAAGGGTCCAACGTGTGGCGGCATCTTTTTGGAAAATCCTTCTCAGGGAACTCAGAATCCGGAGGGGTTTGGTTGCTACCCCGAATACACTCCCTATTCTGCGCGTCCACTCGACGACGCTTTCAGGCGCTGGGTAGCTCGGGTCTCCTTTCGCGATCCGAATGGCCTTGCGAAGTACCCCGTCGATGGGCCGCAGCTGCCCCAGTCGCGTCTTGTGATTCGCTTATACCAGCCGCTCGCGCACTTCACACGTTCGGTCGTGATTCCTCAGCTGAAATTAGGCGATTGGCAGCCGCGCTAAAGCCGCTTGAATGTCTGGCGTGCGAGCCCCGCCACGAAGACATTTGCGTTTGCTGCAAGTCTCGAAAAAGAGGACGTCAAGCTATGCTCCAAACTTGACCTGCTCCGCAGGGGGTACGGTAGATTCACGCACCAGGAAATACCGCCGCCATCTACGCCATGCTTACCAACCGGCCGGCTTTGAAAAAGACCCTTTTGCATCTTGCAGGCTTGCAGGGAATTGGCTAGCAAGTAGATGCCCCTGGCGAATCCTCTTCACAAAAGTGGCGTACCGCTGTAGTTCTTTGCTGTGATGCTGGTGGGGGTTAAGAATTCCAACTGGCATGTGTAGTTCTTGAGAAACGATCCGCACCGGCTCTGCAAGGTCGGAATCATTCGTTATCAGCACCGCGACCTCGAATTGCTTGCGGAAAGCGTCTCGAACGAGATGTGACCCAAGGTTGACATCTGACCCCTTCTCTTCGGTCTTTTCGACCCAGACCCTTTGAGGGGGAGTGACCGCTGCCAGATACATCGGGACTGTGTGCGTCAGGAAATGACCGTATTTGATCGTAAGATTCGGAATTGTCCGCAACGCTCGAATGTACAAACCTTGATCGTGAGCCGAAGTCGGGTTGCTTGGCCTAGCGCTCACCCTTGCGGTGAAATACTTGATTTCTTGAAGAGTATCGGCGGGAAGGAGAGATTGGCATAGGCGAGCCAAGTTAAGCCATTTGTACGGCGTACCCTTTAACGCGCCGTAGTAGAGATTGAATCCATCAATATAAACGTTGACCTTGGCCACGAATTCTCCCGGTTGGAAACGTGTCGAGCCGAGCAGATTGACGCTTCTCGCTGATGGAGTATAATAGCTTTTGCATCCCCCCTGTCCCTTAGTGGGCAGGAAGCGAAGCCGACCTTTGGGTCGGCTTCAGTGTTTCAATCTTCTACAAAGCCCTTAATGGTCGCTACCGCGCAATGTTGAGTCCCTGCGCAATCGTTTGTTCTGCCCCGCGTTGCAAAGTCGAGGATGGGTTCATCTTTTGGGTTGCTAATTTCGGAGTGCGAGTTTGCTCCATCGCAGTTTGGCGCGAAACGTCACTGGAGAGTTGCTCGGTCAGGTGGCTTTTGTCGTTCGTATAGATTTGGGCGCCAAACCGGCCACGCGAAACGGCTACGTAAGCAAATCTTCGGTTGACGAGTTTTTTGGCCGCCCGCTCGGTGTCCACATGGATAAGCACACGGTCTGCGGTTTGCCCCTGGCTGCTGTGGCTCGTCATCGCATATCCGTAATCCAGATGCGGGTTTTCTTTGATGTTGAATGCGACCGGGCGCCCCGAGTCGAAACGCAGTAGCAGATTGCCGCTCTCATCAATCTTCTCGACAGTGGCAAGCTCGCGGTTACGGTCGCGCTCCCTTCGAGGTCAAACGCAAGCCACGCAGTCTGCGTCACTCCGGTATCTTCTTTCTCCTTGACAGTCTAGGAGAGGCGCGCTAGATTCCTAGCGCGTCTAGGAGAGAGTGGCTCATGGACAAACAAATGGAGCTTTTGCAGGGAACCTTGGACATGCTGATTCTCAAAGCAGTGTCGCTGGGACCGCTGCACGGCTACGGCGTTTTGCTGCGCATCCAGCAGATTTCGAAAGACCGACTGGAAATTCAACAAGGCTCGCTGTATCCGGCGTTGTATCGACTCGAACATCAAGGCTGGATAACGAGCGAATGGGGCGAGTCGGAGAACAAGCGTAAGGCGAAATATTACAGGCTTACCACCGCTGGCCGGCGCAAATTGCAAACAGCAGCGGAAAAGTGGAACCGCATGGCGGACGTCATCGCCGGGATTCTGCAAAGCACGCCCGAGGAAGTGTGACGATGTGGAGCCGAGTTAGGTCGTGGTTGCGCGCGGTAACGCGGCGGTCGCGGATGGAACGCGAAATGGATGCGGAGCTCCGCTTTCACATCGAGGCATTTGCAGAAGACTTGGTGCGCAGCGGCATTCCGCGAGAAGAGGCACTGCGGCGGGCACGCATCGAGTTTGGCGGCGTCGAGCGCGCCAAGGAAGAGTGCCGCGAGGCGCGCGGCCTGAGCTTCCTTGAAAGCCTCATTCAAGACTTGCGCTACGCGATGCGCATGCTGCAGAAAAGCCCTGGGTTCACGACGGTGGCTGTTTTGACTTTGGCGCTGGGGATTGGGGCGAACACAGCGATCTTTAGTCTGATTAATGCGCTGGGCTTGCGCCCTCTTCCGGTCCAGAAGCCGGAGGAGTTGGTCCTAATCAATCCCAACGATCGCAACGGGGACTGGGGCTTCTCGTATCCCCTCTACGAAGCCGTACGGAATGAGAATCGAACGCTGGCCGGAGTCTTTGTCAGTGCTGGCGGTCCGATGAACGTGAGTGTGGACGGGCAAGCCGAACTTGCGCCGAACGGCGGCGAGTATGTTTCGGGCAGTTATTTTTCCACCCTGGGCGTCGAGGCAGTCGCGGGACGAACTTTCACCGCTGCCGAGGACAGAGTCCCCGGCCAAAGTCCCGTGGCCGTGATCAGCTATGGTTATTGGAGACGCCGTTTTGCGTTGAGTCCTTCCGTGATCGGCAAGGCGATCTACTTGAACGGGGTTCCTTTCACCATCATCGGCGTAACGCCTCCGCGATTCTTTGGGCTCTTGGCCGGCGATTCCCCCGACATCACAGCACCGATGACCATGTATCCGCAGCTCAACTCGGGAAGCACGCAATTGAGCAACCCGGGCTCCTGGTGGCTCACTGCGATGGCGCGCCTGCGGCCTGGCGTCAGTGCTGAGCAAGGAACCGCTGATCTTTCCGCAGTCTTTGGGCATTACATGGAGGCGGTCGGTCGTCGGACGGAAGGCTTAAGCATCAGGCTCAGGCCGGGCGCCTGGGGCCGTTTCCCTCGTCACAAACTGGCCCCCGAAGCAATACTGCTCATGACCTTAGTTGGATTGGTGCTGCTGATCGCTTGCACCAATGTCGCGAACCTGCTCCTCGCGAGAGGCGCAGCGCGACAGAAGGAAATCGCCCTGCGGCTTTCCATCGGCGCCGGACGAGGCAGGCTGATTCGTCAGCTGATTACCGAGAGTCTACTGCTTGCGCTGCTAGGGGGAGCGGCGGGCTTTCTTTTTGCGTCTTGGGGAACTCGACTTCTTCCACAACTAAAGCCGGAAGCAGCCTTCGTGGACCTCTCGCCAGACACGCGAGTTTTTGTGTTTGCCGCCGGAATTACACTCCTGGCCGGTGTGCTCTTCGGTTTGACTCCTGCCTTCCGGGCCACGCGGATCAGCCTTGTGCAAGGGCTTCAGGGCGGAGTGAGACAAGGGCAAACTCAATCGAGCCCAAACCGCGTGCGCAACGGCCTGGTTGTCTCACAGGTGGTGCTGTCCACGGTGCTGCTCTTCGTGGCGGGCCTGTTCACTCACAGTCTGCGGGAACTTCTCAGCGCGGAACTTGGCTTTCGACCGGAGCACGTTCTGGTGCTCTCCGTGGATCCCACACTCATCGGATACCAGGGGCCACGCCTCATGGACCTGTACAAAGAGTTGCTGCAGCACGCACGGGCGGTTCCCGGAGTTATGTCGGTGAGCCTCTCGCAAAACGGATTGGTGAGTGACGCGACATGGGGCAACATTGTCAGCGTGCCGGGATATACACCGGGGCCCGACGAAGAAATGGCAAGCCTGTTCAATCCCGTCGGTCCAGATTTTTTCCGAACCGCCGGTATTCCGATTTTATTGGGGCGAGACTTCGGCGACCGCGACAACGAGACCGCTCCTAAAGTGGCCATCGTCAGCGAAGCCTTTGCGCGCAAGTTTTTCGGGGAGCTGAACGGTGTGCAGAAGGCGCTTGGCCAGACCATCGGACTTGGCGTGCATCAAAATCTGGGGCAATTTCAGATCGTCGGCATTGTGAAGGATTCCAAGCAGCGGAAGATTGATGAGACGCCGTCCCCTGTGGTTTATTTCCCGTTCTTGCAAGCCGATTTACTTCCGTCTGTGATAGGCCACATGACCATGGAAGTGCGCACCGCAAGTGAGCCTGCTGCCATGACGAATGCGATTCGACGGGAGTTGCGGGCGGTCGAGAAAAACCTGCCCATCTATGACGTGAAGACCTTAACGCGGCAAGTGGAGGAGAGCTTGACGGATGAACGCGCGTTAATCTGGCTTGTTTCGTCGTTTGGCCTACTCGCGCTGCTGCTGGCTTCCGTGGGACTTTACGGCGTGATCTCATACTCCACCGTTCGGCGAACCGGCGAGATCGGGATTCGCGTAGCGCTCGGAGCGGATCGCCGGGATGTGATGGCGATGGTCCTGAGGGAAGCTCTGCGCTTAACCGCATTTGGCGTGGCCCTAGGGCTAGCCTTGGCGGTTGTGACGGGAAGCGTCTTTTCCAGTGTGCTGTATGGGGTCAGCGCGGCCGACCCGCTCACGATTATTGGGGCCGGTGTGCTGATGTTCGCCGCAGCGGCTTTGGCCGCTTTTCTTCCGGCGCGGCGCGCGATGCGTGTCGATCCGATGGTGGCGCTGCGGTATGAGTGAGGAAACGTGATGTTTTGGAGCAGAGTTCGGTCGTGGTTGCGTGCGGTGGCTGGACGCTCGCGAATAGAACACGAGATGGATGCGGAGTTGCGCTTTCACATCGAGGCGTTCGCGGAAGATTTGGTACGCTCAGGCGTGCCGCGCGAAGAAGCGCTGCGGCGGGCGAGGATTGAGTTTGGCGGCATCGAGCGCACGAAGGAAGAATGCCGCGACGCGCGTGGCGTAAGGTATCTCGAAAGCCTGTGGCAGGATTTGCGCTTTGGAGTGCGCATGTTGCGCAAGGGCCCAGGATTCACAGCCACCGCCGTGGTTGCTTTGGCGATCGGCATTGGCGTAAACACGGCCGTATTCACTGCCTTTGACGCCGTGGCGCTGCGGCCGCGTCCGGTGGAAGATCCGGACCACCTCGTGGTCGTTTACCGCACGGCCCAAGGAGAAAGTTACGGCGCATTTTCTTACCCTGATTACATTTATTACCGCGACCATACCAAAACCCTTTCTGACTTGGCGATGTGGAGCGGGGAAACAAACGTAACGACCCCGGACCTTTCCGTTGCCGGCGCGGAAAACCTGCCGCCAGTAGCAGGCGCGTTCGGCTTTCATTTGCCGAAATTGCTGAAGGGAGGCGTGCAACGGCTGACCTGTATGTTTGTTTCGGGCAACTACTTTCAACTGCTCGGAGCACAACCGGCGGCTGGCAGGTTGTTTTTGCCGGAGGACGACAAAATAGGGGCGCCGCCCGTGGTTATTTTGAGTGGCAATTTCTGGCAGAGCCAGCTTCACTCGAATCGTGGTGTTGTAGGATCCACGATTCGCCTCGACCACGTGGCTTTCACGATCGTTGGAGTGACGCCCGTAGACTACCTTGGCACAGAAACGCGCATCCCCGTTATGTGGGCGCCGACCGCGGCACGGCCTCTGCTGGGAGACGGCACGCGCGAAAGCTTGGACAACCGCAATGTGCCATCCGGGATTGTGTATGGACACCTGAAGGCTGGCATTTTCTTGCCTGATGCACAAGCAGAATTCCACGTTCTGGCAGAGCAGCTGCGCGCAGGATATCCAGACGTTGAACGGGATAATGGTGTCAGGGTCATCAGCGAGCGAACCTTTGGTGGCATTGACTCGGAAGCATGGCCCATTGTGGCAGCCACGATGAGCGCTGTCGCGCTGCTGTTGCTGATTGCTTGCGCCAATGTGGCGAGTCTTCTCCTCGCACGAGCGGCGACGCGCCGCCGTGAAATCGGCGTACGCCTTTCGCTCGGCGCCGGCCGCCGCCGGCTGTTACAACAATTGCTCGTCGAGAGCGCCTTGGTCGCTCTCTTGGCCGGTGCCGTAGGGCTTCCTCTCGCGTCGTGGACGCTGCATCTCGTTGTCGTAGAGGTTGCTTCCGCGATTCCTTCGTACGAGGGTGCCATCGCGTTAAAGGTCACTCCGGACATCCGGATCTTCGGCTATACAGTGCTTATCTCTCTCCTTACGGGAGTGGCGTTTGGTTTGACTCCTGCGTTGCAGGCTTTAAGGACCGACGTCAACTCGGCGCTTAAAGATAGCGGCAGCGTGCTCGGACAGCAACTGAGCAAGTCGCGGCTTCGCGACATGCTCATTGTTGCCCAAGTTGCGGCGTGTCTCGTGCTGCTGATTAACTCAGCGCTGCTGTTGCGCGGATCGCGGCGAGCGCTTCGTGTCGACCCGGGATTTGACAGCAAGCATGTTGTGCACCTGTCCCTGAGAAAAAGCTATGACCCGACGGCGGGGGATACCCAAACTCGACTGTCTGAACTCAATCGGCGACTCATGGACGAGATTGGAGACCTTCCCGGTGTCACGGCAGTTACGCAAGCGTCTCGCGCACCGATTTCGGGGGGCAATCGCTTAGTACCAATTGGGATTGATGACGCGGCGCCCCTGGCGAGGGAGGGAGGTGAAGACAAGCGACCGATGGCTGGCTACAGCTATATTGAGCCGAATTACTTCGAGACGCTCGGCATCCCCTTCGTAAGCGGACGGACCTTTACCGTCCAGGAAGCCGAGACGGAAGCTCCAGTTGTGATTATTAGCGAGGCTACGGCGAGGCGTTTCTGGCCCGGCCAAAATCCCCTCGGCAAGCGGTTGGTCATTGGATCGGTGAATGGTCCGGCTCCTTATCCTGGCGAGACGGCTCCGTACTCTCCCGGCAGCGAGGTGATCGGCGTGGTTCGAGATGTGCACAGCCTCTTTCTGGGCAAAGTAGACGAGTCGTATCTTTATTTGCCGCTGTCGGAGACGAAGCAGTGGACTAGCACGCTCCTGGTGCGCACTAGCGGCAAGGCGTCCAGCATGCTGCCCATTATCGGCAGTGCCGTGCGGCGAGTAGACGCCAACTTGCCCGTCGTTGTGGCGCCGCTCGACTGGATGGTTTCGTTTGACCCTTACTTCGTGATCTCGCGCATCGGCGGGGTCCTTACCAGCATCGTTGGCATGCTTGGCTTGTTTCTGGCCTGCCTGGGCGTTTATGGAATGGTGGGCTACAACGTCGTGCAGAGAACACACGAAATCGGTATTCGGATGGCACTCGGCGCGCGGCCGCCGCAGGTGCTCGGGCTGGTGTTGCGTGAAAGCGCGCGGCCGATGCTGTATGGAACTGCCATTGGGATCGCTTTGTCGGCAGCGATTTCGCGGCTGCTTTCGGCCATGCTTTTTGGCCTGAATCCCATGGACGCGATTTCTTTTGCGGGAGTCTCGCTACTTCTGATTGCGGTGGCGCTGTTTGCCGGTTGGCTCCCCGCACGGCGCGCGATGCAGGTCGATCCGCTAGTGGCGCTGAGGTATGAGTGAGGAGCAAATGAAGCTCTGGAAGCACATTCAGTCGTGGTTGCGAGCGACACTACGACGGTCTCGGGTGGAGCGCGAGATGCAGGCGGAACTGCGCTTCCACATTGAAGCGTTCGCGGAGGATCTGGTGCGCCGCGGCGTACCTCGGGAAGAGGCACTGCGTCGAGCGCGAATTGAGTTTGGCGGCATGGAGCGTGCGAAGGAAGAATGCCGCGAGGCGCGAGGTCTGAGTTTCATCGACAGTCTCCTACAAGATTTGCGCTTCGGTTTGCGCATGCTTCGAAAGAATCCCGGGCTTACTTTCCTCGCGGTTTTGACAACCTCCCTCGGGATTGCCGCAAATGTGACTGTATTTAGCGTTGTTGACGCGCTATTTCTTCGCAGTGTCCCGGCAAAGAATCCGGAAGGGCTGGTTCGAATTCTCGCGCCTGAAGAGCATGGCGAAGGGGCCTTCAGCGTTCCCGAATTCAGCTACGTGCGGCAGCACTCTAAGACAGTTGATGAACTGACCGCGCACTACTCGACCGCTCCTTTGTACGTTTCCGCGGGCGGAGAGACTGACGAAGTGCAAGGCGCAGTTGTTTCCAGCAGCTATTTCCCATTGCTCGGAATGAGGCCTTATCTAGGCCGCTTTTTTACGCCGGGTGAAGATTCGGTTCCGGACCGCGATGCGGTGGCCGTGCTCGGCTACGGATTCTGGCAGCGAATTTATGGCGGCGATCCGAGCATCATCGGCAAGACTCTCTTCATCAACACGCACGCGTTCACCATCGTCGGCATCATGCAGCCAAACTTTCACGGAGTCTTGATCGGTGGCACGCCTAATGAGATTTGGATTCCCGCGATGATGATTCGCGTCGGATATCGTCACTGCGACGTTTTCCAGCCCAGTTGCGCGATCCTCAAAATGATGGGTCGCCTGAATCCTGGAATTACCGCCGCAGAAGCTCAATCGGAGATAGCTACGCTGATGCAGCAGTTGCACGCATCCAATCCCTCGTTCGATAAGAGATACGGCGCTTCCGTGACCCCGGCGATTGGCATGGCCGAGAATCGTCAGTACAACCTGACGGTCGCGCGTTTGTTGGCCACGATCGCGGGAGTCCTGCTTCTGATTGTCTGCGCCAATCTTGGAGGCCTGCTGGTTTCGCGGGGAACCGCGCGCAGCGGGGAAATCGCGATGCGCCTGGCGCTTGGCGCTGGACCTCGCCGCATTGTCCGCCAGTTGCTCACGGAGAGCCTGCTGCTTGCTGTCGCAGGCGGCGCCTTGGGATTCCTGCTCTCGACGTGGACCAGCCGGCTCCTCATGAGTTTCTATAGTGTGGATGATGAAGGTTACAGACACCTGTTCGACGTGAGGCCCGACCCAACTGTCGTTCTCTTCTCCCTCGCTCTGACGGCGGCTGCGGGCGTCTTGTTCGGTTTGCTGCCGGCGTTGCAGGCCGGCCGTACCGACCTGAACGAGGCATTGAAGGGCAGCGGGACGACCGCAAGCACTAGCCGAAAGTTGAGCCGCACCGTTCTGGCCAGCGTCCAAATAGCCTTCTCACTCGCTTTACTTGTTGGAGCCGGGCTTCTGGCACGCAGCTCCGCGTTCATTCAATCTGGCAACAACATGGACTTGCACCACGTCCTGGGATTGCGCTTGCCGGTGAGTCTCGTTCACTATCCGCCCGACAAAGCGTACCAATTTAAGCGAGAAGTAGTGCGCAGGCTCCGCGAATTGCCCGGTGTCGAATCGGTCAGTCTGGCCAAAGGGCAGGGCCTGGTTTGGCACACTGGAGACGGAGACACGGCGGCGCTGCCGGGAAAGACATATGCAAAGCCCGAGGATGAGCCGCGAATCGGCATTAAGCCCATCGCGCCAAATTATTTCTCAACGCTGAAAATTCCGTTTATGTCAGGACGGGATTTCAACGAATCCGACAAGCCTGGTTCTCCGCCGGTAACGATCGTGAACGAAACCTTCGCCCGTCAAATCACCGCGAGTCCGCTTCCCATGGGACAGATCGTTCTCCTTGATGACAAACCATATCAAGTTGTCGGCCTCGTCAAAGATGCAGAAATTCGTAGTGACATCCAAGGACCGCTGCCGGTTGCGTACGTGCCGTACTGGCAGGACCCAGCCCTGATCGAAGCGCGCATGTGTATTCGCGTCGCCGGCGACCCCGCTGCCGCGTTGCCCATGATTCGCAAGGCCATCGCCGCCGCTGACCCGAATGTCCCGGTCACGGAAACAATGCCCCTAATGGATCAGGTTCGCGGCACTTATACCGATACGAGAGTCGTCAGCGCCGTGCTCGGTTGTGCTGCTTCGCTCGCACTGATTTTGAGCGCCATTGGACTCTACGGTGTCATCGCTTATGAGGTAGGCAGGCGCACAAAAGAGATTGGTGTGCGCACGGCACTCGGTGCGCGCCCTCACGACGTGGTTCAACTATTTCTGCGCCAGGGATTTGGCGTGGTGTTGACTGGCATCCTTTTCGGAGGCGGATTAGCGCTCGCAACGACACGTTTGCTCGGCTCGTGGTTGTTCGGCGTAGGATCAGCCGACGCACTGAGCTTCTGCGTCGCGACAGCCGTTTTGCTGGCAGCGACGGCGACCGCAGCTTACCTGCCCACTCGGCGGGCGACGAGGGTCGACCCAATGGTGGCGCTACGCCATGAATGAGAGGTCTCGAACATCGTGGATGATTGGAAGGGTACACGAGAGGTACACGAGAAAATGGAAGCTGGTAAGTCCATTCTACTTCAGTCGGTTAGGTTGGTAGGGGCGGTGGGGATCGAA
>Ga0126381_100005051_pt1 | contig 14443 bp, 7 predicted proteins | sample PanSoiMetPlot_28_FD_96465 | JGI IMG/M metagenome (GOLD analysis project Ga0126381, IMG submission 96465) | Tropical forest soil microbial communities from Panama - MetaG Plot_28 | ecosystem: Environmental > Terrestrial > Soil > Tropical forest > Bulk soil | place: Panama | collected 2016-02-17
CAAAGGGGTTGCCCGTGGTGCTTCCGTCGAATGTGAAATTACCAGTTACGTCATTCGGCTGATAATTATCGATCGAGTAATGGTCGGCCTGAAATCCCGCTTTCAAACTGTGCTTTCCAAACGCTCGACTAATCGCGTCGCTAAAATGGATGGCGGTTGCCGGTTCGTAGAGCATTCCACCATTCTGGAAACTGGTGTAGCCGTTGACCGAAACTCCCGGCGTTCCGCACTTGGTGCCGTCAGCAGTGTCAGGGATACTGGAGAGGCAATTGGGTACACCGGTCAGGCCAAGCCCGGAAGGGGAAACCGCACCCGCGCCAAAGGTCATTCGGTCGCCGGTATGATGCGATACGCCAAAGCGAAACTCGTTCAACATGGCCTGGCCGATGGTATGGGTCCAGCCGATTGTGGTGGCATAATTCCGCCCGCGGGAGAGCGCTTGGCCAGCCGGTCCGATAATAATGTCGCTGTTGACGCCGCTGCCATATTCGCCATGGAAAGCCCCGAACAGATGGTCGGATTGCGAAATATTCCAGTCCACACGCGGGTTGAATAAGTTATCCGAACTGGTAAACGCAGGATTCAGGGTAATCACATTGGTGCCGACAGCTCCTGCGGTTCCGCCAATCGGCCAAAGCGCAAGCATACCCGTCGAAGCTGGGCTGATCGGCGAGCACGTGGTTCCCGCGCAGCCAGCGATGTTGTTATTTGGAATATTGTTCTTTGAGATCGGGTCCTTAATCTGATTGGCCGGGTTGCTGCAATTGCCCGCGGCATCGAATGTGCCGCCGTTGCCCGTGCATAGGGTTCCCAAATCTCCAGTCCGAAACAAAGAATTCGGAACGATCACGCCGTGATTCACGGTCGCGCCGTGCGACCGAACGGCTTCGAAATCACTAAAGAAGAAAAGCTTATTCTTAACGATGGGGCCGCCGATACTGCCCCCGAAGTCGTTATAGTTGTACGGGTTTTTTCGCAGCGTGGGATCGGCGAAGAAATCCCGGGCATCCCCGTTTTCGTTGCGGTTGTAAAGATACGCGGAACCATGGAACTGATTGGTTCCGGATTTGCTGACCTGAATTACGATCAGTCCTCCCGCTTTCCCGTACTCGGCCGACATGCTGTTCTGCGCAATACGGAATTCCTGGATGGCTTCGATGCTCGGTTGGACAGCCTGCCCGCCAAAAACGATCGGTGTAATGGAGACTCCATCCAGTACATTGTCATCGGTGCGCGGACGGCTTCCGCTGACACGCACGTTGCCCTCATTCCCGCAGGACCCAAGCCCTCCCCCACCCGTGCCTGCGCCGGTGCAGCCCGTCTGTTGCGATACACCCGCAGCCAAGGGGAGAAGACTATAAGGACTGCGCCCGCTGCTGTAGGTGCCTGCCTCGATAGGCAAATTTATCAATTCGCTGTTGTCCACCGTTTGGCCCAGGTCCGTTTGCTGCGTCTGCAAGATCGGCGCATTGGCCCCCAGGACGGTAACGGATTCCGTTGTTTGTCCCACCGCCAGCGCTAGGTTCACTTGCGGGGAGGCACCCACCTCGACTCTTACATCGTCCGCGACAGACTTCTTGAAACCGGCGGCTTCGGCTTCAACGCGATAGGTTCCGACAACTAGGTTGTTCGCGACGTAAACGCCGGCATTGCTGGTCTTCACGGCGATCTTGGCGTTGGTGGCAATATTCGTGACCTTTACGCTTGCGTTGGGTACCACCGCTCCGCTGGGGTCAGTGACGCTTCCGGTGATGGTTCCATAGAATTGTTGCGCCGCAAGGGGAATTGAGCCTGCCGCAATCACGAGGATGACGAGCGCGATTGAGGAAATGCCGTGACTTGGTTTCATAGTCCCTCCGACAGACTGAGCATGCGATCCGAGACAGAGACCTCCGGCAACGTGCAGAATTTCAACCTCGTGTCACTTTGTACGTGAGCTGATTTCCATCTTTCAAGGCGCTAACCGTTAGGCGATAGGTTATGGATATGGAACCTTGCAAATGGAGCAGCCGGGATGTCGGAGTAGCCATTTTGGCCTTTGGACCCGTGCGGAGGTTGTACCAAGATGGCCATCCCAAACCGCCACACCTCCTGGCATGGGGTGGTTGGATGGCGCACTAATCTGAAAACACGTGAGTTCTTTGATCTGCGATAACGTCCGTTATCGGGCAAAATAACGGTTAATCCGACGACGCAATTTGGCATGTCCGATCGATTGACTAACCGCCGGGTCTGGTGGTATCGTGCGACCGTAAAAAAAAGGGCTTCCGCAAGTCGAAGAAAAAGAGGGCGTTCCTGAGTCGTACCTGCCGTGACCACATTGCACAGCACGGATACGCTTCCTATCTCTCTTTTTGAGAAGAGAGAAGAGTTACGCCGAATTCTCGAAAGCAAGCACTTTGCGAGTTCGCCCAAAAAGAGCCGATTCCTGGAGTTTGTTTCCGAGCAGACCTTTGTCGGCAATGGAGAGAAATTAAACGAATACCTGATCGGCGTAGAAGTCTACGGTCGCGGTACGGAGTTTGACTCCCAAAGGGATCCCATTGTTCGGGTGCAGGCGCACGAAATTCGCCGCCTGCTGAGGAAGTACTACGACGAGGAAGGCAAAGATAGCCTTCTGCGACTGGAATTGACTCCCGGCGCCTACGTGCCCACCTTCGTGAGGGCATCGACGGAGAAAACGGAGACCCCGAGGCTTTACACCTCCCCTGTTCTTCTCACTCGGCGCAAGGCGATCAGCCTGCATTCGGCATTCACTTTGACCATGGTTGGGATCTGTGCCATTTTTGGCTGGATGCTGGCCACTCGACCAAAGAAAGCTGCTTCCGCGCAGGCGATAAGAAGCTCCGAACTGCCCCAAGGCCTTGAGTGGTTCTGGCGTCCATTTCTTAACCCCATCGAGCCGCCGCTTATCGTTATTCCCAACCATCCTCTGCTGCGGGCGGCGCACGATGGGGATAGCGCTCAAACCATAGCAAATAGCCATGAGATTCCGAAGGCTGAGCTGCCCGAGTTCCGGGATACTATCCATTTTCGGGAGCTCAAACGGTTCCGCTTTGTTCCCTCGCTCACGGATTTCACATCCGTGGGCGAAACCATCGGGGTGGTTAATCTGTGCCAGATGTTCTCGCAAATAGGACAGAGTTGCAGGCTCCAGCAATCTCGACTGGTAAATCTGGAAGAAATCAAGGCAAGCAATGCGATTCTACTCGGAGGGAACCAATCCTGGAGCGGGCGGGTCTTTTTGAACGTAGAAGGTTTTCATTTCCAGAGTGGAGTTATTCTCAACCGGAGCCCGCAGCCTGGCGAACAAGCTGTTTACAAGCCGGAATTCGACCCGGTTACCAACCAACTCAGGCGAGATTATGCGCTTGTGCTAATGCTTCCAAACGAACGCAGCGAAAATCGCGTCCTCTTGATCTATGGCATTTACACTCAGGGGTCCCAGGCAGCTATCGAGTATCTGACAAATCCCGAGCGCATGCTTGAACTACGTACAGCCCTGCTGGAGCTTTCCAACGACCACACGACCGTGCCGCCATATTTTCAAGCCTTGCTCACAACTACGGTGGAGAATGCGGTACCGGGTAATTGCTCACTCGTTGCGCTACGTACCATTTCGAAATAGGACCCTTGCGCTGCCACGTCGGTAAAGCAGGTTTTTGGGCGGAAGGATATCAAGTCGCCTGCTTTGATTCTGCCCTGCGCGCGCGATCAGCTCCTGCAACCTGCCGATCAGCGAGTCGGAGCTTTTCATTCTCGAGCACTCCGTCGGCATCAATGGTGAAAGTCCTAGGAACATCCTCTTTCATTGCGTAAGACGAGCTCCCCAAACGGCAGGGCCTGCATTCTCAACCTTGGTTTGCAAATGAACTCCGACTCCACAAGCCTGTGCGACGGGGCTGATAAAAACGCCCTGCCTACTTCGCTTCCAACAGCAGAGCCCAGTCGTTCCGATCAGGCGTGTCGGGCGAGGTCCACGTGCCGCCAGCGACTGGAGGGAGACTGATGGTCTGACCGGTCATAGCGCTGAACCAGCGGACTTCGTAGTGTCCGGGCAGGAGTTTGATCGTGACATTCCCACCCTTGGGGAGATACACTGCGTAGATTTTTCCCGGGTCCGCCAGGCTATAGTTGCCGTGGTTCACCAGTTCATCGTGCGGGTTCGTTTTCCACCACTCGAAGCTGGTGAAGAAATCGACCATGTGACCGTAGCCCAGGAACATGGTCATGGTGTCGTCCCCCCGCCCATTCATCCAGCCACCGCCGGTATCCGGCCAAATGTTGGTCCCACGGCGCGCGGTCTCCCCGGCAGTCTGATATCCGCCTGCCATCACGATGTCCCAAGCCGTGCGACGGAGTACGTCACTCGAATCACTCCCCGGAATCGCCCACACCGGATAGTGATCTTCATATCCGTATTCTTCGTTGGTTTGGGGAATAATGCGGCCGGCTTTTTCCTGTAGCCTGCGGGACTCCAGCATCAGCTGGTGCTGGTCACGAGACCAATCCTGATAGGAAGTAAATCCGAACCAGCTGGATGCGCGGTCCTGGTGACTGGTGTGTACCGGATGGCTGGTAGCCAGATGCTGGTAGGGATCCAAGTTTTCCAACAAAGTGCCGGTCTCGTGGGCCCACTGGTCGTCACGGTAACTGTCGAGGTCGTCGCCCAAGTCCCACGTGATGTTCGAGAATGCCCCCAAACGCGCAACCGCGTAGCGAAGGAACCGGTGCTCGTCCTCGCTGCCAGCCACGGGATGAACGCCGCTATCATTCATATCGAGCACCACAGATATGATCATGTTCCGATCGCGCGCATAGCGCAGCATTCGCTCGAACTTGTCCCAGTACGCGACATCGAAACGCGAATAGTCGAAGCCCGGATTTGCAAACACGCGGGAGTAGGCGAGCCCCTGATGCATAATGTCCCCCGGCGTGCTCCGTGGCCAGGGTGTCGAAAAAACCGTCCAGTTTGAATCCATCATTACGGGTTCGCCGTACCACACGTTGGTCCGTCCTGCCAAGGTTACGCGGAGACGATTGATCTTGAGCCGATGCAGTCGGTCCAGACAGGATTGAATGACATGCTCATCACGCCAGCCCACCAGCCAGTATGCGGTGGTGCCATTAAAAAAGTAGTGCTCCCCAGTCCCTTCCCACAAGAAGTGCCATGGATATTGCGCATCAACGCGAATTGGTCCACGCCGTTGCCCGTCGATCACCGAAAACGTTCCTGTGGACACACTCCGAAATTGACCTTGCTGATATGCAAGCGAGTACTTGTAGGTGCCGCTTCGCGATGGTATAAACCGAAGCACAAACCTGCGTCCGTCAACCGAGTCGCAAAATCCATCAACCTTCCAGCGTTTTCCTTCCGCGTTCTCGAAGGTTCCGTAAAGGGTTGCGTCTTCAAATGGGTTCTGGGCATCAGGTGCGTCGATATTCGCAGTGATCTCGAGGTAGTCGTAGGCCTCGACGCGAGCCCCAGAGACTGAGAAGGAGACGCCTTTCGGCGCGGCAAGAGCATCTTGCCCCCATAGAGCGAGCGCGCCGGCCAGAGTGAATCCAATGAGTCCGCGACGATAATGTTCACGAAACAAATGAATGCGTTTTGTTGTTTTTGCCATATTCATACAACTCGAGTGAGACGCCTTTCCGGCGAAACATACAGAGTCTTGGCGATTCGTCCCAATATGGTGCGGGTCAAGGCAAACTTGCGGAGCATCCCTGGTCCACCCTGGCCGGCTGGATGAGGCGATCGCCAACGACAAACGACACTTCTGCGGGTGCTACTCAAGATGAAGCCTTCTGGCTGAGCTCCAAACGGTACTCGCGCGACACTATTTCGAGTCTTGGTTGAATACAAGCTTCGTAGTGGCTCGAAACTTGTGGTAATTCGTGTAGTGCACAATGTTGTGCGCACATTCTTTGCCTTCATCGGGCGAGCAGACTTCGATATCGGCGCCCACCGGCAGAACGAAGTAAGTGCCGTCTCCAAGCGCAACGTTAGAGTAATCGACAATAGTCGAGGCGTAGCTAATCGGGAAGCTCGATGGGACGTCAACCGTTCCTCTCTCGACACGCAAGAGGTAAAACGTGGACTTCGCTAGCCACAATCGTCCGCGGTATGCGGGAAAGAACGTGGCTTCGCCACCGGACAGTTGAGTCGCGTGAAGATAGTAGTGGCGATTGTTGTTTTGCTCGATGCGGAACGCAAATACCAGCGCGGGAACGGAGTTTATGGTTTCTTCCCCTTGGAAGTCGAAGTCGGCGAAGCTCACCGGATTAAAGACCGCCTGGAGCAATGGCGCAAATTCTCCACCTGAAGTGCTGCTGTCTCGGCGCCGATAAATGTTGATGCGATTTGCCCTACCGGCAGCTGGAACATCGCTGTCGTATTCTATGCCATCTCGATAAGCCACTTCAGTAGCCACTTCGTCGTGCGCAGCGTAGTTGTTGACTCGCCAGTGCCGGCTAGTTTTGCGTTGGCAGAGTAGGTTAGGCAACTTCGATCCCAGTGACAATGTAAACTCACAAACTTTCGCCAATGCCTCCGCATGAGGTCCCGGCTGCCCCAGCCCCGCGCAGTACGATGCAATTTCCGAATCGGTCTGCAGCTTCGGAATATTGCCGGAAGCAGAGGCGTCATTCGCGGCGGGTTGTGCTTGCGGTTGAGATGTAATCGAGGGCTCTGCGGGAAGCGGAAGCGTAACACCCTGGGACTCAACCACCGGAGATGCTTGGTTGTTGTTATCGGCGGCGTTGTCCGGCAGGGAGGACGGTGCATCCGGATCATTAGGCAAATCAATCGAGCCAAGAACACCGGTTTGCGAGTTTTGCGCCACCCAGCGAATTCGAGATACATGCGCGTTGAGGTCGAACCCAAATACGCGCTGAAATCCGCGTTGCTTCAAAACTTTGTATGTTTGCTCATTCAGCTCTTCGTTGACGGGAAACAGCCCGTATTGCAGCGGTCGTCCGGCGCGGTCAAAGGTGCACGCGGCAAATGAAAGTTGCAGTCGCGAGCCGTGTTCATCCGAATTGACAGCATCCTGCCCGACGAGGGCTTCTACCTTTAGCAGATAGCGTGCTTCGTCTTTGCTGTGCCTGGAAAGCGGAGTAACGGTCAGCGGCAGTCCGGTCGCGGGCAAAAGATCTTCGCATGCTGCTTGTCGTAGGATCGCATCAGGTGTCCTGATCTTGCGGCGAGAAGGCTTGCTGAACTCGTCAGCTTCGACGTAATAATCCTGTCTATAGGAAAGCAGTACACCAGCCCGTGTTGTCTTCACGGTAATGTGGTGGAGTCCTTCTTTCCAGCTCTCGGACGACGGATAGTAGGCCAGTTCATAATACGTGTAGCCATCACTTAGAGCCTCTTTCAGGCACCAGCCCAGATCGTTGCTGCTAAGGCAAGATTCCCCGCCTGTTTGCTGGCCGATCTGCTCCGCGGTAGCGCGCGCGGCGTAGTACGCCGCGCTCTGCTGTGACATCGCCTGACCCATAGCAAACTGTGGCCCTAACGGGCGTCCACCCGCGCCTTGGGGGGTTGGCGGGCGATCTTTTCGGGATGCGGAATACAGGTCCGGGAGCCACACTCCACCGGGCCGAATAGGATACACGGCGACTCGAGCCTCGGATAGCGCATTGACTATTTCCTGGACCTGGTCTCGATAACTCTGCGCGCTATCGGATTGATCGGAGGGATCGGGCAGCACGCTAAACGGGAACGAGTCCGAGACCCACACCAATTTCTTACGGCCCGGATAACCCGCGAGATGACGGGCAATGGCTCGCAGCGCGTCGAGAGTCATAAAAACACGATCATCAGTGAGACGAGCGGTGTCCTCTTCGAAAGGTAGACTCGATGGGCTTGAGACCACTCCGAGCTGCTGTTGCATGGCGGGGGAAATTCCGAGTGGGGTGAACTTCAATTGCTGTGAAAGTTGCTTCTGGGTGCCTGCGGAAGGGGCTTGGGCAGTGGTGAAGTGCAGCGGTCCAAAGGGACCTATGTTCATGAGCTTGTGAACCGTTGAGCGGAGCTGCTTTGGGTCGGAGTCAAAATCTTGCAGCACATTCAGAGTGTTGCCGAGAAACAACACTGAAACCGGCACGTTGAAATTGACAGAGTCCACCATCTTCAAAAGATCTCGCCGGGTATCGCGCGCGAAAAGATCGGAATTAAGGTCGTCGAGCAACAGGAGCGTTAAGGGATCATCCGGCTCTCGCACTGCAGCGATGTTCGAATAGGAACCCGCAGGTGTGCGTACGAGCTCCTGAATGCTGGGAGGAGCCGCGTGCGGCTGGGTTTTATCAACCAGGCGGAAAGCGGCAATGGTCTCAGGCACTTTTCCTGCCCAGCCTACGCGTTCGGAAACCTGGAAGTCCTTTGCCGTAAGATCCCGGACCGGATGGCCCTGTTTGTCTTTTGCGACCACGTCCACCACTACGTGGTGAGTGACGGCCTTAAAGGTGACCGAGGGTTTGTTGTTTTGGTCTGCTTGCGCGCTGACTGCCAGACTTGGCGTCTGAGCGTTCGCCGCTTGCCGCGAGTCCTGAGCGATTGCCGACGAGACTGCCGCTACTAGGAGAGCAGCGGAGAGGAAGCAGCCGCAGACTAAATCGCTCAAGGAAACGTCGAGGCGCGAGGACACGAAAAACCTTCGGAGGCATGGTACTCCGAAAGAACGTTTCGTTGGCGAAGCAGTGCGATTCATTGCTGCGATGTTGCTATGATTCCGAGCTCGTGCATCAACCATGAATCCCGATCGGATTTCGACATTGCATCATTGAACTCGTGGCTGGTGAAATACCACTTCTGTTCCTTCGGGCCGCCAACTGAGTGAAAATAGTCGTCAGCTGACTTTTGGCTGATGTACATGTCGTGTTGGGCCCACTGGAAGTAGATCTTCGCCGGGCCTGTGTTCGCCGCGAACCTCTCGGGCTCGATCGGTTCGAGGACTGCCGCTTCCTTATCGAATTCCGCCTTCGGGGTCGTGGCGCGCTGCACCTGCTGATAGAAGCTGTCGTCTTCCCAGTCGGGAGGCACCTTCGGCAACCCGCCCATCAACACGAAGACCTTAATTCGCTTCTCCGCCGCGGCCAGTGGCGCGCCCCAAGTCGCACCGAGTGAGTGCCCGACGTAGCCAATGCGGTCAGGGTCAACGTCTTTGCGCGCCACCAGCACGTCCACTGCACGCCGCAGATCCAGAACCATCTGTATATAGCCGTCGCGTTCCGCCTCGGCCTCCTTCCCTTTGGCTGGCGGCGGTACATCGGGTCGCCAATAGGGTGCGTCAATCATGATGCCGACTGCGCCGCGTCCCGCCATCGCTACTGCTTCGGACAGAAACTCGCCCCTATTTCCCTGTCCCCAATGCATGTAGACAATGGCTGGGAATGGCCCTTTGCCTGAAGGGAGCACCAGGTACCCTGGCACCCGCCCGCCTTTGGGAGAATCGTAGGAAGTTTCAGATACAGTGATTCCAGGCGCCAAAGTCTCCGACTTTCCAATCGTAAGATTCAGCGGTTTCGTACTGTCATAAGCGAAGACCTTGCCCGCATCCGCCGCCCCTGGCATCTGGGCGACCAGCTGGGTGCCAATCGCCAACAGGCTCACCAGTACCTCGAAAAAAACAGTTTTCACTTTGCACCGCCTACCTGAGTGACTCGGCCGTCGCAGGGCAAAAACACCCCTCGCGTCGTGAGAACGCAATTCGTTTCATAGCCAGCAATTTACGCCTGTAGTCGCCTCTGAGCTAGCACAGTCTTACGCCAGCAGGCCGATGGCGCAACCGTGCCCCAAGGAGAAAATCTCACTGGTGAGACGGCTTATTCCGCCTTTCAAACCGTGGCGCAAGTGAATGGGAGACGCGCAACGCGTTTAGCCCGGGCGCGCTCGAATCAGCGACCTAACGGAGAACAGGATGCCAACCATGAGGCCGGACGCGAGTCACGGGTCGGTTCTGGTCTCGGATGCTCGCTCTTCAGCAAGGTAGAACCGAAGCCTGAGGACCTTATCTTCCCGCGCAGGAGATCTCAGAGCCAATAGAAGTTCTTGCAAGGCGAACTGCAAAAGGTCGCAATCGCTGAGGCTCTCGGCTGGCCCAAGCTTCTCGCACACTTCCCGTCGCAGCCAGAGCAGTAAAGCGTGGTCATTTGGCTGAAGCTTTAGGGTCGCTGGGTACCATGGCGCATCTCCCGGCAGATATTGGTTACTTTCGCGGTCCGGAAGAAATGTGCGGTCGCTCTTGCTTCTCAATCCGAACAGTCTGCTAAGGGCTACGCGCATAGATGGAATGTGTGCGTGCGTAAATCAGTCGTCCTCGTGGTGTTTCTTCTGGAGTTCCTGCGACAACATTTCGAGAACTTCAACTCGCCGATCGCTATTCAATTCGCGTTCCAACTCCTCCAGCGCCACCGCAATCACGTGATAGTGGTGCGCGCCCGCAAACTTGGGATCGGAAGTCACTTCGAGCCATAACCGGTGAAGCAATTCGAGATCTTGGTTCCGTAAGCGGGGCAAGTGAGGGCCCAGGTAGTACTCGCGGGAGACACCGTTCGGCAGTCGCACTTCCATGACCAGACGGGGTTTCGGTTCGGGCAAACGCTCCCAGGCGTCCCCGGTCAACTTGCCTTGTTCGTCCGGCGTCAGCTTGTTTGACAAGCCACACACGATTCGAGTCGATTCGAGTCTTTGGGCGGTGACCACGATGGACTCGAAAACATCCGTCGCGGGCACGACCAGCAAAGAGATAGGCTTTCCTTCTTTCTCCGCGGCAGCAACAGCTGCAGTGAATAGTTCCTGTTCATAGTGATCAAACACTTCGCGAGTGTCGAACGAAGCATCGCCGAACGAGTGCTCCCGGTGGTAAAGACGTGCGGTCATAACCACCACATCCTGCTTACTGGTGTCAGTTCGGCGAAGGACCTCACGCAAGTAATAGAGATTCTTGGGATCGCGAATGGCGACCAGAATGTTTCCCGGTCGCACCCCCAGAGTTTCGTTCGCGGGCTCCTCGTTTCCATAGACGCGAAATTGATCCAGGCTTTCGGGCCTGCCCGCACGCTCTCTAGCTACGCGCCTCTCGGAATAGGTAAAGATTATGAAAAAGATGAGGCTGAACGTGACCCCGCCGATCGTCGCCTCGTACTTGGTGAATAAATTCACCAGTGCAGTCAGAAACAGGACGGTAGCAATGAGGATCACGCCCAGCGGCAGTTCACGGCCTCGCCCCAGCGGGAGGTTGAGGGGAACCTTCCATTCGCGCTTTGCAGGTTCCGTGTAGCGCAGCACCAATACCGCAAGCGCCATCAGGGCGAAACTCCAGATGACGCCAAACGCGTACAAACCAGCCAAGGTGAAGACGTTGCCGCGAGTGATGACGATGGTCAGCAACTGCATGCCAACTACCAGGTTGATGATGCGATAGCTGGTGCCATACCGCGAATGCGGCTTTTGAAAGGCTTCTGTAAGCACTCCATCTTCGGCAACCCGGTTGAGCACGCCGTTCGCACCGACGATCGACGTGTTGTGAGCGCCGGCGAGAATTAACACGCCGACTAGCACGACAAACCCGTGAAAGACGAGACGCGCCCAGAGCGGTCCCCAAAGATTCATCGCAATGCCGCTAATCAAGTTTCCAAAATAGGCGGATCGCTCCCCATCCGGAATGATCATCACGGCAAAGAAAGAGGTTAGAGCGGTAAACAAAAGCGCGTATAGGCCAATGACAACTGCAGCCTTTTTTAGGTTCTTCAGTTTGGGGTGCGCGATCTCGCGATTGACCTGAGCCAGTGTCTCTTCGCCGCTCATCGCCAGAACTGAGTGGCCAAAGCCGACCAGCAGAATGAACAACGTAATATGGGTGAGCCAGCTATTCTTAAAGGCGCTCAGCCATCCCAGCGACTCATGATTCAGACCGATTCCGTACCTCAGAGGATTCGGAGGCAGGGGAGCGGGGGTATGAAGCAGCGTGACCGTGCACCACAGGATGAGGATGATTACCATCACCGTGGTCACGCTCATAATCTGCAGCGCCTTCTCGCTCGATTCGTGAATGCCCTGCGTGTTTTTCCACCAGAAATACAGGGCCACGGCTACGCCAAACGCTGCGGCAAACGCATTGTCCGGGAAGCGCCGCAACGGATGATGCAGATATTGCGCAATGTCATGGATGAAACCAGCGAGGTACTGACCGGCAACAACGGAACTGAGCGGGCCGGTTAAAACGTAATCAAACAGAAGTGCGGAAACCGAGAATTTGGCCAGCGTGCCGCCCATCGCTCGCCGCACCACTCGATACACACCGCCCCGTACGAACATGCTCGTAGACTCGATATAGAGCGCGCGAACGCAGTTGGCGAACAGCATGACCGCGAGGATGAACCAGGGCGCGCTCTTACCGATGACCTTCTCTGCGTCACCACCTACGTAGTATGCAGATGATCCCAGATCCGACAGCACGATCGCCGCGGCGCGCCAGAACGAGATAAATGTCAGCAATACGGTCGTGGCGACGAACACCTTGATGGTGGGGCGCCTACCATCTCCGTTGGTTAGCGAGGCAGCACCCTCGCCGCTACGCATTCGGAGCAAGTCGGCGGATTTTCTATCCGGGGGCATGGTTGGCCTTCAGACCTATTTTGGAAACACCCCTGTTGTGCGCCCTTTTGGGCAGCGGAGCCGCTTTTTGCGAAGGATTCAGAGCGGTTGTGGATTCCACGAAGGAGCCGATGTTGGGAAACTAGCCTCGAACCAACTAACCAAACAATCATCCTTTGGTATGTATTTCGATAAAAGAAAGTTATTGAGCCTATAAAATTTGTGAATAGTTAGGAGCAATTTCTCTGCCGGTGCTTTCGTGACCGCCGGAGCATTTTTCAGTTCGGCGAGACGCAGAGACCACTCCGCGCCTCGCCGTTGGTCGTCGTTACGTTTTGGCCGACGCATACGACAGACATCAGACCGCAGCCGCACCTCGCTCCTGACTGCGAATACGAATCGCCTCCTCCACCTTGTAAAGAAAAATCTTCCCATCTCCGATCTTTCCGGTGGAAGCGGTGTTTAGAATCGTGCTGACAGCCTTTTCCACAATGTCATCCTGCAATACGACTTCAATCTTGACTTTGGGTAGAAGATCCACACTGTACTCGCCGCCGCGGTAGCTTTCCTTATGCCCCTTTTGCCTTCCGTGTCCTCGAACCTCAGACACCGTCATGCCCTCCACACCGATTTCGATGAGAGCATTCTTAACTAGGTCGAACCGGTTCGGCTGAATGATTGCTTCGATCTTTGTCATTGTTGGCTCCTAGATGAATTTGAGCGACCGCAGACCGGAGGCATGTGCGACTCCGGTCCGCGTTTGTGAGAGCATGAAATCCGATTTAACCAGTTGCGCGGCTAAGCGAGCTCACACCGGACATCGCGTGGGCTGACTTCGCCAAGGGCAGTTCCTGGTCCATGCCAGCGGGTGCTCCGATAGCCGAAATGACATACTCCGGATATGCGGAAATTCCATGCTCGTGCAGGTCCATGCCATAGAGTTCGTGCTCCGCAGGGAGGCGCAGCAGGCCCACTGCGTTAACCACCCACATCACCCCCATGGCTACCGAGAAGGTAGCCAGAGTGATGCAAGCGCTACCGATGAATTGAGCCTTGAGCACCTGAAGTCCACCACCATAAAAAAGACCCCTCAGCGGTGCGGAATTGTCGGGGCCAAGGGGGCCGGTCGAGCCGTATTGCCCACAGGCAAATAGCCCGAGTGAAAGCGTTCCCCAGATGCCGCAGATGCCGTGCACTGGAACCGCCCCAATCGGATCATCAATTCGCAGCCATTCGAGCAGATCGACGCCGAGAATGACGATGACTCCGGCTATTCCACCCAGCAGGACCGCGCCCGTAGGACTCACCCAGTAGCACGGGCATGTGATCGCCACCAGGCCGGCCAGAAAGCCATTGGTGGTGTAGCTTGCGTCCCAACTCTTCATCTTCCAGTAGCCGTACAGGATCGAAGTGAGCCCGGCAGCGCAAGCCGCGAGAGTGGTGTTGGTTGCAACCCGACCGATGCCTCCGAAATCCATGGCGGAGAGCGTGCTACCGGGATTGAAACCATACCAGCCGAACCACAGGATGAGTCCACCGCTGACCGCGATGGTCAAGTCGTGCGGCAGCATGGGTTGGCCGCCGTCCCGCTTGAATTTGCGTCCCAGCCGCGGGCCTAACACGATGGCGCCCGCCAGAGCGATGAACCCTCCAATGGTATGGACCACGGTTGATCCGGCGAAATCATGAAAGGGCATGCCTAGAGAAGGCAGGGCGTATCCAGCACTCCCCATCGTGGCCAGCCAACCGTCAGGTCCCCAGGCCCAGTGGCCAATGATGGGATAAATGAATCCCGAGACAGCAACGCTGTACAGAAGATCGCCGACGAACCCGGTGCGGCCG
>Ga0126381_100005053_pt1 | contig 14442 bp, 14 predicted proteins | sample PanSoiMetPlot_28_FD_96465 | JGI IMG/M metagenome (GOLD analysis project Ga0126381, IMG submission 96465) | Tropical forest soil microbial communities from Panama - MetaG Plot_28 | ecosystem: Environmental > Terrestrial > Soil > Tropical forest > Bulk soil | place: Panama | collected 2016-02-17
ATCCTTGGGTCCAGCCACTCCGGCTACTTCGAGCACGGCGGACTTGGTTGACAGCGTCTTGGCCGGCGGTCAGAAGAGCGGATATAACTTCGTCTATACTGGTGGAGGAGGCACGCCTTCCACGGGCTATACGGTTACAGCAGCTCCGGTGACTCCGGGCACTTCCGGCCAGAGCACCTTCTATACCGACCAGTCTGCGGTGATCCGTAAAGATCCGGTGGGCACGGCAAGCTCAACTAGCGCACCCTTGCAGTAAGGTTTGATTTTTTCGAATCAACAAAGGCACGGAGTTCGTTCAATCCGTGCCTTTTTTGTTTTCGCCTCGTTTTTCAGGCGACAAAAAAGGTTGGCCGCCTGCGATGAGGGGAGCCAAAAAGCGTCACATAGCCTAGTCTCTAGCAAATCGACAGCAGTGATCCGTAGATAAGCGCATTAGAATCAGTCGCTAGCGGACGGCCGCAGGCGAGTAATGGGTCGTTCATTGGCAACCCACCTGCACTTACATTCTCGCAGAAAATGAATACGACGAGCTGCCAGAAGATTTCTGATTGGAGTGAAGCGTCATGCGCAAGCGACAAAAGGGGTTTTCTCTAATCGAGTTACTGATCGTGGTGGCCATCATTCTGATCATCGCCGCCATCGCCATACCGAATCTGCTGCGTGCACGCATTCAGGCGAATGAGGCGTCTGCGGTTGCTTCAATCCACGCAGTGAATACATCCGAAATCGCCTTTTCGTCCGCGTATCCCCTGGTCGGATTCTCGGCGAGTCTGGCGGCACTTGGGGATGGCGGCATCTCGCCTTGCCCGGGCACAGCCACCGCATCCTGCTATGTCGACTCCGCCCTGGCCAGCGGCACGAAAAGCGGATACGCCTTCACCTACGCTCCGGATCTGGCGAGCACACCCACTCCGCGCTACACTCTGCATGCGGATCCTTTGACGCGCGGCGTCTCGGGTCAGCGTAGTTTTTATTCGAGCGACGGCAACATAACACGCTACAACCCATCCGTCGCCGCCACCTCCACCGACGCGCCACTGCAGTAAATCATTCTGGTGCTAGAATCAGTCGATGAGACTGATTCTGGCGTTTTTTCTTGCTATCGGGACCCCTTTTTTACCGGCTCCCGACGATGCCACGCAAGTCGCTTCGTTGTTGAAACGATTTGAAGGCGCTTACCGCTCATCCAAGACGCTGCGTGCCGATTTTCTCGAAAGATACTTCGATAATGGCAAAGAGCTGCGCGCAGAAGCAGGCATCGCGTATTTTTCCAAGCCCGGAAAAATGCGCTGGGAATATCTCTCTCCGGAGACCAATCTGTATGTGGTGGACGGCAAATGGTCTTGGTTTTACGTGCCGGCGGATCACAGCGTTACTCGGACCCCGGCGAAGAAAAGCTCGGACGCCCGGACGCCTCTGGCGTTGCTAGCTGGGGAGATGAGAGTGTCCCGGATCTGCAAGCGGGTTGAGGCGGAACCGAAGTCTGGGGCGACGGATCCGCACAGGGTGGTATTGCGGTGCGCGCTTCGCGGTGACCATGAGATCGTGCCGGCCGGTTCCACAACGCAGGGCATGGTTCCATCGTCCCGAAGTGCCTACGCGTTATTCGAGCTGAACCCTGAGAATGGACAGTTACTGCGCGTCCTGGTGGCGGACCCGGGCGGGATGCAAGTGGAGTTTCAGTTCAAGAATTGGACGTTTGACCCGCCCCTGGAAGCGGGGAAATTTCAGTTTCTTGCGCCAAAGGGAGTTGCGATCGTCGACGGCGACCTGGGTACGCGCTAGTCTAACGAATTTCCGGCCGCTGGCCGCCTGACGCCTACCATTGCTTCGTAAATCCAAGATTACTCCGCGCTTCGGGTTGCATGAATGGATACGGCCAACTCTTCGCCGCTATCCTGCATATTTCCAATGAGGTACACTTAGGGCCATGGGGGAATTCGTCTGCCGCGTGGCTGATGCCAACGGCCGAGTCTACTCGCACGTCGAGGCTGCCGGGACCCAAGCGGAAGCGCGCCAAAAGCTTGCGGACCGCGGGTTGTACGTGTATTCAGTCGAAAACCGCAACAGCCTGATCAGCGGGATGCTGCAGAGCGCCAGCTCCCGTCAAGTTGGCGGCTCGGATTTCCTGATTCTCAATCAACAATTCAACACCCTGATCAAGGCCGGTCTGCCCATCCTGCGTGCACTGGATTTGCTTACCGATCGCGCGGCCACGCCTCGGCTGCGTCCCATCATCGCGCAGGTTCGCGATCGCGTGCGAGAAGGGAAGTCCCTGTCGGAAGCGGTTCAAGAGGCGGGTGTGTTTTCCAAGGTGTATTCCACCGCCATTCTCGCCGGCGAGAAAAGCGGCAACCTCTCCGGCGTCCTGGATTATTACATCGCCTATCAAAAAGTCAGCACCGGAGTACGCAAGAAAATTTTGGCCACGCTAGTGTATCCCGTTTTGCTGGTCACCGTGGCCAGCATGGTGGTCACGTATCTGGTGGCCTTTGTGGTTCCCAAGTTTGCTTCGCTGTACCACGACATGAACGTTGAGTTGCCAACAGCTACCCGCATTCTAATTGCCTTAACCGTGGATTACCGCGCTGCGATTCTCGGCATCATCGGATGCATTAGCCTTCTCGCAGCGGGTATCTTTTTCTGGTCCCGCTCAGAAGACGGAGGTGCGGTATTTGACCGCCTCAAGTTCCGATTGCCGCTGATTGGCGACACCAGCTTGAAGTTTCGAGTCGCGCAATTTTGCCGTACCCTGGCCACGCTGCTTACCGGCGGAACCCCGCTGGTTGCCGGCTTACAAACCGCCGCAGACTCGATGGACAGCCCGCTGCTACGCGAATCGATTTCCCGCGCCACGCAGATGGTCCGCGAGGGCGATTCGCTCAACGCGGCCTTGGCCTCCACGCAAATCATGCCGCCGCTCGCTCTTGATATGATTGAGGTGGGCGAATCGAGCGGCGCTCTGGCCCCCATGCTTACCAGCGTCGCCGAATTCTATGAAGAAGAAGTGAACCTGCGGCTGGGCGCCATGGTGGCGCTGATTGAGCCGGCCATTCTTATTTTTATGGGACTGCTGGTAGCGTTCATTCTGATTTCGCTTTACTTGCCGATCTTTTCGTTTTCCATCACGGGAGCGGCAGGGCACTAGGGAAACATGGCGACCACGCACGACAATCCGATCGTTTCGGCAACCACGATTGCCGCGGAAGAGCAGCACGACCGCGATAACGCCAAACGTCTCGCGGAGCGGTATCGCGTCCCATTCATCGATTTGCGTGAACAGCGCATAGATCCGGAACTGTTCCGGACCATTCCCGCGGATTTGATGTTTCGCTACAACTTCGTGCCGCTGGAACAGAACAATAATGTCCTGTCCATCGCTGCAGCCGACCCCAGCCTGGTATTGCTGAGCGACGAGCTGGCGCTGCTGCTGGGAAAGAAACTGGCTCCTCGGGTGGCCACTGCAAAACAGATCGGCGACCTCCTGAAACGCACCGAGCAATCGCAGCGTGTGCTGGAGCAGGCCACAGAAGCGTTCACGCTGCAAGTCACCAAGACCGAGGAAGACACCGAGGAAACCATTTCCGGGGATCGCTTGACGCGCGATACCACCGGCAGCCCGGTCGTCAAATTGGTCGAGACGGTGATATTCACTGCGCTAGAGCGACGGGCGAGTGATATTCACATCGAGGCTCGCGACGCCGAAGTCGCCGTGAAGTACCGCATTGACGGTGTTCTGCAGCACGCCATGCAGCCCATCTCGAAAGACTGGCATTCGGCGGTAATCTCGCGAATCAAGGTGCTAAGTGATCTGGATATCGCCGAAAGACGCATTCCGCAGGACGGACGTTTTCGCGTTAAGTACAAAGGCCGCTTCATTGATTTGCGCGTTTCTATCATGCCGGCCAGCCACGGAGAAGACGCGGTTTTGCGCGTTCTGGACAAGGAAACGCTCTCTGAAAAATTTCAGAGCTTGAGTCTGGACGTCGTGGGTTTCTCGCAAGAGGAGATGACGCGATTCCGGCGGTACATTCGCGAACCATACGGCATGGTGTTGGTGACCGGTCCGACGGGGTCCGGCAAGACCACCACGTTGTATGCCGCCATTAACGAAATCAAGTCCGACGAAGACAAGATCATCACCATTGAAGATCCCGTGGAATACCAGCTTCGCGGGATCACGCAGATCCCGGTGAACGAAAAAAAGGGTCTGACTTTTGCCCGCGGCCTACGCTCCATCTTGCGCCACGACCCGGACAAGATCATGGTTGGCGAAATTCGCGACCAGGAAACAGCGCAAATTGCCATTCAGTCCGCGCTGACCGGGCATCTGGTGTTCACCACGGTACACGCCAACAACGTTACCGACGTGATCGGCCGCTTCATTAACATGGGCGTAGAGCCTTATAACTTCGTCTCGGCGCTCAATTGCATCCTGGCCCAGCGCCTGGTGCGCATCATCTGTCCGAACTGCAAACGTGGCAAGAAGAGCTCGGCGGAGGAACTTGCCGAAGCGGGAATGAAGCCGGAAGACGCCAGGGATGCGCAGATCAGCGAGGGTGCCGGCTGTTTGGAGTGTTCGGGCACCGGGTACCATGGGCGCACGGCAATCTGCGAATTGCTGGACCTTTCGGACCGAATTCGCGAGATGATTATCGACAGGCGGCCCACTTCAGAGATCAAGCGGATCGCCCGTGAAGAGGGTATGATCACCCTCCGGGAGAGCGGCTTGGCCAAGGCCAGGCTAGGCATTACCACGCTGCGTGAAATCAATAAGGTGACCTTCGTTGACTGAAGTCGGCGCATACCGGCAGGGCATTTATCAAAGCGAATTTGTGCGCAAAATTGCGTTGTGGCTGGATGCTCAACCGCATCCTCCCATCGCGATTGAGATTGCTCCTGACCGCATCTCCGGGGCGCGGTTCACCCGTACTGGCTCGCTCGATGGTTTCGCGGTAGAGGCACTTCCGCCAGGGGCTATTGTGCCGTCGGCAGTTGAAACCAACATTGTCAATGCTGGCGCTGTGCGTACTGCCATGCAGGGCGTATGCGAGCGCCTGCGCGCGAAAAACGAAATTGCCGCGTTACTGCTACCGGACACGGTGATTCGCGTGTTTGTCCAGCACTTCGATCAGTTTCCCCGCAGTTCCAAGGAAGCGATTCCCATGCTGCGCTGGAAGCTCAAGAAGAGTGTGCCCTTCGAAGTGGACGAAACACTGATTTCCTATATGCGTCAAGCGCCCCGCGAAGGCGGCGTGGACGTGGTTACCGCACTTGGCCGGTTGCGCATCGTTCGCGAATATGAAGCTGCCGCCGAGCAGGCCGGCTTGCAACCCGGCGTGGTTTTGAGCGCTTCCCTGGCGGCGGTTGCGCTTCTGGCGGATCAGAAGCCGTCGCTCCTGGCACGAGTCTCCGGTACTTCGTTGACCACTGCGATTGTGCGGGAAGGCGTGTTGTGCGGGTATCGCTGCACCGAACTGCCCGCGCAAGTGGGTTTGCTCACTCCACAGATGCTCCTGGAGGAGATTTATCCGGTGGCTGCTTATTATCAGGATACCTGGCGGGAAGGCATTCAATCGGTTCGCGTGGCCGGGCTGGGGGCTCGCCTGCCGGAATTTGTGCCGCCGCTCGAAAAGGAATTTCATTGCGAAGTGCATTCGCTGCTGCACACCGCGATTTCTGAGGGGCGCGTGTCTTCCGATGCCCGGCCGCTTGCCGAACGCGAACTGGAAGGATTGGTCGGTTGGATGATGCACAAGAATTGAGCAGCCTAGAGGATTCGGTCGAATGAATATTCGTCTAAATCTCGCAACCAAGCCTCTCGAATCGCACCGGCGATTTCTGGTGGGCTCCGGATTGCTCGCGCTGTTCGGCGGGATCGTGTTTCTGGCGCTCGGCTGGCACGTCTATTCGACTTTGCGGGCCCAGGAAGCCTTGCGGCGCAAGGAACTGGACAATAACGTTAAGGCGGCACGGTTGCAGAGTCGGCGCAAGGAACTGGACGATTTTTTTGCACGTTCGGATATCGCCAAGCTTAAGGATCGCGCCAGCTTTGTAAATGGCGCGATTGACGAGCGCAGTTTCGACTGGACTCAGATGTTCATGGACCTGGAGAGAATCACGCCAGTTGGAGTGCACGTGGTCAGCATTCAGCCGCAACTGGAAAAAGGCCATATGTTCGTCCGGCTGTCGGTGTCCGCCAGCACGGACGAATCCAAAATCAAATTTATACGCGCCATGGAGAATTCCGCGGCGTTTTCCAATGTTCAGTTGTTGAGCGTGCATCCTGCGCCCAATAGTACCGATCAGGCGATGGAGTTGAACGCCATCTACGTGAGGAGCTGATGGATCGTTCGTTTGCAGTTAAGAAGCAGACCATTCTGGTGGGACTCGGTTTGCTGCTGGTAGCGGATTTGGGGCTTGCCGGTTACAGTTGGCAGGCGTCCACGGCGCTGCGCACGCCGATGGCGCAACTGGAATCGGATTCGCGCAAACTCACACTCCTGGCCGCGGACATTGATCACGCTGAAAAGATTCGCCACGATTTGCCGGCCACGGTCGCTGATTGTGACAAGTTCGACGCATCACTTTTGCCTGCCGGCACCGGCGACTCCGCGATCACCGCCGAACTCGATGCGCTGGCCAAGAAATCGGGTTTGCAAAATCGCTCTCTCGGCCTCAAGCACAAGGAGCTTCCCGCGCGCCCACTTACCGAGGTCGATTTGGATGTCCTGGTTACCGGGGACTACAGCAATATCGTGAAGTTTATGAACAGTGTGCAGCGTTCGCAGACCTTTTACATAGTGGAATCGCTAAGTCTGCAGGAAGAAGGGCAGTCCGGCCCCGGCAATCTGCGCATCGCGCTGCACTTGAAGACTTATTACCGGACGGCTGCATGAAACAACAAAAACAACTGATTCTGTTGGGGCTTCTGTTGCTGGCGGGAGCCGGAATCTGGTACTGGAATAGTCAGCAGGGTCCCCCCAGGACAGGCGCGCGCGACGTGATGGCCAGTTACACGCCGATGTCGGTAGAAGGTTTGACGATTCAGAGTTGGAAAATCGAGAAGGTCCGTAAAACGGACTACAAGGCCGGGGGCAGGAATCCATTCATCCCTCTTGCGCCCCCGCCTCCCGCTCCCAAAGTTCCGCAGCCGGGGGACAAGGGCTATGTTGAACCGACGCCTCCTCCTCCCCCTCCCCTTGAATTGCCGCCGCCATATAAATTCTTTGGCTATGGCACAGTGCCTAACGGCACGGCGCGGCGCGCTTTTCTTTCCGATAGCGAGGAAGTGCAGATCGTCGGTGAAGGTGATATTTTTCTGGGGCGTTTCCGCATTCTGAAAATCGGCAACGCCACCATCGAATTCGAAGAGATCTCTTCCGGCCGCCAGGGCAAAGCCAATATGGAAGACGCGGGACCAACTGCATGATAGCGAGCAGCAAAATGGTACCGGGGACGGGCGCCGTCCGCAGAAAGCAACGCGGTTACGCAATTCTGCTGGTTTTGTTCTTCGTGACTTTGATGTTGCTGGCCACCATCTCAATCGCTCCGAATATCCTTACCCAGGGCCGTCGCGAAAGGGAAGCGGAGATGATCTGGCGGGGCAAGCAATACGCGCGGGGAATTAAGTTGTATTTTCGCAAAACGGGCAAATTCCCGACTTCCATGGAAGACCTGACCAAGCCCAAGCTTGGCAACCTTCGCTTCATGCGCCAGGCCTACAAGGACCCGATGAATGCGAAAGACGGCGAATGGCGCCTGATTTACGTGGGCCCCACGGGCCAACTCATCGGGAGCCTAAGGCCGCAACAGACGATTCAATTGTCAGGGCTTGGCAGAGGAACGGGAACGAATTTTGGAACGCCGGCGGCGCAGATCGGAGCGCAATCCGCCGGCAAAGGCATTGGCCAGGGACTCGGACAGGCCGCCGGTCAGGTGTTCGGAAATAGTGGTGCACCCAGCGCCCCATCCCCCGGTCCCAATGCTCCGGGCCAGTCGAGTCCATCCGGACAAGCAGATGGTTCAGGCGCGAACGGCGGCAATGCCCCGTCAGGTACCGATGCAACAACCCCAGGGACGCCAGGTTCATCGGTCGATGCCAGCGATGCCGCAAACGAAGCATTGCTGGCTTCCGACGCTCCTACGGTGATAGGTGGAAACATCATTGGTGTGGGGAGCAAGATTAATCAGCGTTCCATCGTGGTGTACGAGAAAGCCAAGAATTACAAGCAGTTTGAATTTATCTGGGATCCTTCGAAGGACGCCATCGTCGTTGGTGGTGCTGCTGGCCCGCAGATTGGAACGCCGGCCGGACAACCGGCCCAGGCGGCTCCGTTTGGATTGCCGGCCAATCCCAATGCAAACCCGAATTCACCGAACGGGTTGTTGAATCCGCAACCCAATCCGCCAGACACAACCCCAGCTCCTCCACCTCAGGAGCCCTGAAGATTCTTAAGGGTATATCGCCGTTTACTCGCTGTCGGTTGGCAAATGCCTATAGTCCGCTGGTCTTGCTATCTCTTGCTTCCGTTTTATCCGCATTTTTGATGCCAGGTTTCGACTTCCGCAGTGCATAGGTCTTCCTGATCGCCTGGACGTAGCTTTGCGTTTCGCTGTATGGTGGCACCCGGCCGTAGCGTTGCACCGCGCCGGGCCCGGCATTGTACGCCGCCAGCGTCAGCACCAGGTCACCCCGATACAGGGCCAGAAGATCCCGCAAATAGCGTGTCCCGGCGTCGATGTTCTGCGCTGGATCGAAAATATCCTTGACACCCAGACGAGAGGCGGTCGATGGGAGCAGTTGCATCAGGCCCCGCGCCCCTCTTCGGGAAATCGCTTGTGGCTTGAAACCGGACTCCGCGGCGATCACGCTGTACACCAGATCCGAGTCCACGCCATATTTCTTCGCTGCCGTTTCGATGAGCTCGCCGAATGGTGCTTGCATAATTGGCACGCGTGGCGTCGACACAAATATCTCTTCGGGTTCAATAGCCACAACGTCGCTGGCAACAATCTCCGCCGAGCCACCGTTCAATTGCACGTGATAATGCCCGCCAATCAACTGGTAGGCAGTGACATTCAAACGGGCCCCGCTTCGCAGTACGAGATAATCGGCGCGTGCGCCCAACGCGCACACGCCCAGCAGGAGTGAAAATAAAACTGACCGAATCACGCGCACGATGCCGCCTGGCTTAACGCGAACTTCTCAATCGCTGCCGCCACTCCACCTTCGTCGTTTGAATGCGTCTGGTGCCATCCGTAAGTCTTCAGCTCCGGCACGCCGTTCTGCATCACCACCGGGATGCCGGCAAACTCCAGCATTTCCCGGTCGTTGTGATTGTCACCTATGGCCAGAATTTGGTCGCGTTGCAAGCCCTGCATAGTTGCCCACTCGGCCAGCGCCGCGCCCTTGGTACATCCGGGCGGCAGCACGTCTAGCATGGCAAAATCCCTGCTGACATATTTCGTCGAAGCCAGTCTTAGTCGCGCCGCCAGCGGACACGCCAGTAGCAACTGTTCAATTTCATCCATCTCGGCGACGGTTCCGGAAAACATCACTTGCAATGGCTCTTCTGTAAGACAGGATTCGATCGGCGTGACGATTCCGATAAAATCCAGATTGCGCGAATAATACGCGTAGCGGATGGAGTCGTCGCGGTCCAGACGCTCCAGAATCAATTGATTTTCCCGAGGCCGGTCAAAAATCACCGCCGCGCCGCTCCGCCACGGACTCCCGATTTCCAGCACCGACCGCGCCGCATCCACCGGCAGCAAGTGTCTTAGGCGCGTCTGTCCGTCACTCGAGCGAACCAGCCCGCCGTTATTCACGATCATGGTAACCGGGCAGCCCAAGTCCCGCGCCACGGGCAGTGCGAAATCATAACGCCGGCCGGTCACCAGCGCTACTTCAATTCCGCGCCGTGCCGCTTCCTGAATGGCCTTCCGGTTTGCATCCGGTAGCTTCCACCGGCTGTCCAACAGCGTACCGTCGATATCTAGGGCAATGAGCTTGACCGGCATAGTTTAATTTTACCGTGTTTTCAGTGTGCAGAGGCGCATTCTTGGCGCCTATGTGATGAAAGAGGAGCCAAACTCGTGTGATAAACTCCTGCCTTATGGCGACCCGCAGGCTGTATTACGACGATTCGTTTCAGGACAACTTCACCGCACAGGTACTCAGTTGCGAACCGGTGGCAGAAGCAGAAGACGGTGGTTTTGGTCCGCGCTGGGGGGTGATTCTCGATCAGACCTTGCTCTATCCGACTTCCGGGGGACAGCCAAATGACCTCGGTAAGCTCGGCGATGCCAACGTTGTTGACGTTCAGGAAAAAGAGGATCGCATCCTTCATCTCGTTGACCGCCCTGTCAATCCCGGTCGCATCGACGGTTGCATCGACTGGCCGCGCCGTTTCGATCACATGCAGCAACACACTGGCCAGCATTTGCTCTCCGCGGTATTTCAAGAACGCTTTGGCCTGGTCACCGTTTCGTTCCATATGGGTGAAGCACTCAGCACGATTGATTTGCGCGGACCGCAACCTTCGCCGCTGGTGCTGGAAGGTGCGGCCCGGGCCGCTAACGCCGTCATCTATGAAGATCGTGAGATTACGGTGCGTTACGGCACAGCAGAAGAGTTCACTGCCCAAGGCGTTCGCAAGCAGGTGGATCGCGAGGGCATTCTGCGCGCCATCGAAATTGCCGGCATCGACCTGCAGCCCTGCGGCGGCACTCACCTGCGCCATACCGGGCAGATGGGCCTGATTCTGATCCGCGGCTGCTCAAAGATTCGCCAGGAGTGGCGCGTCGAGTTCGCCTGTGGGCGCCGCGCTGAAGCTGCGGCGCAAGCTGACGCCGCACTTATCGCACAAATTTGCGGGCAACTGCAATGCGCATCGGACAATTTGAGTGCTTCCGTAGATCGAGTCCTGCTCGAAAGGGAAGCGGCGGCAAAGCGGCTGAAATCGCTGCTGGCGAAAGTCGCGGAATTGGAAGCCGCGTCGCTGCTGGCCGGAGCGGCGTCAAGTACGAATGGACTCCGCGTAGTTACGAAGCTGCTGGAAAACGCCGAATCAGATTACTTGCAATTCCTGGGGACCGCCCTTGCGCGCTCCGGGAAGGTCATTGCGTTGCTTGCCGACAAGGAGACTGGAAGCCTTGTTTTCGCGCAAAATCCCGAGGCAGAGAGAAACATGAGCGCACTTCTCAAGGGACTATTGGAACAGTTCTCAGGGAAGGGCGGCGGCACAAGAGACTTTGCGCGCGGCGCATTGGCCGACATGACGTTGAGTGGTCGGGCGCTCGATTTCGCAAAAAGTCTTCTCTGAATCTCGCCCAGCCGTCTGACCGCCGGGGCGACGTGACACAGAAATGAACGGACTGCTTTCCGCAGTGATTCAGCCCTGGTTCCCTGATAAGCGCCTACGCAGCGTTACTGGAATTTCGTCGAGATCCAGTAATGTCAAAAAATCAATCGTCTTGAACTCGCGGTCGATCGCCGGCGGGCCGCAGATTTTAGCGGAAAGTTCGAGGTAGGCTCGCAGTAGTCGTGGTGCTCTTCGATACGTCTCGGCAGTTTTCGCGGTCGGGAGTGTATGACCCGGGCGAGGAACAGTTCTGAATTCGAGCGGAGCGAGGTACTTTTTCTGCAGGTCACGATATAGCGCCAACCCTTCCGCGGCATCCTGTGAAGTCACCGAACTGCAGCCTATCAAGTAGCGTGTTCCGGTTTGCTTGGCGTAACGAAAGATGCCCTTCCACAGTAGCAGCAGCACGCCTGAATCGCGATGGTCGCGGTGCACGCAGGCCCGGCCAAGCTCCAGCAGTTCTCCCCGAATACCTTCATAGGGGGCAAAATCGAAAAATTCCTGACTGTAATAGCCGGCATTCCCCAGCGCTCGATACCCAGTCTGCACGCGATACGTTCCTACCGCTTCTCCGGTCCCTGCTTCCCGGACCAGCAAATGGTCGCAGATGACGTCGAAGGAGTCGCGATCTAACCCCAGGGAATGCGACGACTCCAGACCTTCACCGAGTTCGGCGTTGAATACCTCGTATCGCAGATGCTGGCAAGCACGAACGTCGTCGAGAGTGGTAGCTAAAGAAATCTCATACGTGGAGGTCGGACCGAGAGGAAAGGAAGGGCCGTGCCATAGCGCGGCGGTTGTCATGGGCCTAGACTGTCGCGAGCGTGTGAATGGTCCGTGGCAATAACATTAAAGTTGCAACATCGTGTTGCAGTTCTGGAACGCTTTGCCATCCGCAATTGCGCGTGATCGAAGTGCAGACGATGTTACGGCGATGGGAATCGCACGACACCTGTCGCAGAAGAGGCTCGAGCCACCCGCACAAAAGGGAAGGGTTCGCTATAGCATTCCCAGGTGATCTGGATACTTGGCCTGCAATGAACCCACCAGAATCTCAAATTCCGCCATACCTCGCAGATTTTGCAGACAAGGATCCTCGATAAAAAACGGCCAGCAGGCAAATCCAGTGCTCACGGCCCGTTCAAGCCATTCAAACGCCGCCAAAGGCCGTTTAAGCAGGGCAAGAATGCATGCGACCTGGTAGTAGGTATGATGCGCATGCCCAAAGGATTTTGGGATTGCACAAGCCTGCGCCACGCACTCCAGGGCCTTCTCGGGTTTGTGGGTCAGCGCGTAATAGACGCCTCGCAGACTTACAATCATCGGTTCTTCCGGCAACACCCGCAGCGCAGCGTCCAGCAGTGTTTTCGCTTCTTTCCAATCCTCGGTCATCATGGCGGGCTGCGGCGCAAAATAAACCGCATACTTGTTTTCGGGATTTTCAGCTTGCCACGCGTCGATTTCCTCTCGCGCCAAATCATACTCCCGCTTCCACATATACACCTGAACGATGCTGTGGCTGACGACCTTTTTCGGATGGAACGGGCGCCCTCTTTCAAACATCGCGCGGGCGTGATCCAGCAAGCCAACGTGCGCGAGTATAGTGCCTAACCGATTGTAGGCGTGCGGCAAGTTCTGCTGCAGCGCGAGAGCCAACCGCAACTCAGCTATGGCTTCCAGATGCTGAAAGTTCCTCGATGGCCCCCAGAGCAGGAAGGCTCTGGCGACGTGGCCCTCAGCTAGGTGGGAATCCAGCTCCAGCGATCGCTGACAATGAAACTCGGCTTTTTCGAGCAACGCATTTGCCGGATCGAATTCGAAATGCCGCATTGCACTCACCAGCGAAAGTGTTGCATGGGCGAGAGCGAAACCGGGATCTCGCGCGACTGCATTGTTTAGGTGTCGCGCCGCTTCATCCAGCGTCACGGAGTTCCCGGACGAACTTAGCCGATACCCGTGCATGAATGCGGCGTAAGCCATTGGATCTTTACTGTAGCGGGGCCGACTCCCGGTCTGCAGTGGCTTCAAGGGTCTGTTCAGCGCGCCAGCAATCTGTCCAGCAAGCTCATCCTCCAGCCCGCTCAGTCGGTGCCATTCGAATCCACATTTCCTGCTAAGGATGGCTGTTTGCGAATGGGTGTCAAACATCTCCATTGCCAGATGCCATCTTTCTTTCGACTCCCGGACGGCGCCGCGGACGACAAAGCGGACGCCTAGCCGCGGGCCGATCTCCGCTGCGGTCGCTTCTAGGGGCACGTTTATAACGGCGGATGTGGGCAAGACATGCACGTCGCGCAGATTTCCCAGACGCGAAACCAATGCATCCGCAAATCCGACACTCACTCCGCGGTCGTCGGAAGTGTTTTCGTGCAACAATAGCGGCAGGATGGCCAGGGTGGGACGCTCGCTCCAAGCGGCGGCATGTCTTCGGTTGAAGCCAGTAGCAGCCTCTTCGAAATCAGAATACTCGAATCGCGCGTCGATCACTCGTACCGGACCGGTGAAACGATATCCTTTGCCGACAACAGTCTCGATAAAGTGAGGTTTATTCGAATCGTCCCCGAGCGCCGTCCGTATCTTTCGCACAATATTGTTGATGTTAGGTTCCGGGTCAATGAAAAGATTCGAACGCCACAATTTCTGGACAATTTCCTCGCGGGATACGAGTTGCTCGCGGCGCCCAACCAGGAAAATCAGAAGCTCCATGGGCTTCTTCTCCAGCTTGACGCGGCGCCCCCTGCGGCGAAGTTCATAGCGCCCCAGGTCCAGCTCAATCGCGTCAACTGCTTGCTTTACCTGCTTCATGTCGGTCTTTCGGGAAACAGCATCCTCCAAGATTCAGTCATTTACGACGATACACGGAAGATACAGAAAAGATAGCTGATCTCAATTGATGCCGCTCGTTGGATGAAGGATGATTCCTTCAGGTTCACCCACGACGACGGAGGCAAAATTATGAAACGCAGTGCATACATCGTTGCAGTTTTGGGACTGATATTCGGGACGGGGCTGGTTCTCGCGGTCGGCGCGAACACGGCCTCGTCTGAAAAACACGCATTTACTCCTGACGGAATTC
>Ga0126381_100005054_pt1 | contig 14439 bp, 7 predicted proteins | sample PanSoiMetPlot_28_FD_96465 | JGI IMG/M metagenome (GOLD analysis project Ga0126381, IMG submission 96465) | Tropical forest soil microbial communities from Panama - MetaG Plot_28 | ecosystem: Environmental > Terrestrial > Soil > Tropical forest > Bulk soil | place: Panama | collected 2016-02-17
CACGGTACCGGAGCAAGCAACCAAGCGAGACATGGCATCCCTTTCAAGACGGGTATCATCGTTGAACCAGATGTAGCCATCGAAGCCCTCGACGAGCGCGTGAGCAAACGCTCTGCGCATCCCTCCGTTCCAGAACAGGGAGCCATCTCCATGCAAGACACGGACCTGCGGAAAACGCTCGGCGACCGCAAGATTAGTCCCGTCGCGGCTGCCGTCATCAACCAGAAAAACAGCCATCTCCAAATCTTCGACTTGGGTCTGGCTGAAAAGCGAGTCCAGAGCCTCCAATGTTTTCTTCTTCCGATTGAAACAGGTCATTAGGACCGCAATCCGCATGTTTTGTTCTCCAACCAATGCTCTTCAAGTATTGCCTTCAGACGCTAGAACACACCCACGGTCGCCGCGTCACCGGTCGATCGCGAGCCTTTTCATCGAATACGCATATTCGGGTTCTTTTAGTTGCTGTGATCTGATGGATAACAAAGCCGAATTTGCGATTCCGGCCAGCGCCACTACAGGTCCGTCGTATGAATACGGAACCCCATACACAAGTATGCCGATTATGATCAGGAACCACACCGAAGCAGAGGGAAACAGAGCATACGGATTTTTATCTTGCAATTCGTAGAGCCTCAGAAGCGGTCGCAAAAGGAACGCCAGATAGAGGGCCAAGCCGAGAATACCAACGCGAAGATACTGCGTTACGTATTCGCTATGTGGCGGCAGATTATTGTATCCTCCTGACACACTGTCGAAGCGTACGTAGCCGCTTCCCATGGGCTGTCCAAAGAGCCTCGAAGAGAGAGTCTGAGTATCGTCTGAGATAGAGTTCTGCCAGGCTTCGACCCGCCAGTCCCAGGTTCCTTCATTGGTGGCGCTATCTTCAAACTGATTGGAGGCGGCAGTTTCTGTTCCATAGATGCTAACTGCAAGACCAATCGCGACGATAGCCGCGATCAGAGCTAGCGGAATGAGACGCCGTACGAGCTTGAAGTCAATGAACAGGACAGACACGCTACAGACCCCCATAACGGTCCATACCGTTCGATGCTGCAATAGAATGGCCATTCCAGCAAAGACTGGTAGTAGCCATTGAAGGAACTGTGGGCTTTTCCGGTAAGTGATCCACCCCAACCCCATAAAGAAGCAAAGCGCAACTATTTCTGCTGCAGCCGATGGGAGAGCTCGATCCTTCTCATCAACAACGGTTGCGCCTACCTGCAATCCTGCATAGTGGAGAACAGCGACGATGACAAGGCCGACTCCGAAGTATAGGTATGCGGTCAGGATTTTTCTGAGTGCAGGAGGATCCGTAGGTACCGTAAAGAAATAAAGCATGGCCAGAATCTCTCCAATGAAGCCACGGGCTTCGTTACTAGCAGACTGCACGCCAAATAAAGCCATGCCTCGAAGCAGACTTGCACCAAAAATTATGAGATAGGCCAGAATGATAAGCCGGGCCTTTCCGGGAAGGCTCACACGATAAAAAAAGCGTACGATGCCGGCAATCAGCAAGCTAATGCTGACCAAGTCGACTGCGTCGAGGTGTAGACCGCCGATCGTAATTTGACTCAAGCCTAGGGTTACGCTTGCGAGACTAACCGACAGCAGGCAGTACAGGCCGAAAAACGCGTTTCGCGAAAGTTGGTACACGAACGCGCCAAAGACCGCCAGACCGACCAGCCCGAGAAGGAGAATCACCTAAAGACCTCCATGAGAGATCTCTCTCAGGCATCGTTGCAAACACTTAGGAAAGACAGTTAGGCGCATTTAGCTTCACCCGCAAGCAAGCTTCTGTAAACTGCCTCATACTGTGGCACGATTAAGTCTTTGCGGTAAGTGGATGAAACGTGATTGCGTCCATTCACTGCTACACGCTGACGATAGGAAGGGTCTTTCATGAGTGCGAGCATGGCTCGGGCAATCGAGTTGCTATCGCGCACATCTGTGAGAATCCCTGCATCGCCATCTCGAAGCGCTTGACGTATACCGGGAGTGTTGAGGCCCGCTATAACCGGTTTTGCCAGAGCCATGCTCTCCAGTACGGTCATCGAAAAAGCTTCGTCCAGCGAAGGATGCACAATGACATCCACTTCGTCCCTAATCACACATAGCATCTGCTTGTAAGGCACTATGCCGGTAAAGATCACGCCCGCATCCAGCCCATGCTGACGTGCCCACCGATGGGCTGGTCCTTCTTCCTCATACTCTGCTCCGATCATCTTCAATCGCGATTCCGGTGCAATTCGGCGAACGATTTGGAATGCTTTGAGAGCAGCAGTCGCGTTTTTCCGCCTCGAAAATCCCTGGAGAACTGCCGCAAAAGTGAAGGGACGATTTGAATTAGCCTGGCTGTGGCCAAATTCAAATATGCTATCGCTGAGAAAATTCGGAATAACCTCGATATCCGCTCCAGGCTTGAGATATCGCCGGAAATGATTCGCCGCATCCTCTGAGACCGCCGTGTAACGGTGACAGCGCATAGCAACTGAATAAGCAATTAACAACCGGACCGCACGACTCCGATCACGAAAATAACGCAAGACATTCCATGGAAGATCATGGATGGTCGTCAGCATTGGGATTCCAGCTGCCAATGCTCCAAGCGCAAACTCGTAAGTCCAGTGTGCGTGAACGAACGCAGGTCGCTCCTGTGCAATCACTCTGCGAAGGTAGCTAACCTCATGCCGATAGAGATTGCGTGCAGCTCCATACTGTCTGCTCGATCCGCTGAAAACCTTCAGCCTACCCCATTCGTGGGTGGTCTCCTTCGCAAGCCCATTGCTTAAGGTGAACAAGGTGACCTCATGGCCGCGTCGTAGCAATTCTTCGATCAGCGGCGTCGTAGCAGTGCTCCCTAGACCAGGAGGAACACCTCCAGTCTCCTGTCCGCAGAAGCGGGCCAAAGCGTGAAGATCTACGGGAGCGCACATTGCTATCTTCATGAGAGCTCCTGATTGGCAGCATGGATTGAAATATCTGTGACAACAGGGGCTTGGTAAAGATCTTCGAGCATCACCTGAACCCCGCGTTGCATGGAAAAGCGCTCCCGGATGCGGGTACTGTCTTCCAAAGCGCGAACCATCCGAGTCTCTGCCGGCATGGCAACCATTCGCAACAACCCTGCAGCGATCGATTCCTCAGTGGGCGCCACAGAGATTGTCCATTTGGTTTCCGCCGCAATCTCACTCAGACCAGCCACATTTGTCAAAACTGCGGGACAGCCCGAAGCAATTGCCTCCAGGGCGGAATTCCCCAGCCCTTCATGGAGAGATGGCATGACAAATACATCAGCGGCCCAAAAGAATGCTCGTGGATCGGGCTGTGATCCCAGGAAACAGACCTCGCCGCCAAGGTCGAGTTGTTTCGCTAACTCCAACTCGAGCCTCTCCGGCTCCTCCTTCCCAACATGAAGATAAAGAGGGGAGACAGTTCGTTTAATGCTTACAAGGGCTCGAAGAAGCGCTGAGTGATTCTTGGCACGATTGCAGTTGGCGACAGAGACAAGAACGAACTGGTCTTCAGTACAGTCCAGGGCTTTCCGTGCCAACCGTCGTTCCTCTGCACTCGGCGGCCTGAAGTGTTCCGTATCTAACCAGTTCCACAATCTGACGCCAGGATTATTGAATCGCTCCTGCTCACATTCCATCACAGCATCGCTCACCATGCCGTATCTACCGCCCAGCGCACGGATGAGGATCCGCTCGAATTTCTTTCGGGTACGGAGAACTCCGTCAAACAGGAATGTGTTGTGCACGGATAGAACAAGGTCCCTGACTCCTGCCAGCTTAGCCACAACTAAGAAGATGGGAGTAGCGGCCTCCGTGTGGATGTGAACAATGTCGTACTGATTCTTCCTGCACAGCCTAAAGAACTCCGGTATCAGTCTGCGGTTTGGAATATAACGTCGGTTCGATCGAAAAGGAATATGGAAGACCCCGTAACCCGCAGCCTTCATCTGCTCAGCGAGCGGGCCTATATCACGCTTTGTCGCTAGAACATCGCAGGAATAACCTGCACGACGCCACTGTTCGGAACTGCTCATGAGCATCATTTCCATGCCAGACCGTTCCAAACTCCCCATGACGTGCAAAACCCGTTTCATTTGACCCTCACGCCTAATGCACCGTAGAAACAATCGCCGCCGAGGCAGCTGCACTCAGAACCGATGATGAGTTAATGAGTGCCGACTTTACTTTGCTGGATGGAACATAGACCATGTCCCCGTCTTTCAGCGCGAAGGTCTCGGCCTTTCCGCTTTGCATCTCATCCAGCCGCAAATGATATTCACCGACCTGCCCCTCTTGTTTCCTTACTACAACAACCGACTTCGATGATGCGACGGGAGAAACTCCCATTGCCAACGCAACAGCCTGAGGAAGATTGAGGGTTCCGCCGTTCACCATCAGATAGCCGCCGGGCCTGTTAACCGCGCCAAGGACATAGATGACACCGGCACGAGGAACATAAACCGTATCACCTGGGGAGACGAGTGCTTTCTCCGCTTCCGTCGTGTCCTTTCCATGTGCATAGGTGACCCGAACGATCTGCTCGGTTCCTCCCGGCTGGGTGTGGTGAATCTCAACATGGCCGCCGGCAGCCGTAGTCTCACCGCCCGCATCAGCAAGTACAGCCAACAACGTCCGCGGCGCCAGTAGCTGAAGCTTTCCAGGGCTCTGCACCTCTCCAGATACGGTGATGGTGCCAGCGGCAAATGCACTGATCTTTAAGTGGACATTCGGAGAGTTGATCATCTCCTTTGCGACCAGTTCGTGTGCGATCGCCTTCTCTGCCTCATGCAACGTGTCTCCTGCAACATGAACAGCACCGACCAAAGGAACAGTCACGTTGCCATCGTCGTCTACCCGCAGAGAGCAACTCATCTCAGGCGCTCCATAGACCTCTAGCTCCAACTGGTAGCCCGTATTCAGGCGGAGTTTGGTAAAGTCGTCCGGCAAAACAGTTGGACCAGCACTTGCAGTGAGCGAACGCCGCGTCGATGTAGTTCCTGCAGTTTGTTCCAGATTGGAACTAATCGCAGGCGAGACCTGCTGGGCTCTGCACACCGTGCCGAAGACCAGCAAAGCGCCGGCCTGTGCAATCAAGAGATTGTGGATACACTTACGCGAAACGGTGACCATTGTTTTCTTCCCCACGTGAGCCATTTTCAAAGTACCCACCGTTCGAGTTATATCCGTAGCCGTACCCGTACCCATATCCTTCCGAATCATCCCGTAGCCCGTTGAGAACGTAGCCGAGAGGATTAACATTGGGCTTATGCAACGCGATTCGCAGACGCTTCATGACGTCCTTGGTCGTTACGCCAGCGCGCACGACTAAAACAATGCCGTCCGCGGCGAATGCCAGGAGTAGGGGGTCTGTAACGAGGAGTACTGGCGGCGCGTCGATCAGGATGTAGTCGAACTTTTCACGCATGTGCTCAATAAGACGAGCAAAGCGTTCCGAAGCAAGCAACTCTGCGGGCATCGGGGGAATCGCGCCGGAGGTAAGTACGTAGAGGCTGGACAGGCTGGGATGTTGCTGTACTACCTCATCAGGAGATAAACCGTTCGCCAATAGGTCGCTCAGACCCTTTTTACCGTTGCAACCAGTTTTCTGACCAATAGTCGGCCGCCGGAGGTCGGCCTCTAAAAGGAGGACCCGCTTATCCTGAACCGCAAAAGAGGTCGCAAGGTTGTAGGCCGTCGTTGATTTACCGTCTCCGCTCAAAGGGCTGGTAACGAGAATGACCTGTGGCGCTCGGTCAACATTTGACAAGAGAATGGAAGTCCTAATGCTGCGATAAGATTCTGCAATTTCAGATTTCGGTGAAGTCAACAGCCATGCAGTTTCGTTTGAGTTAGGTAACGACTTTTGAATTTCTGCGCTCGGTCGACCATAGCGGAGCCTATTACGCGCCCCTGAGTCGAAACGTCTCACGATCCCCAAGAGCGGAAACTCACAGATGGCCTCGAAGTCCTCAAGAGCGGTGAGAGATGTATCCCTCAGATGTTGGACCCCCGCAAAGAGCAATCCAAATAGCGATCCCACGAAGAGGCCGCCAGCGAGGTTCATTTTAAGTGCGGGGCCGGATTGCCGGCCAGGAGCACGCGCTGGGTCGACAATAACAATATCGGAGGACTTTACCCCTGCTGCGATATTCGCTTCTTCCAAGCGCGTATAGAGATCCTGGTAAAGACCCCGACTTGTGCTTTCTTCTTGTTGAAGGAATGTGAGCGCAGCAAGACTGCTTCCGAGCGCTGCAACACCGCGCTGCTGATCGTTGACACTCTTGCGAATCGCGTCTTCGTTCGCCCTGGCCAGGTCGAGTTCGGCCTTTGCCTCCTTATTGATTCTCTGAAGTTCTTCATGAATCTGAGTCTCGATCGAACCAATCTGATTCCGAACCTCCTGCAGCGCGGGATTCTTCGCTCCATATCGGACCTGCTCTGCCGCCATCTGAACCTTCAGAGAGGCTTCCTGTTCCCTCAATTTCTGCAGTAACTGCATATTCTTGCTGCTGGCGGCAATGGGACTATCTCCTTCCATTCCGGTCGCCAGGCTGGTCTCGCCCACACCGAGTACTACATCGGGGTCTCCGGTTTCAGTGAGGCGGTAGACAGCTTCTTTGGCGATCCTTGTCACCTCTGCACGGCTTAACTCGGCGTTCAATGCCGTCAAACGCTGATACGCCGTGCTCGTGGAATCTTGGGTTGGAGTCCCGCCCTTGACCGATGGTGGCGTCACGCTGAGCAGACCTGTGCTCTGCTCAAATGCGCTCACTTTCTTATGGCTTTCCTCTACCCGTCGCTTCAAATCTTCGAGTTGATTTGTCAACCAACTTGACGCTTTTGATGTTGCGGTATACCGGGCTTCAGTGTTGTTTGTGAGATATGCTTCCACGACGGCATTTGCGATTCGACTAGCTCTCTGCGGGTCAGTATCGGTATAGGACACGGTCAGCAGACGTGTGTTCTTTACAACGAGGACGCGAAGGCCACCATGAAAGATCTCAAGAGCTCTGTCTCGTGTCAGCGGCGCCTGTTCCAGTGGAAGTCCAGCCTCCCGCACAAATGCAGCGTGCATTTTTCCGGTTGGCATATCGCAATAGGGATGGGTCTGCATCAGGCCTAGGTGATCGATAACTGACAGGGCGGTATTGTCATTAAGCAACACAGCCTGATGCGTCAGCACATCGGTCATGAACTCCTGTCCGACGCCAACTTGCGACGCGACTCCTGAGAAATCCTGGATCCCCAAACCAGATGAAGCATCCTTGTTAAGTTCTACGGTCGCGGTCGCCGTGTACAGTCGGGGAGATCGAAGGGTAACAAAGAGTCCTGCCACAAGTCCCAGAACAGAAAACGGGATGATCCACCAGCGGCGCCGGACAAGGAACCGCCAAATGTCACTGAGCTTGAGTTCTTCTGTAGGTCGGGTGATAGAGGCTTCGTGGATCTGCGCCTTTATCTTCCTTTCCTGAATCAACGACATCTGGGTTCCTTGGGGTTGCATCTTCTTCAAAAAGTTCCTGTTTTTCTTGCATCCGCCACTCTTATAGGCGATTCCTGTTGCAATATGACTTGTTTGGCGAGAGAACTCAGGTGACCGCACATGTCACAGTTGCATGACTTTGTTCTCTTTGCCAATATCTCGAAAAAGAGCACTTTGTCGTTATGGTCTCTTTATAGCCCATCGCCGCTTTGACAAACTCGCGATGATTAGGCAGGGTCACGATTGATTAACTCGTTGATTGCCCGGGCAAACTTTCGTCAGAGATGCCCTCGTGGCACCCGTGAAGATCGTCCACGAGTGCCACGAGTGTTACACGAGGGATTTCGTTCAGACGGCCAGGGGTTACTGCGCCTACTGAACAGTGAGGTTGACGGTAACGGAGTGTTGCACGCTACCACTGGTGGCATTTACAACAATCGAATCGCTTACGGACGGAGTCTTGGGTGCGCTAGATCCCCCGCAGCCCGTGATGCTTAGGGCAGCTCCAAGGAAGACCAGGAGGAGAGCCGACAGCCCTATGGATTTGCCCAAGCGATGACCCGATCTCCGCATTCTTCGCACTGAGACCCAAGGAAGAAGCAGCAATCCGAGGGCAATCGATCCGAGGTATCTGTTGGTCGCTGGCCCGCGATTCAGACTCGCATGCGCCGGAAGTTGAATCGTCATGGTTACTGCGGTGGGTCCTGCCTTTGCATCTACTGTTGACGGAGAAAACGTGTAAGTGGCCGCAACGGCAGGGGTTCCTGCGACGGCGAACTGTACCGTTCCGGGATACTGACCTCCTACAGGCGCTAATTGCAACGTAACCGGCACCGACTGCCCATACGTACCCGCGAGCCCGCTCGAGCTGCCCATTTGGATTGTGAAGTCCAGTGCTGTCGCGGCTGACACTGCCACCGTGTTAGCTCCCGAGGTTTGCGCTGCTGTACTCTTCGCAAAGTTAGCATCGCCTCCATACGTGAATGTGATGACATTGTTTCCAAGTGGCAGTGAAGTGGTTGAGTACGTTGCCGTACCATTTGCGAGTGTTGCGGTTCCGAGTTGGTTCCCGTTGTTGAAGAATGTCACTGTGCCAGTAGGCGTCCCGCTGGTGGTCGATGCAACGGTCGCGGTCACAGTTTCATTCGCGCCTTGCGTAAGACTCGCACCACTCAAGGCGATCGAGGTGTTGACGGAGGCCTGGGTGATAGTCAGTGTTCCGTTAGTCACCGCCTGCTGGTACTGAGCCAGATTCGTTCCGCTTGCGCTTGGAACAATGGGATACTTGCCCGGCGCAGAAGTTGTCGCTGCGGTGGTAGTAAAGGTTTCGGTGAATGTGTCTCCATTCTGCTCACCGGTTATTGTGCCGGTGAACGTCGGGTTGGCGGCCCCGTAGGCCCTCGTCGCATCCTTCGCCGTAATGTCGAGAACGTTCAGACCGACCGTGACAGATACTGCACTTGCGGTTGACGCGGTGAAGTTGGTATCACCACCATAGCTAGCGGTAATTGAGTTGTTTCCGAGCGGTAACGTGGTCGAGTACGTCGCCGTACCATTTACCAGAGTCGCCGTCCCCAGCGGATTGCCATTGTTTGAGAAGTTAACAGTCCCCGTAGGCGTTCCGCTGCTGGCAGGGAGTACGGCCGCCGACAGGGTCACACTCTGGTTAGGAGAAGCAGATGTTGGACTGGGTACAATCGACACTGTCGTCGCCGCTTGAGTGATTGTCAGGACTCCGTTGGTCACTGACTGGGTGTAGCTAGCTACGTTCGTTCCAGTTGCACTGGGGACGATAGCATACGTGCCTGGCGCCGAGGTAGCTGTTGCAGAGGTGGTGAAATTCTCGGTGAACGTATCTCCGGTGGCTGCGCCCGTGACCGAGCCCGTGAAGGTCGGATTCGCTGCTCCATAAGGCCTCGTTGCATCATTGGCCGTGATTGTGAGCGTACCCTGCGTTACTGAAATTGGCACGGTACTCGTTGCCGTACTGTAGTGAGTCGAATCCGTCGGAGTAAAGGTCACGCTGAGGGTGTCGTTTCCTGCTGTTGGTACAGCACCCAGTGCCGGCGTATAGGCAAAGGCACCCGGGACCGAAGCTGTTGCATTCAACTGGGTCGATGACAGAGCGGTACCATAGGAAATAGTTGCAGGATTTGCCCAAGTTATGGTCGGCGTCGCCTTCCCAACGGTCTCAATAATTGCGAGGCTGGTACTTCCGGTAATTGCGCAATCACCATCGAAGACAGCGGTAAAGCTGTGCGAGCCTAGATCCAATGAGGTAACCGTGAGAGTAGCTACCCCACTGCTAAGCACGCCGCTGCCCAACTTGGTAGTTCCATCGTAAAACGTAACTGACAGGCCGTCAGACGAGTTCGAGCCATTAGAAGACGGGGTCAGGGTTGCCGTAAGCGTGACCGTGTCACCCCATACAGGGGTTTTGGGCGTCGAGGCTACGCTAAGAGTTGTGGTAATACCGTTCTGAGATACACTCTCTACCGGAGAAGTGCTCGCGGCATAATTTGCATCGCTGTTATATTTAGCAACAATAGAATGCGTACCACACCCCGTAACGGTAAATGGTGAGAACTGGGCGGTTTCAGCATTTCCGGCCAGATAAACTTGCAATCCATATCTTGTTACAGCGACCACATCCACTTGGTTATCGCCATTGAAGTCCTGAACATCAGCAAAGAGCGTGTCTCCGCCAGCCGGATAAGTCTTGGCTGTCTGAAACGTGCCATCGCCATTGCCTAACAGGACGCCGATGCTATGACCTTCGGCATTGGCCGTAATAATGTCCTTCTTCCCATCCTGATTGAAGTCTCCGGTTGTTATGTAGTAGGGACCGGTAGGCATGGCGTAGGTTGCGCTGGGTGTTTTGGGTTGAAATGTCCCGTCTCCATTTCCGAAAAAGATGAAGACTATGTTGTTTGGTTCTTCAGTAGCTGCGATATCTAATTTTCCATCACCATTGAAATCGGCAAGAACCACCGAACCACTCGACGTAGTGCCCCCTTGCAGGTATGTTGCTTGCTTGAAGGTACCGTCGCCATTGCCCAGCAGAATCGTAACGTTATTGCCTTGAGAGTCATTAACGTCATTTGCGGCAACCACGTCTGGATTGCCATCACCATTAAGGTCTCCAACTGCGAGGTTCCATGGCTCCGGGCCTGTGGCGAACAGACTTGGTGATTGAAACGTTCCATCACCTTTACCAAGCAATACGGCCACTTGATCGTGCTGATGGTCGGATACAACGAGGTCTGCAATACCATCCCCATTGAAATCGGCTGTTAGGATAATCTGATAGTACGCTCCAGGGGATGCGGGATAAACGGCGCCCGCCGTGAACGTGCCATCACCATTGCCAAGATAGATTGCAACGGAGCCATTGACTCCATCATTGCTTACCGCCAGATCCAGGTTGCCATCCCCGTTGAAATCTCCCGCGACCACGCCGAAAGGCTGAGACGCTGAAACGCTTTCCCCCTGCTGGAACGTACCGTCACCGTGGCCCAACATGATAATGACCGGACCAAGAGAAGTCGGAATAGCAAAATCCGGATGACCATCCCCATTGAAATCTCCACTCACGGGAGTTCCCATGGAATTTGTTGCAAAGGGAGTGGAGAACGGTATCTGATAAAGAGTGGGTGGCGTAAAGCCTTGTGTCGCAGATGCCGGATCCAGCGACGAAGTCCCAATCACGGTATTGGACGAGGTGTCGGTAAAAGTGACCGATCCTGTTGGCTGCACGGGACCAAACGCTGAAAGGGTTCCGGTAAGCGTATAATTCCCTCCGCTTCCGGTCACCGCAAGTGCTGTCGCTGAAGAGTAAGGCAACTGAAAGGTGAGCGCTGCTGGAGCCGACGTGCTAGTGCTGTACGCCTTCGGAGCATTGTAGATCGCAACGATCGAATGTGCGCCTACCCCTCCTACCTCGGTCTTAAGGATCGCCAACCCAGCCGTTCCGTTCGCCGATTGTACCTGGACCGTGCCAAGATCCTGAGCTGATCCCGCAAACGTATCGCGGAATGTGACCGTACCGCCAGTGACAGGCTGTCCAGCGGACGAGACGTTTGCTGTCATTGTGACGATCGATCCGCTGACGGAGCCCGCTGATGTGGCGGTCAAGGTCGTGGCAGTCGGCGACTGCGCTTGCCCTAGCTGGGAAAGGAACAAGAGGCTGAGGGTGGCGGCAACGAACGCCAACGGAGAGTGCCCCCTTCGATTGCCAGCAGCGAAGGAACTATCAAGTTTGGGCAAGACCAACGATCGGAGATACTTCAGGGTGTCAGACATTTATTTCCTCGAATACTTCAGCTTGATGGTCAAAAAGAGGATGAACTACGACACGTGCGGATCGTTTGTCATTGTGCGCTGCTGCCGCGTTCTCATAGCAGATTTTTTCTAATCTCGAACCACACAGATCTACACTCCGATACGTTATGAGTCCTCTCACAGAATCGAAATCACCGATTAGTTGTAGCCCCCTGCTACGTTCATCGCGGTTCGATGGAGCTCTAAACCCTAAGATCCGTACGCGTTAACGGATCCTTTATGGCCTGAAATACCGGAACGGCCATAGTCGCTTTCTCGCGACTAAAATAGAAGATGACCGTTATGGCGAACCAAGAAAACCACGACCTCTCCAACTCCATCGAAACCTCTTCCCAACACCAGGAGAATTCTCGGGAATCTTTTGAGGCTGCGCTCTCTCAATTCGAGAAGGAGCACGCCGACCGATCGAAATCTGAGTCTGCGCAACGAGAAGGCGTCGTTGTCTCGATCTCAGACGACCTGGTGTTCCTCGATATCGGTCTTAAAGTTGAGGGCGCTTTACCGCGAACCGATTTTAGAGACAACGCAGAGAGCGTCTCGCCTGGAGACAGAATCCCTGTGTCTTTGAAGGGTCGTACTGAGGAGGGCTACTACGCACTCTCACTCTCCAAGGTGGTGCAGCCTGTTGACTGGGCGTCGATTGAGAAGGCTTTTGCAGAGCAGACAGCCGTTGTCGGAATCGTTATGAGTGTCGTCAAAGGCGGACTCAATGTCGACGTGGGAGTGCGGGCATTCTTGCCTGCATCGCGTAGCGGCACCCGCGATGCGGCGGAGTTAGAACGGCTCGTAGGGCAGGAGATCACCTGCCGCATCGTCCGGTTGGATGTTACCGAGGAAGATGTTGTTGTTGACCGCCGTGTCGTTCTTGAGGAACAAGCACGCGAACTGGAGAAGAAGCGATATTCGGAGGTCAGCCAGGGAGATATCTTGAGCGGTCAAGTACGGAGCCTAACCAGTTATGGAGCTTTCATAGATCTCGGTGGCATAGATGGACTTCTACATGTCAGTGATATGGCATGGAGACGGCTCAGTTCGCCTGACGAAGTTGTATCGGTAGGCCAGCAAATACAGGTGAAGGTGATCAAGCTGGACGCCGAGAATAAGCGCATCTCACTTGGAATCAAGCAGTTGCAGCCCGAGCCATGGGAATCCGCTGGGGACAGATATCAGCTGGGGCAGCGCATAAGGGGTACAGTCAGACGTTTGACTGATTTTGGAGCATTTGTCGAGGTTGAACCGGGCATCGAGGGCCTCATCCATGTGTCCGAGATGTCTTGGGTCAAAAAGGTCAGGAAGCCAAGTGACGTGTTGAAGCTGGAGGATTCAGTTGAAACAGTCGTTCTCTCAATCAATACTGAAGAACGAAGGCTGTCGTTGGGTCTGAAGCAAGCCTTGGGTGACCCCTGGGCCGATGTGCCAGGAAAGTTTCGTGTGGGAACTGTTATCGAAGGCCCTGTTGTCCGACTTGCAAAGTTTGGGGCGTTTGTACAGTTGGCTGAGGGGGTCGAGGGCCTTGTTCATATCAGCGAGATTACCTCGGAGAGACGCCTGAACCATCCGCAAGAGGTTTTGCGTGCAGGTCAGATCGTCAAAGCGCAGGTGCATGCGGTCGATCTTGAAAAACGGCAAGTGAAGCTGAGTATGAAGCAGCTGGTACCCACCGATTTGGACACGTTTCTTGCGGAGCACGCTGTCGGAGATATTGTTTCAGGCCGCCTCGTCGATCAGGGCTCGAATTATGTAAGGGTGGAGCTGGGCGAGGGAGTCCTGGCTACCTGCTCAACAACAGCAACTCCCAACGCTCCAGCAGAAGGTAAAGGCGAACCAGTTCTGGATCTGTCCGCTTTGAGCTCAATGCTAAATGCGCGGTGGAAGGGAGAGTCAAAATCGGCGCCACAAACCGAAGCTCTCCGTATCGGTCAGGTTCGGAATTTTAGGATCGCGGCTATCAATCCCGACACCAAAGAGGTCGCGCTTGACTTGGTGAAATAAGATATCTGCTCACATCCTCCATTTGAATAGCGACGGAGGGGGCCGATGTCATCAGCCTAAGCTATCGGTCCGCCAATAGCGATTTCCAATCGCGACTTTGTTGGCTCGACATGAAGTCAGGTCATCGTCCATAAGCAGGCCGCCACCACTGCCGTGCAACTCGCTAAAAGATGTGGGTGTGATTCCGTCACGAAATTTCAACAAAGGCTTGATGACAGGGAATTGCAGTTGCCGAGCCGGACATGTCGAGGTGATCGACCCGCCCCCATCGGTGCGGTTGCCGTCGGAAGCTTGTTAGTTCACCTGGTTCAGAACGAAGCTGTAGAAATGCCTCACTGTCCACAGTGCTGAAGCTTCGGCCGAAATGGAGAATTCATGCAGCACAGACTTTCTGAGCAAATTCTGGTCCCTGCAATACCTTAAATAAGGACCAATTCCGAAACCCCTGTAAATCGCCAAAAGAGATGCAAGTGTTTGAAAGTAAGGGGTATTCGAAATCGGTGACCGCGTTCAACTCCAACAGGTCCTGATGAACCTGGTCTTTGAATACTATTGAATCCATGCAAACTGTCACCGATAGACAGAAGACACTCGCAACTCGCTCCAGAGAAC
>Ga0126381_100005056_pt1 | contig 14437 bp, 13 predicted proteins | sample PanSoiMetPlot_28_FD_96465 | JGI IMG/M metagenome (GOLD analysis project Ga0126381, IMG submission 96465) | Tropical forest soil microbial communities from Panama - MetaG Plot_28 | ecosystem: Environmental > Terrestrial > Soil > Tropical forest > Bulk soil | place: Panama | collected 2016-02-17
CCTTTTAGCCCGACTAGGGAGAGTTTAAGTGAACTAAGTTCGCGGATTTCGTGACCGGATAGCTTGGTATACTCCTCCAATGGTAAAGCCACATTCTCTGCCAGGGTGCGCGTGCTCCATAAAGCGCCACCTTGGTACAAAACACCGAATGACCTTTGGACTTGCTCCTTTTCGTCTTCGCTGGCTTGAGAGAAGCTCCTTCCGTGGTAGTAAATGTCTCCTTTCTCGACCGGTTTCAAACCGATCAAATACTTTAGCAAAGTACTTTTGCCGCAGCCGCTTCCTCCCATAATCACAAAGACCTGTCCAGGCAGCACTGTAAAATTGACATCCTGCATTACCACGTAAGAGCCGTAGTTCATCACTAGGTCGCGCACTTCGATGGCGGGAGGCGGCGCAGCTGTTGAACCGCTTTGGGTCGCAGTGGCACCATCGGATGTAGGTAGGCTCTCTTTTGTATCCACTTAAATTTGAGTGTCTAGGGTGCCTGACTTACGAAGGCCCGTCAAACGGTAGGAAAAGTTATCGGAGGCGGAAAGATCGGCGCTCAGACAATGGGTCTGTCGTCCGTTTCTGGGTCGTACGTCCGGAGTGGCGCCGCTTTAACGTACTGCAATACAGGAACCATATTCGCAGACTTAGAGCCGGAGCGGTCGACAGATCTTGTAAACAGGCGGCTCCCCGGATCTACCCAGCGCAGCACGGTAAAACGGCTCTCCTCCAGACTTGGACCGGATTCTCAATCCTGTCGCAGCCGTCGGCTTACACCTTCAACACATCTAGTATCACGTCAATGATTGCGTCAGATGCGACGATCCAGGTGATAGCGAGCACCACCGCCGAAGTCGCCGCATTCCCCACCGCAGCGGCGTTGTTTTCGCAATTCATACCTCTTTGGCACCCGGTTAAAGCCACGATCACCCCAAAGACGCCTGCTTTGACCACACCGGTAATAATATCTTCTAACCCCATCGATCCGACGGTCTGGTTCCAGTACTGAAGCAGAGTGATGTTAAGGACACCCAGACCAACCACCGCACCACCGGCAATTCCCATTAAGACCGCATAAAAACCGAGCAGCGGCATCATGAGAAAAAGAGCCACAACTCGGGGCGAAACCAAGAAATCCATCGGCGATATGGCCAGTGTATCGAGGGCGTCGATCTCTTCCGAAACTTTCATACTACCTATTTGCGCAGCAAAGGCAGCTCCGGTCCGACCAGCCATAATCACGCCAGTCATAATCGCACCCATTTCTCTAGCCATGGCCACTGCAACCAGGTTGGCCACGTAAATACCAGCTCCGAATTGCCTTAACTGAATTGACGCAACAAAAGCCAGGATTAGTCCGGTTAAGAAACTGATGAGACCAACAATGGGCAATGCCTGGGGGCCAGATTCTTGCATGGTCAGCCAAAAGAGCCGCCAGTCGACTTTCCCTTTGCCGGTGAAGATTCTCCTAAAGCTGAGGACGCACTCGCCGATAAAAGCCGCGGCCGCCGTGAAGGCGCCTGCTTGCCCGATGGTCCAGGTTCCGAGCTGATGGAGAAACGACCCGTGCCTCGTACGACGGCTCTTGGTTTCAGCCTCCGGTACCGCTTTAGCCAGCGCAATTAGACTGCCGACTCCCTCAGGTAGATCTTTTAAATCGAGCGTTATTTGGTGTGCCTGGCACCACTCATCGACCTCAGACAGAAACAGGAGCAGGCTGCTGTCCCATGTTCCTAGATCTTGACCGACACAACGAATGCGCGTGATCCCGTCCGCTGACTCCACTTCGTGGAGCGTCGCCGTCGATTTAGGACGCACCGAACCTTTTAGATTCCAAGTACCCCCTAACGCGATAGTCGCCTCCCTTTCCTGAAGGCTAACCTTCGCAAACGCCGCTGGCGCCCCTTCAGATTCAACAACGGATCTCATCAATCAATATTAAAGAATATCAGCAGCTGAATAGACGCGCAGCGTCTGTTTGGCTGCCATAGCCTCAATGGCTGACAAATCCGTGGCGGATTTTTCAGCCATCCAAGCTCAGGCTTCGTCTTCTTCCTCTTCCTCTTCGGGGATGACCACCATGTCGGTATTGGCATTAAAGTCCATTAACCCGGCATAGCGGCCCCAGGCCACCATGGTCTTCAGGATTTTCTCCGGGTTCTCATACGGCAGCGCAGCGGCGATATCATGCATCACCGTTTCCGCCGAGACCTCTTCCTGGACCTCCAAGTAACTAAGAATGATATGGAACAGGCGAAGTTTTTGCACTTGTTCGGCAAAAATTGTTTTTCGAGTTTGCCGATCGGATTCAAAGAAGCGTTTACCTAAATCCGTTAACTGCACCTCATCCTTTGGCGTATTGACGAACTCGAGAATCTCACCCGCCTTTACGATGGCGATGGTCTCGCCGAAGTCCTTCCCGATCTCGTCAGAAACATCGTAGATATTGTCGAGATCTGGAGAATCGTGAAGAATGCTGATCAAACCCAAGATCTGGTTGACGCCAACCGTCGGGATTGACTCCATACGGGCTCGAGCCCGAGAGACAGGTTTACCGGGAGCAGGCGGGGGTTCAGGCGGCAAATCAGGCAACGCCTGCTGCGTAATCGTTTCGTGAATCACCTTCATCAATCGCTGAAATTCCGGGTGATTCGAGTTCCGCGGATACGGCAAATTATTCTCTAAAATTAGTCCGAGGCGGCCAGGGTGCGGGAATAAGATGCAAATCCGTGTCGCCATCTCCACCGCTTCTTCGATGTTATGCGTAACCATGAAGATGCTGGACAGCGTGTTACTGGCTCCTCGCCACAGCGAAACCACTTCCCCCCGGAGACCTTCTGCGGTCAGCACGTCGAGCGCACTGAATGCTTCGTCGAGACAAAGGATCTTGGGCTCTGATACGAGGGCCCGCGCAATCCCGACCCGCTGCCTCATCCCGCCCGAGATCTCCCGCGGATACGCTGAGTGATAGTTATTGAGGCCGATCAGGTCGATAGCCTTTTCTACTGCCTCCGATTTTTGCCCCCGCGTTAGATCGCGTTTTGCAATCAGTCCTACCTCGACATTTTGCTCAACCGTCAGCCACGGATAAAGCGCGAAGGTCTGGAATACAATCGACGCATAGGGGTTCACGCCCACCAACGGCTTATCATAGCAAAGGACTTGGCCCGAACTAGGAACGGTGAGACCGGTCAGACAACGCAGAAGCGTGGACTTGCCGGAGCCCGATTGGCCTAGCAAAGCAAATAATTCGCCTTCGTGGACCGCCAGATCAATCTGATCCAGCACCTTTAGTTCTCGACCTTTACCTACCTGAAATATCTTGGAGACATTTCGCAATTCGGCAATCTTCAATGCCTGGGTCGGACTGGTTTCCGGGGATGATTTCAGCTCCGTGCTCATCAGTCGCTAGTCCAAGTGAAAACGTTTCTCAGCGTATCGATATAGTCGCCGCCAAACCAGGTTATTAATAACAACCACAAAGAGTGCCATTACGCCAGTCCCACAAATCAAAGCTGCCGTACCTGTCCCTTCAGGCTGCGCGCTAACGTCCGCAATATACGCACCTAATCCGGTCGCTCTAATCGTCTTGTCTCCCCAAGTGGCTACTTCCGCCAAAATCGTCGCATTCCAGGCGCCACCAGCGGCAGTACAGGCGCCGGTTATCCAAAATGGAAAGATGGCTGGGAGAATAAGCGTTTTCCAAAGCGGCCATCCCTTGAGCCCGTAATTCTTGGCCGCCTCTTTCAAATCATTGGGAATCGCCATCGCGCCCGCGATCACGTTGAACAAGATATACCATTGCGCACCGAGCGCGATCAGCAGGATGCACCCCCAATTCATGTCAATCTGATAGATCACAAATAAGGGCACCACCAACGCAAAAGTCATGTTGACCGGAAAAGAAGCAAAAATCTGAACCAAGGGCTGGGCAATGCGAGCGGCGCGCGGGTTAGATCCGATCCAAACGCCGATCGGCGTCCAAATCAAAGTCGACAGAATGGTAACTGCCAGCACGCGACCCAGGGTCACGAATCCAAGACCAAAAATGTGCAGAATCTCATGAAAGGAGATCCGCTTATATACAGCGTCAAAGCCGGCCCGGGCACCGAGCAATACTTCTAATACCAGCCCGACCAGCAACAAGATACCGACTACTCGCCAAAAATAGCCGCCAGAGCGACTCGGTCTTCCCAGATCTTCAACCCGTTTAGCAATTAGTTGTCTCTGAATATCCTGATAACGATCTGCTAGCGGGATTAGTACGCGTTCGCCGATCCAATCAAAAAGATAGGTTCGGCGGATCAAATTGTAGAACCAAGATGTGGGCGGATGTGCAGATTCCGTAAGCTCCATCTTGAACTTGTCCGCCCACGCTAATAACGGCCGCCACACAAGTTGATCGGTAGCAATGATCACAAACAGCATGGTCGCCACCGCCCAGAAAGCGGCCCATCCATCGCCTGAATTAACCGCGGCAAACATGAACGAGCCTAAACCGGGCAATTGAACATTCTTGCCCATGACAGCGATGGCCTCGCTGGCGCTGACCGCGAACCAGCCAGCGCCAAAAGACATCATCGAGTTCCAGATCAGACTGTGCATCGAGGCCGGAACTTCCAATTTCGTAAACCGCTGCCAATTAGTGAGCCGATAATTCGTGGCGGCCTCATGCAGATCCTGCGGGATCGTCACCATTGAGTGATAGAACCCGAAAGCCATATTCCAAACTTGTCCGGTGAACACGGTAACGATGCTGGCAAGCTCCGGCCCTAATAAACTCCCGGGGAAAAGCGAGACGAAAAAGGCCATGAATACAGTCAAAAAACTCAACACCGGGATCGACTGCATCACATCCATAAATGGAAGAATGATCGAACGCGCGATCGGGTTTTTTGCCGCGGCATAGCCAACCGAGAAAGTAAAAAGAAGGGAAAAACCGAACGCGATCCACATCCGAATCAGCGTACGGACGGCGTAGTAAGGGATATTCGCCAGATTGGTGGAAATCGATAATGGCTGGCTGGAATCGAAATGAACTACCATGCCCTCGCCGGATTTTAGGATGGTCCATAGCAGACCGAGGATCGCAGCCAGGGCGACAATATCGATCCATCCCAAAGACCGCCGGCCTTCAGGTGCGGATAACTGGGTGGCGTTAAACTTCATTTCGGGTGCTCTATGGCGAGAGGCGTCTAATTTTGCAAGTCCTAACTTCGTAACAGTGGTAGGGCGAGGCTCCCGAACGACTCGAAGTATGCGCAAGGCTGCCGGTAACCGAATAAACACCAACACGCTACTACGCCGAAACGCCGCCGAGCCGCGAGTTTAGGCGTGGCTAGTCTGGAAATGCTCCTTAAGTCTCGTTGTTTTCGTTGCCTTGGACCCTGAACGCCGAAAGCAATACATGGGCTGCCTACATCACAAACCACGGCTCGGCACGCGTTGCGGCCTAGCAACGCTGAAGATTGTTACACAACAGCCTTCTCCGATAACGCGTTAAGTCTTGCGGGAGCCTCGCCCTACCAAGCTTCCCACCTATTTCCACGCCAAGCAGAGCGCTCCGCAAACAATAAGACACACTCCGAGGCTCTCCCGCACTGAGAGTCGCTCCCCTAGGAAGAGCACCGAGATCACGATGGCGACCACAACGCTAAGCTTGTCAATCGGAGCGACCTTTGCAACTTCACCGATTTGCAATGCCCGAAAATAGCAAAGCCAGGATAGACCAGTGGCGATCGCCGATAGAGTCAAAAATAACCAGGATCGCATCGGCAACCGAAGCAAGTCGGTAGTTCGAGAGGTAGTCAGCGCAATCCCCCAAGTAATCACCACAATAATGGAGGTGCGGATCGCGGTCGCCAGATTCGAGTTGATAGAGACAACCCCGATTTTCGCGAACACGGCCGTTAACCCGGCAAATAGCGCAGACAGAAGAGCCCAGAAGAGCCACATGGTTAGAAGTGAAAGGTGAAAGGCGAAAAGTGAAAGGCGATTTTTGCGCTCGGCGAAAATTCACCCCGAATTCAGTCGTTCAAAAGGACTACTGATTGCTCCAGGCTTGGATCGCACCAAAATCTCAAGAGGCTGCTGGCATCCCTCCTCACTTTTCACTTTTCACTTTTCACTTTTCACTTTTCACCATTCCGCTCCGCCGTTCCCAACGCTGCCAGATGCATCACCTTCTCCTCCGTGGCTTCCGCTCGAGTTATTTCGCCAGTGAGCCGGCCGTGACGCATGATCAAAATACGATCGGCAAGGGCGAGTACTTCCGGTAAATCGCTGGAGATCACTAAGATGCCCATTCCTTCGTGTACGAGTTCATCAAACAACGCGTAGATCTCCGCTTTGGTGCCGATATCGACCCCACGGGTTGGCTCGTCCACAATCAGAATGGCCGGTTGAACCGCCAACCATTTTGCCAGCAAAACCTTCTGTTGGTTTCCTCCACTCAGAAGCCCGGTTCTTTGATCAAAACTCGGGGTTCGTACTCGCAATCGATCGACATACTTGCCGATCAAATTATCCTCAGCCGCGTGATCTACGAATGGGCCTCGAGCCAACCGTCGCAGCGCGGCACTGGAAATGTTGGTACCTACCCCGGCTCCAAGAACCAGACCCATCGTTTTGCGATCCTCCGGAACGTAGGCAATCCCGGCGTTCAAGGCGGACTTCGGTTGACGGAAAACTGCTTTCTTTCCTTTCAACCAGACTTGCCCTCGATCCGGTGGCGGCGACCCAAAAATACCCAGCGCCGTCTCCGTTCGACCGGCGCCGATCAACCCGGCCATAGCGACAATCTCTCCCCGCCTGACTTCAAAGGTAACTCCTTCATACTGCCCCTTCCGGGTCAGATCTTCGACCCGCAACACCACCTCACCCTTCGGTTCGACCACATTGCGATGAAACGCCAATAACTCGCGGCCGACCATCATCCTAACCGCCTCAGCCTCAGTCGTCTCCTTGGTCTTAATCGTCCGGACATGTTTCCCGTCGCGTAAAACGGTGAGGGCCTCGCAGAGAGAAAACACTTCCGGCAACCGGTGAGAGATGTAGAGGATCGTGACACCGTGCGCTTGAAGGTCTGCGATGACGCGAAAGAGAATCCCGGATTCGACTTCAGATAGGCTCGAAGTGGGCTCGTCCAAAATCAATAGGCGCGGATTTCGGATCAAGCTCTTGCAGATCTCAATCAACTGCTGCTGCGCAACCGTTAAATTCCGAATGATCGTATCGGGATCGAAGTGGATACCGAGACGTTGAAAGACTTGGAAGGTGCCCTCGCGCAACTTTGCCCGATTCAAGAAAACGCCGCCCTTGCGAGGCTCGGACCCGAGAAAAATATTCTCAGCGATCGATAGGTTCTGCGCCAGGTTCAATTCCTGATAAACAATGGCGACGCCTTTAGCCTGCGCCTCCGCCGGATTGGCGAACCTGACTTTTTCGCCGAACAGTTCTAGCTCGCCAGCGTCGGGCTGGTGAACACCGGCGATCACCTGCATCAAGGTGCTTTTACCTGCACCGTTTTCGCCCATGACCGCATGGATAGTTCCTTCTTCGACCTCGAAAGACACATCCCGTAACGCCTGAACGCCTGGAAAATGCTTGCAGATACCTTGAATCTTCAGGATAGCGGACATGGGGGCGGGTTGGGAGCGTATCGGAGCATCAGCACTCCGGGGCACGAAGGTCAATAGTGAAAGGTGAAAAGTGAAAGGTCGGGCTGCGGCCATTGCTGGTGGGGGCGAGGCTCCCGAAAGGCCGCCGATTTCACCGGAGAGAAATGGTCGACACAATTTCAATAGACGGGTTGGGTCGATAAACGCGCCGAGCCGCGACACAGCGGCAGACCACGGCTCGGCGCGTCTATAGGCCTAACCCAGCAGCTAGTCGGTATCAGTCTGTCTCTTCCGGTGAAACCTGCAGCCTTTCGGGAGCCTCGCCCCACAAACTGGAGCACCGCCCTCCCTTTTCACTTTTCACCTTTCACTTTTCACACTGACCATACCCCCGATCGGCGCATGTCCCAGCGAGCCCCCCCTGCTCCATACGCACCTAGCTCCTAGAAGTTTTCCCTTGCTTCTCTCCACAAAACTAAGAGAAAGGCTCTTTCACATGAGGTCGTACTCGCAGTATCTCCCGATCGTCTTAGGCACACTGTTCGGAGCCAGCTCGCTGGCCATGGGCCAGGACGCGAAATCAAGGCTGAAGGCGCCCGCCGTCTCCGCGATGGATCATGCCTCGGCCACTCCAAGTCCCAGTGCAACTATTTCAGAGGCCGAAAAGAGAGTCCTTGATGCTGAGAAAACCGCGCTGCAGGGTGCCGCAAATAAGCTTTGTAACCAGATCCAATTCGAAGAGAACGATCTGTATCACCGTCTCAGTTTCTTAGAGAAACCGGACAGGCTGGATCCCAACTCCTACGCGTCGCCCGACGAGATCAGTCAATGGCGAACGCTCCTTCAACAGTTCAAAGATAAAGCCACGAAGGTCGATGGTCTTTACCGGGGACTCGAAAAGAACTTCGATGCCGAGGTCCGAAATTCGAAAGTTACAATCGATCCGGTCATAGCATCCAAGTTCAAATCGATCCTGCTAGGCGCATTCCCTTGGGACACCATCAACCGGAAAGACTCCCTGCTGACGCAATACGCCGAAGACCACCAGAAACTGTTGGACTTCTATCAGAAAAACTGGGGGACGTGGCGCCCGGCCGGCAAGGACGGCAAACCGGTTTTCCAATCAGCTTCTTTAACCACAGCTTATAACAAGCTTCGCGAAGACACCGTGTCCACCGGGCACCAGCTCGAACAAGAATATATCGCTATGACTCGCTAACTCCCCAGAAAATGCGTTTCCATTCATTCATTCTCGCCGGTTTGATTCTATTGGGTACCCAAGGTTTTGCTCAGATACCATTGCTATCACCTTCCCCTCCCGGCGCTCGCCGGAGCGTCTCCCCAAACCCGTCTGCCGCTCAGAACCCTTCAGCGTCAAAGGAGACGGAAGCGGAAAGGAAAGCCAGATTCCAAGAACTCACAGCGGTTCTAAAAGATCGGATCGCTGAGGCTAGCGACAAGGTGATGAGCAAGATTATTGAACAAGAAAAGGATCTCCGGTTGCGGCTTAGCTACTTCGAGAAACAGGACCGCTTGAATCCGAACACTTTCGCAACTAAAGAAGAAATCCAAAATTGGCAAAAGCTAGCCGATCAATTCCAAGAGAGCCGTGACAAAACCGCGAAGGTGTACGGCGATGCGAGTGAGAACCTAGAAGCCGCGCTTTTACAGGAAAAAATTGCGCCTGCGCTTGCCACCGCGATTCGAAAGGAAATCATCAGCACATTCCCCTGGGACGATATCGTCAAAAAAAACGACCTGCTGACGACCTACGTTGGCTACCATCGCCAGTTGCTAAGCTTTTTCGATCAAAACTGGCAGACGTGGAACTCGGCTAAACCTTACTTTGCCGATCAGAAAATCGAGGCTGATTACGAAAAGCTTTGCCAACAGATCACGTCTGCCGGCAAAGAGATCGATACCCTCTATAAGAAGGACAACTTTTAGGGGATCGCCACTCGTGAAGCGCTGCCTCGCTTGCGCGGCCGTGGTGAGCAGAGGGGAATCGTGAGGCAGGCCCTTTTTCTGGCTGCTCTCTATGATGCAACTTCGAGATTTACGTTTGCACGACAGAGCGCTGCCGACGATGCGCATTCCACGGGGTCTTTCCCCTGCTCACCACGGCCTCGCAAGCGAGGGAGCGCTCCACTTTTCCTACCGGTCTGCCGGCGGAACTGGAAAAAGAAAGCAGGTAGTGGTGCCGTGGGCATAAAGCTTCCCCAGGCCATCAACGATTTTCCCTTCGGCAGTGCCGGTCCGTGACCCGGTATGCAGAGAGGTTCCAACCACCCACAGAGGTCCCGTGGCGGCGGTTAGCGGTCTCACAAAATTGACTTTAGTTTCGATCGAGGTTTGGCCCAGTCCGGGGCCCAACGTCGAGTAAATCGCCAACCCCATGCAAGAATCGAGCACGGTGAGGGAATAGCCGCCATGCACGATTCCCATGGCATTGTAGAACTGTTCGGTAGCCTCACACGTTAAAGTCACTTTTCCCAGTGCTACCTCTGCTATTCGCATGGGGATGACTGCCGCCATCGGCGGCAGAGGCAAATGCCCATCTCGCATCGCCTTCAGAACCTCGAGACCCGTTTTTTCCCGCACGATAGCAGGTGGTAACAATCCTATTTTTGCACTACTAGGCTTTTCCACCACAGCAACTTAGCACAGTTCACCCTTTGGCGTTCACCGTTCACCGTTCGGCGTTTGGCGCTTGGCGTTTGGCGTTTGGCGTTTGGCGTTTGGCAAGAAACAACACATTCAGACGTATTACGGATGGGTTTTATGGAACAGGTGGGACTTATGTGGTTGCGGGCAGTTTCAACGGCGAACTGTGACTGCCGAACGCCAAACGTAGTAAACAGCTTGTCAAGTGAAGTCTCCTTACGCATTTTATAGTCAAAGCATTACCTAACCTATGCAGGTGCCTCTCCATGTTCCCCTCGAAGGCCCGACTGAAAAGAAGGGTTTTTTTATTAACGGTCCGATCGTTGCCATTGCCGAAGTCGTTCTAGTCTTCGTAGCCTTGGGTTCGATCTTCACAGTCGCGCTCACGCGGCTAAGCGGCGGTTCAGTCGAAGGCGGTTCCGTTTCGGCTGCTCCGATTACCATCGGTTTAGTGACAGGGTTTGTCCTCCTCCTGATCGTTCTACTCATCCTTCGCGGATTCCGGCTCCTCCGGCACGATCAAGCGCTGGTCCTGTCCTCTGGCGGACGTTACCTCGGCACTATTCGCGGTGGCGGCTTGATCTGGACAAACCCTTTCATTTCTCGCCGCAAAGTCGCGCTACATACCCACAGAAGCACGGTTCAACACCCGTTTGCCGGTATGCGTTCTGCGACCGCGGACGTCTCCTGGAAAGTCACCGACACATCCAAGGCGGTCAACGTGGCCCATTACGACCAGAGCGTAAAACAGGCCATCGAGGATAGCCTAAGCGAGGTGGGAGCAAACGCGAGTCCAGAGCAATTTAATACAGCATTGACTCAGCACCTTGGCGAAATCGGGGTGACCTCAACAAAGGTAGAAGTCAGGTCAGGCCGCATCGCCCTGTAAACCGACTTCGCCGCGCTTGCGCCGGATTCGAGGCGCGGTTTAGGTCCGTGTCTCCGGGATTGAAAGTAATCAGTAGTAGTATCCAGTGATCAGTGGCGTGAAAGCCGACCGGCAGTCATCTCTGATTACTGACACACTGATTACTTTTCTCTCACAGGATACCATCATGAGGTTAAAACTTTTTTTTCTTGGACTCGCGGCGCTGGTACAAATGAGCTGTAGCCAGACCGAGCTCGGTAACACCACCGGACAGCCTCAATCAGCCAGTGAGCCGCAAGACAGCGGTGCTATGCCCCTGGAGAATGGCTCGAACCGGGCCCTCGGCGGGTCTATGCGTTAAATCCGTACCATTTGACCAGATCCTTCTTGGTTTTTACGGAATAGGTAACGGTCTGCTCTAAAACCGAGTCTTGGCCGTTCAAATCTGTGACCGTGAAACGAAACGTCCGTCTCGCGGGTGTGCTATCGAATAGCCAGGGAAGCGCGCTTGCGCTCGGTTCTATTGCCCCCGTGTAACCAGTCCAGGCGCCCCCTTGTACTTGCGGTGCTTGATCGTTGACGAGAGAAACCGGGGCCCCCTCCGTTACATCTTCGATTCGGATCGATCGCAGTTGCACGGGCTGTTTTAATCTCAGACCAAAAGTCCAGCGGGCATACTTCTGGTTGTCTAAAAGGATCGCAGAAAGTTCCACGGTAGTGACTGCAAACCGCTCATTTTGGACTGGCGCGTAGGCAGGTCGGCCTTGACCGCTTTCAGCCCCGCCTCCGGCACCGCCGGAACTTGACCCACAACCGCTTACCAACGCCGTAAACGCCGCGATCGCCGTGAGCGCCGTGAGTGTACGAAAGACAGTGCGTCTAACCGCTCCGGCGATACTGATTAAATCGTTTTCGCTTCCCGCGGATCCTTGCTCCCGTTTTCCATCTGCGTAAATCTGCGTCCATCTGCGGTTAGGACGTTTATTCGAGTCCATTCGGGTCTTATGAGGGCTGTCCAAAGATTTCCTTAAAGAACAGCTGCATTTGAGCCCATGCACGGGTGGCCACCTCAGGGTTATAGCCAACGCCGTCGAGACCGGCAGCGCGTGCTTTGTCTGCATCCGGATTCATAAACGCATGAACCGCACCGGAATAACTGAGAAACTGGTAGTCGAACTTGCCCTCATCCATCGATTTGATAAATGCCGTTCGCGCCGCCTCGGGCACCTTCGGATCTAGCTCACCTTGAAGAATCAAAAATTTCGCCTGGTTCTTTTTTGCGGCTTCGGCCGACGCGGGTATAAGCGCACCATGGAAACTGACGATACCCTTTAACGGAGCGCCGCTATACGCCAGCACTTGTGAGCAAGCACCACCAAAACAAAAGCCGATGGCGGCAATTTTAGAATCGTCAACCAGACCGGTCTTGATCAGTTGATCGTATGCTGCTTTCGTCCTCTCGCCCATGCTCGGTTTTCCGGCAACCGCCGTCATCAGCTCTTGTGCTTTATCGTGATCGGTCGGAGGCACGGACACACCATCTCCGTACATATCGGCTGCAAACGCCACATAACCGAGCTTCGCCAGCGCATCCGCTCGTCCTTTTACGAAATCGGTGAGCCCCCACCACTCCGGAAAAACCAACACTCCTGGGGCCTTCTTATCGCTCGTAACGGAATCGTCGTAAGCCAGATAACCACGAAGTTCCGTATCACCTTGCCGGTAAGAGATTGTTTTCGTCACCAAGGCCGCCTGCACCTGGGTGAGCATCGCTGCGACGAACAACGCGAGGCACAAACTTTTCATAGTGCCGCCTAAACAGGCTTGGAGACTTGGTCAAGGCAGATTTTCAAATCGCCCGAAAAAGGCGGTTAACGTTGCTACCGCGTGCGATCGCCCCACCGCCTGGAGGGGAGCCGCTTTGGCGCATGTCCCCGCCACCCTCGCAACATTCGCCTCAAAGCTCATCCCGCCGAACACTCATGAAAACAAGCGGCTCCCGGAAACGTCTCAACGCAATATATTCGCGCGTGCCCTCCGAACTTGTTTACACCGGATCATACAGCTGCATCGCCATGGGTTATTCGCGGGAGCCGCCTGTTTTCACGGGTTTTGGCCGCACTAGCGCTGAGACGAAATTTGCGAGGTCGACTGGCACGTGCTAAAGCGGCTCCCCTCCAAGCGTTGGGAACAAATGCGCCTCCTCAACGTACCAACTCTCCCCTCTACGAGGACACCAACCCGGACGCCAGGTTAATCGCGAGCGCCAATATGATCGTGTTGAACAGAAACGAGAGCAACGCGTGGACCAATGATAGGCGTCGAATCCGGTTCGAAGTGATGGTTACATCCGATACCTGAAATGTCATGCCGATCACGAATGAAAAATAAGCAAAGTCGAGGAAGTCAGGTTCTTCACAGTCCGGAAAGTTGAGCCCGTCACCTCGCTCTCCACCCTCATCAATCTGCCGGTAGAAAGCGTGAGCATAATGCATCGCAAAAATCGTGTGAATGAAGAACCATGAAAAGATCACCGTGAGCGCCGCGAGCCCCACGTGCTGAACTAGCCGAGTGCCAGGGGCGTTTTTTGCCGTCCCCAGCAAATAGGCAACAGCGAACAAACTTCCGCAGGCTCCCAAGAGCACGATCCCAAAAATAATCGAACGACTCGTATCTTGAAGCTTAGCGTTTGCGACGGCCTCTTTTGCGTCCGCTAAGACAATACGCGACCAAGCCAAGACTATCCCCGTCACCGCAAATGCATTCCAAGTCAGAATGATTCGGAACGCCAGGTGCTCCACGCTAAACGTAGCCACAAACACAATGAAAGCCACGGCCAGAGCAGTCAGGGCTCGCTGATGCGCATCAAGGTTACTGAACAATTTCAACATTTTGGGCGACTCGAGCTCTCTTATCTCCCTAACGTGGAGGATCAGCCAGACTTTTTTGGGCTGGGTATTCCGGCTGAGAAACACGGGAGGCTCGGACCGCCCCTTTTCTGGTCTGGCTGCAGGATGTAACTCATGGTTCCTATGGGATTTATGAGCGATCGCAAAGAATCCAACTAGCCTGTTGTTAGACGGTCGCGTTCAACCGATTGTTACAAAATTGTCACCTGATCAGCGTTGTCCAGTTCGCTCCCCGTCGGGTCTCATCGCCACGGTCAAAATCTGCACCTATGAATCTATTTGGCGAAACCCTACCCATGGCCACGGCGATTTTCCTGATCCTGGCCTTGTTAATGGCTCTGAGCTTCGAGTTTGTTAACGGCTTCCACGATACCGCTAATGCGGTC
>Ga0126381_100005058_pt1 | contig 14436 bp, 14 predicted proteins | sample PanSoiMetPlot_28_FD_96465 | JGI IMG/M metagenome (GOLD analysis project Ga0126381, IMG submission 96465) | Tropical forest soil microbial communities from Panama - MetaG Plot_28 | ecosystem: Environmental > Terrestrial > Soil > Tropical forest > Bulk soil | place: Panama | collected 2016-02-17
GCAGCCCACAATTGCGGATGAAACCGACCATGCTTCGCGCGGTGTAGGCTCCGCGGCTGAACCCGAATACGAAGACATCGTCGCCGTCGTCATAACTATCCGAGGAGAGCGGGCGACGTACTCAGCCTATTGATGAGCAACGATGACGGGCGCTTCGTCCAATTTGACGACAAATGCGTCCTCGTTGGATGCTGCAGTCCCACCCGTCAGCCGAACGCCCGCCGTCCAAATAGTCGCATAGGTCTGCACGATTACTGGGCGGGGCCTGTTGACGGCGACCCCATTGATTTTCAGGCCGAGAAAAGTCGTGTACAGGGGTCCGTTGCCGATTGGGTCGAACTTCATAAGGAAGCCGGCCTCGGGGTTGGGATGAATAGGGGGTGCGCCGGGCAGGCTCGTCGACGAGGTGGTGCCGACGACATAAGCATTGCCCGCGAAATCGACGGCAATTCCGTGAGCCGCAGCGAAGCCGTCATTGCCAAAGATGAACCGGAAATAGCCGAGCGCTCCCGTTGGTATGATCTTGGCTACATAGACTTCCTCTCTGGCCGAAATGCCGGATCCAGTGACCGCGGTCCCGGCCACATAGGCGTTGCCCCCGGTATCGACCGTGACGCCGGCGCCGCTCTCGATGTCGTTCGGCAGGTATGTCGAATAAATCACGGAATCACCGGCCGGGCTCAGCTTGGTGACGAATGCCGTGCAGGTCCCCGGGTAAGGAAGTGAATGAAGCCCGGCAAACGGGAAGTCGCTGGAGCAGGTTTCTCCGGTTACGTAAGCCGAAAGCGCGCTGTCGATGGCAATACCAGTGGCGGCGTCGGGGCCTGACCCGCCCAGATAGGTGGAGTACACCAGGGAGGTTCCCGCCGGTGACAGTTTCGCGACGAAGCCGTTGATCGGGACGAACTCGGTATCCCCGGTCGTCGGGAAGAACTGAAACCCTCTGACCACCTGGAAATCCTTGGACATCGTCTCGCCCGCCACATACGCGGACTGAGACGAATCCACTGCGATCGACCACCCTTCTTCACCGCCCGAGCCGCCGAGGAATGTCGAATAGACCAGCGTATTGCCGAGCGGCGACAGTTTGGTGACGAAAGCGTCGTTATCCCCCTTGAGGAACAGCTGCAGAGGCTGCCTGACCGGGAAGTCGGAGGAAGCCGTGCGTCCCGTGACGTAGACGCCGCTGGCGTCGGCCGCGATTGCCACCCCGCCATCTTCGTCGTCGCCGCCAAGATAGGTCGAAAAGAGGATGGCGCCGGTCGGAGACAGTTTCGTCACAAAAGCATCCATGCCGGATTGGTTGCCCTGGATACCTCCGGTTTTCGGGAAATTCCCGGAATCTGTCGAACCGGTGACGTAAGAATTGCCCGCGCCGTCAAGCCACGCCGGCTGCCTCATCCAGGTCGGAGCCCGCCAAAAAAGTGGTAAAGCGGACGGTGGGGTCGATAATCAGAGGCAGCTTCGGGTTGTAAGCTCCCAATGTGAACCCCGCGGTCCCGTCTCGCCGCACTTCATAACCGCCCTTCACACTCACCCTCTTGCCAGCCACGTCCTGGTAGATTTTGGGTTGTGCGTGGCGAAGTTCTGCTCCGTTGGCGGTCGTGAGCACCAGGTCGCCGCGCTCCGCATCCATGCCAAGATTGGCTGCTCCTTCGAACTGCAGTCGAATCTGCCGCGGGTCGGCGCCGGGCGCGATTACAAAGTCATATTCCGGAGCGCCCCTATTTCCGTGAAACACAAGGTCGATACCTTTGTAAACGCCAGTCGCCCTTACCTCAGCATAGTGCGGAATATTGACGTGCCAGTGATCCGATTGGTTCCCAATGAAATAGTTGCTAATCCCGCCAGTAGGATTGACTCCGACCATCTTCCAGCCGGCACTGCCCGGCAGGCGCAATTGTACGAGGCTGCCTCGGACGCCCTGTTTACTCGAAGACGATTTCGCAACTTCGAAGGGGTTACGGAAATGTGTTTTCGACGGCGGCGACACCGCACGATCGCGGAACTCGATTGCGGCGCCGTCGGGAGTGAGGCCGATCCTGAACCCGGACCCTCGGGCCAGCCATTGAACGCCCGGCGCTGCTTGGCCGAGATTGGGCTCGAACACGAGGGGTATGGAGGTCGCCGGGAATTGTTGAACCTTGGGCGGGGTTTTGGACTCTATCCCGGCCAACGGCGCTGCAACCGGCAATGCCACTGTCAAAACCAACGCGAGACGCAGGGCTCGAATCATGGCGCACTCCTCTTTTTGGCTGGGATTGTTTCCAGCGAGCATTTGTTCTAGTTCGCCAAGTATGCGCCTTGTCGCCCAAAGCGTATGTGATCTGGTTCACACTGAGGCGTGTCTTTTCTTTCTTGTTTGCCCCGCGAAACCAACGGCCGAAAGGCATGACCCCGGCAGCGCCCGGCAGGTTGCCGAGGCGCTCGGGCGGCTGTGCGTTGGCCCGGTTAACTCACGGCGCAGGGTCGGGGATGGAGTGACGGGCGCGGCGCAGTCTGCGCCGGCGCGCGGCGAACTGGTTCAAGGCCTCGACCCCGACCGAGAAGCCGATCGCGGCGTAGATATAACCCTTGGGGACATGGAAGCCGGCGCCGTCGGCGATCAGCGTCATGCCGACCAGCATCAGAAAACTCAATGCCAACATCTTCACGGTCGGGTAGCGCTGCACGAACTCGGCCAGCGGCCCCGATGCCGCGAGCATAATCGCGACGGCAATAATGATGGCCGTCGCCATGACCCAGAGCTTGCTGGCCATGCCGACGGCCGTGATCACGCTGTCCAGTGAGAAGACGACATCGAGCAGCATGATCTGCGCGACAACGCCGGCGAAGCTTGACCGCGCGCCGGCTTCCTTATCCTCCGGGTCATCCCCTTCCAGTACGTGATGAATCTCCCTGGTTCCCTTGTATAGGAGGAACAGGCCGCCTCCGAGCAGCACAATGTCCCGCCAGGACACCGGGTGACCGAAGAGCTGGAATAAAGGCCGGGTAAGGCCGATCAACCAAGCGATCGAGGCGAGCAGGGCGAGCCGGCTGACCAGCGCCAGTGCCAGTCCGATCCGACGCGCCCGGTTCTGTTGTTCCGCCGGCAATCGTCCCGCAAGGATCGCGATGAATATCAAATTGTCGATGCCGAGCACGATCTCGAGTGCGGTCAGCGTCACGAGGCTCGCCCAGAGCTCGGGATCGGTTAGCCAGTCCATGCCCACTGCTCAGCTTTCATTGTCCGCCCCAAGAGAGCGCTCGCTCTAGGATTCGGCTATTTGCCGGCGGGCTTCGGCGGCGGCGACGCTTGCGTCCCGCTTTCTGCTTGGCTGCTGGTGAACCAATGCGGCCGATGCCGCTCGATCCAATCCAGGAACCGACCACGTACCCGCCGCAGGGGGGCGATATCCTCCGCCAGCAGCGCCAGTCCGAGGGGCAGCATCCAAAGCCCGAAAAATGGCAGTACGCTAGCAAAACTGCCGGCAATGAGCAGCACGCCGACAGGAACCCGGACCCAGCGGAGCGAGGGCCGGCGCAGCCAGCGGATCGCTGTTTGCAATCTGCCGGGCAGTCGATCGATCATTCGTTCGAGCCGTTGCTCGTGATGATCTGAGATGCTTGCGGCCGGCCGCTCAGCGGCATCAGCGATCGCAGCGGCTTGCATCATGGCATCATCGCCGCCGGTCGGGCCGCCGACGCGGCTACGAGTGTTACGCTTTACCACAGATTGCTCCTCTCGTTCGCGCCGTGTTGCGCCGAGGGGATGACCGGTCTTATCGGGAACGTCGATTGCATCGTCGGGGGCCCCGCGACATCGACCGGTTTCACGCGCGGCTACGCAAAACGCGGCGATCCGACATCGCGAGGTTGCCCGGCCCTATGTCGGGGTCCTCGCCAGCGGGGCCCGGATCAATCGTTGGTCCGAGAAGTAAGAGAAGGGAGTGGTAATTCAAGATGCCGACGCCGAACAGCTGCATCGTCTCGACCGGTTGTCCACTCCGCGCCGGCATTTCCTGGTTTTTACCAGAGGTTGGCGGTTAATATCGGTCGCATGTCACCCTCGACCGTCTGGCGGGGTGGTCAGAAGCCATTCCAGGAGGAGTTAGAGATGGATTTCGAAACCTACAAAAGCTCGCTTGCCGGGGAGGCGCCGCCAGAAGGGCTGAATATGGCGGCGCAGGCGTTGTGGTGGGAAGCCAAGGGCGACTGGCACCAGGCGCACCAATGCGCGCAAGAGCAGCCGGACGCCGACGGCGCCTGGGCGCACGCCTATCTACACCGCGTCGAGGGCGACCTGAGAAACGCCGGCGGTTGGTACCGCCGCGCCGGCAAGACCCCCTCCGAAGCGCCCTTGAAGGAGGAATGGGAGACAATCGTCCAGGCGGTACTGGGCTCGTCCAAGTAGCTCCTTACCCGCTTTGCACCGCGGGAGAGGGAGGGTCCAAGCCGTAGGGCTGGGAAGGGTCAGTGCAGCTCAGCTAAGCCCATCGCCTCGCCGAAGCGGCGGCCGGCTTCGAAGAAGTCGCCGTATTTGCGGTGCCCAGCCGAAATATGCGCGCACGCAAGCAGCAGCCGCACGCGGTCATGGCTTTGGCTCTTGCCGTAATCCTCGAGCATGCATTGCGGGATCTCCTGGTTATGCGGATCGTTGCCGACCCGCGACGCCATCAGTGCCAGGCGCTGAACCAGACGCGAGCGGTCCTCCCCGCAGTCGAGGTAGGCCTTGGTCCAGGCGACGGCCTGTGGCGGATCGAGCGCGGCAATCGCTGCCTCCAGGCTCTCGATGATCCGACTGCCGGTCATCCGGTCGGCTCCGCTCGGGACGCCGATCGGGCCGGATTTGAGCCAGCCGGAGCTCCTCTGGTTCCACGCCGCCTGATTGACCATCGATCCCGCGACATAGAGCAGCTTGAGCCGCTGCGGGTGCTCGAAATTATCGTAAAACCAGCCGATCGTATTGCAATATTCGTAGGTGTGCTGCGGCATGGAGAAATTGTTCGGACCCTCGGTCTCCAGCACCACTTGGGCGGCTGCCAGCTGTATCGCGTCGATGATCCGACGCGGCGATTTGCCCGCCAACAGGAGCGCGCTGATCCTTTCGATAAAAGCGGGCTCGTGCTGATGGATCAACGCGTCGATCAGCTCCTCGGTCTCGGCTTCCGTCAAAGATCCGGTATTTGTCAGAAGGGTGCGCTCGCGTTCCGTCGTGCCGCCTTGCGGAACGGCATGCACCTCCTTGCCTTCGAGAAAGATCGTGATGACGTTGCAGGCCATCTCGTAGACCGAGTGCCAGCGCGGTCCGACCGCAATGTCGAGCGCTCCCGCATAAATCACGTCGTGCGCCTTGTCCCAGCCGATTGCATTGCCGATCTCGACCACTGATCGTGCCCGGTAGGCCTTGTGCCCCGTCGTGTAGGAGCGGTTGTAGAGCATCCGGTCTTGCACATCGATCATGCCGGCAAAGACGAGCTGGGCCAGCACCTCCTTACGGTGCTTCGTTTCCTCCATCAGGCCAAGGAAAATACGGTAGGCATCGATCACCTGGCCGCGTTCGACCAGTGTCAGCCAGTTGTTGAGACGCTCGTTCAGCGGCCCCGATTCTCTAAGCGGTTCCTGGTCCGGCCAATAGACGACCGGTTTCGGCGGCTCGGTGTTCGGCATCTTATAGCCGCGTGTCGCATAATGGCCCGGCGCCTTCAGGATCTTCTGGTTCCAAATGTCCAGACCCGACGGGATGTACCAGATCGTCTGGGCAAGCGGCAGCCCGGCGAGTTTCTCCGGCAACATCTTCTGAAGGTTGACCGCGGCGCGGGCCGAGAGCAGGCAATGGTCGTTGTTGACGAAGTTCGGGAAGCCGTCGTCGATGCGCTGGTGGTATGGTACATGCGTATAGGGCGCATGGATTCGCACCGCCTCGGCCATGATCTCCGGCAACGGCCGTCCGCGGCGCAGCAGTTCGTAGTAGACGCGGCTGCCGCCCTCCTGATCGCGGGCGAGCATGCGATCATCGAGCTCGCCATAAAGGCGTTTGGTTTCCTGATCAACAGTGGCGGCCGGCATCGTGTTTTCGCTCCTCGTGGTCTCCATCGGGTGATTAGAGCAATTGTAGGCCGCTCGCAGCGATCGCCGCAACGACACACGGAACGATAGCGACGGGGGGAAGGGCTTGGCAGCTATGCGGGGAATGGATGGAAAGGGGCCCCCGCCGATTTCGCGGTCAGGGTGTCGCCCGCGAGAGTTGAAAGCTGCTCACGCCCATTCGATGAATCTCGTAGGATCACTGTAGCGAGGCTCGCTTCCTGCGGAGGCTGCTGAGATGGATCCGACGTATCTTGGGACGGAAGGGGTAACCGATGAAGACCGCGGCTACCGGGGATCGCGCTTTTCCGAGTTGCGCGACGCCCTATTCACCAATCCTTACCAGAGGCTGTGGGGCGGCCCGGGCGAGCCGCCGCTGCCCGTTTATTCCGTCAACTTGCTCGGCGCGTTGCGAGGCGCGCCGCCATTCGGCTCGCCCTATTTTTTTCGCCAGGCGGTTGCGAGGGCGGTCGATTCAGCGGCTGATCTGCGCTGGGGCGTCGATCGCAAGGGGTTCCGGCGGATCATTCACCCGAACGGCATTTGTTTGACCGGGCTGTGGGAAATTTTCGAGCAAACACCTTATTCCGGCTATTTTCGAGCGGGCAGTCGGGCGCTGGCCATCGCGCGGTATTCGACCTGCTGTGCCGAGACGCGCCGCGGCCGCACGAGGTCGCTGTCGCTGGTCGGCAAGCTCTTTCCGACCACCGATCCGGGGCATAGCGAGCCGCTACGCACCGCGAACTTCATTACCCAGCAAGATCTCGGCGGCGATCGGACCGACTACATCAATGACGCCGAACTCCGCAACGCTCCCGATACCACCAGCTGGCGTCGCGGCTTCGGGCTGCCGGTCCTGCTTGTCGAAGCCATCCTTTTTGGTCAGGCGGACAAGGAGCCGACGCAGCGGCAGCTCTATCAGATTGCAGAATTGGGTAAACCCGATGACGAAGCTACGCGAACCCCGGCATTCATGCGGCTGCTGGTCGATGCCGCCCAGCCCAGAATTCCGGGTGAAGGAGTGGATTTTCGCGATGAGATCATGGCGCAAATCTATGATCGGGGCGACCCTGCTCCGAAGCGCGTCTTGACTTTTCACGTCGAGGTCACCGACGAGGGGTCGACGCATGGCCCGAGCTTCTTTCAGCGTCGCCGGTTCGGCAACTGGGTCCGCATCGGGAGGCTGATTTTCAATGAGGCAGTCGCGTCTTATAACGGCGACTTTGTCATTCACTTCAATCACCCGACCTGGCGAGACGATCGCAACGATCCGTCAACCGCAACGCGCGTCAACGAACAGAAGGTGCGGTGATTGCGACCTCCGGCCCTTCTAAGGCTAGGCGAGCTCAGCCGTACGGTGCACTGCATGTGTTTTTACTGAAGCCTGTCGTCCGCGCAGCGCGACGCTGGTCGGCGTTCCGACAACCAATCCCGGCGGAAGAGCGGCACGGTGCAACAGATCTGCAGAAACGACGAGTGATTCATCGGCCGCCTTACAGTGGTCGCACAGCCGGGCGGCGACGTTCATCGTGTCGCCGAAATACGCGATCTGCCGCTTCGCGTCGCCGCACTCGCTGACGACGACAGGTCCGGCGTGAACGCCAGCGCAGAAGCGCGGCGCGACGCCGAATTCCCGTGTATAGGACAGGGCCAGCCCGGCCATCCGGTCTTCTGCAGCATAGAAGCACTGCAGCACGCGGGCGTTTCGCTCAGGTTCGTCACTGAGCGGCCAGGTGATGATGACTGCGTCGCCGACATAGGCGTGCACCTCGCCGCCGTGTTCCACAATCGGTTGGTCGATATCGAAAAAGAACTCGGTGATCAGGTCGTGCACGCGAACCTCGCCCATGCGCTCGGCGAGCGCGGTCGAAGATCGGATATCCAGAAACATGACGATACGTTCCTCGCGCTTTGGCCGGTGATAGGTCCCGAGCAGAAAGCTGCCGAGGACTCGGCCGCCGACGAGGCGCCGGAGCTCGAAGATGGCGCCCACCAACGCCGAGACGTTGAACGCAATGAGGACGATCCGCGGCAGGCTATCGACGAACCATGCTCGCCCCGGGGATCCAGGGTAGAGCACGAATTCGAGGCCGATGGCGACGATCGTCAGCACCGACGTCATCGTCAGTGCCTTGATCGCAAATTCTACGGCGAGCGGCAGCCGACGCAACGCGCTGCCCAAGCGAGAGCGCGTCGCCGAAACAAAAGCCAGATGAACGGCCCAGCCGCTATAGGCCAGACCGATCGCGTGTATCGAGCTGCGGATGTAGTTGGGCAATGTCCGCTGCTCGAGCGGATCGATCAGGTAACGATAGGCAATGCCGATCGTAACGCCGGCGACCATCAGCCCCGCGAGGAAACCGAGATGCCGACCGGTGTACCGGATGATGGCCGAGTGCGGTGCAGCTACCCTTCGGCCGTACCAGCGGATCTTGGCGCCGGCACGCACGGCGTGTGCTCTGGTTCGGGCGGCGCCAAATGGATCCCCTCCCTTTACTCCTACTTCGGGAGAATTCAGCGTAGATTTGCAATCGTTCACAGGCCGACCCGCTTTGCAAGGTCCCTAGCAACGAATCCGCATCCGGGGGTTGGGGTTTATCGGGTCGCGGAATTCCCCTCGACAAAACCCTTCAGGCGTTGAAGCTGCTCGTCGAGCACGCGGTCGACCCTGGGCGCCCATTGCTCCATGCCAGTGCGGATGTAGCCGCCGACGACATAGGTCAGCGTCACATTGGTTCCGCCCTCGACCGGTTTCAGCGTCCAGCTGAGCGTCCCATCGACGCCCTCCGCCTGCAGCGGGCCGAGTGCGCCTCGCAGACGCAATGCAGCGCCCGGCGCAGTATAAACGACCAGCATATGCTGGACCCAGCCGCCATCCTTCAGCCGCTCGCAAAAACAACCACCGGCCCTAAGCTCGATGCTGAGATTGGCGGCATCGCGCGAAAAGGTGTGAGCGGGGTCCCACCATCTGCCGATCTCGCCGAGCGCATCGTAAACACAGTCGGCCGGCGCTACGATCGTGGCCATGCTCGCGACCTCGAAGCCATTCGGCGCGACGGACTTGACCTCGGCCGCAACCGGTCCCGCGACGGTCGCGACTAAAATAAGCGCTGCCAAACCGTTAATCAGCATTGCCTGGTTCCGCGCTTCAGGCGGCGGGCGGCCACCCGCTCGAGCAGCTTGTCCCAGGCGGTCGCTTTCAGGCTCGGGGGCGCCTCGATGCGCGCGAGCCAGCCACGCAGGTTTTGTTGTTCTTGCAGTATCGCCGCGCCTTTCGGGGCGAGCGCAAACATCGGCAAATGCGGCACCGGCAACAGATCGCCCGGTTCCGCGGCATGAAGGGAAAGCGGCATCGGCCGCGAAATTATGTAGCCTCACAGGCTTGCCGCAGTGCCGCCAAATCCAGCTTCTTCATCTGCAACAGGGCTTGCATGACGCTTCCGGATCTTTTGCCATCGGCGTCAGCCAACATCCCGAACAAGGCGGTCGGAACGATTTGCCATGAAAGGCCGTATTTGTCCTTCAACCAGCCGCACTGCTGCGCCCGCTCGTCACCGCCTTCGCCCAATTTATCACAATAGCGATCGATTTCGGTTTGCGTCTCGCATCTGACGACCAGGGAAATGGCCTCGGTAAATTTGAAATGAGGACCGCCGTTTAGCGCAGTGAACTCCTGGCCTTCGAGCTCAAAGCTGACGGTCATCACCGATCCCTGCGGTCTTCCATGCACCTCGAGGCCTTCGCTACCGTAACGGGTGATGGTCTTGACCGCCGAATTATTGAAGAGAGAGGCGTAAAATCTCGCTGCCTCTTCAGCCTGGCTGTCATACCACAAACAGGGTGTGATCTTCTGCACGACAGCCATCGCAACTCCCCTCGCATTTCGAAAGTTGATCGGCGCCCAATCCTCGAGCTTCGGCTTCTTAGGGAAACCAAGAGCCGATTATTTGTCAGTCGTCATATTCCATCGAGATGTCCCGGCCGGTGTAGTCGGGCATAAATGCCGCCGATACCAAACTTACGACCGCGCAAGCGGCGATGTAGACCGAGATCGCATACCCGGTTTGGTAGTGGGCGTATAGCGCAGTGGCGATCAGCGGCGCCGGCCCGCCGGCGATCACCGATGCCAGCTGATAGCCGAGCGAAGAGCCGCTATAGCGCAGTCGGGGCGTAAACGCCTCGGCGATCAACGCGGCCTGCGGCCCGTACTGCATGTCGTGCGGGATCAGCGACAGGACGATCGCGATGAACACCGCGGACGGGATGGCGGTGTCAACCATCGCGAAATACAGAAACCCGAACAAACCGACCGACGCCGCGCCGATCAGGTACATCTTCCTGCGGCCGATGCGGTCGGAGATGTGCCCCGACAGCGGGATGGTGAGGAACGAAACACAAGCCGCGACGAGCACCGCCGACAAGATCAGGTTGCGCGACATGTGCAGGGTGCCCACCGCATAGGCGAAAATGAAGGCGGTGAAAATGTAGAACGGGGCCTGCTCGGCCATCCGCAGCAGCGCCGAAAGGACGATCTCCCTGGGCTGCTTCTTGATGACCTCGATGATGGGGGCCCGCTCGACTCTGTTCTTGTCGACGAGCTGCCGGAACGTCGGCGTTTCGAGGATACCGAGGCGGATCCACAAACCGACCCCGACGAGCAGGATCGAAAGAGCGAACGGGATCCGCCAACCCCATGTTGCGAACTGATCACCGGACCAGGCGCTGAACGCCAATATCGAAAGGTTCGCCAGGAATAGACCGCAGGGCACGCCGAACTGCGGCCACGATGCGACCAGACCGCGGTGGTGATGATGACGCGACCATTCCATCGCCAATAGCACCGAGCCGCCCCATTCCCCGCCGACGCCGATGCCCTGGACCATACGCAGAAAGGTCAAGATCACTGCGCCCCAGATGCCGATCGACTGGTAAGTGGGCACAAAGGCGATCAGGAACGTCGCGATCCCCATGCACAGCAGGGTCGCGATCAGAGTCGCCTTCCGCCCGATGCGGTCACCATAGTGGCCAAATATCGCCGCACCGATCGGGCGGCCGACAAAGCCGATGAAGTAGGTGCCAAAGGCTGCCAAGGTCCCGGTCAGCGGATCTTCGTTGGGGAAGTAGAGCTTCCCGAAGATCAGTCCGGCCGCGGTGCCGTAGATGAAGAAATCGTACCACTCGATCGTGGTCCCGATCGTCGAGGCGACGACCGCCTTACGCAGGTGCGCACTGTGCTCGGAGGCGGACAGCGGCTCATAGGTGGCAATGCTGGCCATCGATGTCTTCTTCCAACGCTTCCTCGTACAGCCTGCGCTGTCTCCCGTTAGGAAAACAGTCTAGTCCCGGTGCCGATCCACGCAAGCGCTCCTGACCGACGCCTAAAGTACGCTTTGCAGATCGGTCTTCGAGAAATCAGCGCCGACGTAGAGCAAGGGGCAGGCATTGGCTTTGGCGACTTCGTAAGAAAAGCAGTCACCAAAGTCCCGGCGGCAGAGATATATCGACGGCGATCATCGAGGCATGCCGTCGGGACCGTAAAGGAAGTCCTGACTTCTTGCGGCGCTTTCACCGCGGCGCGCCTTGCCGGCCCCGGCGGACCGTACCGCTTCGAGGAGCTTTCTGCGTCCTTCGGGGGCAGCAGCTGTCCCAACCGGTACCAAGCGCGCAATTGCTTGGCCGTGTCTCGTCAAAATGACCTCTTCGCCTGCTTCTGCGCGGCGGATCAATTCCGTCAACTGCCCTTTGGCGTTTGTCACCGTAACCCGCATTGACTTCTTCCGCTCGTCGCACGCAGCGCACCAATTACGCCGGCTTGATTGCGAGGAGTTTTTCTGCCGTTTCGCCGAGGATCGCGGCGCGCTCGGCGTCGCTCAAGCCGGGCGTGCCGAGGATGTGGTCGACCGCAGTTTTGGTCCACGGAAACGGATAGTCCGTCCCCAATATGATCTGGCTCGCACCTACCTCGGCAACCAGGTGGCGCAGTCCCTCGGGCGTGAACACCATCGAATCGTAATAGAGCTGCCTCAGGTATTCGCTCGGTTTCTTCGCGAGGGTTTTGGTGCAACGTTGCGGGAACGTAAGGCAGCCTTGATCGGAGCGGGCAGCATAAGAGGGCAGGTATCCGCCGGCGTGAGCAGCGCAGATCTTCAGCCCAGGGTAGGCGTCGAGCGTACCCTCGAAGATCAGGTGCGACAGAGCAATCGTCGTTTCGAGCGGGTTGCCGATCACATTTTCCAGCACGCCATTACCTTTGAGCCGGCCGGAGGCGGTCAATTCGGCCATCCCTTGCGGGTGGATGAAGATCAGCACGCCGAGCTGCTCGGCCTTGGCCCAGAACGGGTGAAATTTCTGATCCGACAGCTCTTCGCCATTGACGCTGCCGCCGATCAGCGCGCCTCGCAATCCCAGCTGCCGGACCCCATAGTCAAGCTGCTCGACGGCGAGATCGGGGTGCTGCAAAGCCACCGAGGCCAGTCCGACAAACCGATCGGGCTGCGCCGCGCAGATTTCGGCGAGCTTCTCGTTTTGCAATTTGACTACCTGGCCGGCGAGGTCAGGCTCGGCCTTGTACCAAAAAATCGGGTTGATGCTGAGCGCTTCGATATCGACGCCTTGCTCGTCCATCGCCTTGATGCGTTCCGGCGCGACCACGAGGGAGGGGAGTTGCACCTTCAATCCCATCAGCGCATTGGCCTCGGGAATATGACAATGAGCGTGTACGTCGACGGTCCGGACGCGCCTTCCGTTGACAATAACTTCCCGCCGCTTCTGCGGCGCCTCTGCCGTCGCCGGGCGCGTCAGACCGCATCCGACTAGGGCAAGACCGGCTAGCGCGCCGGCGGCATGGCCGAGCAGTTCTCTACGGTTCGTCATCGGCTGCGTTCCCCCCATTCATTGAGATTTTCGCGATCAGGTCAGACTGCGGGCCGGACCAGTCGCTTTCATCCACAGCGATCCCACCGCGGCCAAGGTTGGAAAGTATTCGCGCGCCGGCGCTCACTCCGCGAATACGATGGTCGTATTGAATGCGTCTTTGGCCGGCACCACCAGCCGATGCGGCTCGGCGCGCAATCCTGAGACCGAGCGTAGGCACTGCCCGGTATCATGCAGCGACTGCACCCTGATCCCTAGTACCGCCATATACTCGGTGCGCCCGGCGGGCTCCGCCGCCGCAGTGCCGAATTCGGTCGCGACCGCATCCGGTGTGCAGAGCTCCACCCGGGCGGTTCCTGCGGTGAGGATCGACCTCCCGTCGCGATCTGCTGCGGCATTGTCACCGAAGAGACCGCGGAACAGGTTCGCCGTACGCTGCGGATCGGCGGTTGCGACCAGCACGCGCGTGATCGCACAGGCGCCGTTTGGATGGCTCTGCCACTCGGGCCGCCATACGAGGTCGGGGGTCAGATGTTCGCAGAAATAGACGCGGCCCATCGGCACCCCCACTGGATCGAGCCGGGTAGTGCGAAACCGCGCATCGCGCATCTCGCCGTCGAGCGTGACGGGGCGCGAGAAGGACTGCACCGGCAGGACGGGAAGCCCTGCCGCTGCCGCTTCTCGATGGATCGACTCGGCGTCGGTGGTCTTGAAAACGAGCCCGTTGAGCCCGACCGGAAAGCGCATGATTTCTGGGCGGATCGCGCCATTTTCGCCAAAGCCGAGCAGCTCCAGATAGTCGGTCGCGAACATCGCGAGGTGGTTGGCCGAGCCGAGCGTGTGGTGCCCGCGCGGCGTCAGCTGGAAGCCGAGCGATCGAAAGCATCCCGCCGCCTCGTCGATCCGCTCGCGAACGTCGATCACGACATGATCGAGAACAGGCGAGGTCTTGGGCATGTGAGCCTCCATTGGAGCGGTGTCCGGCCGCGTGCTGTCAGGTGCCGACCGCGAGCGGGCTCGACATTTTCTTGAGTGTGGCGATGACCGAGAGCGGCGTCAGGCGGCCGGTGCGCGGGTTTTCGGCCGATGGCACATTCTCGATCTGCATCGAGAAGCGAGCGGCTTCGCCCTCGACCTCGATGCGGTGAACGTTGCGGGTGACGTTCGGGTCGGCCCAGATCTCTACTGTCGTGCGCTCGGGCCCGATTCCGGCGAGCGCCAATGCCGCCGCGACATTGACATTGGCAGGAAACCCCCGCGCTGCGTCGCGAGCGGTACCGCTGAATACCCGCCTGGGTCTGGTCAATCCGGTGATGTCGATGTTGTTGGTCTCGAGGTAGGGCGCGCCGGCAAGCCCGGCGGGCGGCTTTCTCGTGACCATCGTGACGCTTTGAATGCCGCCTTCCGCCGCGGCGACGACTGCGTCGAGCCCGAGCAAGGCTCCGGTCGGCACGATGATGCGGCCGCCATGGCGGCGCGCCAGATCGACGAGATCGA
>Ga0126381_100005059_pt1 | contig 14433 bp, 10 predicted proteins | sample PanSoiMetPlot_28_FD_96465 | JGI IMG/M metagenome (GOLD analysis project Ga0126381, IMG submission 96465) | Tropical forest soil microbial communities from Panama - MetaG Plot_28 | ecosystem: Environmental > Terrestrial > Soil > Tropical forest > Bulk soil | place: Panama | collected 2016-02-17
GCAGTCGGGATAGACTACCGCATCGTTGACGGGCGGATTGCCCCCGAAGCTGTAGCTCAACGTGTAGTGGTCGAATGCCGCCCCGGCCGCTGTGCCCACGATCGGGACCGCGATCAACGGCGAGCAGGCCGGAACGAATGTCGCTTCCGCGCACGAGTCAGCAGCCGGCGTCAGGATCTGGCAAACGAGGGGGCGAAAGCAGTCGCGAATGCATCGAATGTAGAGTCGCAGGCATCGCAACAAGCCGGCGAGATTGCGGACTCCGGCCAGGCAACAGCCGAATCGGATCGAGCACAGGCACCAGCAGCGGCAGAACTGAAAGAACGGGTCTCTACGGTGAGCTTCAAAAGCAGCCTTACCCAACAGAGCCGGCGCCGTCTCGAGCGTCAGGAATCGCTCGAATACCGCCGCGGCCTCCTCCTCACCTTCAAAACAATCGATTCTTCCGCCGAGCACTTCGTCGGGTATGCCCGCTGAAAACTCGACGCTGGCCAACTGGTCGGTCAAATACGGCTTGTACGCTGCCGCCAGAGCATGCACCAGGGTCGCGAAGTCTTGCTTTTCCTCCGGCTTTGGCGGATTGCTGACCGGTGTCCCAATCGCTTCCCGAACGCAAAGCCAGTATCGGTAAGCATAGTAAACGAAGGCGCGGAAAGTCCTGGGACGGCGGCATACAAGCCAGCCGAAAATTATGCAGCACCTAATGTGGAGCAGGCACCAGCGCCACCGTTCGATTGGACCGAGCAACTCGCGGCCTTCCTTGGGGAGCAACCGGATCGCTACGTCATCCGTCAGGAAGCTGTTGAAGATTCGGTTGGCGAAATCAAGCTCATCCTGGCAATTCGGGGGAGACAATGATTCCTTTTCCAATTGGTCGGGCGTGGCGGCCCGCTTCAACTCCTCCTCCAGTATAGGTTGATAAATGCCGAGCAGCTTCTTCGAAAGTTCTCCAAAGTCGCCGTCGTCGGTCGCACCCTGGCCGGGCGCCGGTATGTTGGGGTTGGTGGGGCTGTTGTCTTTGTCTGCCATAATTTACACTTCTCCTTTGCAGTAGCGGAGCAGTTGCGGCAGCGTTCGATTCAGTAGATCTGCAGGATGGCGACAGGCACATCGCGCCTACTGCTGAGGGCTCGGGGACAGTGGAATCCGAGATTGCTCCCTCTCTTTCTTTATGCGGCAAAAGAATCCCTATTCCCTCACTGTCGGCAAGAACGAGAATTGCCAACACCGCCTATACTTCGTGCCTGGGATTTCCTGCCGGTTGCTCCGGCAATCGTCTTATAAAGTGGAGCCTAAAGTTCTGGATGGGAAGCAGCGTCTCGTCCTTGAGGTTCTGATTTCCGTGACTTACGAGTAGAGGTAATGTTCGCCGCGCCGGTCCCGAGCTACGTGCGCACGAGATCTCACCAGTTCTGTGCCGATCATAACAGGAGACTATGATGATGCGTTACAGGATCTTACTGCTGGCGCTCACGCTCGCAGCAACTTTGTTGCAAGAGCACTTCGACGTCGGGCGGAAAAGACGGTCCGAGTTCCGCCCCTGTAAGCCCGGGCGCCAGCCCTCAACAGAAACCTGCCTGACGGCTGTCCGCCTATTTTGTGTGGCCCCTCGAGAGGGCATCCAGAGCCAGAAACTGCCCGCCTGAGGAGAAATGACAAATGAGCGTACTCTCGTTCCCGCGAATTTATTTCAACGGCTATATGGCCTGGGACCCTCCAACCGCGAACAACAAAGACTATATGCCGGTTTATGGCGGCCTGACCCCGACGCACCCAACAATTTAGTTTTCACCATTCTTCCTTCGCGCGCTTTGATTGGCCGTCAATAGTGCTCTAGAAGACCAGCTTGACCGCGACCTGCATCACGCGAGGTCCGCCCCCGCCGATCCCCGGCGATCCGCCGGCAACATCTTGTGTCCTGGTCGAAATACCGAAAAGCGGATCGGTCATTCTCCTGTTCGGTAACCCGAGATTCGCCGTATTAAAGATGTTGAAGGCTTCGAGTCGCGCTTGCACCCTCATTTTTTCTTTCAGTCGAATCTCTCTCTGGCCAGAGATATCGACGTTGTGATAACCAGGGCCGATGAATGTGTCTCTTCCCATTGTCCCGAATTGGCCTGGCGCCGGAATCAACGCCAGTGGAATGCGAGTCACAGGATCAACCGGTAAGCTCGGGTTGAAAGATAGGTGACCGTCCTTCACCAGTATCGCGCCGGTCACGTCGTTGGGCCGCACATTGCCACTGCCCGTAAGTGAGGGATCGAATCCCAGAATTGGAGTGAATGGCTGCCCGGATTGCAGGCTGATTATCGTGTTCACCTGCCAGTCTCGGGTCCAGCGATTCTGATGGAAGGGCAGGCTGTAAGTCACGCCCGCTGTGAATCGATGCCGCATGTCAAAGATCGACAACCCGCGCTCCAGGTCGGGACGAGTCGAATCCTGGGGCTCTCCAGACCCGCCGGCGAATCCCAGCGGGTCTGTCGCATCATCGATCGACCTCGACCACGTATAAGAGGACAGCAGCGATAGACCGTGACTGAAGCGCTTCGAAAATGTCGCCTCGAACGAGTGATAGTACGACGATGCCGTCGTTTCAGCCATATTGATCGAGCCAATGATCGCGTTGTACTTGCCCGAGAGCTGTGTCGGGCGGCGGAAGATCACGTTGGCCTGAGTCGATAGCGGATTACCCTGAGCATCGGTCCCCGGAATGTACACTGCCTGATTGATGTCCCGCTCGTCCAGCACGCGTTTTCCGAGCGACCCTACGTACCCGACCGACACCAGGATATCGCGACCGATTTCACGCTGAACGTTCAGATTGAAGTGCTGCGCGTATGGAATCCTGATGTGCTGGTCATAAGCCGGGCTTCCAAGTCCCGGAAATGGCACCAGCGCCTGAGGATTGAAAACGCCTGCGAGCCCTCCCGGCACCGGTGGAGCAACACTGATCGACGAAACCGGTGAAGCGGGATAGCTGAGGTTGAGCGAAGGGCCCGTGTAATGAACGATGGCGTCGTAGTACCAACCGTAGCCTCCACGCACGACAGTCCGGCCGTCGGCCGTCGCGCTCCAGGCGAATCCGACTCTTGGCGCAAAGTCGGTGTGGTCAGGTTGGTAGAGCCCGGCGTTCGAATCGAATCCGGGCGTATAGAGGCCCAGCGCCGGCGAGAAATTGGTCAGCGTGTGAGTCGGGCTCGACAGAACCGTGTTCAGCTCGTATCTGAGTCCCAGGTTCACTACTAGACGCTTGGCCGCCTGCAGGTCGTCTTGAAAGTAAAACCCATAGTTTGATGTCCTGGTCGGTCCGCCAAATTGCCGATTGAACTTCAAGGCAAACGACGGTATCCCCATTACCATGTCGGCCAGCGGGCTGATTTGCGAGGCAAGGCCCGTGAATAGAATGAACCCGCTGCCCTGCTGGGCTACGGTGTAGCCGTCACGAAGCCACCGCGCCTCTCCACCGAACTTCACTGAGTGGCGGCCCCTGATCAACGACATCGAGTCCGAGAGATGAAAGTTGCTTATCAGCTCTTCCTGCGGGTATACGTACACATTACCCGCTAGCGTTGTGCTCCCGACATCGATTCCGAACAATCCTGAAACTCCTTCCATGCCCTGGAAACCGAGATCGGACGGCTTGATCTTGCTCTGCGTGTCTTCGAGCGAATCGCTCCTGTTATAACCGAACCTCAAATCATTGATTGTGTGCAGACTGAAGTTGTGCGTGTGAGCGATCGCCACATTATAAGCGCGCACCGGTGCATCAGTTCCAAATCCCGGAATCGCCGGCGGCGCTGCGGTCGTAAGAAACACATTGAAGATCACTGGGTGCAGCGTGTGATTGTCCGACACAAAGAACCGGCCGTTCAAAACGTCGTTGCCGCCCAACAGATAGTCGACCCGCACCATGCCAAAGTCATCGCGCGACTGGACCTGTGGAGATGATACGTAGTTGCCGTACCTGGTGTTCGCGTTGGGCAGCGGAACCAGGCTCAGGATTCTGGCGGATACCGGATCAACCGGTAACTGAACTGGCTGCCTGGTGGCCGGGTTTAGAAAGATTCCGTTCCTTTCGTCCTGGGTTGGAACATCCGCAAACTGCGGGCTGCCTGCGTGCAGCCGCTGGCCCTCGTAGCTGGCAAAAAAGAATGCCCGGTCTCTGACCAGCGGGCCGCCCAGTGATCCGCCAAACTGGTTGTTGCGGAAAGGCGCCGCCGGCCGGTCCACGATCTTCTCGAAGTAGTTGGCCGCGTTCAGATGATTGTCCCTGAAAAACTCGAATGCGGTTGCATGAAACACGTTGGATCCGGCTCTGGTGACGATGTTGACCTGGCCGCCCGAGTGGAAGCCGAATTCCGCCGACCCCAGGCTCGTGATCATCTTGAATTCCTCGATCGCGTCGATCGACACCCGCGACGTCAGTGCATCCGATAGGGTATTGCTGTTGTCCAAACCGTCTACAAGGAAAGTCAGGGACCGGTCCCTCTGGCCCGAAACCGCGAATGGGCCGTTGCGAATGCCCCCTTCAGCGGCGCTCCTCAGCGATGCAGTGGCCGTCACATTTGCCACCAGTGAACCTAGTTGAAGGAAATTCCTGCCGTTGAGAGGAAGCTGCGTGATCTGCTTGTTCTCGATGACCGCTCCCAATACCGAGTTGCCGGACTCAGTTATGGATGCCTGCGAAGCCAGCACGTCCATCGTCTCCGAAGAGCCGACCGGCGTCAATTCAAAGTCGGCTTTGACCTCCTGGTTCACTTGAAGGTTGATATCGCGCGTTACCTTCGCGTACCCATCCGCCTGTACTACGACTTTATAGTCTCCCGCGCTCAGCCCGGGCAGCCGGTACTCTCCATCAGGATTGCACTCCACCACCCTCGTCTGGTTTGTTGCTTTGTTTATTACAGTGACTTTGACCGACGAGATGACCTGCCCGTTCTGGCTGTGGACTCCCCCGGCAAGCGTCCCCCCGGTTATCTGCGAATAAGAAACCCGCGCGATTCCCATGGTGGCTAACAACATCGTCAGAGCGACTAAGAACCCCTTCTTCATAAGACACCCCTGATACACTAAAGGCATTGGGCTGTACTCGATCGAGCTGCTACGAGCACAAACCGATCTTACATAAGGGGCAGGTCTAAGCGGTGGGGGATGGGCGGGAGTTCCATTCCGAAAAACCTCTGCGCAAAGGACCGATTCGATCCGAGATTCTCATTCGCCGGTTCCAATCTTCCATTAGGAGACTAGTCAGCAAAGTCCTTTCCAACGGAGAGGTCGCGAATGATAATGAAGTCCTCACCTCTGATACCGACCACGAGGGGTGCCGTTGCGCCATATAAGAGCCCGATAATAAAAGGTGGATCCTGTCGGACTCAGGGGTCCCAACCATGATCGATCCGAACCCTTTGGATGTCAATATTTCTAATCCGCTGCAAGAGGTCGTTTAAGAAAGCCGGTCCACCGCCGGCTCTTCCACCCGGCCATAAATTAAGCGGTAGAAGAGCCTGGGAGGCTCGGGCAAACAATCATATTGCTAAGCCTCAGCGAAAGACTTGTAATCTTTTCGTGCGCTTGATATTGAACAAAGCCTAATCAGTTTCATCGCACCGGGTGAATCCCCAGAAATGACAGATGAATCACAAAAGAGGCAGGGAAGGGGCCTGCCGCTTCTTTCCGGCGAACCAACGCAACCCTTGAACCTTTGTGGCTTGTATGTTGCTCCTTCCAGTTTGGTCTGATTGGCGCGCGTGGAGCTTGCACCAACTTCTGCTGGCCAGGGCTTTGATAATCAGGAGATTATGACTGATTCAGCCTGCCGGTGAAACGCTGCGCAAAGACAAGTTTGCACAAATGCGTCGCAAAGATGTCTGCAATCTCGGCTTCCGTGCTTCCGGACAGGGATGCGTTGGACGAGGTCAGAGAAAAAGGGACGAGACCAACGCTCGCTCGCTCGGAACCCACCATTCTGATCAGACAAAATGTTACCGCGTCAATCAATCAACTCAAAAAGAAAACCTTTGACTGAGGAGGAGGAATCGACATGAGCTCGACAACTACACAGACACAGCGCGGGCGGCCCGGACCGATCACACTTTCTTTCATGCTCCTTGTATGCATACTAACACTCGGAGCCGCAGCGAATGCCCAGGTCATCAATTACCCCGTAGGGGCTCCTACTGCAACGAGCGGAGCCGGCAACGCCCGCACTGATCCGGACAATTTCTTCCTCCGCAACAACATTGGCGGTATGACCGAATTCCCGTCTCGCGCCGAAGAAGAAACTGGCCAGTTCTGCCCTTCGCCCAGGAATCAATGGCATTTCCAGGCCGATCTCCAGCTCGCGACGTACAAATTCAACCGAGACTTCGTGGTACCGGGGATAGGAACGATCAACTCCGATGCAAGATTAGGTTTTCCCGGTTTTCCGACCGAGGCTGTTTATGTTGCGGGCGACCATCGCTATGCATTCGGCGTTGGGACTTATACGATGTATGCATTCGAAAGCAGGCTCAAGGATCCACCGTCGCTCGGCCCGCTTGCCACTTACTTTAATACCCGGGTCGCTTCCAATGACGCAGCATTTGGCGCATCCTTCCGGCTGCATCCAAAAGTATCCGTCGGCGCTTCATTCATAGCCGGGCGGGGCTTCGTAGTCATAAACCAGCCGAATCCGACGCTCGCGTCGCTTGGCATCATCCATCAGGACCGGCTCGATGTTTCGGACTGGGGCGCACCCGGCGCCAGCGTCGGCGTGCACTTCCGGCCGACCGAAAGGCTCAGCTTCGGGTTTAATTACAAAACCCAGCGGAGCTATCACCTTGATGGATCTCTTAATACTGCCCTACCGATATTTACTCCCGGAGGGATCGAGGTTTTCCCGGTGAAGCCAGCGGTGAGTGTCAATCTGAAGCTGCCCATGGACTACGAGATCGGCTTTCAATACGCCACACAATTCATTCATGTATTTGGTGATTTCCGCTATTACGACTACCCCCGCGCATTTCAAACGATAGACGTGCAGGACCGGAATACGGGGCTCGTGTTGTCTTCCCTGCGGCTCGATCCATTCCAGGTACGCTCGGTCCGGGCGGGCACCGTTTGGGACGTGAGCCGCGCAACCAAACTGCATTTTGGCTTTGCCTGGACCTCCAACGGATTCCCTGCCTTCGCCGTCAGTCCCGGAACGATCAATACCGGTGGCGTCGACATCAGCGCCGGCATCAGCAAGCGCTGGCATGAGTACTGGCTGAACTTCGCTGCGGCCGGCGTGGTCGGCTTCAACCGAACCATTAACGCGGTCGACAATCCGCTATTCCCGGGCAATTACAGCGGCCACGGCGTCATGTTTAATGCCGGCTTCCGGTATTAGAACAGCTCGCCCGACGCTATTCACCGGCTTACCCGCGCAATCAATTGCCCATGTACGGGCGGCTAGAGACGGCCGCCCGTCCCGGGCATCCTGACACGCGGCGCAACCGCACCGAGCGTCTCATCCTCGGCCCTGAAAACGGCTCATCACTGACTCACTCATTACGTGCCGGCAGCTCATCTATATAGGCGCGGTTGCCAGCTTGCGCCGTTGTTTGCCGCTGCCTTATCGACCAAGTATTCCCAAAGATTGCAGTTTGTGTTATGATGAAAAGATATGGTCTGGACCCGGGGTGTTCGACAGGACAGTGTTGGCCAGGACAAGACCGCTCGACGTTCCCTGCCCATCAGGGTAGCTGGTGTAGTTATCGGTGTCATCGTGCTCGGACTCGCGTTGTGGTCGCGCGCACCGCAGGTAGCAGCATTTCTCGCCGCCGCGGGGCTCAGGCGCGCCAGCGTTGCCGCGGACATCCCGCATCCGAGAGTGCGAGCCGAGGATTGGGGGTCTCTGCCATCGCTCCCGTCCGAGCCTTCGAGTCAGCTCAACTCTGCAGCCCTGGTTTGCTACCATCCCGAATACCAGGCCTATAATCCGGCGAAGGTAGACAAGGCTCTCCGCAAGGCAGCGGAGTTGGGCGCCGGCTGGCTTCGAACTGACGTTCGGTGGTCAGAATTGATGCCGGATGGACAGCACGTGAATGCTCAGGCCCTCGATTGGTATCAACGCTTTCTCCCGCGCTGCAAGGCGCATGGATTCCGGAATCTACTGGTCGTGTCGTGGCCGTCCGACGTGGTGCTTAAGTACCCGGTCGACCAGCGATTGGAAGCATGGTCCACCTTCGTCGAAACCGTTGTACGAGAATTGGGCCAGTTCTGCGACGGATATCAGCTAATGAACGAGCCCAACAATCCGGTTTTCGGCTTCTTCCCGGACGCCGACACACCCGGGGCAATTGCCGGCGCGGCAGGCACCATCAAATCTCATTACCCCAAAGCCTACGTGTTGGTAAATATCTGTATGGAGATATGGGGATGGCGCCCCTACCTCACTGACCTGCTGTCTCGATCGGGCCGAGCGATAGACATTATCGGCCTTGACCACTATCCGGGTACCTGGACCATAGGCCCACCAGAGCGCTGGGCCGACCTGTTCGAGATTTACGATCTCATCAACTCCTCCTCGCCCTCCTCGATCTGGTTTGATCGAAAACTGGCGATCCTCGAGACGGGCTTTTCGACCAATGCCTGGTTGCGAGGCGAAAGCGCACAGGAGGCATACTTCTCTGACCTCAAGCAGGTGGCGCGGCGACTTCGCGCCGTCAAAGATGCGCCCCTGATCGGGATTTACGAATTGTCCGACTGGGACAGCTCGGCCCTTCTCGACCCCGAGGCCCATTTTGGCCTTCTCAAGACTGACCTTGCACCTAAGTCGGCCTTCTCTAAGGCCCATGAACTTCTATCATCATTACAGTGATCCCGCGATTCAGCGGCAAGGGTTGCGCGACTGCCGGAACGGTAGCGCAAACTGTTAGTTTGCGTCCTTCTCTTCTACATTATTTCAGTTTACGGGGTCCATCAATGCCGGCATACCTTCTCATCAGGCCGCTAAGATCCGCCGCGTTCTAGTCGTCTACTACACCGAAGGGCCGGTCAAACGCATTCGCTATTTACGATCGCTCAAATGAAGTCGGTTCCGGACCCTTCTGCCCGCCCCGGACCCGGAGGGTCACCTATCGATAGTTTCCGGACCGTTCTGCCCACCCCGGACCCCGAAGGGGTCACCTATCGATAGTTTCCGGAACCGTTCTGCGCACCCTGGACCCCGAGGGGCCACCTATCGATAGTTTCCGGACCGTTCTGCGCGCGCCCTGGACGCCGGAGGGCCAGCTATCGATAGTATGAACGTGGCATGATATGATTGCCCGTGGTGCATCGGGGCGCCACCGTGTCCGCGGGAAGGACTGAGTCCCCCTGAACCGTCGAACCACAAATTCACTTTCATCGATGAACTCTTTTCTGCCCGAGCGAGCGGACACCGGGCGCAACCGCTGAGCGATTTTACGCTCGGCCCGGAAAGGAGCTCATCATGACACACTCACTACCCACTCGCAGATTACCCGAACGCCCCGACCTGGATCAGCTTACGGGCAAATCTGGGTTCGCAAAAGTGACATTCAAAGGTCTACGCGCGTCCTTGCGCAACGGGGGCGGCGGGTGTATAAAATGAATGAGCGCTCATTCATATATCGCCTGAACAACCGGAGACCGGTTATTTTTGGGTCTCCTGCACTTATAAAATGAATGAGCGCTCATTCACACGGCGCCCGGGAGGAGCCGGAATGGCTACAGCGAAACGCGCTGCTCACAACCGGAAAACCAGGGATGAAACAAACCTCCGCGTAGCCGGCACAAAATCTACGGCGTCCAGGACCGAATCAGGTACGCGGGTCAACGGTAAGACGGTAACCGCCGATGTCAGAGGAAGCGATAGCAAGGTCGAGGCCGGCTCCAGGACGGGCAGCGCCAAGTATGACGCTATCCTGAGGGGCGCCATCAAGGTCTTTGCTCGCAACGGGTTCTTCAATGCCAAGGTCGCCGACGTCGCTCGCGAGGCCGGCGTTGCCGACGGCACCGTCTACCTCTATTTCAAGAATAAAGACGACATCCTGGTATCGATTTTCAACGATCATATGCGTGAAGCACTCGCGCGAGGGCGCGAGCGCCTGGCCAAAATCCGGGATCCTCTCGAGAAACTGAAAAACACCGTCTATGGTCATCTCGAAGTCTTCGCCGGTGACCGCGATCGCGCCATCGTATTCCAGGTCGAGCTCCGCAGCTCTTCCAAGTTCATGGAACAATTCTCGACCACCGGAGTCACCGAGTACATACATTACATTAGCGATATAATAAAGGAAGGCCAGCAAACCGGCGTTTTCAGACGTGAACTGAACGCCTTGCTGGTAGCCAAAATGCTCTTTGGAGCGCTCGACGAGATGGTCACCAACTGGGTAATCAGCAAGAAACGTTCCAACCTGGTCGCTACTGGCGATGCAATCCTCGACGTGTTCTTGAAAGGAATTGGAAAGGACAACTAGAGAGCTGACAGTATACCGAAGTCTATGAGGAGCGAGCTTACATTAAACAAGCTGTTCCAGGAGTCGGTCGAGCGGTACCGGGGCCGCGAGTTCCTACAAGTCAAAACAGAGAGCCAGTGGCAGCGTCTGACTTACTACGACGTCGCCGACCGGGTGCGGGACCTCGCCATGGGCCTGTACGGCCTCGGGCTCAGGGCCGGTGACCGCCTCGCCATCTGGTCTGAGAATCGCCCCGAATGGAACATCGCCGACCTGGCTACCCTCGCCATTGGAGCGGTCGATGTTCCGGTTTATACGACACAGGCTCACGATCAGATAGAATACATTCTGTCGGACTCGGGCGCCCGAGCCATATTCGTATCCTCGTCGTTCCTGTCGGCCGCGATTGAAATAAAAAAGGCTTGCCCTAACCTGGAATTCATCGTCTCTCTCGACCCGGTCAGCTCTGACGGGCCGGTCATCTCTAACCCGAAGCCCACACCGCCGCCGCCGAAGCCCGCCGCTCATCACGAACACCAGCCGCGCCCCACACCTGAAGACGGCCCACAACAAGAAAAGGGACTGAGAGACGTCGAGGTGCCGGGCGAATATCAGGACTGGGGCGCCCTCGTAATCGATCTGGATCAAGTCATGACCGACGGCCGCGACGAGCACAAGCGCAACCCCGAGTTATACGAGCGGTTGCGCGCCGCCGTAGCGCCTGACGATCTGGCCTCCCAGCTCTATACGTCGGGCACAACTGGCGTGCCCAAAGGCGTGATGCTGTCGCACCGCAACCTCGTCGCCAATACAATAAACAGTGTCCGGTTGCTCGAACTGGAAGGCCAAAACGACATCGCCCTCTCCTACCTCCCCTTTTCGCATATATTCGAGCGCGGCACCTGGTACGTCTATATGTACTCCGGAGTGCTGATTGCCTATGCCGAATCGATCGAAGCTGTTCCGCATAATCTCCAGGAGATCCGGCCGACCCTGATGACCAGCGTTCCTCGAATGTTCGAAAAAATGTATGCCCGCATGCTGGAGCGGGGACTGGCGGCGCCCGCTCCCCGCCGGCAGATATTTGCCTGGGCGCTGGATGTCGCTCGTGAGTGGGCCCGCAAGCGCGATAAGGGTCAGCGAACCGGTGCCTGGCTCGACTTCAAGCGCAAGATTGCAGATGCACTTGTATATGAGAAACTCAGGCAAGCTGTTGGAGGGCGGGTTCGTCTCTTCGTGTCCGGAGGTGCAGCGCTTGCGCCCGAGATCGCCTACATTTTTATGGGAGCAGGAATCACTATCCTACAAGGCTATGGCTTGACCGAAACCTCGCCCACGATTTCAGCGAACACAGAACACCAAAATCGAATCGGAACCGTCGGCAGGGTTGTCAACGGCGTCGAAGTCAAGATTGCGCCCGACGGCGAAATCCTCGTTCGCGGCGATACGGTTACGCGGGGCTACTATAACAGCCCCGAACTCAATAGCGAGGCATTCACCGAGGACGGCTGGTTCCGAACTGGTGATATAGGAGAAATCGACAAAGACGGATACCTGACCATTACCGACCGTAAGAAAGACCTCATCAAGACCAGCGGCGGAAAGTACATCGCTCCTCAGCGGGTCGAGAGCCTCTTGATGTCCAGCCGGTTTATTTCCCAAGTGGTCGTCGTCGGGAATGGCCGAAAGTTCGCTTCCGCTCTGATCCATCCAAACATGGAAATGCTCCACAGTTATGCCGCTCTGAAAGGCTTCACATTCGAAGACGACAACAAGTTATTGCGCGACCATCGGATCGTCGACCTGATGGAGCGGCAGGTCGACAGGCATACGACTGGACTCGCCAAATACGAAAAGATAAAGGGGATCGCGCTGCTCGATCGTGAGCTATCAATCGAGGCAGGCGAGCTGACACCTACCCTGAAACCGAAGCGCAGGTTCATCGAACGAAAGTACTCCGAATTGATCGACGCGTTGTACACAGAGCCGCGTGAAGCGGCTGCAATTTGAGGACGTAGAAAGAATGAAGACTCCAGCGCGCTACAACCAAGATGGATCACTCGGTACCACCGCAGGAGCTGTCCGTATCTGCTCCTCCCCCTGCCGCCCTGCCAACCCGAGCAGCGGAGAGTCTCTCGCTCGCCGACGCGCCCTCCTGCGGCTCTGCCGCCCTCAGTGCGGCGAATCTCTGACTCACCGATGGCGCCCCAACCTTACAAACCTCCTGCGGCTATGCCGCCGTCCGTTCCGTCTTGCTCGGACGATATTCACTCTTAACACCAGACCAGCAAACCCATACGGCGGCCTGACGGTGACTTATGAGCTATAGCATTAACAAAGCGGCAGTTCTGGGGGCGGGCACAATGGGTGCCCAGATAGCTGCCCATTTGGCGAATGCCGGTATTGAGGTTTTACTTCTCGATGTAATCCCCAGAGAGCTGACTAAAGAAGAACTGGCAAAAGGGCTCGGCCTGGACCGCCCTCAAGTTCGAAATCGGCTTGCAGCGGGCGGTCTGGCGGCGGCGGCCAAAGTCAAGCCATCTGCCTTCTTCACACCGGCTGCGGCATCACTAATCACGGTCGGGAATTTTGAAGACGACCTTGGCAGGCTGAAAGACTATGATTGGATTATCGAAGCCGTAGTCGAAAACCTCGACATCAAGCGACAGCTCTTTGCCCGAGTCGACAAGGTCCGCCGGTCCGGCTCAATCGTCACCTCAAATACTTCAGGAATCTCCATAAATCAGATGGCCGAAGGGTTGTCCGACGATTGCCGAAAGCATTTCCTCGGCACTCACTTTTTTAACCCGCCCCGCTACATGAAGCTCCTGGAGCTGATCCCGGCCGCCAGCACGCTTCCCGATGTCACGCGGTTCATCGCGGATTTCTGTGACCGCCACCTTGGTAAAGGCGTCGTCTATGCTAAAGATACGCCTAATTTCATCGCCAATCGCATTGCCGCTTTCAGCTCGCTCAACACGATTCGGATCATGATCGAGGGCGGCTACTCCGTCGAAGAAGTCGACGCGATGACCGGCCCCCTGATCGGCCGGCCCAAATCCGCTTCGTTCCGCACGTCTGACATCGTCGGACTCGACGTGTCTTTGTATGTCGCCGATAACCTCTATAAGGCCGTCCCCGACGATGAAAGAAGAGAAGTCCTCGTGCCGCCCGATTTCCTGCGTGATATGGTCAAGCGTGGCTGGATCGGGAACAAAGCAGGCCAGGGTTTCTACAAAAGGCAAAAGGGCGAGGGCGGCAAGACCGAATACTGGGCGCTCGATTACGCCACGATGGAGTACCGACCCGCCGCTAAGGTCAAGTCGCCATCCATCGACACCGCAAAGTCGATTGAGGACACGGCTGAACGGATACGCACTTTGATTTACGGCAAAGACCGGGTCGCCGAGTTTTTGTGGAAGACGATCAGCCAGAATCTCCTCTATGCCGCTAATCGCATTCCCGAAATAGCAGACAACATCGTTAACGTCGACAACGCGGTCAAGTGGGGATTCAACCACGAGTTCGGCCCATTCGAGCTCTGGGATGTGATAGGCGTAGAGAAATCGGTCGAACGGCTCCGCGTTGAAGGCGCAAGGATTCCGCCGCTGGTCGAGCGCTTGCTCGCAGCGGGCTACAAGAGTTTCTACACTCACCAGGATGGGAGAAGCTCCTACTTCGACTTGGCATTGGCCCAGTACTCTGAAGTTGAGCCTAGGCCGGGCGTCATCATCCTCAAGGACTTGAAGGAACGCCAACGGGTCGTCAAGAAGAACGCCGCTGCATCGCTGATCGACCTGGGTGAGGGAGTTGCTTGCCTGGAGTTCCACTCTAAGATGAACTCGATCGGCGCCGACACCATTTCGATGATGAACGCGTCCATCAAGGAAGTCGGTCAGAATTTTGAGGCCCTGGTAATCGCCAATCAGTCCGAGAACTTCTCGGTCGGCGCGAACCTGATGCTTCTGCTCCTTGGCGCTCAGGAGGGCGA